>Ga0335085_10007270_pt1 | contig 17252 bp, 13 predicted proteins | sample Lox_Sample_45_FD_206712 | JGI IMG/M metagenome (GOLD analysis project Ga0335085, IMG submission 206712) | Soil microbial communities from Loxahatchee National Wildlife Refuge, Florida, United States - Lox_Sample_4.5 | ecosystem: Environmental > Terrestrial > Soil > Wetlands | place: USA...
CGTAGACCGAGTCCGTGGCTCTGCATACCACCTATCCGTGAAACCGCCCCGCGCAACAACCGGCCACAGACGCTTCAGCCTTACCATCGAACTGAAAAAAATGCCGTTTATGGACAGGCACTAGTCTAAATGCCTACTACCCGACCGATTGAGAGCAGATCGGCGCCGGGTACGGCGGTGCGGTCGCAATGCGCCGATTTCGTTGAAAAAGTCGCCGCCACTCAATTTTGAGACCAGTTTAAGCAACAATGATTCAAGGGTGTCCGTATTATTTGATGAATATTTTTGACACAATACTTGAGACACAATATTTTAACGGAAAAGCGCTGGCCGACTTTTTCAACGAAATCCGCCGATGGAAGACCTTCCGTAGCCTGTCTGACAATGATCTCTGGCTCTCACGAGCAACAGCGATGGGACAGCGCCATGACTAGTCGCCCTTCCTCAGTCAGATGTTCGTGCCCGGCGGCATGATCGTGATGATGAGCGTGCCCTTGATACTCGTCGGCCGACAAAGGCTCATCGGGTTCAGGCGCGGGCAGGCCTCGCGCCCGCATCTCGGCGCGTCGCTCCTCGGTTGCGGGGCGATCCAACAGCCAGCCGTCGCCGTCGAAAACGGCGCCGTAGTCGCGTTCGGCCGCCTCGCGCGTCACGTAGCCCTGGCGCAAGTCGTTTTCGAGCGCGTCGAGATCGCGATCGAGCGGCGAGCCGAACCCGCCACCACCGCCCGAGCGCAGGATATACGCGTCGCCCGAATGCAGCACGTGGTTGAACGCCTTTCCACTCGGGAAATTGTGCTCGTCGGCGCCGAAGCGGTGGATGGCGACGCCATTACCCATCGCCGGCAAACCGCCATAAAGCCCCCAGGGCCGACATTTCACCCGGTCGATCTGCGCGTTGAAGCGGATGTCGGCGCGCGCCTGCACCACCTGCTCGGTCCCGAGCCCGCCGCGAAACATGCCCGCGCCGCCGGAATCGGGCCGCAGCGCATAGCGCTCGACGAGCAGCGGGTATTTCGCCTCGACCTGCTCCGACGGGCCGTTATGCGTGTCACCGTCATTCATCGCGATCGTCGCGTTCATGCCGTCGCTGTCGTGCTTGGCACCCCAACCGCCGCCGATGAGGCCTCCGAGGTAGATATAGAAGCTGTTGTCCTTGGGCCGCCGTCCGTTGACGCGACCGACGATGAGATCGGCGTGGTGGCCGGCCATCACGCGCTCGGGGAGCGCCGGGCTCAGCGCCTTGAAGACGGTGTCGACGATCGTCATGGGGTAGGTCATCCACATCCGCATCGCGGCCGGCTTGACCGCGCTGACCACGCGGCCGGGCGGCAGGATCACATCGAGGCTGCGAAACTGGCCTTCGTTGATCGGCAATTCGAGTGGCGACGTCAGGCATTTGAAGGCGACGCCGCAGCATGATTTCCCGGCGGTCTCGCCGGAATTGTAAAAGCCCGAGACTTGGCCCGAGACCTCGCCGAGATCGATCGTCATCTTATCGCCCGCGACGATGACCTTGACGCGGATCGGAATGCGCTGACCCGCGGCGACACCGTCATCGTCCATGAACGACTCAGCCTCGTAAACGCCGTTCGGGAACTCGCGCACGCGCTCGCGCGCACGCGCCTCGCTCTGGGCCATGATGGCATCGATCGCCGCCAAGACCCCATCGCGGCCGTATTTCTGGATCATCTCCTGAAAGCGCTTCTCGCCAGTCCTCACCGAGGCAATTTGCGCGCGGAGGTCGCCCATTGCCCGCTCCGGCAGGCGCACATTCATCTGGATGATCGACAGGATTTCCTCGTTGGGTACGCCACGGCGATAGGCCTTGACGATCGGCATCTGCAGCCCTTCGGAGAAGATATCGGTGGTGATGCCGTCGAGCGTGCCCCCGACATCCGGCCAGTGCGCCATGCAGCCGGAGAACGCCACCAGCCGGCCTTCGTGAAAGATCGGCACCGAAAAAGTCATGTGGTTGAGATGGCTGCCGGTGATGTAGGCGTCGTTGGTGAGGAGGATATCGCCCGGCTCGATGGCCTCGTCGATGCCCTCGGGGCCGAAATGCTTGATCTTTGCGCGGATCGTGTCGGCGATGCCGCGGATGAACATCGGCAGGCCGAGGCCTATCGACAGGATGTTGCCCTCGGCGTCGAACAAGCCGACCGTGAAGTCGAGCGCCTCGTAGATGATCATGTTGTAGGCGGTGCGCATCAGATTGGTCTTCATCTCCTCGGTCGCGGCGATGAGACAGTTGCGCACGATCTCGGTGATGACCGGATCGGCCTTGGTGACGGCCCGATCTGATGTTGGGTGGAGCGGCGCGGCGTCGTTCATCCTCAGTTCCTTGCGATGGAGATAACCAGATTGCCGTATTCATCGACGGTGAGCACGTCACCGGGAAATACGACCGTCGTCGATGCATGTTCCTCGACCAAAGCCGGTCCGGCGATACGGTTGCCGGCGAGCAGCTTCGGGCGATCGAAGGTCGGGGTTGAGACAAAGCCGCGACCGTCAAACGAGACCGGCCGGCTTCCGCGGGCGGCCTCGGAAGCAGGCGCGTCCGGGCCGCCGGCAATGCGCTCGAAGCGCGGTTTGGCCAGCACGCCGGTGACGGCGCTGCGGAGGCTGACGATCTCGGCTGGCTCGCGCTCGGCGCTGTGGCCGTAGCGGACCTCGTGTGTGGCGTCGAAACGGCGCTTGAGGCCGGCGCGATCTTCGTCGCGGAACAACTCCAGCGGCAGCTCGACGGTAACAGCATGCTCCTGGCCAACATAGCGCATATCAGCTGCGCGGCTGACCGTGACATCGGCCGTGGCGATGCCGCTGCGTCGCACAGCCTCATGCCCCTCGTCTTCCATTGCCTGGAAGATTTCTTCCATTTGCGCGAATGAGGCGGCGGCGAGCGGGGTGAACCAGGTGCTGACGAAGTCGCGCCGCAAATCGCTGACCAGCATCCCGAAGGCCGAGAAATGACCGGGCGCGACGGGGATCACCACGCGACTGATCCGCAACTCGCGCGCGATCATCGCCGCGTGGAGCGGTCCGGCGCCGCCATAAGCGACGAGCGCGAAATCCGCGGTGTCGAGCCCCCGCTCGGTCGTCACCCAGCGCACGACATGCGACATCTTGGTCGTGGCGATGCGCAGGACGCCCTCGGCCGCCGCGATCGGGTCGAGGCCGAGCGACGCGGCGATCCGCTCATGCAGCGCGGCTTCGGCGGCGGCCAAGTCAAGGGGCATCTCGCCACCGAGAAAACGATCAGCGCCGAGCCGGCCGAGCAACAGATTGGCGTCGGTAATGGTCGGCTCCCGGCCGCCCAGCCCATAGCAGACCGGGCCGGGCTCCGCTCCGGCGCTTTCCGGTCCGACGCGCAGCCCGCCCCCGGCTTCGATCCGCGCGATGCTGCCGCCGCCGGTACCGACCTCCTGGATGTCGATCATCGGCATCTGCACCGGAAGGCCGCTCGCATAGCCGCCGATCATCGCGTTGCCGGTCATCAGCACTTGACCGTCATGGATGACGCCGGCTTTCGCGGTGGTGCCGCCCATGTCAAAGGCGATCGCGTTCTTCATGCCCGTGGCATCGCACAGCGCCTTGGTACCGATGACCCCGGCGGCCGGCCCCGATTCCAGCATGCGGATGCAGGCGCGCTGCGCATCGGCGATATCGAACAGCCCACCCGAGGACTGCACGATGAAGAAATCGCCGGCAAAGTCGGCATCGCGCAGATGCCGCTGCATTTCGCCGAGATAGCGACGCACGCGCGGGCCGACATAGGCATTCGCGGCGACGGTCGAGCTCCGTTCGAATTCCCGGTATTCCTGTGACAATTCGTGCGAGGCGGTGACAAAAAGGCCCGGCTGCTCGGCCTCGACGATCGCCTTGACGCGCTGTTCGTGCGCCGGGTTGCGATAGGAGTGCAGGAAGAGGATCGCCACGGCCTCGACGCCGTCTGTCACCGCCGCGCCGACGATAGCGCGGACCTGGTCTTCGTCGACTGGGATCAGCACGCGGCCGTCGGCGTCCATGCGCTCATGGATTTCGAAGCGCCGCGCCCGCTCGATCAGCGGGACATGCTTCTGAAAGAACAAATTGTAAGACTCCGGGCGATTGACCCGGCCGATCTCGTAGATGTCACGGAAGCCCTGCGTCGTCAGCAGAATGGCGCGCGCGCCGTTCCGTTCGAGGATGGTGTTGATCGCGACGGTGGTGCCGTGGATAAAAAGCCGCGCCTGAGCGAAACTGGACCCCGCCTTGTCGACGCCGCTGGCGATGCCGTTGACCAGGCGGCGCGGCGTGGTGAGCGTCTTGCCGAGGCGCAAAGCGCCCGTTGTCTCGTCGAATACAGCGATGTCGGTAAAAGTGCCGCCGACATCCGCCGATAACCGTGTTTGCTGCGCCGCAGAACCTCGCACGGGGGCGTCTCCTGAGTGATCTAAACGATGGTGGTGATACGCAGCCGGCTAGCGGGTCTTCGGTATCTGAAACCCGGCGTCTCGTTCGATGTATTTGACGATCGCGGTCAGGTCTTCCTTGGCCGCACCCTGGTGTATCGCGTGCTTGAAGACGAGCCGTGCCGCCTGGCAGACCCACATCGGAACCCCAAGCTCCTCGCCTTGGGCGATGGCGAGGTCGATATCCTTCATCAGGATGTGCATCTCGGCGCCGTAATCAAAGCTGCGGGTCAGCACTGCCTCGGGGAATTTGCTCTGGACGGCACTGTTGCGACCGCTGCCGGCGCCGACCGCCTTGACCATGACCTCTGGGTCGAGCCCGCCCTTAGCGCCCATCACAAACGCCTCGGCCGTCGCAGCGAGCGCCACCGCCGAAAGGATGTTGTTGGTCAGCTTCAAGACTTGCGCGGCGCCCGGCTTGTCGCCGGCCACGGTCAAGGTGCGACCCCACAGCGAGATCATCGGCATGATCCGCTCGATTGCCGTCGGGTCGCCCGACACCATGACCGACAAGGTGCCCGCGCGCGCCCCCGGCGGGCCCCCGGAGATCGGGCAATCGACGACTGTCACGCCTCGTGCCGCCATCGCCGCTTCGATCTCTTTCACGAACGGCACGCCGATCGTGCAGGTGTTGACCAACAGCCTCATCGCCGAGCCCTTGTCGAGGCCCTCGGCACCGAACGCGACCTCGCGAAACGCCGCCAAGGTCGGCAGCGACACGAAGACAATTTCGCAGCGGTCGGCGAGTTCGTTCGGCGAACGGGCGCGCCGCGCCTGACGTTCGAGCAGCGGCTGCATTGCCGCCTCGTTGATGTCATAGATCGTCAGCGTATGACCCGCGTCGAGCAGCTTGTGCGCCATCGGCTGTCCCATCGCCCCGACGCCGAGATATCCTACCTCCACCGTTTTCTCCCATTCGCGGTTCCCGCCAATACGCAGCAAAGCAGCTTCAGGTCGTGGCAAGAAGCGCTAAAAAGAGCGCGGCATGGACGGAGGATGATGCGAATGGACACTCGCTCGTTTCAGACGATGGTGCCGATGCGGGATGGCATTCGGCTCAACACCTTCGTCTTTTTGCCGGAAGCAGGGGGGCCACGCTGGCCAGTAATCCTGCACCGCACGCCCTACGGCATCGCCGCCGCCGACGCTCCACACAAATTCGATCACACACGCGCCTGGCTGCCCAACCCCGCCGAGCCGATGCGTGGATCGATCCTGCGTGGCTGGCAGGCGATCACCGCGCGCGGCTACGCCGCGGTTTACCAGGACTGCCGCGGACGGCATGGTTCGGAGGGCGAGGACCGGGTCTACGCTGACGATGCGCATGACGGCTACGACACCCTCGACTGGATCGCGGGACAGGATTGGAGCAACGGCCGCGTCGGCATGTCCGGCTCTTCCGCCGGAACGACGACGACCTTCGCCGCCGCCTCGGCTCGGCATCCGAGCCTGCGCGCGTTCTTCGCCCAGGCGGGCGGCTCGAGCATCTACGACGATGTCGTCTGCGAGGGCGGCGGCATCGAGATGGAGCGGCTCTGGCTGTGGGTGTCGAAAAACATCCCCGGCCTCTCCGCATCGCATCGCGAGGCCGTGATGGAGCGATTCGGCATAGGCACTGCCGAACTCGACCGCGCTGCCGTTTCGGCCGGCGAGCGCTGGAATCGGCTCGACGCGGCGCGGCAGGAAGATCCACCCTTTATTCACTCGGATGACTGTATGCGCTTGCCGCTGACCGGCTATCCCGATTTCGCGACCTGGCAGCCCTTTCTCGACGAGATCATCACCCACCCAGCCCCGGACGAATTCCGCGCCCGGCACAACTTCCGCCGCACGATCGATATTCCCGGCTTTCATGTGACGAGCTGGTTCGACATCTTCCAGACCAGCGTCATCGCCGCGTTTCAGGAGGTCCAGGCGCGCACTGGCACGCAAAAGCTTTGGGTCGGCCCCAACGAGCACTATTTTGTCTACGCCAGTAATTTCTGGCCGCGGGATCCGTATTTCGAGTGGTTCGGCCATTGGTTGAAAGACGAGCCGAGTCCGCTTGTCGACCAGCCAGCGGTCTATTACTCGCCGCGGGCGTGGGTCGACGATCGCGCATCCTACATGCCGACCGACTGGGTACGCGCCGAACGCTGGCCGCCGCCCGGCATCAGGCCACGGCGGCTTTACCTTTGCGGCGACGGCAGGCTTGCGGAAGCCCCGGCAGGTGAGCCGCTTCGTTACCGCTATGATCCGCGGAAGCCGATTCCAACGCTCGGCGGGCGCAACATGCTGATCGATGCCGGTCCGCGCGATCAACGCCCGGCTCAGGCACTGCCGGATTACGGGCTGATCTACCGCGGCGAGCCACTGGCCGCCGACCTCACGATCGCTGGCAACGTCCGCGTGACGCTTAATGTTGGCTCGAATTGCCCGGACACCGATTTTGTCGCCAAGCTCGTGGAGCAGTTGCCTGACGGCCGCGCCATGCTACTGATGGACGGGATCACGCGGGCGATGTATCGCGATCCCGTCGCCGGCCCACAACACCTTGAACCAGGCCGGTCCTACTCTCTCGTCATCGACCTCGGCGACATCTGCCACACCTTCGCCGCCGGCAGCCGCATCGAGGTCGACGTCACGAGCAGCAACTTCCCCCGCCGCGCGCGTAACACCAACAGCGGCAATCCCTTGCTCGCCAATGACGGTGAAAAGGACATCCGGGTCGCCACCAACATCATCCATCATGCCCCGGTCACACCGTCCTTTGTGGAATTGCCGGTGCTCGACAAACTTGAGTGACCACTGCTGAGCCTCGTTGGTTGATCTTAACTCGATACGAATTATACTTAATAGGAACTTAAATATTTAATATTTTTTGCGCCGTTGATTTATCGGATATTTTGTCTATATTGATCCTATTGATGACGGTCGACAGAGAAGCATTCCCACAATGCCTATCGTAAAAATATTAAGCATCATATTTCAGGATGAAAGCGGCGCGACGGCAATTGAATATGGGTTGATTGCCGCATTGATCTCGGTCGCCGTCGTTGCCGCATTGCAATTAACCGGCACCAACCTGAGCAGCACCTTCAATACAGTCGCGACCAACTTGTGAGCAGCGGTCATTTTGAGTTTTTTATAGCGGGTTCGACGGCGAAGGCCCTGGTCAGCCGACCAGGGCTTTCTCCTTTGACGAACCAATTGGTAATGCCCTCACCGGTAGGCTCAACCCACTCCATTAAAGGAACGCCGATGACCGAGCTGCTTGACCGCGTCCTAAGTCCCGCGAGCTTACGCCAAGTCGTCAGGGCAAAATGCAGCGCCGGGTTCTGCAGCCAAACGATCTCGCAGCTTGTCGCTTGCTACGTCCCGGCCGACATCATCGCAGGATACAACGACGGATCGCGCCGGTTGCCCGTCGAACTGATCCCCGCTCACCAGCGAATGGCCTTTCTCGAAGCGGTCCAGCGCTTGCCGGCGCGGCGCAGTTTTGTCGCAAACGAGGTCGCCACGCTGCACGCCTGACAACCTGGCGCGCCACAGTCATTTCCGCTGCCACACATTCTGGCTCTAAACATTTACGGCCACGGCCGAACGGGTCGCGCCTGCCGAGATCCAGCCGATGACAAATTTTTCGAACAGGCGTTGAGCGCCTGCGCGAATTTCATCATTCAGGCGCTGCCGATCTTCTCGGCCTCAATCAAAATCTTGGCCCTCACCGATGCGCTGAGGAAGCTGGTCCGATTCGTTCTGCTGCCGGGACGCGCTGCGACACCGTCGGCGTGCCACCGCTGATCGATGGCATCATCCTCGACGCGGCGCCAAGACCGTCATTACCCAGCATCCGCGCCGCACCGTCCTGCTTGAGATCGACACACAGAGATCTACAGATGGCGCCACCTGATCGAAAACTTCTTCTGCAAGCTCAAAGAGTTCGAACGTATCTCCCTGCGCACCGACAAAGCCAACCAAAGCTTGAGCACGATGATCTATCTCGCTGCAGCCGTCATCAATTCACCCTGCTTCTCAACAGATCCTAGCCAATGGGAGTGCGGTCGGGGGATTTACATCGTCGACACATTGTCGCAAGCGACATAACCCGATCAACGATGACCGCCTCCGCGCCGTAAGGCCGGCGAGCCAACGCCCAAAGCAATATTATTACTGCCGAATAAACGACGATGCCCGTTGCCACATCAATCGCCAGACGCAGGCCCGGAATTTCAAGGACCTCTGTGTGCACCGCAAGCACGCATATCGCCATCGCGATACCCGCGACTATGGGACGCCAGAGACGACCGAAGAGATCCGTTGGCGTAATCGGCAGGACCCGGCTGACCGCAAAGAAGGCACCAGGGAGGAACACCGTTGTGACCAGGAGCCGCGCATAGGCAACAGTCAAGACGTCGCCGACAGCGGCAGCGGTATAAACGGCAAGCAGGGTCGCCGCTGCGCGCATCGCGGTGAGCCGCCCGGCGAGCCGCTCGTGACCGATAGCGGTCAAGACGGGTATGGCGTTCTGCATAATCGCAAAAAGCCCACCGGAAACCGCTAACACGCGCACGAGGGGCACCGCGACCAGCCATTTCTGCCCCAGTATCACGTTGACGAAGTCGCTGGCCACCAATGCCATGCCTTCTCCAATGGCGATCGACAGAATACAAACGAACCCGAGCATATCGAGATAGCCCGTTCGCAACGTCTCGACGTCATCTCGGACCCGGGCGAACACCGGAAAGAGTGCTTCGGTCGCCGGCAGTACGGTTTCGGCGGTTGGCGCGATCGCGACGTCGGAGCCAACACTGTAGGCCCCCATTGCCGTTGGGCTCCCCAGGCTGCCGACCGCTAATTCGTCAGCCTTATCGTTGACGTATTGGCAAATGTTAATCGCAAACATCCAACCAGAAAATCCTAGCATCTCCCTTATCGCGCTAAGACAAACCCGCGGACGGTATGGATGAATGATGTAGCTGAATGCGACTCCAACGAGCCGGCCGCCGAGGATCCCCGCGACTAATGCGCGCCAATCGCCCCAGTACAGCGCGAACGCGATTGTGATAAGACTGGTAAAGACACGTTGGAGGACCATAAAAACAAATACGCGATCGAAACGCAGATCTCGACGAAAGTCTGCAAGACCAATATTTTCGAAGCCGCCGATCAAGGTGCGGAGCGCCAGGATCCTTATCAGCCAAGTCACGCGTGGCTCATGGAAGTAGGAAGCCGCAGGACCGGCAATTGCCCATAGCAACGCTGTCAGGATCAATCCCACTGCAATTGAGAAGGTCCACACCGAATCGTAGTGCGCGCGCGATGGGTTGCGGTGGCGGATCAGTGCCATATCCTGCCCAGCTTGGATTGGCACCTCGACGAGGCTGATGACGACCATCGCCATAGCTACCAACCCGAAATCGCTGGGGAGCAGGAGACGCGCCAGGATAAAGGTGTTGATCATTCCGAGGCTGCGCAGCCCCCATCGGGCCGCGACCATCCAGGCCCCCCCGTGCAACAACTCGCGTCCAACGCGCGTTTCAGGTTCAGCCATCGCGATGCGCACACAAACAGCTGCTATTGCAGCGGCGGATAGCTCCGATCATGCTGTCATTTCACCCGGGAACTGGAGGCTCACCATAGCAGCGTTACCCCTATGAGCAGCCTGCCCTCAAAGTAGTCGGCCAAGCCTTCGTCAGTCCAATTTGGTGCGAAAGATAGTCAGCGATACGGCTTTGCGGTCCGCATCTGGCATCCGACTGTCGCGGTTATTGGGGGCCCGAGAAGAGGCCGTCGTAACGCTCAATCATCTGATCCATGGCGTATTCCCGATGGACGCGTAGCCGATTGGCGCCGCCAATCTGCGTCCGAAGCAACGGGTCTTTCAGCAGACGGCGCAATCCATGTTCCAGGGCGTCTTCATCCGCAGCCGAAACGACAAACTCGGTATTTTCCGGTGCGACCATCCGTTTCACATCGCCGACATCGGTTGCCGCGACAGGAAGACCGGCGGCCATTGCCTCGAGGACCGAGTAGGGCATTTGCTCGGTGTCGGAGGTTAATGCAAACACATCGAACCGCCCCAGCAGCCGCTCAGGTTGATCGAGGGTTCCTGCGAATACGACCTGCGGGGCAACGCCAAGATCCGCAGCCGCTTGCACCAGCACTGGGCGTTCCGGTCCATCGCCGACGATGACCAATTGCGCCTCGATGCTGCGCGACAGCGCGGCAAAAACGCGGATGAGGCGTACGAGGTTCTTTTCCCGGCGCAGCGCCGCAACGGTGCCAACCACGGCAGTCCCCTCGCGAATCCCAAGCGCCGCAGCGAGAGCTGCGTCCGGAGTCGTGGCAAAACGGCGGCAATCGATACCATTCGGCAGATAGCAGACCTTGTTGGTCGGCAACCTCCAAGTCCGTGTTGCGAGGTCGTGCAGCACGAGCGAAGGGACAATCACCTGGTCACACCGCGCGAGAAGCAGGTGACGGGCCTTTGCGCGCCGCCAAAGTTGGCGCTCCGGCGACTCTTCGGGACCGAAACCGTCTTCGACGTGTATATGGCGACATGGGGCTCGCAGGCGATTGGCGATCGCCCACTCGATCGTTCCCCAATTATAAGTCACAAGCATATCGGGAGCGATCCCATGCAGCAGGCGTCGGGCGTTCAACAAATTCGCCAAGCTGATGGTCGCTGTCTTATGGACAGCCATCTTTTCCAAGACATAGGGCACGCCACGGTCCAATCCTTTTGCCGCGGCAAAATCCCCATCCATGGCAATTATGGAATGCCGATATTTCGCGCCGAGTACATTGGCAAGCTGAACGAACCGCCGCTGTTGTCCCCCGACAGCAAATGTCGAGAAAACGTGCAGCAAATGTCGCTGGCGCTCAGCGACAGGCGGCATGAACCTCAAACCCTTGACGCCCGTCCAGCGGCCGGATCGACCAGTGCTGTGAGTGCAACATCACCAAGTCCGCGGATAATCGCAGCATGCGTATCAGCGATATAGCCTGCCCCGACACAAGCTACACGTATTACATCTGTCTTAATCATCTCGTTGTATCATGCATCCAAAATAATGTTGGGTGTTGTATGATCTTGTGCTATCTTCCGAAAAATAAAAAATCAATAAATCAATGCAACCGCGCCATAACCGCCCATGCGGAGGCGTACACATTGGTGGTTGAATCTTTATCGTACGAATTTTTCATCGAGAACGGTATCATTCTTACTCCTACAAGGCTTATATGAATTGGCGAGCGCAATTGGGTAATCGATCAATAGACCGAAACATGTACGATACTGTGTTAGCTCAACAGCGCGGTCTCCGCACCGCGGGTATCGACCTCCCCAAGGATAGTCTCGTTGCAGCCGACGCGCATGGCGGCGCTGCAGAACGACCGCTGCGAATTCTGTTCAGCCACCGTACCCAATCGCGAGACGGGCAGTTTGTCCACATTCAGGAATTGATCCAAGCCTTACGCACCCTCGGCAACACGGTTATCGTTATCGAACCTCGTCACGTCAGATCGTTGAAACTCGGCGAAGAGCCCCGCATCGCGCGTGTCATCAAAAGTTATATACCCCGCTTCATTTACGAATTGATAGAGCTTGCCTATAGCATTCCGGAGTTCTTCAGCCTCGCCAAAGCTTGTCGGTCACATCGTCCCGACATTCTTTACCAACGGGCTAATCTCTACATGCTTTCTGGCTGGCTATGCGCTCGCTTGTTTGGCTTGCCCTATCTTCTTGAGGTCAACTCACCGCTCACCGAGGAAAGGGCGAGCTTTGACAACCTTCGGCTTCGGGGGCTCGCGTGGCGCGTCGAGCGGGCGGCGTGGCGCGCAGCCGACCAAGTCCTACCGGTGACCCATGTTCTCGCCCGGAAGATTATGGATGTTGGGATCCCGCCGGACCGCATTACCGTCGTACCGAATGGGGTCGACCTCGAACGCTTCGTTCCAACCGCATCAGCGGGGCTCCGCCGGACATTGTCGCTTGAGAATAAACTCGTTCTTGGATTTGTTGGGTTCGTTCGCGAGTGGCATCACGCAGACGCGATTATCGACCTGCTCGCGGGATCAGAACTCCCAGTCAATAGTCATTTTCTGATCGTGGGTGACGGCCCGATCAAGGAGGCTCTCTTGGACCGGGCGCGCCGGCTCGGCGTTGATGACCGCCTGACGATCACCGGGATCGTGCCGCGCGAGGACGTTGCAAAATATATCGAGTGCTTTGACATTGCGCTTCAACCGCATGTCGTCGCCTACGCCAGCCCGCTTAAGCTCCTCGAATATATGGCGCTCGCCCGAGCGATCGTCGCTCCCGCGACAGAGAATATCAAGGAGTTGCTCGGGCACGAAACCAATGCGCTGTTGATTGATGCGGATGATCGAGCTGCCCTCGCGTCGGCTGTGACCCGGCTTGCCAATGACGCAGAGCTGCGTAAAAAGCTCGGCGCAGCGGCACGCGCCACAATTCTATCGCGAGATCTGACGTGGCTTCGGAATGCCCGCGTGGTCGCTGCATTAGGACAGGCGTCAATCGAGGGCGGACCGAAACGTCAATTCGCCTGACTATGCCCACCGACCCTTCCGTCACGCGACCTTTCGCGGAAACGAGGAGAACCGATTTGCAAGGGCTTTTTTATCTCCTAACGCTTATCGCGTTCGGCGTGGTCGTCGCCTGGGTCATTCAAAATGATAACCTTGCACCCGGGGAGCCCACGATCGGGCTGTTGCGCTTAAGGAACGCCGTCTTGACCAAGACGAACCCGTCGCAGGAGCAGGCACACGGCGGGCTAGACCGTTGAACGTTTCAGTACGAATGCCAACGTTCCTCAGAAAGCCGATCGTCCGGAACTAACCATGCGCGATATTGCCTTTGTTCTGTTCATGCTTCTTGCGCTACTCGCGACGGTGCGCAGGCCATTTGTGGGGCTGCTGTTGTGGGTACTATTTTCTATTATGAACCCACACGAAGAAATTTATCATTTATCTACAGTACCATGGAATTTTATCCTCGTTATTGTAACAGTTGGCGCTTGGCTACTATCCTCGGAACGAAAATCACCTCCCAGAAATATAACGACAGTCCTTATTTTTGCATTATTAGCTTGGACCACTTTTAATACCTTTTTCGCCTTTAATCCAGAATATTCTTGGATTTTCTGGAACCGTGCTTGGAAGATCGTGGCCATGGCCATTCTTGCGGGCATACTGACGACAAACACAATGCGGTTCCACGCTTTAATGTGGGTCGTGGCGATAGCGCTCGGGTATCACGGCGTCAAGGGCGGGCTATTTACGCTCGCGTCGGGCGGACACTATCACGTTTTCGGCCCGGCAAACTCGATGATCGGGGACAATAATTCGCTAGCTGGCGCACTGGTCATGGTCATCCCGATCATGAATTACTTGCGCGCAAACAGCGAGATGCGCGCGGTGCGGATCGGGGCCAGCGCGGCTATTATTCTTGTCTTGACGTCCGTATTGGGAAGCTACTCGCGCGGGGCATTTATTGGTCTCGCCGTTTTGGGTTTCGCCTTTTGGCTACGAACCAAAAATAAGATGATGTATCCAATAATCGCGTTGATTGTTCTAATACCACTTCTGCATTTCATGCCCGAATCGTTCTATCATCGTGCCGCCTCTATTCAGGACTACGATGCGGATAGCTCGGTCACCTCGCGGTTTGACTCGTGGTGGGTTGCCTACCGCTATGCGATGGATCATTTTCCCTTTGGCACCGGTTTCTATGGCATGATCCTTCCGGGTGTGTGGGCGCCGTATATACCGGGACGGTCCCTGGCGGCCCACAGCATTTACTTCCAAACTTTAGGCGAGCAAGGGGTCCCTGGGCTTGTTCTCTACCTTCTGATCATCGCCAGCAGTTTTTTGAATTTGCAAGCGGTACGGCGCGACACCAGGGGCATCGCCGAGTTTACTGCAACCTATGACCTAGCCGGAATGTTGCAGCTCAGTCTATTGGTATTCTGTGTTTGCGGCGCGGCACTGCCGATCAATTTCTTTGACCTCTTCTTTCTTTGGGCGATGTTGAGCGGCAGCCTGCGCGAAATGACCCGGAAGGTCCAGCCAGCGCGCGCCGGCATCGGTCCCTATATGCGCCAACTCGCGCCGGTGCCCCAACCGCTTCAGATGCCGCCAGCCTGATATGATGCGAACGATAACCTTCAGCACGCTTTTCCCCAGCAGCGCGCGCCCTGCGCATGGTATTTTCGTTGCCAATCGGTTGGGGCATCTGCTCGCGTCGGGTGCGGTAACAACCTCGATTGTCGCGCCCACGCCGTGGTTTCCGTCGACCCACCCGTGGTTCGGTGAGTATGCGCGTCACGCTGCCATACCCGGGTTCGAAGAGGTGTCCGGTCAAGCGGTCCACCACCCCCGCTATCCGGTCATTCCAAAGGTCGGAATGCACCTCGCGCCGCTGCTGTTGTATCTCGGCGCACGTCGGACCATCGGTTCGATCCTGCGAGGCGGGTTCAATGCCGATCTGATCGATGCCCACTATTTTTATCCCGACGGCGTGGCGGCAATCCTGTTGGGCAAGACTTTTGGCAAGCCGGTGGTGATTACGGCCCGGGGAACCGACATCAACCAAATTGCCGATCATCCGCTGCCGAGACGCATGATCCGCTGGGCGGCGCGCGAGGCTGCAGGGTTGATCACCGTGTGCCAAGCCCTCAAAGATCGGCTGGTCGAAATCGGTGTCGAGGCGGAGCGCATCCGCGTTCTGCGCAATGGCGTCGATCTTGAGGTCTTTCAACCGGTCGATCGCGAAACGGTGCGTGCAAAATATAACCTTACGGGAAGGGTGCTGCTGTCTGTCGGCCACCTTATTCCGCGCAAAGGGCATCACTTAGCCATCGAAGCCCTCGCCGCACTTCCGGGCGCAACGCTCCTCATAGCCGGCATGGGACCCGAGCAGGCGCATCTCGTCGCGTTGTGCCGTCGGCTCGGCGTCGCGGAGCGGGTTCGGTTTCTCGGTCAAGTACCACACGCCGATCTTGCGGAGTTCTACTCGGCCGCCGATGTTCTCGTGTTGGCCTCGGAGCGGGAAGGGTGGGCGAACGTGCTTCTCGAAGCAATGGCTTGTGGCACGCCGGTCATCGCGAGCAAGGTATGGGGAACGCCAGAGGTCGTCGCAGACCCCGCAGCAGGGATGCTGGTGGCAGATCGGACCGGTCCGGGTTTTGCCGCGGCGTTGATGCAGCTCTTCACCAATCTACCAAACCGTGCGGCGACGCGATGTTACGCTGAGCAATTTAGCTGGGATATGACGACTGCGGGGCAGATCGAATTGTTCCGCAGCGTTATTGCACGCACGTCTTCTCTATCGGGTGCCACCGCCCTCGCAGCGTATTGACGATCCAATCGACCACCTTCACGCAAGCGTGTACAATTAGCATTAAACATCAACATCACTGGAAAGCTCACAAAACAGCATACGCACGTTTGACGTTCCGATAGAGTTTTCTAACTTGAACGTTCGGCAAGCAGGTGTCGCAGCGCCGGTTACCTTCACATAACCTCGTCAGAAACTTTGAACGCCACTGCGCTACTCTAACGTCGCAAGCTTTAACATGGTTTTCACGCATTTCCATTAGATTTTGTTGCTCAGTGCGAAGAGCGTTGAGCTCGTGGTCTGCCACCAGCCTGCCCCGTGTGTGCATGGGCGAGTGGAACTGGTGGCACCGGTCATGCGTAAGACGATTGCGTGGGTGGGATAGGTATGGCTCGTTATCTCGTGACAGGTGGTGCTGGGTTTATTGGTTCCCACCTTGTCGAGGCGTTGGTGGCCGAAGGCCATGCCGTGCGGGTGTTGGACGACCTATCGACAGGCCGCGCCGACAACCTCCCATCGTGCGCCGACCTCGTGGTTGCGAGTGTAACCGAACCCGCAGCAATACGTAGCGCGTTCAACGACATTGATGGATGCTTCCATCTCGCGGCAGTGGCATCGGTCGCGAGAGCGCAGGAGGCGTGGTGGCAGAGCCACCAAGTGAACCTGTCGGGAACGATTGCGGTGTTCGAAGAGGCCCACCGCCAGCAGATCGCGCGCGGGCGGTCCATTCCAGTGATATACGCGTCATCCGCGGCGGTGTACGGCAATCTGGACCAGATCCCCCTTTCGGAAGACGGCAGGACGCGCCCCCTAAGCCCATACGGCGCTGATAAACTAGGCTGTGAACAGCATGCCGCGGTGGCGGGAAGCTTATTTGGGCTGAAGACGATTGGCTTGCGCTTCTTCAACGTCTATGGCCCCCGGCAGGACCCGCGTTCACCGTATTCTGGCGTCATTTCGATCTTTTGTGACCGCCTTTCGCACAACCGGCCGCTCGATATTCACGGTGATGGTCAGCAGGTTCGCGATTTTGTCTACGTCGCGGACGTGGTCCGAGCGCTTCAAACGGCAATGCACAGTGCCAATCCGGTACCGCAGGTATTTAATATTTGCACCGGCAATGGAACGACCATTCGCGAACTGGCCGAGACCATCGCGCGACTTTGCGGCGTCTCGCTTCAAGCCGACTACGGGGCGGGCCGGGCCGGGGATGTTCGTGTGTCGGTCGGCAATCCGCTAAAGGCATCGCAGCTTCTCGGGTTCGGTGCGCGCGTTTCGTTGGAGGACGGATTGGGATGGACCCTTGATTCCATCTCGTCCGACCGGCTACCGTAAGCGGTGTCCTCGCATCACAGCTCTGGCCGCTTGACGTTTTCCGCGGCAGCCTGTGGCGGTGATCAGCGGGAGCGGGTTGCGCGGCTGCGTCTGCCAGGCTGGCGGGCTGGTTCGGCTGCGCGG
>Ga0335085_10007272_pt1 | contig 17249 bp, 7 predicted proteins | sample Lox_Sample_45_FD_206712 | JGI IMG/M metagenome (GOLD analysis project Ga0335085, IMG submission 206712) | Soil microbial communities from Loxahatchee National Wildlife Refuge, Florida, United States - Lox_Sample_4.5 | ecosystem: Environmental > Terrestrial > Soil > Wetlands | place: USA: Florida...
GCCTCATTCTTCAACGCGCCGCCGCCCAGCCACGGGCCGGTGTTCGACTCGACCGACTGGATCGTCGTGGCCATCTTCGTGGCTGTCATGCTGGCGGTCGTGGTCGGCTCGATGATGAAGAAGGCCCATTCGGGCAAGGACTACTTCCTGTCCGGGCGCGACAGCGGCTGGCTCCAGATCGGCTCCTCGATCTTCTCCTCCAACATCGGCTCCGAGCATCTGGTGGGTCTTGCGGGCGCGGGCTTTGCGTCCGGCATGGCCATGGCGCACTGGGAAATGCAGGGTTGGCTGATCCTGGTTCTGGGATGGGTGTTCGTGCCGCTCTATGACCGCATGAAGGTCTTTACCATGCCGGAGTTTCTCGAGCTGCGCTTCTCCCGTGGTTCGCGGAACATCCTCAGCCTGCTCACCATCGCAAGCCTCGTGCTGACCAAGATGGCCGTCACCATTTACGCCGGCGACGTGGTGGTGCGCACCCTGCTTGGCATCAACAGCGTCGACGTCTTCGGCTTTCACATGGATGTGTTCTGGGCGATCGCGTTGGGGCTTGCCTTCACCACCGGCCTCTACACCGTGCTCGGCGGTCTGCGCGTGATCATGTACACCTCCGTGCTGCAGGCGCCGGTGCTGATCTTCGGTTCGCTCTGCATCCTGTATTCCGCGCTCAACGTGCTCGGCCACGGAAGCCTGTCGGCCGGCTGGCACGCCACCGTGACCGCGGCGGGCAACAACATCCACCTGATCCGCTCGTTCGGCGACCCGCAGTGGTCGTGGGCCGCGGTGTTGCCGGGCTCGATGATCATCGGCTTCTGGTACTGGTGCACCGACCAGTACATCGTCCAGCGCGTTCTGGCGGGGCGCAACCAGCAGCAGTCGCGGCGCGGCGCCATCCTGGCGGCGTACTTCAAGCTCACGCCGGTGTTCATCTTCCTGGTGCCCGGCATGGTCGCCTATGCGCTGACCAAAGACCCGTCGCTCGGGTTCCAGACCAGCGGCGACGCGGCGTACACCTCGCTGGTGGCGCAGATCCTGCCGCACGGACTTCGCGGCATGGTGGCTTGTGCCATGATCGTGGCGCTGATGGCCTCGCTGGGCTCGAAGTTCAACGCCTCGGCGACGCTGGTCACCATGGACTTCTTCCGCGAGTGGTATCCCAACGCGTCGGGCAAGACCGAGGTGATCGTGGGCCGCATCGCGACCACCATCATCGTCGCCATCGGCATCTGCTGGGTGCTGGTGATCAAGAGCCTGCATTCCAACCTTTACACCTACCTGCAGAGCGTGCAGGGCTATCTTTCGCCCGCCATCGTCGTGCTGTTCGTGCTCGGCGTGTTCTGGAAGCGCGCCACCGCCAAGGGCGCGTTGGTGGCCTTCATCGTCGGCGCGGTCGGCGGCTTTGCCAGGTTGGCGGCCGACATCTTCATGCGCAGCGACGACGTGTTCGTGAACGGCCTCAAGGACAAGCTGTTCCACCACGCCATCACGCAAGCCCAGTACGACGCTGCCATTGCTCCGATCCGCGCCAAGTTCCCGCTGATCTTCGATTTCTGGAACATCCACTGGCTGTACTTCTGCGAGGCGCTGCTGGTCGTCACGGCCGTGCTGATGATCGTCATCAGCTACATGACCAAGGCGCCCGACGCCAAGAAGCTCAAATACTCGTGGTACGGCGCCACGCCCGAGGAGAAGGCGGCCACGCGCGCCAGCTGGAACATGCTGGATGTCGTGCTCAGCGTGATCGTCGTGCTGTTCGTGGTCGCGTTCTACATCGCGTTCTGGTAAGACGCGGGGCCTTGCGCGCAGGAAAAGGGCGCTGCCGCGGCGGCGCCCTTCTTCTTTTCACGAATGCGCTCAAGCCTTCCGCGAACGCGGGCGCAGGTTTGCGTCCAGGCGCACGGGCGTGTTTGCGACAAGATCCAGCTTGACGCGTTTGCCCCCGTTGCGCACCTCCTCCGGGTGGTCAGCGCCGCTTACAAGCATCGCCGACGTCAGGCGCCGATCGCGCCACTCCATATCGACCTTGACACCGCCGCGTGCCCGCAGGCCCTGCACCCTGCCCTCGGACCACGCACCCGGCAATGCCGGCAGAAGCGCGATTTCGCCGTCGTCGCTCTGCAGCAGCATCTCGGAGATCGCCGCCGCGCCGCCGAAATTGCCGTCGATCTGGAACGGCGGACAGACGTCGAACATGTTGGGCAGCGTGCTGTCCGAGATCAGCCCCTTGAGCAGCCTGTGGGCGTGGTCGCCGTCGCCCAGGCGGGCCCACAGCGCCACCTTCCACGCCTTCGCCCATCCCGTGCCGCCGTCGCCGCGCAATTCCAGGCTGCGCTTGGCGGCCGCGGCCAACTCGGGCGTGCCCCGCAGGCTTATGCCCTGGCCGGGATAGAGGGCCCAAAGATGCGATACGTGCCGATGCTCGGGCTCGGTTTCGGGATAGTCCTCGATCCATTCCTGAAGCTGGCCGCGGCTTCCGATCTGCAGCGGCGGCAGCCGGTCTTTGGCCTTCAGCACCTGTTCGCGCAGATCGCCGTCGGTGTCGAGCAACGCCGAAGCCTCGGCGAAGGCATCGAACAGCGCCGCGATCATCTCGAGGTCCATGCTCGCGGCATAGGTCAGGCCGGCGCGCCTGCCGTTCAAGAGGTAGGCGTTCTCCGGCGAGGTGGAGGGGTTCGTCACAAGGCGGCCGGCAAAGTGCAACCCCTGCGGGGCCTCCACCAGCGTGTCGAGGACGAAACGCACGGCGCCTTTCATCGCCGGATACGCGCGCGCCCGCAGGAACGCGTCGTCGCGGCTGTAGCGGTAGTGGTCCCACATTTGGTTGGCGAGCCACACCCCGCCCATCGGCCACATGCCCCAGGCTCCATCCACCGGCGTCGTCGCGCGCCAGAGATCGGTGTTGTGGTGCAGCACCCAGCCGCCTGCGCCGTAGTTCGCCCGTGCCGTCTCGGCGCCCGTGACCTGAAGATCGCCGATCAGGTTCCACAAAGTCTCCTGCGTTTCCCACAGCGCGCCGCTGTCGGCGAGCCAGTAGTTCATTTCCAGATTGATGTTGGTGGTCATTTTGCTGCCCCAGGCGGGCACCAGATCCTGGTTCCAGATGCCCTGCAGGTTGGCGGGCTGGCCGCCGGGGCGCGAGGACGAAATCAGCAGGTAGCGGCCGAACTGATAGTAAAGCGCCGCCAGTTCGGGATCGTCGGCGGTCTTGAAATCGCGGATGCGCACGTCGGTGGTCTTGTGCGACGGGCGGTGAGGCCCAAGCTGCAGCTGCACCCGGTGAAACAACGCGCGGAAATCGGCCAGATGCGCGCGCTTCAGGCGGTTGTAGGGCTTGAGTGCGGCTGCGCCCGCGAACTCGGCTGCCCGGGCAAGCGCGTCGGCGCCGACATCGCGAAAGGTCACGAAACCGGTGGCGCCGCCGAGCAGGATGGTGACGGCGTCCGCGTTGCGCACGCTGAGCCGGGCGCCGTCCCGCTTTACGCTGCCGCCGTCCACCTTCACTTTGAGGACGGCCGCATAACGCAGCCCCTGGCTGTTCCAGGACGCAATCCAGGAGCCGGGAGGATTCTCGCGCGCCTGGATCTGGCCCTGCAGTTGCAAGGTGTCATCGGCCGTCACTTCTGAAGCCGCCTCCGGCTGCGGCGAGCTGAGGCCGATCGAGAAGTTGTGCTTGCCGCGCCGGTCGGCGGTCAGCCGGACGACAAGTGCCTTGTCCGGATATGACACGAACACGTCCCGGCGAAAGCGCACGCCGCCGCGGCGATAGGCGATCGCAACCGTGGCGTCGTCGAGCGCAAGCGTGCGCGCATAGTCGTCCGTTTCCCCCGCATCCTCGAACGTCAGCCACAGGTCGCAGAACGGCTGATACGGCAGCAGTACCGGCGGGGCGCCCATCATCTGGGCGGTGAGCTGCTCGGCGGCTTCGATCTGGCCCGCGAAGATCAGCCGTCGCAGCTCGGCCAAGTGCTTTCCCGCGTCGGGGGCGACGTAGTCGTGCGGACCGCCGCCCCACAGCGTGGCCTCGTTGATCTGGATGCGCTCCGAGGCGACCCCGCCGAACACCATGGCGCCCAGCCGGCCGTTGCCGACCGGTAGGGCATCGGTCCATTCCGCGGCAGGCTTCTCGTAGTGCAACGTGAGTCCTGCCGGCTCGGCGGCGGCCGCGGGCATCAGCGGCACGGCGAGCAGCGCCGCGCTGCCCTCTAGAACGCGCCGGCGCGTCGTTTTCATCGCTGAAGTCCTCCGTTCGTCGATTCGCGCTCGGCCGCTGCGGATCGTCGACGGGCACATCATATAGCCGAGTCGGAGCTGCGGCAGGTTCCGAAGAAAAATAGCAGCACCCGTTTCGAGGTGCCGCCAGCAATCGCCAAGGGGGGAACCCCGGTTAGGCGTTGACGACGCGCAATTGCAGGCCGGGGCGCAGCCGGTACAAAAGGAAGAGCACGGCCAGCGCTCCGAAGAGCACTGTCGCCTGCAGGATGCTCACCGGCCCGTACGCCCAGGCGGCGATGCACGGCACCACGATGTCGCAAGCCAGGAAGGCAGCGAAGAGCACGGCAGCGAGCATGCGATTGTCCGGCTTACCGCTTCGGCGAACCAGCGCGATCGTCAATATCGCGAACGCGGGCGGCAGGATGCCGTAATGATGCTCCCAGGCGATCGGAGAGGCGATCGTCAGGGAAAGCCCTGCCGCCAGGAAATCGGCCACCGTCGCCGCTTCGCGCCGCCGATAGAGAAGACAAGACGCGATGATCGCGATCGAACTGGCGACCGTCGCGGCGTAGACCACGGGATTGTAGGGCGCGTAGGCATGCGACTGGAAATCGATGCTGTAGCCGTTGTGGAGCAGCCGGTTCATCACGCCGTTCACGGAGTAGTTGCGGAGGAACGCCTCGCCGTGCTGCGACATGTAGGAAAGCGCCGCAAGATAGCCGACATGGTCGCTCCAACCGAAGACGAGCAGCGAAGCCGAGAGCACCACCGCCAGCACAACGGCCATGCTTGCCGCGAACGAGCGCTCCCGGCGCAACAGGGCCCACACCAGGAAGACGACGAACTGCGGCTTCGCGATGCAGATCGCGCCGGCCAGCCCGCCGGCCATCCGTTTCCTTCCGACGAAGAAGAACAGCGCCGCGGCGGCAAACCATGCGCTCAGCCACGTCTGTATCTGGCCTTCCTTGTAGGCCCAAAGAACGGGATAGAAGGTCAGGGACATGATGAACGCCAGCAACACGGCGGCGAACCTGAGGCCTGGGTAGCGCCATTCCCTCGTGGCCAGCGCCATCAGGGCGGCCGTCGCCGCGGCCTCGACCAATACCGACAACCATCCCACCAGGTTCAGGAATCCGTCGGAAACCGGCATGTGCAACGCGTCAGGAATGGCGAAGACCAGCAGACTCGTCGGCGGGTATTGGAACTTGATGTGCTGGGCGAACAGCACGTGCTGATACATCGTGCCGCTGTGCCCCGCCTCGTGCCAGGCATAAGCGGCGCGCATCGGCATCCATGAATCGTCGCCCCCGGCCCACACCAGCCACCAGTGCATCAGCCGCACGACCGAATCGTAGCCTTCGCGCCATTCCACCAGTGCGACGGCCCATGCGATCGCCAGCGCCAGGCATGCGAGCGTCAACGCCTTCACGGCCGGCGTCCGATCTGAAGCAGGCTGTTTGCCGCCGCCCTCTGTTCCCGCCGCCGGGTTCATCGCCCGTCCTGCTCCGGCGGTATAGGCTCCGCTGCCGCCTTGCTCGAGGTCCGCTTCGCTTGTGCGCATGCGATCAGCCCGTACGCGCCTGCGCCAGAACGGGCTCGTAGTCCGGCGGCTGCCCCGGCTGCGAGCTGCTGCCACCGGCACGCCACGCCCGCCAGAACGACTCCCACGTCAGCCACAGCACGATGCTGAGCGCGGCGCCGAGAAACACCTGCGCCGTGAAGTGGTGCAAGGGAAGCGCGAGAGAAATCTGGAGATAGAACACGTAGACGAACAGCATCGATCGTGCGATCACGACGATCACCGTGTTGGCGAATCGCGGTAGGGCGATGCTGCGTCCGAACAGCAGATAGGCGCCTCCCGCGATCATCCAGAACCAGAACAGGTGATGAGACATGCCGGAGAAGCCGGTGAACATCATCACCGACATCGGCGACGGGCTTGCCGTGCACGTCGCGACGAACACGATGACGGATGCCGCGATGATCCCCAGCGCCAGCAGTCGCGTGGCCCTCGAAGTCGCGGCGGCGATCAGCCAGCCGAGCGCAAACAGCCAGAAGTACCCTGCGGGGAAGAAATGAAATCCCGCAAACGGCCCACTGCGGGCGAAGCTGAACAGCGCGAATGCGGCAAGGCCGCATACGACCAAAACCGCGGCGAAGGCGAATTTGTGTTCGAACGAGAACCGCCTGATGCCCGGGACAAAGGCGAGCAGCAACGACAGGAACACGAACTGGGCGAGGTTCTCGATGTACCATCCCGTGCTCCACCACAGCGGCGAAGTCGGGTGGACCCAGTTCTCGACCAGCATGAGTTCGGCCCAATTGACCTTGCCGGCGCTGGCGAACACGATCATCAAGTAGATGAAGATCGGCAGGTATATCGCCGCGAAAAAGCGCGTTGCGGCCCCGGCGGTGCGCCGGGGGTCTTGGTTCCAGCCGAACCGCGCGAAGCTCATCCCGCTGATCATCATCATCAACTCGGCCGCACCGGAAGGCACGATGCGGGAGAGCGTCAGGGAATGCTGCGAGATCACCGCAAGCATCGCAGCGACGCGAAGCAGAATGTCGGGAGCGACCGCCGTGCTGGAACGCTGCCGGCGATGCAGCCTGTCGATCTCGGCAACCGGCCGCTCCGACCAATCTTCGGGCAGGCCGCCCAGATGGTCGCTGAGCCCGACGTAAAGATTCACATAGGTGAGCGAGTCTCCGCCGAGCGATTGGAAGCTGTCGGTCGGCAGGATGCGCCGGTCCGGAAAGGCCCAACTGTAGACTTCACTCGCGCTCCTGAAGCCCCTCGTCTTCAGGCCCAAAACTCCCAGCAGCTCGCCGCGCCAGCGGGCGAAGAACGGCTGCACAGCCGCCGCACCTCTCTCCGCATCCGCGGGCAGTCGTTCGGCGGATTGCTCCGCGCACTCCCGCGCGAGCGCTTTGCGGTCGATCTTGCCGTTCGGATTGAGCGGCAGCGCATCGCGCTGGACGATGCGCCTGGGCACCATGTAGGCGGGAAGTGCATTGCGGCAGTGCGCCAGTATCGCCTCGGGGTTCGCCTTCGCGCCGCGCTTCGGCACGGCGAAGACCAGGATGGTCTGGCCGAGGATCTCGTCTTCCACCCCGATCGCGGCCGCCGCCGCCACGCTTCCGCCCGCGTAGACCGCCTCTTCCACTTCAGTCGGGCTGACGCGATAGCCGCTGGTCTTGATCATCTCGTCGCGACGGCCCAGGTAATAAATGAATCCATCGGCGTCGCGCTTGACCGTGTCGCCCGACCATACGGCGATCTCGGGGTCGGGTTTGCCCGGCGGCTCGCCCGGGGCGGGTCGGAAACGTTCGGCAGTGCGCACGGGATCGTTCCAATAGCCGAGCGTGACGAGCGCGCCCTTGTGCACCAGCTCGCCGGGCTCGTCGGCAGCGCAGATTGACCCATCTGGCCGGACCACGAGCACTTCGGCGTTGGGAATGGCCTTGCCGATCGAATCAGGACGTCGATCCACCTCTTCGGGCGGAAGATAGGTGGAGCGGAAAGCCTCCGTCAGGCCGTACATCAGATAGAGTTCGCTTCGCGGCAGAGAGCGGCGCAGCGCACGCACCGCGTGCTCGGGCATGCGGCCGCCGGTGGTGCTCAGGTACCGCACCGTGCGCACCGCCTCGTCCTGCCAGTCCTGCTCCGCCAACTGGATCATCACCGTGGGCACGCCCGAAACGCCGGTGACCTGGTCCGCCACGATCGACGCCATCAGCTCCTCGGCGGTCACGAAGTTGTGCAGCACGGCCGTCGCGCCGGCGACCATCGCGGAGAAAAGCTGGTTGAGCCCGAAATCGAAACTGTAGGGCGGAATGTTGATGATGCGATCCGCGGTCTCGTATTTCAGGTACTGGGAAACCGATTGCGCCCCGATCACGAGATTGCGATGCGAAAACACGACACCCTTGGGATGGCCGGTCGATCCGGAGGTATAGAGTATCGCCGCCATGCCGGTGTCGGCCGTCGCCGGAGGTTCCGAGCCAGGCGGGCCTGCGCGCATCAGATCGCCGAGCGGCGCAACCGCGACCCCGTTGGCGAGAATGGCGCGGCGGTCGTCATCGACGAGATAAACGAACCTGAGGTCGCCACAGTCCGCGAGCGCCGATTCGAGCGCCGCGAAGCGGGAACGCGTCGTGATCAGGACGCGCGCGTTGCAATCCGCCAGGATGTGGCGAACCTGTCCGGCACGAAGCGCTGGATTGACCGGGACAAACACCAAGCCCGCCGCGGCCACCGCGAAAATTGACGTAGCGGCCTCGAACTGTTTGTCGAGAAAGATCGCGATCCGGTCCTGCGCCGCGAGACCAAGCCTGGACATGCCACCCGCCAGGGCGCGGATGTCCCTCTCAAACTCCTCGTAACTCTTGCTCCTGCCTCGAAAAACGAGCGCAGCTTTACCTGCTCCAGCCGCAGGCGACTGGAAAACGATGTCCTGGAGCAGCAAAGGCGCTCCCCACATTCACAACCCGGAGACCAGCATAACTACTCGCTAATGCAACGCAATACCCATTTGAGCTGACGTGCTCGGGTTCGGCAATTGTGGTGTTTTCGCCATGCGAAAGGATTTCGGCGGCGTCACCCTGCTGCGGGACCCCGCTTGCGAATCGCAACGCCGCGCGGTGCGCTCCGACGCGCCGCCGGTGCAATGCATCGTCTCTTCAATCTCCCAGTTTTGTCACGCGGCGCCGTCGCGAGCGTGGCTAGAAAGGCCGCCATCGACATCCGACGCGCTCCGACGGGCGGGCGCATCTCTGCGGTCTGGGGAAAGAAAAAATGGCGAACCTCACTGGTCCGAACGCCAGCTACAGCAGCAACGGCTGGTTCGTCAGCAACGACTTCTGGGACACCAGCGCGCTCAGCAGCGGATACACGCTCAGCGGAACGTACGATCCCACCAACTTGACGAGCGGCGTGCACTACACGTGGAACTTCGGTCCGATCCCTTCCGACGGATGGTATTGGGTGCACGCGTTTCCGGAGGTGGGCTTCGGCCAAGACGCCTGGTCGACGACCGCGCTATCCAGCGAAAAGCCGTATCCGCTTTCGATCGCGGGCCTGTCCAAATACCTGGTCAACTACAGCGCCTCCTGGGGCGGACAGACCGCCGGCTACAACGTCGCTTTCGAGATGTACTTGACAAGCAAACCTCAGGGCGGCGCCGGCACGATCACCAACGAGGTCATGATCTGGATTCACGACGGCGGCTGGCATCCCGGCGGCTCGCCGGTCGGCACGTTCTCGGACCAGTACTTCTCCGGCCAGATCTACAGCTATCCCGTCCACGAAAGTGGCCTCAACTTCAACTACACGGCGGTTCTGACCAACAGCGATGATCCGAGCGGCACGATCGACATCAAGGCCATCATGCAGAAGCTCGTGTCGCTGGGGATCATCACGGGCAGCGAGTACATCTCGAACATCCAGCTCGGGGCGGAAATCGCCGCTGGCACCGGCTCACTGAACGTGAACAGCCTGCAGCTCGACGTCCAGGAATCCGGCAATTCGGAACAGCTCATCGACGGCACGGGCGTCACGACCGTTACTTCCGGCACGGGTACGGGCACCGGGACCGGCACTGGAACGGGTACCGGAACGGGAACGGGCACCGGCCCCAAGAACGCCAACGCGCAAGTCGTGCTGTCATCGGATTTCAACGGTGACGGCAAATCCGACGTCGTCTGGGTGAATGCGCTCGGCCAACTGTCGGTGTGGACCCTGAACGGCGGCACCAAGCTGGCCCAAGGCCCGCAGCTTGGAGCCTCCGACAGCGGCATGCATGTCGTCGCCATCGCAGACTTCAACGGCGACGGCCACCCGGACTTGGTGCGCCAGAGCAATACCACCGGATCAATCTCGGTGTGGCTGATGAACGGCCTGAACATGCAGCAGGGCCAGTCCGTCGCCACCAATCCGGGGCCGGCGTGGCATGCGGTGGCCGCCGGCGATTTCGACGGCGACGGCAAGGCCGACATCCTGTTCCAGAACACTTCCACGGGCCAGGCGATGATCTGGCTGATGAACGGGATGAACATCGCCTCCAGCGTGGTCCTGCCCACCAACCCGGGTACGTCGTGGAAAATCGTCGCCACCGGCGATTTCAACGGCGACGGCTACTCCGACATCCTGTGGCAGAACACCGACGGCAACGCGATGATCTGGGAGATGAAGGGAACCACTCTGCTCAACAGCGCGCTGATCGGCAATCCCGGGGCCAACGTGCATGCCATCGCCACCGGCGACTTCAACGGCGATGGCAAGTCCGACATCTTGTGGCAGGACGACAGCGGCCAGGCCTCGGTGTGGCTGATGAACGGCTTCAACGCGCTGGGCGCCGGAATTGCCGGCCCCTGGCCGGGATCGTCGGCGTGGCACGTGATCGGGTCGGGCGATTTCAACGGCGACGGCAAGGCCGACATCTTCTGGGAGAACGACAACGGCAGCGCCATGGTGTGGACCTTCAACGGACTGACGCGTTTGGCGTCGCTGCCGCTGTCTTCGGTGCCCGGCTCGGCCTGGCACGCGGTGACCTGAAGCGACCTGCAAGAAGCGCAATCCGGAAAAGTGTGAAGCACTTTTCCGTCAGATTGCGCGATAAGACAGCAACCTGCGCAATCCGGAAAAGTGCGAAGCACTTTTCCGTCAGATTGCGCGAGCGAAGAAATACCTGGAGCGAATCCGCGATTCGAAGAATGCGGGTTCCTTTTTAGAAGATCCGCTCCGACACGCGGACGATGTCGCCGGGGAAGATGCGCGTCGTCGAATCGGCGGGCATGCTGGTTTCCTGAGTCGAGTTCACGTGACGGACATAGACGCTGGTGTCGTCCGCCCGATAGGTATAGCCGCCGGCGAGCGCCACCGCGCGCAAGATCGTCAGTCCGTTCTCGTATGGGTATTCGCCGGGTTTGTTGACCTCGCCGATGATGTAGAACGGCCGGTAGTTCAGCACCTGCACGCTGACCTTGGGTTCCTTCAGATACCCGTTCTCCAGCGCCGTCGTGACTTCGCCGACAAATTCGTGAACTGTCAGTCCGGAGGCCTTTACCTGGCCGATCAGCGGCAGCTGCACGTGCCCCGAACCGTCGACCAGGAATTCGCCGCTGAGGTCGTCTTCGCCGTAGACGGTGACTTTGACCTTGTCTCCGGCACCGAGCGTGTAATGCTCGTCAGCCGCGCCGGCTTGAGCGGACGCTGCCGTGGAAGCGGCCTGTGGCGCGGCCGTGGCCACGCTTTGCGCTAACGTTGGGGAAAGCAGCAAACCGCAGGCAATCGCGGCCAGAAGCAAAGCCCAGAATCTGCCCTCTGCTTGAAACCACCGGCCCACCATGTCCCGCGCGCGCATTTCGATGACGCATGTACTGTCCAGTTTTTTGGACGGAAAGCAAGAAGCAAAACGGCGGGCCAGAAGCGTTCCTGACCCGCCGTAAACGTGTCGATCGAAAGCGGTGTGCGTCAGCCGCCCACGGCCGCCAGCCATGCTGAGCCCGGATTGCCGACCGTGCCCTGCGACTGGACCTTCAATCCGTTCATGATCCAGACCATCACTTGACCGTTGGTATTCTGGAACAGGATGTCGTCCTTGCCGTCACCGTTCATGTCCTCGGCGCCGATGGCGTGCCAGGCGTAGCCGGGATTGGTTCCGACATCGCCGGCGGCGATCACGTTGGCGCCGTCCATTTCCCATATCTTGATCGCGCCGTTGCTGCTCTGCATGAGCAAGTCCGACATGCCGTCACCGTTGAAATCGCCGGTGCCGACGACCTTGTAGTTCGGAGCGAGGTTGTAGGACGCGTTCTGCTTGGACAATACGGTCGTGCCGTTCATCGTCCAGATCTGCACCTGGCGGGTGGACGTGTTTTGCCAGACCACATCCGACTTTCCGTCGCCGTCGAAATCACCGGTTCCCACAACCTGCCAGTTCGCGCCGGGGCTGGCAAATGTCGCCGAACTCGCCACGGTGGCGCCGTTCATGAGCTCGATCATCGCCTGCCCCGTCGACGAGTTCTGGAACAGGATGTCTGACTTGCGGTCGCCGTTGAAGTCGCCGACGCTGATGACTTTCCAGGCCGAGCCGGGATTGGTGCTGGTGTTCGAGGTGTCTTCGAGGTTCGTACCGTTCATGAACCAGATTTGCGGTTGGCCGTTGGTGCACTGCCACAGCACATCCTGCGATCCGTCGCCGTCGAAGTCGCCGGCGCAGGCGAGCTTGAGCGTCGATCCGCCGTTGCCCACGGTTATGTTCGACAGCTCCTTTGTGCCGTTCATCGTCCACAGTTCGGCGTAACCTGTCTTCGTGTTCTGAAACAGGATGTCGGCTTTGCCGTCGTGATTGAAATCCGGTTCCAGGAACTGGATGGCGGAGGTGGTCGCAACCGGCGTGGTCGGCGTCGTGGGCGTGGTCGGCGTCGTGGGCGTGGTCGGCGTCGTCGGCGTGGTCGGCGTTGTGGGCGTTGTGGGCGTCGTCGCGTTTGGCGTTCCGAGGACGACTTCGGAGGAGCCCGCCATCTGAATGTCGTATCCGACGTTGTTGACGGTGAGCGAGCCCGTGCCGGCCGCGACCTCGGCGCCGATGTCGATGTTCTCGACGTACTCGTTCGACTGCAGGATTCCCATGCTCACGAGCTTCTGCAGGATTCCCGCAACGTCGATCGTGCCGGACGGTAAGTCGCTGTTGGTAAGGAACGCGCTGTAATCCCAGCCCTGCCCCGACGCCCAGAAATTGTAGATCTGCCCCGCGTTGCCGTTGCCATCGGTGTAGGATGCGACCGGCGTTCCGGGGTTGAAGCCGCCGGTGTGGACCCACACCATCACCTCATTGGTGATTGCCGAGGAACCGCCCGTTGGGTTGTCCGACACGAAGATGTCGAACGAAACGTTGTAGCCCGCCGTCTGGCCGCCGTAGCTGACGCTGTAGCTGGCGTTGAGTTTCGATATGTCCGAGATTTTCAGTGGAAACGGCGCTTCGCCGGGGTCGATCGAAGTGGCCCAGGCATCCTGGCCGTAGCAGATTTCCGGATAGGCCAGGACGTCGTAATTGCCGTTGTTCGGCAACGCTCCGAAATTCCACGTGTAGGAAACGTTTTGGGTGATGTTTGTGGGGTCGTAGGTGCCGGTGATCGTGTAGTCCTTGCCGTAGGTCAGACCCGATGAACCCCATGCATTCGTGCTTGTATACCAACCGTTAGCGAAAAAGCCGCCGCTCGGCCCTGTCAACGTCGCCATCTTGTACTCCTCGCCGGTGCTCCTCTGGGCGTGGCAGCACGCGGCAAAGCACGCGAGCACCACGACACGGAACACTAGGAGGACGAACTTGACGGCTGTTGAATCCGTAATTGTGCAATTGTGGCGATTTGCGCGAAGTGCAAACGTCGTTGTTCTGCACAAGATCAAAGCATCGCTAAGACATTTGTAAGCTATGCGAGTCAAAATCAGAATTCCTCAAATGGTGAATGCACGCGATAACAAGAACGTATGTGCTGTGACCAAAAAGGGCTCATTTGACCGTATTCGACTGCGTTTGATGTATGACGACGACCGGGAAACATCGACGCAGCGCGCGACATATTGGCATTCCGACCCTGTCGTCTGCGAACGGACCGAGAGATCGCGCGCTCCGACACGTGGACTTGGTCCAAGCCGATCGGCGCCGTCGCGTGGCGACCGCGTTCGTACGTGTTTTTCCGGAAGGCCGCGCTGATGCGCAGCGGAGCGAGGGAATGAGCCGAGCGGACCGGTGCGGCCGCGGGAACGCGCGATTTTAAGCGCGGTAGTACGTATCGTAATCCGAATAATCGCCAAATCCGTATGTGTAGTATTTGAAACGTTCGCTGTCGGCGCGCATCAGCACCACGCCGGCCAGCGGGGTGCCGATGTCGGCCACGGCTTGCAGGGCGCTGGTCACCGCACCGCGCGGCGTTTTCTCCCAGCGCACCGCCACGACGATGGCGTCGGCCAGCCGGCCGATGATCCGCGTGTCGCTGACGGGCAGAAGCGGCGGCGTGTCGATCAGAACCACGTCGAACTGCTGGCGCAGGCGGATGATCAGCTCGCCGGCCGCAGCCGACGACAGCACCTCGACGGGATTGGACGGCCGCGAAGGGCATACCAGCGCTTGCGCGGCGGAGTGCTTGTCCTTGACGAGGCATTTTTCGAGAGGCTCTTTGCCCGTCAGCAGATCGGCCAGGTTGGGCTTGACGTTCCTCAGCTCGAGGATCTTGCTCATCTGGGTGCGGCGCAGATCCAGATCGACCATGACCGACTTGAGGCCGCGTTCCGCCGCAGCGCGCGCGAGGCTGACGACCAGGGTGGACTTGCCCTCGCCCGGCATCGCCGACGTGACGGCGATTACCCGCTTCGGGCGGTCCATGTCTTGGTGCGTTAGGCTGAGATGCAGCCCTCTGATCGCTTCGGAGTAGCCCGACAGCGGTTTTTTCACCACCAGTTCGGGCGGCTTTCCGAACACCGTGCGCGGCACATCGGGAATGGTCGCCAGCACCCTGACGCCGAACGCGTCCTCGATCTGCGTGTTGGTCCGGAAACCGTTGTGAAGCCGGTCCATCAGCGCCGCGAGGAACAGGCCCAGGATCAGTCCTGCTGGAACGGCGAGAAGAATGGTGCGCAATTTCTTGGGGAAGCTCGGCGTCTTGGGGACTTCCGCCTGCGACACGATGCGGGCATCGGGTGTCTCGATCTGCTCCTGGCCCTGCGTCTGGTTGAGCCGCTGCAGCAGAGCCTCATACATCGCGCGGGCCGAGGCGGCGTCGGATTGCAGCGACATCAGGTGCACCGACGCCTGATTCTGGCCGGCGCCCTGGTTTTCGGCCTGCCGCAGGCTTTCCTCGAGCGAGCCGACATGCGAGCCGGAGACGTCCATCTCGGTTTTCGCCGCGGCCACGACGCGCTGCACTTCCTGGGCGATCTTGCTGTCCAGGTCCGCGAGTTCGGCCTTCATGTCGACGATCTTGGGATGCCGCGGGCCATATTTCGTTTCCATCTGCGCGAGCTGGCTTGCGAGCTGAGACTGCTGCGTTCTCAGCGTCGCGATCAGGGGCGAGGCGATCACCGGTGCCGCGTTGGCGGCTTCCCCCGTCGCGGCGAGCTTGGCCAAGTGCCCGTAGGTCGCCCGCTTCTCGCCGAAGTCCGCCCTTGCCGCCACGAGCTGGCCGTTGATGTCGGCGATCTGCTGGTCGACGACCGACTGGCCGTTTCCCGTCGTGGTGATGTTGTGCTCGATCTTGTATTGCTGAACGGCCGCCTCGGCCTGCTGCGCCTTGACCGACAGCTCCGTCACCCGCTCCGAAAGCCAATCCGTGGCCTTGCGCGTGGCATCCAGCTTGGCCGCTAGCTGATCCTCCACATAGGCCGTCGCGAACGCGTTGGCGATCAGCGCCGCCTTGGCAGGATCGGCGTCGCTGGCGGAGATCTTCAAGGCGGCCGAAAGTCCCACCGGGCTTGCCTGAACATGCTCCAGCAGCTTGTCGGCGACCGCGCTGCGGTCGGTCGCGCTCTGGCTGCTTGCGCCCGCGAACGCGCGCTTGACCGTGAAGAGCAAGTCGGGGAGCAGGCCGGAGTGCAGCGCGCCGTTGAATTCCGGATCGTTGTCCAGATTAAGCTTCTTGATGACCCGGTTGGCGAGCCCGGTCGACGTCAGGATCTGAATCTGAGTCTCGACCGACGTCGAGTCGGAAGGAAGCCCCGAAAGGACCGCTGTCGCATCGGTGACGTTGTTTTTGCGCTGGTCCAGAACCACCACCGCGTCGGCGGTATAAATCGGCGTGAGCTGGTACACCAGCGCGACGGCGAGCAGCACGACGACGACGGCCGTGCGGACGATGAGCTTGCTGTGAATGCGCAGGAAGCAGAGCAGATCGTGCAGTTCGAACGAACGCGGCGGCTGGTGCTCGCTCAAGACGCTCGAGTCCAGCAACACGGCCCGGCGGGCAGGAACGCGCTCATTCATGTTCATGGATTGCCTCCGCTCGTACTCCGCGTTCACACATGGAAAGTGAGTCCGATGCTGATGGTGTTGTCCCGGTAATCGGCCAGCGTCCGATTGGAAGATCGGTGCTCGAACCCGTATTCGACATGCGCGGCGGCGTAGCGGTTGATCAGGTACTCGACCTTGACCCCAGCGCCGTAGAACATGTCGGACAAAGAGCTGCCGGTGTATTTCGTGGCCACGGCCGAAGCGCGCGCCTCGACGATCAGGTCGCGAAGCAGCTCATAGTCCGCGCTCAGGTCGACGCGCTTGTCGTCCTCCACGGAGATGCCGGCAAACGTCGTGTCCGCGAGCTGCCGGTTGCCGCCGAGATGTACGGTCAACACGGGACTGACGAACCAGTCGAGTTGCGCGCCATAGTCGAACCCCGAAACATCGGTGAGCGGGCTGGAAGTGCCTGTCGCAAAGTCCTGCTTCAGGTATCCGACATAAACTTCGCCCCTCACCAGATGGCTGATCAACAGGTTCATCCCGCCATCATAGCGGTAGCCGTGGGACGACCGGTCCATGCCGGAACGATCAAGCGCAAGATCGAACTTGTGGTCGTTGAAGGTCGCCCTCACAAAGGCGGCGTAACCCGGCGAGAACTCGTAGAACAGCCTCAGATAGCCCTCGAGCTTGTCTTCGTTGCGGTCGCTGTTGTCGAGCAACCCGCCGCCGATCCGCGGCGTGCTGGTCCAGTCGTAGCGGTCGAAGCTGCCCCCGGCGCTGACGCCGAGCTGGCTGGGCTGATAGGTGAGCGAAGCCGTCACATGTGCCTGGTAATAGCGGTTGGGCGCCGCCTGGAAGCTCTCGGCGTCGGGCGCGGACCACAATTCGTGGTATTCGCCGAACGACGCGTCCGCGAGCAGCGTCGCCGCGTGCGAGATGTCGAGACGTCCCTTGCCGCCGGTCGTCCAGTCGGTCAGGTCTTCGCCCTTCTGCGAGGAATAGATGAAGTGGTCGGCGTCGGCGAAAATCTCGATGTCGTGGCGCCCCCATTCGGACGCCAGGCGCACGGCGGGCGAGAGCGTGAGAAAATAG
>Ga0335085_10007273_pt1 | contig 17249 bp, 13 predicted proteins | sample Lox_Sample_45_FD_206712 | JGI IMG/M metagenome (GOLD analysis project Ga0335085, IMG submission 206712) | Soil microbial communities from Loxahatchee National Wildlife Refuge, Florida, United States - Lox_Sample_4.5 | ecosystem: Environmental > Terrestrial > Soil > Wetlands | place: USA...
TTTTTCCGCCGCTCAAATTCTTTCATTCCTCGTTGCCGGGTTTACCCTCTATCGGGCGGTCCTTTTCGTGCACGAGCTGTCCCATTTCCGAAGAGGGACCTTTATTACTTTCCGATGGTTTTGGAATATCCTCTGTGGTTTTCCCCTCACCCTTCCCTCTTTTATTTATGTCGGGGTCCATAATGACCACCATAAACAGAAGATTTACGGGACCCGGTACGATCCCGAGTATTTTCCCTTCGCCCTGGCCAAGCCCTACCGCATCCTGATGTTCCCCTTGACCATGCTGGTGGCTCCTTCGGCCTTCCTGTTGCGGTTCCTGGTACTGGCTCCTCTCTCGTGGATCTTTTGGCCGAGCCGGGAAACCCTTTGGGTCCTGGGTTCTTCCCTGGCCGTAGGGGGGAGTTACCGGCGGCCTTTGCCGGACCGGCGCGATAAATGGATGGCGGGGCTGGAGGAATTCCTGACCTTTGCTTACCTGGCCACGGCCCTTTACCTCATGGTGAGGGGAATCCTGCCCTGGAAATTACTGGCACTTTGGTATCTGTTGGCGGTTTTCATCCTGGTGTCCAACGCCTTGAGGAGCCTGGTGGCCCATTGCGACCGCAACCCGCCGGATCACGTGATGACGGTGGAGGAGCAGATCTTGGACTCCACCGATATTCCGGGCAACCCGCTTTTAACGCCCCTTTGGGCGCCGGTGGGATTGCGCTACCACGCCACCCACCACCTGTTCATCGGCATGCCTTACCACAACCTGGGCGAGGCGCACCGGCGCCTGATGAAGGAACTTCCCGAAAACAGTTTCTACCGGAAGACCCTGCGCAAGGGCATGTGGAGCGTCCTGGTGAACCTCTGGAAAGAAGCTTCCCGCAACCGGGGGGCCGGACTTTCCGAACAGGTCAAGACCCCGCTTTTGTAGGTTCCAGCTTCCCGCTCGAAAGGATATTCCAAACGGCCTGGTGGTGTTCCTGGGGGTCCTGCCGGTGGGCCACGCTGACCATGGTGGTGCCGGGCAATAACTCCCTCAGGCCCCGGTAAAGGCGCTCCTGGGCGTCCTCGTCCAAGGCGGAAGTGGCCTCGTCCAGGAAGATCCATTGGGGCTTGTGCAGGAAAACCCGCGCCCAGGCCACCCGCTGTTGTTCGCCCACCGAAAGCACCAGGGCCCAATTGTCCGGCACTTCCAACTTATCCTTCAAATGGTCCAGCCGGCAGAGGGTGAGGACTTTCAGGATTTCGGAATCGGGGATTTCGCTTTCGGCTTTGGGATAGGTGAAGGCGGCCTTTAGCGTTCCCACTGGAAGATAGGGTTTCTGGGGCATCACCAGGATCGCCTCTTTACGGGGGAGGGAAATGTGACCTTTGCTAAAGGGCCAGATGCCGTAAAGGGCCCGCAAAAGGGTGCTCTTGCCACAGCCCGAGGGGCCGGAGATGAGCACCGATTGCCCCTTCTTGAATTCCATATTCAGGGGAGAGGTTAAAGGCTCGGTGTGGCCCGGAAGGGAAAGCACCACCTGCTCCAGCCTAATGGATTCGGATGAAGGGGAGCTTTGCAGGATGGACTGGGCCTGGGCGTGCATTTTCTTGGTGTGAAGGACCTCGTTCTCGAAGCCCTCCAAGCGTTCCACGACCGATCGCCAATAGGCCAGTTCAGAGTAATTCGCAAGCACCCAGGAGAGGGCATCCTTAACCCGGCCGAAGGCATTGGAAACCTGGACCAAACCGCCGAACCCGATGATCTTGGCGAAGAATCGGGGAGCGGCCACGATGTAGGGGAAAACGGACGCGATTTGGTCGTAACCCCAGGTAAAAAAACCCAAATGCATCTGCTTCTTGATGATGGAGCGCATGTTGCCGTAGACCCAGGCGAAGTGGCCTTTCAAACCCTGTTCCTCCACCTTCTCTCCCTCGCTCAAGGCCACGCTCTCGCCGTTCTCCCGCAGGCGAACCAGGGAGAAACGGAAATTTGCCTCCACCAATTGTTGGCGGAAATTAAGGGGGATCAAGGGACGGCCGATGCGGTGGGTGATCCAGGTGGAGACTCCGGCGTAAACCAGGCAGACCCAGGCCATGTAACCCGGAAGGGAGAAGCTGTGGCCGCCGCCCAGGGGGATGGAAAGGGGACCGGAGAGGTTCCAAAGGATGGCGATAAAGGAAAATAGGGTGACCACTTGGTTCAGGAGTCCCACGGAAAGAGAAAGGCTGTTGTTCACGAAGTCCCGCACGTCCTCGGCGATGCGCTGGTCGGGGTTATCCGTCTTCTTCTCGGTCAGTTGCCAAAGGTAGTGGCTTTTCTCCGCCATCCAATGCTCCAGGAACCGGTGGGTCATCCACAGGCGCCAGCGGTTCTGCAGCGTCTGAAGGAAAAACTGGCGGTAAACGCCCACGAAAATGGCGATGACCGCCAGGAGGCAGAATTGCCCCATGAGCGACCAAAAGGCCTTCTCATCCAGTTTTTGCATGGCATCGTAAAACTGCTGGTACCAGTGGTTGAGCCAGACCATCAGGTAAACCCAGCCCAGGTTCAAGGCCACTACCAAGGCCAGCATGCCGCGCGCGCCCCAGCGTTCCTCCGAGAACCAATAGGGCTTGGCCAGCCTCCAAAACCCGCCGAACAACTGGCGGTTGGAATAGGTGGCCCCGAAAAGCCGCTCTTCCTTCTTGGACTCCATAAAGGCTCCTTAAAAATACTTTTTTTCTTCACAGCCCAAGGCCATAATTTGACCCTTAACGCCGCCCCGCCGCAACTTAAAAGGAGACGCCATGCCCAGCCTCATCCCCCGCGAGCTTTTGTTCGGCAACCCCGATGTGTCCCAGATCCTCATCAGCCCCGACGGCCAATGGTTGAGCTATATCGCCCCTTCGGAAGGGGTCCTGAACGTCTGGGTGGCCCCCGTGGGCAAGATGGGGGAAGCCAAGGTCATCACGAAGGACAAGAAGCGCGGCATCCGGTCCCATGGTTGGACGGCCGACAGCCGGAATTTGTGTTATGTCCAGGATGAGGGCGGGGATGAGAATTGGCATCTTTATACCGTGCCGGCCGAAGGGGGCCCGGCGAGGGACCTGACACCCTTCCCCAAGACGCAGGCTCAAATCCTTAAAGGGTCCTACGACCATCCGGACAAACTACTGGTAGGCCTGAACAACCGGGACGAACGCTTTCATGACGTCCATCTATTGGACTTGCCGACGGGGAAACTCACCGAAGTTTTCCGCAATGAGCAGGAATACGCCGATTTCGCCGCGGACTTCGATTTGAAGATAAGAATGACCGGCAAATTCAATTCGGATGGAAGCTTCACCTATTTCGAGATGGGCCCAGCTGGCGAGGCGAAAGAGTTCATCCGAGTGCTGCCAGAAGACACCAGCGGCACCGGACCCCAGGGGTATACGAGGGAAGGGAACCGCCTTTTTTTTATGGATAGCGCGGGCCGTGACACCGTGGTCCTTTACCGCTACGACCTGGCGAAGGGCGGCCGGGAGATGGTGATCGCGGACGACCGGGTGGACGTGGGAAGGATTTTGACGAACCACCTGACCGGCGAATTGGAAGCGGTTGTCTTCAATTACGAACGGCCTGCGTGGAAGGTCCTGGAACCCAAGCTGAAAGGGGATTTCGAGTTCCTTCAAAAGGAGCTCAAGGGTGATTTTGAGATCCTGAGCCGCACCCAGGACGACCAAAGGTGGGTGGTGGTGGAATGGCAGGACGACGGGCCTAGTTCTTTTTATTTATACGACCGCCCCGCCAAAAGCCTCCAGCTCCTCATGGTGAGCCGCAAGGTCTTGAAGGATAAGCCCTTGGCGAAAATGCGCCCCGTGGTCCTCACCTCCCGGGATGGGCTCAAGATGGTCAGCTACCTGACCCTGCCCCGCGAAGTGAAGGGAGACCGCCCCCCCAAGCCCCTGCCCATGGTTCTCTTCGTGCATGGCGGGCCCTGGCACCGGGATACCTGGGGTTTTAACCCTTTCCATCAACTCCTGGCCGACCGGGGTTACGCGGTTTTGTCCGTCAATTTCCGAAGCTCGACCGGTTTCGGGAAAAAATTCCTGAACGCGGGGAACCTCGAATGGGGCGGCAAGATGCACGACGACCTGGTGGACGCCGTGGAATGGGCCATCCGCGAAAAGATCGCCGATCCGAAAAAAACGGCCATTATGGGCGGCTCTTACGGGGGTTACGCCACCCTGGCGGGGCTTACTTTCACTCCGGACCTTTTCGCCTGCGGAGTGGATATCGTGGGTCCCAGCAACCTGAACACCCTCCTTTCTTCTATTCCCCCTTATTGGACGGCAGGGCTCCAGGTTTTCTATACCCGAATGGGCGATCCGCGCACACCCGAAGGGAAGAAGTTGTTGGAAGAGCGGTCCCCCTTGAACCACGTGGCGAAGATCAAGAAACCCCTCTTGATCGCCCAGGGGGCCAACGACCCGCGGGTGAAGCAGGCCGAATCGGACCAGATCGTGAAGGCCATGAAGGAAAAGGGGATTCCGGTAACCTACGCGCTTTATCCCGACGAGGGCCACGGTTTCGCGCGGCCTGAGAACAACCTGGCCTTCATGGCCGTCACGGAAGCCTTTTTGAAACAACACTTAGGAGGGGAAGCCGAACCCGTGGGTAAGGCCTTCGAGGGTTCGTCCATCCAAATCCTTGAAGGGAAGGACGGCGTCCCGGGGATTTCTTAACCTTTGAAGTCCCGGCTGGCTTCATCCAACTCGGCCACCTCGGCGGGGTTCAAGCGCCAGCCCATGGCGCCCGCGTTTTCCCGGGCCTGGTCGGCGTTTTTGGCGCCGGGGATGGGAAGGGCCCCCTTGCACAAAAGCCAATTCAAGGCCACTTGGTTCACGGTCTTGCCGCCGTGGGCCATGCCCAAATCCTTGAGTTTTCCCACTAATGCTTGAATGCGCCCTAATTGCCCCCAATAAAAAAACCGGCGGGGGCCGGAGGGCGGATGCTGGGGGGAATATTTGCCGGAGAGCATGCCCATGCCCAAGGGGCTGTAGGCGATGAAGCGAATGTTGGCCTTCAAGCACTCCTCCAGCAGGCCGTTGAACTCCTGTTTGCGGCGCACCAGGCTGTACTGCATCTGATTGGAGGAAAGGGGCACCTTGTGGGAAGCCAGCGCCTCCTGGGCCCGGAGCATCTGGTCCCGGTTGAAATTCGAAACGCCGACTTCCTTGGCCAGGCCTTCCTTCACCGCTTGGGCCAGGGGTTCCATCCAGGCCTTGATGGATCGGGGCGGGCTGGGCCAGTGCATTTGGTAGAGATCCACGGAAGGAAGGCCCAGCCGGGAAAGGCTGGCCTTGAGGGCTTTCAGGAGTGAGGAGGCGCGGAAGCGGTAGGGAAGGGGCGCGAATTTGGTGGCAACGTAGGGTTTATTCCCGGGCCCTTCCTTGAGGAACTTCCCCAGGAAGGCCTCGGATTCCCCATCGCCGTAAACTTCCGCCGTGTCGATGAGGCGGATGCCGGATTGCAGGGCCGCCTGGAAAGTCGACCGGAGGTCCTTCTCGTCATAACCCTCGCCGAAACCCCAAACGACGCCTTTGCCCCAGGCCCAGGTGCCCAGGCCCATCTCCAACTGGCTCAAGAAGGTCATGCTTTCCCCTTTTGACGAATATGCCGGCGGACCGCTTTGGAAACCTTACCAAACCCACCGGCCGCCCAAAGAAAAACCAGCGTAACATTTCCTCACGGCGGATTTTTGTGACCGGGGTCATAAAGGAACCACCCCGGCGACCGCATGGTACTATGAATCCATGACGGCGCATCAGTCCCGAAAGAAAAAATTAATCCTCGGCCTGGATATCGGCGGCACCAAATGCGCCGTGGTCCTGGGCGATGAAAGGACGCGGGTTTACGACCGCCTCGCCTTTCCCACCCGGCCCCATAGGGGTTTGGGGAAAACCCTGCGAGAATTGTTCGGCGCCATCGATGAGATCCTTCGCCGCAACGGACTTACGCCCCGCTCCATCCGCAAAGCGGGCATCAGCTGCGGCGGCCCCCTGGACAGCCGCAAAGGCCGCATCCTCTCACCGCCCAACCTGCCGGGATGGAAGAAGGTGCCTCTTGTCCGCCTCCTCCGGAAAAAACTCGGGTGCCCGGTACGGCTGGAGAACGACGCCAACGCCTGCGCCCTGGCGGAGTGGAAATTCGGCGCTGGCCGGGGCTGTAGGAACATGGTGTTCCTCACCTTCGGCACGGGGCTGGGGGCGGGGCTTATCCTCAACGGGCGGCTTTACCGGGGAACCAACGACATGGCGGGGGAGGCAGGCCATATCCGCCTGGCGGAGGACGGTCCCTGGGGCTATGGGAAAAAGGGATCCTTGGAGGGCTTCTGCAGCGGGGGCGGCATCGCGCGGTTGGCGAAAGAAGAAGGTTTTCGCCCCAAGGAGTCCCCGACCGCCAAGGATGTTTTCGAGGCCGCCCGCCAGGGGGACCCCCAAGCACGCCGTATCGTCCAAACCAGCGGCGGCTACCTGGGAAGGGGACTGGCCCTTTTGATCGACCTCCTGAACCCCGAAAGAATTATCATCGGCGGTATCTACACCCGGAGCGGCAGGCTCCTGGAACCGGCCCTACAAAGGGCCCTGCGCCGGGAGGCCCTGGCTCGATCCCTGTCGGTTTGCCGCATCGTGCCCGCGGGGCTCGGGGAAAAGATCGGCGATGTGGCCTGCCTTTCGGTGGCGATCATGGACGAATGGGGCGATTAAAAGAACAAGGATAGGCGGCAAATGGCGACAAGGGGCGATTGGAAAAAGGCCGGGGGGTTCAAGGTCCACCCGGTTCACGAGAGGCGGGACGCCATAAGAATCGAGATAAGGCGGGTCTATCTCTTCCTCAAAATCCTCGCTGTTTTCATCCTTGTCTTGGCGGCGGAATACCCCCTCTGCGGCATCTACTACCGGCTCGTGAGGCAATCGGACATGCTTTGGCTGGATGGGGCCTGCGTCCTGGCCGCTGTCCTACTTTGCTATTGGCTTTCCCGGAAACTGATCAAGGACGCGTTGAAGGAAAAAATTCCACTTTATGTGGTGGCGGGCCTCTTCCTCCTGTTTGCCTTCCTTTTGAGCGGCTTCTTCCGGTTCAGTTTCCAGCTGGCCAACGGCTGCCTTGATTTCTCCGCTCCGGAAGTGCACCGGATCATCGTGACGGATAAAAAAATAACGATGTTCGGGGGGAGCGTCCGGGAGGGTCCCAACCCCATAGCCCACATGGTTTACTTCAAGGATTGGGACGATGGGGTGGGGAATTGCGAACTGTTGTTGCCCCCTTCCGCTTACTACGTCGTGGACCAGGGAGGGCCCTTGGATATCGCCGTGCGGCCCGGGTTTTTCCACCTGGTTTGGATGCAAGCCTATCAGCTGGTCCAACCCCAAGGCTTGGAAGGCGGAGGAACTGATTAACTCTTTCCGTAAACCTCAGTCCGCATCCCGCGAACGGAAACTTTGGTGGTCCGCTTCCACCTGGGCCGAATAGGCCAGGACGGTTTCGGCCACCTGTTTGCGGAAGGCCTTCTTGTCGGCCTTGATGGCCTCGAAGGCGCTTTTGGCGAAGGAGTCCTTGGCCCGGCAGTGGGCCCGGGCCAGGATGGCCCCCAACTGGATGGCGGCGCCCTCGTCCACCATGGCCACGGGCAGGGAAGCCTCGAAAGGGGATTTTTCCCGCACCAGGTAGTCCCCGTCCTTTAGTTCCAACCGCCCCAGCCAGGGGTCCTGGCTGCGGGCCAGGGCCCGGCAACCCAGTTCGGCGCGGAGGGCTTGGTTATCCCCGAAAAGATCCCGCATTTTCCGGCGGGCCTTCTTCGACAAGAAATCCCAGGAAAAAGGCTCGGCTTCCCGCCTCAACTCCAGTATCCGATAGGGGTTTTCCCCCTCTTCCTTCATGCGCACCAAGGCCCAACAAACAGCGGGACCGCCGTTGAGGGGAAGGGCCAAGTCTGCCACTTCAAAGACGCGCGGCTTGGAGCCGGGCCAGGGTTTCAAATCCCCCGCGTAGCACAGCAGGGCCTTCTCCAGCTTCTTGGCGCCTTCCTTGGGGAAACTAGCGAGTTCCCCGTTTACGGAGGTTTTGAACCGCAAGCCCGCCTTGCCGGCCTTGGTCCAACGCTCCAGCATCTGGGGATAGCCCCGGGTCTTGCGGATATCGGCGAGGAAATGCCGCAGGGAACCGGAGGATTGCTCCTCGTCCCAGGGACTGAAGCGGACGTTCTCGTACCACCGGCAGCTTTTGACTTCCCGCCAATAGGAACGGGCGTATTCGAAGACCATCCGGTAAACGGCCTTGGGGCCTTGGTGGTTTTCCCGCGCGGCCAGGGCAAGGCTCACCCCCAGGCGCAGGAGGTCGAATTGGTAATCGGCGATAACGCAGTCATCGAAACGGGCGAGATCCATAACCAAGCGTCCCGCGGTATCGGTGGAGCTGGTGAAGTGGTCAAAGAGGGCATTGCCGTTGATCCAGAGGCGGGTTTTCTTGCCGCCACCGAACCGGTCCAAGAGGGGGGATGCGGCAAAATCGGCCCAAAAGAGGTGGCCGGCGTGGTGGAAAAAGAGGGCGGGGGACTGGCCTATGCGGGCCCATTTGAGTTTCCGGCTTTGGGGATCCAGCTTGCGGTCGAAGCGCCCGATCCGGTCCCGCACCCAGGAAGGGCGGGTCCGGGGAGTGGCGGGGGTGCCGTCGGCGTTGAGGGTGAAGGGGTCCACGCACGCATTCTACAATGACGGGCGGGCGACGGCCCCCGGGCCAATGCTAAAGAATTGTAAAAAATGACGGGGTGCCTCAGCCCATCGGGAAGGCTCCTAGGCGTTGAGGGACTGGTGGTCCTTCAATTCGCCCATAATGCAATAGGGCGTGACCTTTTCGGATTTTCCCTTCAATTGGACCGGCATGCGGGATTCGATATGGAATTTTTCCGTCACCATCATGGCTAATTCCTCATTGACCAAGATCTCCCATTCGGGGGCGATGCCGCAAAGCCGGGAGGCCAAGTTGACCGAGTCCCCGATCAGGGTGAATTCCATCCGGTTCCGGGAACCCAGGTTCCCCATCAGGACCTCCCCCGCCACAATGCCGATCCCTAATCCGATGCTGATGGATTTTTCGGAAAGGACGCCGGTGGATTTAATGGCATTGCCGAATTTCTCGTGCATCTCCAGGGCCGCGTGGACGGCTTTACGCGCGTCCTCTTTTTCCTTTTCAGGTTCGGAGGAACGCCTGAAATAGGCCAAGACGGCGTCCCCAATGAATTTGTTGATCTCGCCGCCCCCGGCCTCAATGGCGGACCCCAAGGCCGTGTAGATTTGGTTCAAGACCCGCATGGTTTCCTGCGGTGTCAATTGCTCGGACATGCGGGTAAAACCCCGGATGTCGGAAAACAGGATGAAGACCTTCTGCAACTGCCCACCCAGCGAGGTGCTGCTGGTGCGGGCCTGCCGGGAGGCCTCGGAACCGAGGTATTTTTCCAGGGTGTGGCGCTGAGCCACGATGGCCTTCTCGTTGTTTTGGGCGGTTTCCAGGGCGGTCCTAAAGGTGTTTTCAATGCGGGATTGGAGGTTGCGGGGGGAGGCCGAGTCCCAGAAAACAAAATCCTTGGGGAGGAGGTTCAATTTGGCGAAGTTCAGCTGGAGGCGGCAAAGCCAGATCACCGAACCCTGCCAGCGGATGAGAAAGCCCCAAATGGAGAGCAATACCGCCATGCCCAGCCCGGCGCCCAGGGCGACCTGCCAGATATGGAAGTAAAACCAAGCCCCCGCGGCGGCGCCTGCGGTGAAGAAGATGTGGAAGAAGGCGGACACCATATAAAGAGGGGAGGATTCGGCGTGTTTTTTAACGGAAGAAAGAGTCGCCATAAAGGCCTTTCATGGAAAAAATCCTTTCAGAAAAACACCGCCTGCCTCGAAACCCGCGGAGTGGGCGAAAAGTATACCGAAAAACTCACCGGTTGCCCGAACTATAAACGGATTTGACCGCCAGGAGCATCTTGCGGTAAACGTCCGTCAGGGTGCTGGCGGTAGCCTTGGCCTTGTCGAAATTCGGGTTGATTTCCAGGGCCTTGTTCATTTCTTTCAGGGAACGGCTGATCAGGAAGTTGGATTTGATCAGGTTGCCCATGCCGTAGTGGAGCCGCAAATCCACATAGGTTGGATTGGCCTCGACCAGTTGCTCCAATTGCCGGATATAGTCCTCCGTCTCCTCAATGTTGACGCCTTTGTTGCCGTAAAGAAGTTTCAAAACATAAAAACTGACAATTTCGGACCCGGTTTTTGGATTGAATTTGGGCCTGGCTTCCAGGAGGTTCTTCAAGGCCATGGGATATTTCTTCTGTTTCAAATTGTCAGCGGCCGTCATGAGCGCCCCGGTGCGGATTTTGGGATTGCATTCCAGGCACGATTGGATTTCCCGGAGGGCCTCTTCGGCGTAGTTTTCAACGGCCGCTTCTACCAGACCCTGGTCCTCCCCGGCGATGGCCCCCACGGCGCAGGTCGCCAGCCGCAGGTGGGCGTCGGCGTAATGAGGGTTGATCTTCAGGGCTTCCTCGTAATAAGACTTCGCCCGGTTGAACTGCCGCTGGAAAAGATAAGTGTTTCCCAGGCAGTAGTAGATGTCAGCGAAAGCCACGCCGGACTCCAGGATATAATTCAAGATATGGCGGGCGTTCTCGAAATCGCCCTTCAGGGTCATGGCCACCCCGTAATGCTTGACGGCGGGCACGTTCCCCGGATCCAAATCCACCGCCTTTTGGAAATGAACGATGGCATCGTCGTAAAAACCACGGCTTAGGAGAAGGACCCCCATCAAGAAACAGATGTGGGGGGAAGGGTCCTTGAGGATTTTGTGGGACGCGGCAAAGATGAACTCCATTTCCGCGATCAGGCCCTGGTGGGCCTGGCTGAGGAATTTTTCGAGCCCCTCCTTCGAGTCGGCCACCATTTCCTTGAGGACCGGTTTCTTTTGCTCAAAAATCACGACGCCGTCGCTCAGGACGGACATGGTCATTTGTTTTTGCGAATCGTTGAAGGAACTTTCGAAGGCCAGCTTTTTTTGTTCCAACTCAACGACGGTCCGCATATTCAAAGCAGGCACTTGAAACCTTCCTCTACAATAAGAATAAAAACCGCCGGATCGAACCAGAAATAAAACCGGTTTCCCTAGAGCCTTAAATTATCCGGTTGCGGAAAACTTTATGCTAGGGGAAATTCAAAACGGTCCGTTGACCCCCAATAAACACTACGAAAACAGGGTTTACCATTTAACCCGCCATGGGTGTTTCCGGGAATTGGTTCTATGGGGGGCGTCAAAGTTCAATGGATTTTCAAATGCTACAGGGCCCAAGGCCCCGACAGCGGCCAAGATGCGACCAAATGGTTTTTTTGATCCGGGCGTCTCTCCCGACTGTTCCTTTCCTAAAGCTGTTCCTTATGGGTGTCAAGGTTCCTTCCCGCGGAGAATTCTCCGGGCCGGCGTGGCGGCCCAACGTCTCCATTGCGGCTTGACCCGACGCCGCTAGGGTGAAAATGATTTTGCCCCCTTTTTTCCTGCCGCCTTCCCGTGGCATGATGGCGGCGCTTTATTCCATCAAAAGGACCGATTCTTGAAAAAACTCATCCAGGGCATCATTCAGTTCCATGAGACCAAGCGGCAGGGTTACGAGGACACCTTCAGCAAACTGGCCTTAGGGCAGAAGCCCGATGCCCTTTTTATCGCCTGCTCGGATTCGCGCGTGGCAGTCAATGTTTTCGCCTCAACCGACCCCGGCGACCTGTTTGTTGTACGCAATGTGGGCAATCTGGTTCCGCCCTTCGGCCAGCCCGGCGGCACCGGCACGGCCGCGGCGGTGGATTTCGCCGTTGACAAGCTGAAGGTGGCCGACATCATCGTCTGCGGCCACAGCGACTGTGGGGCCATGCACGCCCATTGCAAGGGCCAGGATGCCCTGCCGGAAGGATCACTCAAGCAGTGGCTGGAAATGGGGGCGGGACCCGAGGCCAAGGGACTGGACGTCAACGAAGCCTCCCGCCGAAACGTCACCATCCAACTGGACCATTTAAAGGCTTATCCCGCCGTGGAACGCGCCCTGAGGGAAAGAGGGCTTGGCCTGCACGGCCTGTGGTTCGATATCCGGCACCTGGAAGTTCTCTACTACGAAGGCCCGGGAAGATGGACGGTGTTGGATGAGAAGGACGGCGGGCGTATTTTGGAAAGGCTTGAAAAAAAGGTTAAGTAAAAACCCCAGGTTCAATGGAATGCCACGATTTCCTGGGGATTCCTGCTCGTCACGAAGAAATTGCCCGAGCCATCGGTTGTGATGCCCCCGGGGGAAGATAGAATTCCTTTCCCGAATTGGCCCAAAACAATCCCGTAGGAATTAAATTTTACGACAACACCGGCATCGGAATCCAACCCGTAAACATCACCTTGGCCATCGACCAGCACATCGACCGGAGAAAAATTCGCATCAATACCGGTAACTTGGAAGGAATTCAAATAAGTTCCCGAACCGCTGTATTTCGCTAAACGATGGTTCAGTTGGTCCGCCACCCAAACGTTTCCACCGTTATCAATCCGCAAATTATATGGGTAGTTAAGGGTAGTTGCCCCGGAACCGGTGCTCCCGAAGTTATATTGAAAATTATAGGTGGGACTTGAAGCGGTACCGCCCACCGAATAAACGTAAACAGAATTCGAGTATAAACCCAAGGCATAGACGGTTGTTCCCGATGAATTAACGGCCACTCCCATCGGGATGGAGCCATAGGGGATCGTTGGACCCGAAACACTCATTTGAGCAGAGCCAAAAACGGCTAAGAAATCGCCGGCCTGATTAAAAACCGCGATTTGGTTGTTGTATTCGTCGCAAACATAAACGTTGCCGGTGACTGGATCGATTCCATCCCCATTTACTTCAGTGAAAGAAACTCCGGAGTTATAAGTCCAAATTGTAGTGACGGGTGCGGCGCCAATCGTCGCCCATTTTTGGAGGAACGTACTCCAGTTTGCCACCCATAGGTGGTTGTTGAAATACTGGATCCCCGTTGGTCCGTCAAAATAAGAGGAGCTTCCAATAGTGGCATAGGCACTGAGTAGATTGGCGTTTGAGCTGGCGGAAATTGGCGTGGCGCAGTAGTTTTTACTACAGGATTGGAACAAAACCGAACTCATTACGGCTAAGAAGGAAATAATGTAAAATCCGAGCTTTTTCATTGCGCCTCTTTTGAACGGAATTTTTGTGTCCAATGGTTAGTGGAAGTACGCGTGGTTTTATTCCAAAAGGAATTCGGGATTTAAACAGGGTTTTTGAAGGTGAAATCGAAGCTTTTATTTCAGTAAAGATGGGTTATGGGTCAAAGTGGCATGGAATCGTCTCATTAGTTCATTGATAGGCAACCCTTGGGGCAGATAAAATCATTAAATTCCCGTTATTTCGGGCTCATGGAATAAATCCTCCCCTTCCGCCACTAATCTCCGGGATCTTATTGAGGAGGCCGGAAGGAACCTTAAGGCTAGGAGGGCCTTTGGACGACCGGCAATTGGTTCAAAAGCTCCTGGCCAAGGATTGGGAGGCGGAAAACGCATTTTTCCGCGCCTACCGTGACAAGCTCTACCGGACCTGCGTTTCCCTGCTGGGATACCAGGACCCGGACGCGGAGGACGTCACCCAGGAAGCCTTCCTCGTCGCCCTGCGCAAGCTCCCCGAATTTGAATTCCGTTCCAGCCTGTACACCTGGCTCTACCGCATCTGCGTGAACCTTTGTTATGAACGCATCAAAAAACGCTGGCGCCAGGTGGCGCATTTGGAAGAGGAACTGGAAGCCATTGCCGAACCGGCTTCCGTGGCCCGCGAAAGCCGGGCGAAGGAAGAGACGGAAAAAAACAAAATTCTGGAATTGGTGGAAGGACAGAAAAAGCTATTGGGGGACCCCTGCCGGAACCTCCTGGAATTAAGAGACGGGCAGGCCCAAAGCTACGCCCAGATTTCCCACATTCTTAAGGTTCCCATGGGGACCGTGATGTCGCGGATCGCCCGGTGCCGGGAGGCCTTGAAACAACTCGTGCTCAAGGCGATGGAAGGCTTAAAAGATGCCTGATTTAATCGAAAAATTTTTCCAAAATGACCTGACTGAAGCCGAAAAAGAGGCTTTGGGCAGGGAACTGGAGGGCCCGGGGGAATCGGCCCAAAGGTTCGGGGAGAGGGCGGAGGAACTCTACCGTTCCTTCGGCCTGCCGGAGCCCCGGTGGATGGGACCGGAGAGCTTGCGCCCCCAACTCGGCCCGGGCTTTGGGAAATGGCTTTCGTTATTCCTGTTCACGGCCGCCCTTGCGGGAGGGGTGGCTTGGATTTACGCCCATCTCATGAAAAAACCGTCCGAACTTTCGATGGCTAAAAAGCCGGCGCTACTTTCCCCTTCCACATCGCCTTACTCCAGCCAGGCGGCCCCCCAAAGCAAAATGACGGCTTCGACGCCAAACCGACCCCTAACAGCGGCGCAAGCGCCACCCTTGAAAAGGGAGAGTTCACCTTTATCCCAGGTCCAACCGCCTTGGCCGGCAACGCAGGCGGCTTCCCCCAAAGCCGCAGTCCCTGTTTCGCCGCCGCTGGTCCCAAAGTTTACGCCGGTGAACATGGACCAAAACCCGAACCAGCCCTTTTCCAGCCTGGCCATCCAACTGCACCTGTCCGCGCCCAGGGCCTTGGTGGTTCGAGTCCTGGACAGCCAAGGGAGCGAACTATTGCCCTTGTTTAACGGCATGCTGAACCCTGGAACTTGGTCTTTCCAATGGAACGGCCTTTTGAGGGACGGGCGGGTGGCCCCGCCAGGCCGGTATGAAATCCAGGTGAAAGCCGGCTCGTGGGTTCAAACCAAGGAGATTGTTGTTCCTCAATAAACCTCCTCTCCCGGTGGGTTGCCACTCGTCCGGCCTGGTTCCAGGGAATAAAAGGACCGGTTCCTCCACTAACATTCGAAGGGCAGGGAACGGCTCCGGAGGCCTTCATCCAGCCCGAAACGACCGATGCCGAAGGAGGGCAACATGAAATTGGCCAATTGTTCGATCTGCGGGAAGGCTTACCTTAATACTTCCGGGGGAAGGGACCACTGCCTAACCTGCGCCCGTGAAGAAGAAAGCAACTATTCCAAGATTTTCGAATTCTTCACGTTGTGCCCGGCCGCGACCGCCAAGGAAATTTCCGATGCCACGGGCATCGATGTGAAGGTCATTTACCGTTATGCCCGAGAAAACCGGCTCCGTTTCGTAAAGGTGGACAGCGATATCCGGTGCGAAGCCTGCGACGAAATGATCCCTTGCGGGAAAATGTGCGAAAATTGCCGAGGAAGGCTGCTGTCAGAGGTTAAATCCTGGAGGGAGCGGCTTTACTCCGTTAAGAAGCGCCCCTTGAACGGAGCCCGCGCGTTAAAAGGGGTCGTGACTTCCTGACCCTTTCGAATAAAGCTTTTATGGATTGAATCTAAACATCGAGCCAAGCGCATTTGGAGCCTGGGTATGAAGAAGCGGATTTTAAGTGCGGGGTTCGCCGTCGTCGTCGGTTTTTTTGTGTCCTTTTTGCCGCTGAAGCCACATTCAATTTCGTCTCTTGTTTCACCCCCGACTAGCGGACTTCGACTGGAGGAATCTTACGGCCGCCTGCCCCTTTATTTCGAACCCAACCAAGGCCAAGCCGACCCCCAAGTCCAATTCATCTCCCGCGGGAGTGGTTACAATCTTTTCCTCACTTCCCAAGAAGCGGTATTGGTCTTAAATCAGCCGAGTCATGATTCGTTGGACAAGCTAAAACCCTATCGGCCTTCCAAACTAATCTCCAAACAAAGCCGTCCAAAGCCCCCAACTGTGATGCGGATGAGGCTGGTCGGGGCCAATCCCCATCCGACCTTAGAAGGTTTTGAAAAGCTACCCGGCATCAGCAATTATTTCATCGGCAACGACCCTTCCAAATGGCGAGCTAACATCCCACGATTTGCCAAAATAAGGCTCAAAGATGTTTATCCAGGCGTGGATATGGTTTATTACGGCAACCAGCGGCATTTGGAATATGACTTCATAGTGGCTCCTCGAGTAGACCCTAAAAAGATTCAATTGGCCTGGAAGGGGCCTAAAGGCGCCCAAGTGAATCGTGATGGAAATTTAGTTTTGAAAACCAAAGATGGCCAAATGGTATTCAAGACGCCGGTTATTTACCAAATGAAGAATGGCGCAAGAAGGATGGTTCCGGGTTGTTATGCAGTGGCAAGTAACCATAGGGTTGGGTTTAAAATCCCAAACTACGACTCTTCACAACCCCTGGTTATTGACCCGCAATTGGACTATTCGACTTACTTGGGAGGAAGTGGTAATGACGTTGGTTGGGGCATCACGGTGGACTCCAACGGTAATGCCTACGTAACGGGTGAAGTTTCGTCGACGAATTTTCCCACCACGACGGGGGCTTTTCAAACCTCGTTAAACGGATCTCAGGATGCCTTTGTCGCGAAGCTTAATTCAACGGGGACCGGCTTAATTTATTCCACTTATTTGGGTGGGAACGGTGACAGCTCGGGTTATGGAACCGCCGTGGACCCAAGCGGCGATGTCTATGTGGAGGGAAACACTGCATCCACGAATTTTCCAACAACCACGGGAGTTTATCAAACGACAATCCCCGGCGGTTTTTGCGTATTTGTAACAAAGCTGAATTCGACGGGAACTGGTTTGGTTTATTCCACTTATTTAGGCGGGGGCTGTTGCGATATGAGTGGTGGAATTGCGCTGGACGCAAACGGCGATGCCTATGTAACGGGGAACACCGGGTCCACGAATTTTCCAACCACGGCGGGAGCTTTCCAAACGATGGAAGGAGGAAGTTCCGATGTTTTTGTCGCCAAACTAAATCCAACGGGAACCGGCTTGGTTTATTCCACTTTTTTAGGCGGGAGCAATGCCGACAATGGTTGGGGCATCGCAGTGGACTCAAGCGGCAACGCCTATGTGACAGGGTCCACCCAATCCACCAATTTTCCAACTACTGCGGGGGCTTTTCAAACGGTTATAGGGGGCAGTGGTAACGCCTTTGTTTCGAAGCTAAATCCCACAGGAACGAGCCTGGTTTATTCCACTTACCTAGGTGGAGATACCGATGATTTTAGTCAAGGCATCGCGGTGGACTCAAGCGGCAATGCCTATGTGACGGGCACCACAAGTTCCACCAATTTCCCCACCACGGCGGGGGCCTTTCAAACCGTTGAAGCAGGTAATTACGACGTCT
>Ga0335085_10007274_pt1 | contig 17248 bp, 11 predicted proteins | sample Lox_Sample_45_FD_206712 | JGI IMG/M metagenome (GOLD analysis project Ga0335085, IMG submission 206712) | Soil microbial communities from Loxahatchee National Wildlife Refuge, Florida, United States - Lox_Sample_4.5 | ecosystem: Environmental > Terrestrial > Soil > Wetlands | place: USA...
TCACCTCCCACGAGGCGAGGAACGCGATCATCGACTGGGAGGTCACGACCCCGATCAGAGCCGCCAGGAGCGCCGCGAACAGCGCGTGCGCCAGGGCGACGTTGCGGTGCCCCCGTTCGGCAGCGAGATAGGCGGTACCGAATACGCCCGCGGCCGGCCCGGCGAGGCAAATGGCCAAAAGGAACCACGCCGCGAGCGGGTCGAGAGCGAAGGCCCACGGGCCGCCGGGAAGCGACCCGGAGAACGAGGCCGTCGAGGCTGGGTTACCCCCAAGGGTCTCGATGGCCGGGACCAGTCCCAGGGCTCCGCCCGTCAGGAGCAGGGTGGCGTAGAGCCGGTCGGCCAGGCGGGCCCAGCGCCGAAGGAGCACGGCTGCGGCGCCGGCCGACAGGATGAGGGCTGCCCCCCAAAGGACGCTCCTCACGGGTGACGCGCGATGGCGGCGAAGAGCGCGCCCAGAAGGAAGAGAACGGTCAACACCATGTACTGGAGGTATCGGGTGACTCGGCCCTGTTGCAGCGGACGCAAGGCTGCGGCGGCGGCTCGAGCCCGACCCCAGAGCGGGCGCACCAGGTTGGCGAGGACTCGGTCTCCGGGATCGGTGGTCAATGAGCTGGCGGTGCGCTCGACTCGGGGCGCTGCGATCGCGCCGAAGGCGTGCAGGGTGAGCGCGCTGAAGGACGACGCGGTGTATTGCATGCGGACCCCGGGTCGCGCATAGGCACACCCCCACGTCGGGCCCGGTGCCGGTACCTGCCATCGCCCCATGCGCCGGCGGAGGAACCAGGTCGCGGCCGCCAGCGCCGCCAGCAGCGCGGCGACCGCGCTCACGCTGGGGAGGGCCCGATCGAGGAGGGCGGCGGCCTCGCCGGTCGTCGAGACAGAGTCTCCCACGATGGTTTGCACGACGGTCGCGGCGGGGTGTAGCGCGAGCGCCGGGTAGACGCCCAGCCCAAGGCAGAGGAGAACCAGCGCCATCATTGGGGAGACGAGACCCAGCTCATCGCGGGCGCTGAACTCCCGGCCCCGCGGTTGTCCCAGGAAGACGCCGGCGGTGACCCGGCTGAAGCATGCCAGCGCCAGCGCGCCAATCAGGCCGAGGCCGGCAAATCCGAGAAGAAGGAGGGGCAGGAGCCCGGGACCCTGCGCCCCGTGGAGCAGTCCCTGCGCGGCCACCCACTCGCTCACGAAGCCGTTGAGTGGCGGTAGGCCGACGATGGCCAGTGAGCCGACGCCGAACGCCACGGCAGTCAGTGGCATCCGGCGGCCCAGCCCGCCCATCTGGTCGATGGCCCGCGTTCCGGTAATCCGGACCACCGCCCCCGCGCCCATGAACAACAGGCTCTTGAACAGGGCGTGGTTCAACGTGTGCAGGACCGCCCCGGTGAAGCCCAGGATCGCCACCACCGGCTGCCCGTAGGCCACTCCCAGCACACCGACGCCCATGCTCAGCAGGACGATCCCGATGTTTTCGACGCTGCTGTAGGCGAGAACCCGCTTGAAATCCTGCTGGCTCAGCGCCCACAGCACGCCGAGGATTCCCGAGGCCAGTCCGAGTCCGAAGAGGCTCCAGCCGAACCATGGCGGTGGGGCGCCGAGCAGACTGATCACGCGGAGCAGGCCATAGATTCCCATTTTGAGCATGACGCCGGACAGCAGAGCAGAGACATGGGAAGGCGCCACCGCGTGGGCGCCCGGGAGCCAGAAGTGGAGTGGGACGAGGCCCGCCTTCACGCCGAAGCCCGCCAGAGCGAGCAGCAATACGACGGCGCCCCCCCAGGGTAAGGCCGGGACGGCAGCGGCGAAGGATTGAAACGTGAAATCCGACTGGGTCCGCCCCCAGACCAGGAACATGCCGATCAGCGCCAGCGTCCCAGTGTGGGTCAGGACGAGATAAATCAGCCCCGCCCGCCGGACCTCGCTCTGGCCCCCGTCGAACATGATGAGGAAGTAGGCGCTGACGGCCATGATCTCCCACGCGAGCAGGAAGAGCACAGCGGCCTGTGCCACGATGACGCCGATCATGGCGGCCAGAAGCAAGGCGAGCAGGGCGTGAGCCATCGCCACTGGCCGATGGCCGCGCTCGGGCGCGAGGTAGCGGACGCCGTAGACCGTCGCGGCCGCGCCCGTGACGCCCAGGAGGACCAAAAACCAGGCGGCGAGTGGATCGACGACCACCGACCAGGCCCCACCCGGCACCGCCGGCTGCCATGACGCCGTGATCGGCGCCCCGCCCAGCAGCACCTCCGCTCCGGCCGCGGAGCAGACCGCGAGACCCGAGACGACCAGAGCACTCATGGCGAGATCGGCCCACCGTGGTGCTCGGGCGAGGACGAGGCTGGCTACTCCGCCGAGGAGCACCAGGCCTACGCCGGTCGCCAGGACGACCGGACTCATCGAGCGCCGGGTTTCGGAGTGGAGAATTGGCCCGTGGTTCGCTGCTCGACCTCCCGGACCTTCTGGAGGATCAGCTCAGGAGGAGCGCGATCCTGCAGCAGCTGGCGCAGCCCCGAATCCCGCAGCACGAAGGCGAGCTGGGCGAGCACCCGTAGATGCGCCGGGATACTCGGACTGACCACCAGGAAGACCGCATGAACCGGTTTGCCGTCGATCGCCCCGAACTCCACCGGCCGACGCAGCAGGCAGAGGGTTACGAATGGCTGGTCCACGTGCAGCAGGATCGGATTGCGCACGTGCGGAATGGCGATCCCGTCGCCGATGCCGGTCGATCCCATCGCCTCGCGTGCGTCGAGTACGGTAAGCAGGAAATCGCGATCCACCTCGGGCGAGAGTGGGAGCCGCTTGACGATGGCCGCCAGGACGGCGCTCTTGTCCTCCCCTTCGACTTTCAGGTGGATCCCGCCTGTCTCGAGCAGCTGGGAGATCGGCGGCACCTCCTCCGGCGACCGGCGGGCCTCCTCCAGGAGGCTCCGGGAGGCCGGTACCCCATGTTCCACTGCCCACTCCCACACTTCGATGGCGTTGAGATGGAGGCGTTCGTTGACCCGGTGCACCGGTAGACCGCGATCCTTGATCCAGCGACGGAGCGTCGATTCGTTGACGTTCAGGTAGGTGGCGGCTTGACGCAGAGTGATTTGCATGAGTTCAAGAAGATGCCGACGCTGGGTTGGCGCGGAGACCGACCTGAAGACCGCGACTCAGCGGCCGGACGCTGGTCCGCTCCGACCACTGGAGCCGTTTTGGAAATGGGATCAGGGTCAGGAAGTCCGGAGAGAGGGATGGGCGTTCATGTTGAACCAGCGTTCAACGTAGGGAGGGCGCCAACTCCTGTCAACTCTCAGGAGGCAATCGACGGGGAAGGGGAAACGGGAGCGGCGAATCGGGCAGGGGAGTGAGGAGATCCCCATTTCCTTATACTGCGTCTCTTCCCGTTCCCTGTTCCCTGTTCCCTGCTTACTCTTTCATCACCTTCCCATGACTTCCCCCCAGTCTCCCCAGTCCCTCCCCGATTCCTGGTCGGCGGTCGCGAGGGCGTATCTCCAGCACATCGTTCCCGGCTTCAAGCCGGGAGCGGAGGCGCTCTGCCGCTATGCCAGCATCAAGCAGGGGGACCGGGTGCTCGACATCGCCTGCGGGCCCGGCACCGCCAGCTTCGCCGCGCTCGACATGGGCGCCGAGGTGACTGGTATCGACAGCGCCAAGGGGATGGTGGATCTGGCCAATGAACAGACCCGCTCCAAGAAGGGCTCCATCACCTTCCTCGAGGGCGATCTCCAGAAGCTTCCCGTCCCCGACGCCTCCTTCGACGTGGTGATCTCGAGCTTCGGGGTGGTCTTTGCCCCGGCGCCGCGGCACGCGGTGACGGAGATCAATCGGGTCCTGGTTCCAGGGGGACGGTTCGCCTTCCTGGCCTGGCCCCGCACCGGTGCCATCGGCCGCTACTACGACGCGCTCGACAAACACGTGCCGCCGGCGGAGGGGCCCGATCCCCATCGCTGGGCCGATCTCGATCAGGTGAAGAACTGGCTGGGTGATGCTTTTGGGCCCCTGGCTTCGACTACGGTTGAGTTGCCCTTCACCGCTAAGAGCGCCGAGGCGGCCTGGCAGACTCTCCGGAGCTCGATGGGGCGGGTGGCGCTGGCCTACGGGGCCATGACTCCCGAGAAGAAGACTGCCATCGACAAGGAGATGACCGACTTCTTCAAGGGCTACAAGCAGCCGAACGGCGCGATTCGCTGGCCCCGCAAGGCGATCATGATCCGCGCCACGAAAAAGGCCGGCAGAGCCGCCTCGGCCGGTGGCGGCGAAATTTCCAAGAGCCTGGTGGCCATTCTGGCGGGTTTGCTCAGTGGGGCCCTCCTCACCCGAGGCATCGCCGGGCTCGCCAGCATCTTGCAGGACCCCAAGCCTGCCCCGCTCAGTACCGCCTATCTGATCGCGGGATTGGTGGGGGCTCTTGTGGGAGGCGGGGTCGGTGGCTGGATCGCGGCCCGGCTCGCCCCCAACAAGCCATGGTATCATCTCGGCGGCCTCGCGGTACTGATGGCCATCCTGAGCCCCCCCACCCGTTCGAGTGACTACCTGGCTACCGGCGGGCCGCATTGGGCGCTGGCGGGGGCGGTGATTGTGGGTGTCGTGGTAGGCGGTGTGGTGCAGCTGGGACTGGGCGGGCTGAGGAAGGGGAAAGGCGAGGGGGGAGAGAAGGGGAAGGGGGAAAAGGGAAAGGGGAAGTAGAGGGGCTTGGGGGAGTGATGAATGGAGGAATCGCCGAATGCCGAGTGCCGATTGCCGATTGGAGCCACTCAGGACTCAGGACACGGGAGTCAGTCCTTCACTCAGTCCTCAGTCCTCAGTCCTCAGTCCTCAATTCCTTCCCAGAGCCTGGCGAGTCGTACTGGCTACCGCGCTGGCCATCCACCTTCAGGCTCTACCAGCCGCGGCGCAGGTTCCCGGCGCCAATGACCCTGGGGCCTGCACCCTGATCGCTCCCGGCGAGGCCGAGGCGGCGTTGGGGAGCAAGGTGGTGGATGTTCAGCACAGCGACGTGCTCTACACCAAAGGCTCGGCCAACGACCACGACGGGACCCTGCACCTCTGCGTGTACACGGTTGGCACCGCGAGCTTCCGGCTGGCCTACTCCACGAGTCCCGTGACTCCCGCCGGCAAGCAGGCCAACAACGCTAGCAACGCCTCCACTCAGCAGCGGATGCGGGACCAGGGTTGGAAACTCAGTGCTCAGCAGATCGGCGAGATCAAGTGCTGGACCGCGGTGGCGCCCAAGGAATTGATCACCAAGAACGCCGGCCGCACCCAGTGCGACGGGGAGAAGGGCGCCTACTTCGTGACCCTGGTGATTACCGTCCCCGATCCCAAGGCCCTGGTTTCCATGGAGACGACCAGCAAGCTGGTGCAGCTGGCGGTTCCACGCCTGCCCAATTCGAACTAGGGAGTAAGGGGGTACTAAGTCCTGGAGTCCTGGGCCCTGAGAAGTTTTGTCCTCTCAGGACTCAGAACTCAGGGCTTTCTAGTAGGGCTTGTTGTGAAAGGCGTTGATTCGCTGCGGCAGGTCGCCCGGCTCGGTGGCGACCACCTTGCCGGTGGGTGAGATGTAGATCCGCACACTGGGCGCGCCCGGAATGCTGGTCGGCCCAAAGGCGAACTGCCAGACCTTATTCCGCTGCCCTGACCCCTCCCACAAGAACGCGGTATGCTGGGTTCCCATCTGCGGTGGTGGCGCACCCAGGAAGATGCCCAGATTGTAATACGCAGCAGCCCAAGAAGCTCCGCTCACCAACGCGGCGCCCAGGGCCAGCCAAAAAGTCAGCCAGATCAGGCGTGCCATGCGGCCTCCCAATGGTGGTCGTTACAGTCCCATTTTGGCAGGCAGGAGTTGTGCCAAGGAGGGACACTCGGCACCAAACCACTGGGTACGAGGCGTTAGGCACTCGGCACTCGGCTTTAGGGGAACGGAACACCCGCACCTTGCGCGGCTTCTAGTGCCGAGTGCCTACCCTAAACGCCGAGTGCCTAGTGCCACTTCCACCACCCTCATCTCCCCAGCCTATAACTCACCTTCACCAGGAACACATCGGTCGAGGGCGCCTTCAGCATCGACGAGAAATCCCGGCCGAATTGGAAGTCGCCGGCGGTGCCGCTGCCGCTCTGGTTGTGGGTCCAGACCAGGAAGATCGTGGAGGCTGGGCGGTACTCCCAACGGAGCACCAGGTTACCGCGGAGGGAGAGCGAGCTGAAGTCGGGGTTACTAAAGGTGAATGAAGGCGCGGGGCCGCCGGCATCGGGATCCACCGCGTAGTCGGTTACCATCCCGGTCGAATCGGTGGTCGGGGTGATGGTCCCCATGTCCTGTCCGTACTTGCTCTTGGTCCAGTTGCGCGGCTCCTTGAATTCCATGTAGTCGTAGTACCGCCCGGTCGCGATGAAGGGCTGAGCGAAGAGCGCCAGGCTCAGGTTCGGCGTGAAGGTGACGTTGAGCCGGGTGTTCATCGAGAAGGTGGTCTGGTCGATGTAGGCGAAGACGTAGCGGTTCCCGTAGAACAGGGTAGCCGTGGGATCGGGTTGCGTGGTGACGTACTGCAGGAAGCGGCGGCCCTGATCGAGGCTCGGCCCCACGCTGAACGAGACGTTCGAGGCGGGTTTCACCAGCGCACTGAGGCTCAGGTAGAGCTCGTGCGCCGGATCGTCGTGTCGCACCGTGTACTCGGTGTTGGCGCTCAAGACCAGGCGCTTCCGGGAATCGGTCGCCAGGTAAACCATGAAGTCGCTGATCCCGTTCTTCTGGACCACCGGACCGCCTCGGAGCAGCCGGTCCTCGTAGAGCGTCGGCCGGTGCAGCGCGAAGGTCTGGAAGCTCCAGAAGTTGGGGAAGTCGATGCTGACGTTGGCCTGCATCTGCGTGTCGTTACGATCGCCCTCGTAGTTGTACTGCGCCTGCCCCCCCACCAGCAGGAAAATGTCACGGTAATGCCTCGTGGGTTTGGTCCACTGCCGCGCGATGTTGGCGCTCATCCAGACGTAGTCGGCGCGGTCGAGGAAGGCGAGGTCGTTCATCTCGAAGCCGGGGCTCCGGAAGTTGGTCTCCACTTCACCCAGCCAGTTGCCGTTGTCTTTGGCCAGCCGCAGATACCCACCGTAGCCCTTCATCGAGGTCGCGGTGCTGTCGAACCTGGTCGTGAACAAACCGTCCTTCACCGGGCCACGGTCGGGCCGCTGGAAGTAGTGGGCGCTGGTCTGCTGAGTCCCGGCGATCGCGGTGGCGCCGCCGGAGACGCTGGACAGGGCCAGGCTGCCCATGAACGAGTACTCGCGCCGGTGCCAGGCGTGGAAGAAATCGAAGCCTACCACTTCCGCGTGGGTATGCAGCGAGTCGCTGAGCAGCGTGTCGTTCAGGTCGCGGATGGTCGAAGTCACGATCGCGCCGATCGTGGTGGCGCCCTGCGAGAGATCCTTCCGCACCCGGCCGACGAAGTAGTTGGCGAGCGCCTCGGTCGGCTGCGTCAGCGTCGGGGCCCCACCCGTGCTGATGACCCGCGCCTGTTCCTCCGCCGTCACCGCATCCAGGATGCCCAGGGTGGCGCCACCGGCCGTGCGGCCGGTCAGCTTGGCCGCGCCATAGATCGTGGTGTTGTCGGGGACGTCGGTGTAGAGGGAGTTATTGGTGAGGTAGTCGTTGAGCTGGGGGACTCGCCCGATCCGGCGGCTGTAGAACGGACTGAGCGAGGAGACGTTGCTACAGAAGTAACAGTTGAATCCCCCGAAGTCGAAGGCGTTGGAACCCGCCACGAAGAACGGTCGCTTCTCCGGGAAGAAGGTCTCGAACGCCGACAGGTTGACTACCGCCGGATCGACCTCGACCTGCCCGAAGTCGGGATTCACGGTCCCGTCGAGCGTGAGGTTGGGGGTGACGTGGTAGCGGAAGTCGCCCCCGACCTGGGCGCTGCCATAGCTGGTCTGGTTGAACGGGTCTCCCGGCTCCTTGGGGACCATCGAGCCCTGGGCGAGGGCATAGGGATAAAGCTCGAGTCGGGCTGTATGCGGGTCTCCCAGCTCCAGTCCCTCGACGTGCCCGTAGCGCGAGGCACCGCCGCTTTCGTTCCGGTGCCAGAAGGCCCAATCGTCCCGCTCGTGCAGCCGGTCGATTACCCGCTCGATCTGGAGACCCCAGGTCTGGTTGCTCCGCGCGAACCGCAGCTGGGAGAGAGGGATCTTGATCTCGACCGTCCAACCCAGCGAATCGATCCGGGCCTTGGCCTCCCAGATCGGGTCCCAGGAGCCGTCCAGATTGCTGCCACCCTCGCCCAGCGCGTCACCCCGAACTCCGGAGGGCGCCACTTCGAAGACTGCTCGGCCCCGGTGATCGTGATAGGTATCAAAGGTAAGGATCAGTTTGTCGCAGGTGATCTGGCTGCTGCCGTTATCGAGGTCGAGCATGTCGTCCCGCCGAGCCAGGCGAGAGTGGACTCCCTTGGCGCCCTTGGAATCGTACATCCGGGCCCCGACGTAGATCGCGCCCTCGTCATAGAGGATGCGGACCTCGGTCTTCTCCCTGGCCGGCTCGCCTTCCGCCGGGATGGTCTGGGTGAAACGCTCCGCCGCCTCCGCCTCCTGCCAGACCGATTCGTCCAGCCGGCCGTCGATATCCATCGGCGTAACCAGGTGATAAGCGTGGACCACAGGTGGGGTGGTGGGATGAACGGACGCGGTGCCTTCAGCCTGGGCCCGGACCGGAGTTCGGGTTGCCAGAGTCAAGCAGGCACCGGTGAGGGCCGACCATAAAACCCGGCGGGGCAGGGGCGCGCGAGCGTCAACCGCTGTCATGAAGGCCCGCTGGGTTGAAGGTTCCGGGGAATTGACTCACCTCTAGACGGGGGAAGCGAAAGAAGGGTTGCAGGGTGGGGTGGCTGGGGTAGGTTCCCGGTGGTCTATGTAGCAGGGACCTGGGACCGGGGACCAAGCCAGTGCAATTCGTCCCAGACGTTCCCGTTCCCAGTTCCCCCATTGGCAATCGGCACTGGGCACTCGGCACTTGGCAGTCACCAATCCATTCCTCATTTCCCCATTCCCTCATTCCCTGATTCCCCCATTCCCATGACCCCCCAGGACCTCGAACCGATCGTCACCGTCGCGCTGATGGCTGCCCAGGCCGATGGGACGACTGCCCCTGAAGAACTGGCTCGACTCAAGGCCGCCGTGACTCGGCTCGGCATCCCCGATCCCGAGGCCCTGGTGCAACGCCTGGCCTCTGACAAGCACGCCATCGGCGACATCACCGGCCGCCTCACCAGCGACGAGGCTCGGCGCCTGGCCTATCAGACCGCGCTGGTGGTGGTGATGGCCGACGGGTTCGCCAATCCGGCCGAACAGAAGTTCCTCGCCAGCCTGCGGACCGCACTGGGCCTGACCCCGGTGGCGATAGGTCAGATCGAAGAGAGCGCGGCCTCGATCGCCACGGCGCCGATCACGACCGCCGTGGTTCCCGCCGGTGGCGGCGCTGCCGCCGGCGATGCGGGACTGGACGAGTTGGTTCTCCAGCAGGCGATGCTGACCGGCGCCCTCGAGCTGCTGCCGGAAGGGCTGGCCAACGTCGCGATTCTCCCGCTCCAGCTGCGGATGGTCTATCAGATCGGGCAGCACTACGGGCAGAAGCTCGACATCAACCAGGTGAAGGACCTGGCCGGGACGCTGGGGATCGGGGCCGCCGCCCAGGTGATGGAAGGAGTCGTGCGGAAAATGGTAGGCGGCTTCCTCCTGGGTGGCCTGATTGGCGGCGCGGCCGGCGTTGCCGCCGGAGCAGCGGTGACGTTCTCCGGAACGTATGCCCTGGGCCACGTGGCCAAGCAGTACTACGCCCAGGGCCGAAAGCTCTCCACCGACGATCTCCGCAACCTGTTCGCCCGATTCCGGAGCGACGCCGAGACCATCTGGCCCAAGATTCAGAACCAGGTGCAACAGCAGGCGCGGAATCTGAATCTTCCGAGCGTGATGGGGATGTTGAAGCAGTAGAACGGGAGAATGGGAGAACAGGAGAACGGGAGGGCGGAAAAGGCGGACAAGACGGTCAAGGCGGACGGGGCGGTCAGGGCGGGCCAGTGTCATCCCGAGGGACCCCGACCGAAGGAAGGGGCCCGAGGGATCTCAGAGGGTCGGATGCACTGGAGACTTGAGATTCCCTCGCGGTCCTCGGGACGGGCTCGTCCCTAGGCTCGGGATGACAGGCCTTGCGACCTGCGGCTCGCGACTTGTGACTTGCTGCTTCTGGGGACCTGCTCAGTACCCAGTTACTCAGGCCTGACTCAGGACTCCACTCACTCCCAGTCGCGAATCCTCGTCACTCTCTCCAGTGTCGAGTCACCAAGAAATTCCCCCTTGCGATCTCCCGCACCGTGGTAGATGTTGCGAATCCGGCAGGTCTCCTACCGGTAGTGATGTAGTTCCTCGCACGTATCCCACGAAGGAAGGAGTCATATCATGCCAACCGCAGCAACTCTCTCACCGCAACAGCTCATCTCTGCCGCCAAGGCTTTGCTTCAGGCGTACAACGACAAGAAATGGGATGCAATAAAGGCCGGGATCACGACCGACTTCGTCTACGACGAGCCCGGCACGAACCGGAAGGTCAAAGGGGCCGACCAGAGCATCGCGGTCTGGCAAGGCTGGGCCGCGGCGCTCCCCGACTCCAAGGCCACGATCCATAGCAGCTGCTCGAGCGGCAACATGGTCGTCTTCGAGGTCACCTGGACCGGGACTCATAAGGGGCCTCTCCAGACGCCGAAGGGTGCCATTCCCGCGACCGGAAAGAAGATCGACGTTCGCGCCTGTATCGTGCACGAGATCGCGGGTGACAAGGTTAAGGAGGAGCGGCATTACTTCGATCTGATGACGCTCCTTCAGCAGATAGGGGTCGCTTCCTAACACCTAAGGCATCGGGCCTCGGGCATCAGGCATCAGGAACCCGTCGCCCGATGCCCGTTGCCTGATCCCGGCCTTTCCACTGTCAAATCCTCCACCGCCCACCAAAAACCAGACGCTTTTTCGTCTCCAAAACCCCTCGCGCGGCACCCTTCGCAGTTTGCCGGGTCCAGGGTCGAAATGGGCCCATTTTCGTGTCCAGTAGATAACAGCCATCTCAAAGTCATAGAACAACTTAGATAATTGCGCCGGAGGCCTCGTCCTTGCGGGCGAAATCGCCGTCTGCCGGTTGGCGGGAAGCCCCGACGGCCCAAATGGGCCGGTCCAGTCCGACTACCGATGCGACGCTCCTACGCCCCGGGAGAACCTGCCATGGCCGCCTTCCTGAAGAGCCTGCTCCGCGATTCCGCTGGTGAAGCTGGGCTGCAAGAGCTTCTGACCAGGGTCGACGCCGACCGCACCGCCCTCGAACAACTGGTCCAACGCGCCGAAGCCGCCGTCGCCGAGCTGCACCGGCTGGCCGGCACCACCGAGCGGGTCAACGCCATCCAGACTCAACTCGGTTCGATCGAGGCGGTGGTCCCCAAGCTGGCCTCCGCCAGCCAGCGGCTCTCCCAGCTGGGGGAATCGGAGCACAAGATCACCAGCGAGCTGGAGCGCGCCACCGGCGATCTCCTTCGGGTCAAAGCCGAGCTGGACGTGATGAGCGGGCAGGTGACCGCGGCCACCACGCTCAAGAGCGACCTCGAAAGCTTCCTCGCCTTGCAGGAGCCGTTCGCGGCGTTACGACGTGAGCACGCGGGACTCGAGGCGGCCCTCGAGGCCCAGCGCGGCAACGTGGCCCGGATGCGAGAGCTGCACGACAGCATGCTCAAGGAACACCAGGACGGGTCCGCCAAGCTCGAGGGGTACGAAGCGCGGTGGCAGTCGCTCAACCAGCGACTGGGCGAATCGGAGATCCGGGCCTCGGGGATGGAGCAGCTGCTGGCCGATCTCACCCCGGTGACCGAGAGCGTAGCCGAATCCAAGCGCCAGTTGGCCCTGGTCAAGGCGGTGACCGATCAACTGAGCAAGAAGACCTCGATCCTGGAACAGCAGCGGGACCAGGTGGATCGCACCGCCAACCGGTTGGAGCAGATCAGCGGATTGGCTCAGCGCGTCGAGACCAGTCTGCAGCAGCACGCCGCCCAGACCCAGAGCCTGGCGGAGACGGGGGCGGCGCTCGAAGGCCTGAGTCGCGCTCAGCAGAGCGTCGCCGATCGGACCCGCGGGCTCACCGCCCAGTGCCAGGAGCTGGACGACGGCGTGAGTGCCCTGAGGCGGGAGCTGGGCTCCATGCGGGAGACCTCCGAGCGGACCGCGCAGCGCTTCGAGCTGGACCGGGGGAGTTTCGAGGGACTCAGCCAGCGGCTGTCGGATCTCCGCCGGGGTGTGAGCGACGCCGAGGCGCGGCTGGCCTCGATGGCGGAAAGCGGGCGGATGATCGACTCCCTGTCGGCCAAGGTCGAGGCGCTGGCCGGCCAGACCGTGACCGCCACCGCCTCACTGGCCGAGGCCTCCGAATTGTCGGCCCGGCTCAAGAGCTCGGCCGCGGATCTCGAGCGTCTCGACGACCTGTCGGGGTCGCTGGAGAAGCGGTTCGGTCGGATGGAAGAGGCACGGCCGGCCCTGGACGCGGCGATGCAGGACCTGGCCAGTCTCCGCCGTTCTCACGAGGGCGTGCGTGAGGCGCTGGATCAGGTCCGGTCCACCGAGGAGGAACTGGCCACCATTCGCTCGGGTCTCTCCCGGACGGAAGGTTGGTTGGAGGAGACTCAGCAGCGGATGGCCGCGCTCAGGCAGGACGTCACCAGCCTGGACCGGATGCGCGGGACCGTGGACGACCTCCAGCAGGAGATCGGGCTGGTGAGCCGGGCGCTCGAGGTGATCGAGGAGCGCCGCGAGACGGTGGATGCGATGCAACGCCAGCTGTCGGAGATCGGCAGCCAGAACAACGCGATCGAAGAGCGCACCGGGGCTCTGGCCAAGCGGCTGGAATCGGTGGAAGACCGCAGCGGCGCGCTCCTCCCCCGTCTCGAGGAGGCGGGTCGAGTTGGCAGCCGGCTGCACGACCTGGCGGCGCAGCTACGCGACGCCGAAGAGCGGGTGCAGAGCGTCAAGAGCAGCGTGTCGTCGGTGGAGACGCGGGCCGGGAGTCTCGAGGCCCTCGAAGAGCGGGTGCGGGTCCTGGCCCGGGAGACCGATCTGCGACAGGTCGCCCTGGAGCAGGCGGCGGTGCAGCTCAAGGAGGCCTCCAACCTCCGTCAGGAAGCCGCGGAGACGGTATCCGCGCTGGACGACCGTTCACGTCAGGTCAATCAGTCCCTGGAACAGGCGTCCGACCGACTCGGGAAGGTGGAAGAACTCTGGACCACCCTCGACGGCCGGATCGCCAACCTGCGCTCGGTGGAGGAGCGGCTCGGCGCATTCGAGCGCCGGCTCCGCGAATGGCGCGGCACCGAGGAGCAGCTGGCCCAGGCCCTCGAGCAGGCCACCGCCAAGCAGGCGACACTCACCACGCTGCAGGCGGAGATCCGGAACGTCTATCAGTTGGCCGAGCGAGCCATGCGGGATGCGGGCGCCGTGGCAGAGGCCCAGCCCCGGATTCAGCAGGCCCGGCACGAGCTGGATGGAATCCTCAAGCGGCTGCGTGAAGTAGACGCAGCGACCGCTTCGTTCGAGGAGCGGCGGCGCCAGGTGACCCAGGCGGAGGAGCGGTTGGCCTACGCCGAGGCGGTGCTGATGGACGTGCAGGGCACGATGGAGACGCTGGTGTCGCAGAAGGCGGACGTGGACCACCTGCTGGAGAAGACCACCGCGCTCTCGCTCCAGTCCAAGCAGGCGGAGGCGCTGATCGAGGCCCTGCGGGACGAGCGACGGGTCAACGAGCGGGTGCGGAGCGCCTTGAGCGAGTTGAGGAGCGGCAACGGCGGGAGCGGGGGCCGCGAGAAGCAGCCGAGCGAGGAGCCGTCGGTCCGGGAGTAGGAGCGAGCAGGGGGCGGCCTAACGGTAGGCGATCAGACCGTCCCCCTTTACTTCGATCAACAGGCTCCAGGTGCTGGCCACCAGCAATTGCCCGTACGGGTAGAGGGCCAGTTTCCAGGCGAGCTCCCCTGAGCGGGTCCTGGCCACCAGTTGATCGGCGTCGCCGGCGCGCTCTCGGAGCAGAAACCGCTCGCCTCCAGGTGAGACGGCCAGCACCTGCCCGTTGGGAGTGGCGCCCTCCGAGATCCCGGTTCCGTCGGCCCCGACGACCTGGAACCGATTGTCCACCGGCTCGGCCCGTTCGCCCACCGAGCCGGCGCTGTCATCCGGCACACCGGCCACCACCACATAGGCACCATCGGGCGCGATCGCCGCGCTGGGATAGTGGGTCGGCCTGGTCCAACGGATCTTGCCCTGCCCATCCACGAGGGACACCTCGCCCAGGGTCGAGAAGTGCGGCGGCTCCCACCAGGTCACTAAGGCATCCCAGCTCGAGGTGGTCGCCATGGTGCCACCCAGGTCCTGGATCCACTGGGTCCCGCCGGCCACGGTGAGGACGCCCACGGGCGACCCGGCGGTCAGCGCGAGACGCTGATCGTCGGGGGAGAACTTGAGCGCATCGATAATGGAGGACCCGAATCGCCAGGTGTGAAGCTCCTGACCGGTGGAATCGACCAGATACAGGGCGCCGGCCGCGGTGCCCACCGCGAACAGGCTTCCACCGTGACTCACCGCCAGGCCCTGCGGCGTTCCGGAGGTGGGGATGAGCTTGATGGCGGTGCGGGAGACCAGCCAGGCGCGTTTGGAGGAGGGAGTCCCGGCGACCAGGATCCAGTTACAGCCCGGCGAGGCAGCGACTCGGCCGATCTCCGCGCCCCGTCCAAGCCGCGTCACCGGCACTTCCCAGCGCGCGACGCCGGTCGTGTCCACTGCGATGAACCGCTCCGCAGTGGCGACTACCAGGCAGTCTTCGGTGGGAGAGAAGGCGAGGTCGGTGATTCCGCCTTTGACGGCCAGCTCCCAGGCTTTCTTTGGGGGCGGGGTGGCCTGTCCCGCAGCGGGCGCGCCGGTCGCCCAGCAGAGCGCTACTGCAACCGCCCCGACGCGCCACCGTGCCATTTACCGACTCGGACTGGTCCCCAGTTCGCGCATCAGGCGGTAGCTGTAGTCGAGCCCGGTATAGAAGGCGGCGACCCGGATCCGCTCGTCCTTGCCGTGGGCACGGAAGTCGTCCGCGTCAACGGCGACTCCGGAGACACCGTAGACCGGGACGCCGATGTTCCGGAGATACAACCCGTCGCTGGCTCCGGTCTCCATGGTCGGGACGACTGGGATCCCGGGCCAGACCGCCTTGGTGACTCGCTCGATCGGGCCCACGACTTCGGGGACCAGCGGTGACGCCGGCGAAGGTACGGGGTGCCAGACTACCTGCACTTTGATCGCGGTATCGGCCACCACGCGACGGATAGTGGCCACCACGTTCTCCTCCGTGTCATCCGGCAGGATCCGGCAATTCACCAGCGCCTTGGCGGTCTGGGGCAGGGCATTGTTGGCGTGTCCCCCTTCGAGTCGGGTGGCAACACAGGTGGTGCGGAATTGCGAGTTGTAGATCGGCGAACTGACTGAGAGCCGGCGGATGGCGGCGGTGTCGCCCTTGGCGGCCAGGCGCATGTCCTTGGTGGGAGCGCCGCCCGGTCCGGCCGGAGCACGATTGAAGTAGTTGCGGGTTACGTCGTTGAGGCGCGCCGGAAAGGCGTACTTGCTCAGGCGGGTCAACCCCGCCGCCAGACGGTAGATGGCGTTGTCCTTGACCGGCACCGAGCTGTGCCCGCCAACGTTATGGACTTCGAGGGAGAGGTCCATGTAGACCTTCTCGCTGGCTTCCACCGACCGGGTGTAGACCTTCCCATCCTTGGAGAGCGGATCGCCGGCGTCCCCATTGATGGCGTAGGCCGCGTCGATCAGTTCCTTTCGATTCTTCAACAGCCAGTCGATGCCGTTGTGGTCCCCGTTCTCTTCGTCCGCCGTCAGCGCCACGATGAAGTCGCGATCGGGAACGAACCCTTCCTTCTTCAGCCGAATGATGTTGGCCGCGAAGATCGCCGCCATGTCCTTGATGTCGCTGGTCCCGCGCCCGTAGAAGTAGCCGTCCTGCTCGGTCAGGGTGAAAGGATCGAACGACCAGTCGCTCGGCAGCGCCTCCACCACGTCCAGGTGAGCCATGTAGAGCACCGGGCGACGAGCCCCGGTCCCGTGCAACCGGACCACCACGTTCATGTACCGGTCTTCGGAACCCACCACGGCGATGTCGGAGTCCGGGAATCCCGCGGCGCGATACCGCTCGGCCAGCACCTGCGCAGCCTGGCCGGTGCCGCCCTTGGGAGTGTCGGTAGTGTTGATGCCGATGAGCTGAGCGAAGATCTCGCGGGCCAGGGCCTGGTCGGGGGTAGCTTGGGCCGGGAGGCTCGCGGGAGCGATCGCGAGCGCGAATGCCATCAGCGCGCGTCGAAGGGTGGACGGAGTCAAAGTGCTTTCCTTGTCAGGGAATCGAGTTGGAGTGGATGGAAAGAAGCGGGGAGGCTTGGCAGGAGGCAAGAGGTAGGAGAGGGGAACTAGCTGGGAGCTGGGAGCTTGGAGTTAGGAGATGGTCAGGGGTCGGGGGTCTGGACTGAGGACTGCGTGAGGTCGCAAGTCACAAGTCGCAGGTCACAGGCCTCACCCCGCCAATGGAGATGTTGCTCCCACCACGTCCCCCCTCTCCACATTGTGGAGAGGGGGACAGGGGGTGAGGTTCCGCCCTGTCCGCCCTGTCCGCCCTGTCCGCCCTGTCAGTGCGCGAGCAGAGCCTGGAACTTCGGATCCTCCCGCACCGGATTCCAGAAGGGATCCACCGAGAGCCGCATCGCCGTGTTCCAGGAGTCGTCTCCGTACTTGAGCGATGACTGGAGGGAATCCACCGCCGCCTCCTTGTTGCCCAGGCGGAGCTGCATCGATGCCCAGTGGTAGGCGGCTTCGGCCTTCAGATAGTAGGTATCGCCGCGCGCGGTCATGGCATCCTGATAGAGCTGGTGCTCGCGCTCGGCATCGGCCCGCTGGCCCAGACTGGCATGGATCGTGGCCAGCTCGTCGTGCCAACGAGGCACCTTGGGCCGCGCCTTGGCCTGCCGGTCGGCCAGACCGCGCGCGATCTCCCAGTTCTTCCGGGCCGCGGCGGCGTCGCCATGGACGTTGGCCCGCTCGCCCCGGGCCTCGAAATAGTTGAGCGAGTCCACGGCGGAGAAGTCCTTGAGCGATAGCTGGTCGAGGATCCGCTCGTAGTCGCTCGCCATGGCGCCGG
>Ga0335085_10007276_pt1 | contig 17248 bp, 6 predicted proteins | sample Lox_Sample_45_FD_206712 | JGI IMG/M metagenome (GOLD analysis project Ga0335085, IMG submission 206712) | Soil microbial communities from Loxahatchee National Wildlife Refuge, Florida, United States - Lox_Sample_4.5 | ecosystem: Environmental > Terrestrial > Soil > Wetlands | place: USA: Florida...
GCAACGCACTTCCAGATCCAAATGAAACACCGGAAGATGTGGCCGCGCTCTATTCCTGGGCAAATCTGCATGGGGCTAAATATCGGGACTTCTCAGCGTCACGGGCGCAGATACGCGATAAGGCCCGGCAGCGCAGTGAGCAGGCCATGCAGGAGGATCGGCAGAATCCGCGCCGGGGAGCCGAAGCGTTGCGCATGGACGAAGCAGCGCCATTCGATGAGGAGAAGCGCAAGGCAGCAGAGCTTGCGGCAGAACAGCTTGCTCGTCTGTCAGCGCAGGACGCCGCCCGCCGCGCCGCGCTTGATGCCGCTCAGGAAATCGCACGCCAGCAAGAAGCGAAATTGGCCGCACAAAAAGCTGCGCAACAGGCTGACCAGCAGGCCAATCAGCAAGCTGCGCTCGAAGCCGCTCAACAAGCGGCGCAGCAGGCCCAGGCTTCGCGGTTCGATCGCCACGCATCGCAGGAAGCGCCGTCGTACCCGCCGGCGGCAGGCACGGCGCCCCATGCTCCCATTGGCGAAGATAGTCACTCGCCGGCGCGCGGCCCTTGGATCGGCCCTGACATAAGAGAGAGCGCGGGACGGCCCGCATGGTTAATGCCGGAGCGTGTTCAATCCGCGAGCGAGTCCGCTCTGACTCCGGCTCCGGAAGACACCCTGCAAGGATCGCGCGATCGCCTCGCCTCGCGCTGGTACGCTCTGCAGAGCGTGCGCGAAGGTGGCGCTCCGCCCGCGCAGACGGTTCCGGTTCCTGTGCCGGCGAGTCCGCCGGTGATGGTTGTTTTTTCGCTTGCTGGCGGCGTCGGAAAAACCAGCATCGTGGCCACGCTGGGCCGCGCGCTTTCGGCGCGCGGTGAGCGCGTTATGTTGGTGGATACCGCAGCCTACGGCCTGCTGCCGTTTTTCTTCGGCGCTCGCGATCAGCGTCCCGGCCTGTTGCGGACCTTTAACCCGCCGATCGCGAGCGGCGATGCTGCCATACAGATGATCACTCTTGATCCCGAGGCGCTGGGCCCGGAAACAGCCGCACAGGAGCCCCTCACGGCAGAGATTTTGAAGCATGCGCGCGGATTGAGCCGGGTCATCATCGATCTTGCCACCGCATCCGGAGCCACGACGCGCCGTGTGATGCGGCTGACGCCCCAGGTTCTCGTGCCCTTGGTTCCCGATATGAACTCCGTGGTCAGTGTCGGTTCCATCGATGCCTTTTTCGATCACAATGGCGGCGGGTCCGGCAAGCCTGCGCTCCCTTACTATGTGCTCAACCAGTTCGATCCCTCGCTCCCCCTGCATCTCGATGTGCGCGAGGTGCTCCGCGAACAGCTCGGTGATCGCCTGCTCTCCTTCGCGCTGCGCCGCGCTCCGGCGGTCAGTGAGGCCCTTGCCGAGGGCATGACCGTCATGGATTATGCTCCAAATTCAGCCGTCGCTGAGGACTTTGCCAGCCTGGCCGGATGGGTGAAGAACCTTTCCGCGCCTGCGGGCACCGGCTACCGTGGCGTGCGTTGGAGTGAACGATGACGGCATCGAATCTTTGGCGCGATATCGGGGCAGGAGAGAATTTCTTCACCAGGGCTCTGCGCCTTCTATTCCTGATTGCAGCCGCGGCGATCTTCTGTTTTCTGGCGATTGTGCCTCTCACCTGGCCGCAGCAGGCGGTGTTAGGTCTGTTGAGCCTTTTGTTGGCGCTCGCTATGGCGCGCAGTTCTGACTCCTACCTGATTACGCTTACCCTCATGATGCTGTCCATGTTCTGCACTCTCCGTTACGGATACTGGCGCATCTCGCAGGTTATGGAGTTCTTTCGGGATCCGGCGAATCACTGGGGCGCTTTAGACGCATTCTTCATCGTGTGTCTATTGCTGGCCGAGGCTTACGCATTCGTCATCCTCTTCCTGGGCTACTTTCAAACCATCTGGCCGCTGCGCCGGGCTCCGGTGGCGCTGCCTGACAATCCCGATGAGTGGCCGCACATCGACGTTTTCATTCCTACCTATAATGAACCCCTCGACGTGGTGCGCTATACCGCCCTCGGCGCCCTCAACATGGACTGGCCGGCCGATAAAATGCACGTCTACATCCTCGACGACGGCCGCCGCAAGGAGTTCGAGCAGTTCGCCTTCGAGGCCGGCATCGGCTACAAAACCCGGCCCGACAATAAGTACGCCAAGGCAGGCAACATCAACGCCGCGCTCAAAACCACCCATTCGCCGCTGGTGGCCGTCTTCGATAGCGATCACGTGCCCACGCGCAGCTTTTTGCAGATGAACGTGGGCTGGTTCCTGCGCGACCCTAAGCTGGCCGTGATGCAAACGCCGCATCACTTCTATTCGCCCGATCCTTTTGAGCGCAACCTGGAGCAGTTCCGCGTCATTCCCAACGAGGGCGAGCTGTTCTACGGAATCGTCCAGGACGGCAACGATTTCTGGAATGCCGCCTTCTTCTGCGGTTCCTGTGCGATTCTCCGCCGCGAGGCGCTCAACGAAATCGGCGGCATCGCAATCGAGACCGTGACCGAAGACGCGCATACCGCCCTGCGCATGCAGATGAACGGCTGGAATACGGCCTACATCAACATCCCCCAGGCCGCCGGCCTCGCCACCGAGCGTCTCTCAGCACACGTCGGCCAGCGCATCCGCTGGGCCCGCGGCATGATCCAGGTGCTGCGCACTGACAACCCTCTCTTCGCCCCTGGATTGAAGTTTCCGCAGAGGCTCTGCTACTTCAATGCCATGACTCATTTTCTCTATGCCGTGCCGCGTCTCATCTTCCTTACCGCGCCTTTAATTTATCTGTTGCTGAATCACACTAATGTTCCCGGCTACTGGGCGGCGGTTCTGGCCTATGCCTTGCCTCACCTCACGCTTTCCAACGTCACCAATTCGCGCATCCAGGGCGAGCACCGGCATTCGTTCTGGAATGAAATCTACGAAACCGTACTATCGCCCTATATCCTGCTGCCTACGATGATGGCGTTCCTCAATCCAAAGCTGGGCAAATTTAACGTCACGGCCAAGGGCGGCGTGGTCAAGCGCACCTTCTTCGACTCCAGGATCGCGCAGCCGTTTCTTATTCTGCTGATTTTCAATCTCGCCGGGTTATTACTCGCCATTCCGCGTTTTTTTATCTGGGACCGCGACCGGCCGGGCACGGTGCTGATGAATGTTCTGTGGTGCTGCTTTAACATCGTGATCCTGGGCGTTTGCGTTGCCGTGGCGCGCGAGTTGATGCAGCGCCGCACTACGGTCCGGATCAATGTCGTGACCCCGCTCCTCGTCAAGCTGCCCGATGGAAGAGCCATCGCAGGCGAAACCATCGACATGTCCAACGGAGGCACCGGGATTCGCCTCAGCGAGACCATCGGCGTCGCGCCCCAGTCCAGGGTGCGCCTGGCTTTTCCGCATCCGGCGGCGGCCCTTGACCTGCCCGCTACAGTGGTTTCTTCGGAGGGATCGCTATTGCGCGTTTGTTTTGAAGGTCTATCGATTGCAGAGCAGGAAGTTCTCACCGTTGCGCTCTATTCGCGGGCCGACTCCTGGCTTGGCTGGGGCGAGGCGCGCGAGAGCGACAATGTGCTGCGCAGCCTGGCCCGCATCTTCCAGATCTCCATGCACGGTCTTCTCGCCGCGCTGCGCAGTATCTGGGGCGGCAAAGAAAGGCCGTCCCGCAAGTCGGCTTCATTTTCCGCCGCGCGGTCGGTGGGGATTCTCTTTCTGGCCGCAGCCGTGGTGGCCGGCGCTCCCAGGGCGATGGCGCAGGCGCAGGGCCCTGCCGGCGCGCTCGAAAACGGCGTTGCCGCAAAGAACCCTCCCCTGCCTCCCGGCCAGTATCGCGACCTCTTCACCCTTGCCGACGCCGGTACCCCGCAGATTGAGCTGCACAGCATCGACCGCCAGCACAACGTCTACTTCACGCTGCCCGAGACCCATGTCGTGCGCAGCGCCAGGATTCATGTTTACTACGCCTTTTCTCCCGGCCTCATTCCGCAGATAAGCCATCTCAAGCTCATCATGAACGGCACGCTGTTTGCCACCATTCAGCCCACCCCAGGACCGTCCGGCGGCTCCGACAGCGGCGACCGGGAAGCCGAGTTCTCCATTCCTCCCGAGCTGCTGGTGCACAACAACACCCTGACCATCGAATTCATCGGCCACTATGTTTATGTTTGCGAAGATCCGGCCAATACCACGCTATGGGCGCGCGTTCACCGCAATTCCTATCTTGAGATCGACGGCAGTCTGCTGCCTCTGGCCGACGATCTCAAGCATCTGCCGCAACCCTTTGTCGATCCGGCGGTCATTCCGCCGGCCAGCATCTCTGTTGTCTTTCCCGCGCCGCCGTCGAATAAAGCAATTCAGGCTGCGGGCATCGTCACCAGCTACTTCGGCCTCGTCTCTGAAGGCCGGCCGTTGCGATTCCCGGTGCACATCGGGGGCATTCCAGCCGGCAACGCCATTGTTGTTGCCGAAAACACGGCCAGTCTTCCTCCGGGCTTGAATCTTGGCGCTGTCAGCGGCCCCACCGTGGCCATGCGGACCAATCCCAGCGACCCTTACGGCAAGATCCTGATTGTGACCGGGCCAAGTCCGGACGATCTTATGACTGCGGCTCAGGCTGTCGCCTTGCACAGCGAGATGCTGAATGGCCCCGAGGATCTCATCGAAAATCTCAAGTTGCCCAACAAGCAGGCTCCGGATAGCGCCCCGCGCTGGGCGCGCACCGACCAGACCATACCTCTATGGGATTACGCGACGGCCGAACAGATGCAAGGCGACGGAACCGCGCCTCTGAATGTCTACTTCCGTATCCCGCCCGACCTCTATTACGCCACCGCCGGCCCCAACACCACCCTGCATCTGGCCTACCGATACAACTCCATTCCCATCGGCCCTATCTCCAGTATGCAGGTACGCCTCAACGACGCATTCCTGGGCTCTATTCCGCTCATCCCCGGGCAGGAAACCTCACGCAAGATGCAGGTCGATGTGCCTGTTCCCCTTATTAGTCTGCGGCCCTTCTCCAACTCGCTGTCGTTCGATTTCACCTTCCAGTTGATCATGAGGGAGAAATGCCAGGACACCACACCCATCAATATGCAGGGCTCCATCCTGCGCGATTCCTATCTGGATCTGCGCGGCTATCCGCACTGGGCGCCCATGCCCAATCTTGAAATCTTCGCCAATGCCGGTTTTCCGTTCACGCGGGTTGCCGACTTGAGCGAAACCACGGCTGTACTGCCGCCCGCGCCCACCGAGCAGGAGATTGAAACCTTCGTCACGCTCATGGGCCACTTCAGCCGCCAAACCGGCATTCCCGCACTACGCGTCACCGTAGCCGGTCCCGAGGCCCTTCACGATGGCGCCAATACTGACTTTCTCATCTTCGGCTCCGGAGACGACCAGCCAGCCTTCGATAAACTTGGGGCGCGTCTTCCCGTCTCCCTGGGCAGCGGGCAAATTCAGGTGCGCGACACCCAGGGCTTCTTCGTCCGCCTGCTCCATCATGCATGGTGGAAGTTGGCATCCGGCGAGCACAGCGAGTCGGGCGCACTTCTCGCCAGTGGTACTCCCGATGCCGTGATTGAAGGCATCGAGTCGCCCTACGACGTGGGCGGCAGCCGCAGCATTGTCGCCATTCACTTCAAAGACGGAACCGCCTTCGAGCCCTTCATGGACGCTTTCATGGCGGTGCAGCAGTCCAGCGATATCTCCGGCTCCGTATCCGTTCTGCATGGAACGCAGTTTCAGTCGTTCCGCGTCGGATCCGAGGTCTATCATGTGGGAGTGTTGCCGTGGTGGTTGCACTTGAGGCTATGGGCTGCGGAATATCCATGGCTGATTGCGTTAGTGATTGTCGTACTCGCCTTTCTGATTGCGATTTGGACCCGGCAATGGTTGCGCGCCAGGGCAAGAGCGCGTCTAACAATGCTTCAGGGTTAACGCATTTTTCTTCTGTATCCCGGAGGCAGCGGCCTCAAGTTGTGATTTCCTCAGGAAATCGCGGCCTTTCAGGGAAGCTCTGATTGTGTCAGAGTTTTGAAAAGGCACGGCCTTTAGCCGTGACAGAACAGCCGATGAATCAACGGGGCTTTAGCCCCTGAGGGATGGATTTCTCAGATTCTGGCGCTTGTTCAGAGCTTCCTTCGATCGGAAACCATATCCGTTTCGTGTTCACGAGACCCTTGGGCGGAGAACACTCACGATGGGCCTTTTGACATCTCAGCCAGGAAAGCGTTTAGTGCTGATCGTGGCTTTATTTATGTTTTCAGTCGCCGGCGGCTGCAAAGAGAGCCCCTGGCTGCTCTGGAACTCCTACGCGGCGCACTTTATCGATCCGGAGAGCGGAAGAGTCTTCGACCCCAACGGAGATCAGCACACCACATCCGAAGGTCAGGCCTATGCCATGTTCTTTGCTCTGGCCGACGACGATCGCCCCACCTTCAACCGCGTCCTCGCATGGACCCAGGCCAATCTGGCCGGCAACGATTTGCAAAACCATCTTCCGGCCTGGCTTTGGGGAAAGAACAAGGACGGCCAATGGGAAGTTCTGGACTCCAACTCAGCCTCTGACGCCGATGTCTGGATGGCCTATACGCTCATTGAGGCGGGCCGGCTTTGGAAGTCCTCCAACTATACGAACCTCGGCCGGGCAATGCTGGCGCTGATCGCCAAAAACGAGGTCGTTAAGCTGCCGGGATTCGGTCCCATGTTGATGCCCGGACCCGCGGGCTTCCAGCGCGACAATCACTGGACGCTGAATCCCAGTTATCTGCCGCTGTTTTTGTTCAAACGCCTTGCAAACGTGGATCCGGCCGGTCCCTGGGCGCAGATTGCTCTCGGTATCCCGCGCCTGCTTAAGCAGAGTTCCCGCCACGGCTATGCCATGGACTGGGTGGAATACGTTCCCGGCGACGGCTTCTATCCGGCATCCAAACCCTCCGCGGCCGACCAGGACAACTCTGTCAATGCGGCGCCCGGGGGTAGTTATGATGCCATCCGCGTCTATCTCTGGGCAGGCATGATTGACCCTGACGATCCCATGCGCTCCAGGATCCTCAATGCGGTTCCGGCCATGAGCGCCTATCTTGCTGATCATGATGCCCCCCCGGAAAAGATCAATGGGCAGGGTATTCCGGAAGCGCAAGATGGACCGGTAGGATTCTCTGCGGCTGTGCTGCCTTATCTGCGCGCATTCTCCGGCCTTTCCAAGGCCTGTGCCACGCAGCTCATTCGTCTCAGCGCGCAAAAAAACGCAAACACGGGATTGTATGGCAAGGACAAAGCGTATTACGATCAGAATCTTACCCTATTTGCTACTGGATTTCTCGAGACCAGATTCCGGTTTGGTCTGGGGGGCGAGCTGAAAGTAGAATGGAAGCGCCGATGAGCGTCGGGTGGGGGGCTTGGAAAGCGGGTTTGATCGTGGCGGGCTGCCTGGTGCTGACGCTCGCGGCAGTCCACGCCCAAACCAAGCCCGTCGCCAACTCGGCTGACGCTGAGCGCACCATCCTGGCAGAGAAGGCCCATGCCCTTGAGGCCCGCGGACGGCCCGACATGGCCGCCCAGATATGGCAGCAGATTCTTCTTTCCGCCCCGGAAAATACCGAAGCACTGGTTGGCCTGGCCACCGACTACAAGCTGATGGGCTCTTCTGAGCTGGCAAACCAGACCCTCGATCACCTGCGCAAAATAAACCCGAACGATCCCAACATTGCCAGGATTGAGGCTATGCCCAGCACGGTTGCCGCCAGCGCGCAGCTTCGTCAGGCTGGTGAGCTTGCCAGGCAGGGCAGGCTCGACGAGGCCATGCGCATCTACCGGCAACTCTATGGCGGCCATCCTCCCGATGGCGACATTGCTCTGGCCTACTACAAGACCCTCTATGGAACCTCCACCGGCAAAGCCGAAGCTATCGCCGGCATGCGCGCGATGGCAGACCGCAACCCCGGCGATCCGCGTTATGCCATCCAATTGGCCATCATGCTCACCTATGACCAGCGCACGCGTGCTGAAGGCATCCGCATCCTTGAAGCGCACACCGCCGACCTCGATGCCCAGGCCGGCTTGCGCCAGGCGCTCCTGTGGGACTCCGCAAATCCCGCTTCGGCTGCCGAGCTGCGCGAATTTCTCAAAAATCATCCCGAGGACACAGAGCTTGCCGCGCGGCTGAAGCAGAACGAAATCAAGCTGGCCCAGATGAACTCCGGCATCGCGCGCACGCCCGCTGAGCGGGCGGCCTTTGCGGCTCTTACCGCGCACCGGCTCGACGAAGCAGAGAGGCGTTTTGCCGATCTCCTCGCCCACGAGCCCGATAACGGGCGTATGGACGCAGGTATGGGCTTTCTGCGCATGCAGCAGAGGAACTTCGGCGGGGCCATCAGCTATCTCACCCAGGCCGAGCAGAACGGATACAAGGCCAAAAGCGTCGAGGCGGCGCTTGATACGTCGCGTTTCTGGTACACCATGGACGAGGCTACGCAAGCCTTCGAGCAGAATCAGCTTGACGTTGCCGCCGCCAAATTCCGTACCGCCCTCGGCATGAGGCCGCGCAGCCCCGAGGCGCTCAACGGCCTCGCAGGCCTCTACATCAAAGAGCAGCAATACACAGCCGCCGCAGGCCTGTACCAGCAGCTCATCGGCATTCAACCCCGTTCAATCGATGGCTGGCGCGGCCTTTTTATCGCGTATGCGCGCAACAGCCAGAACCAACTTGCTCTCTCCGTTTCGGCGCGCTTTCCCGCGCAGGTCAAGGTCGCCCTCAACAAAGATCCCGAGTATCTGCGCACGCTGGCGGGCATCTATCAGGCTCTCGACCGCAATGCCGATGCCGAGCGCGTTCTCACTCTGGCTCTCTCGCTGCCTTTCCCCAATAACGGAGCTACGCTCCTCGACGAGACCAAGCTGCAATACGCCGGCATTCTGCTCGATGCCAAACGCTATAGCCAGGCGGTAGCGCTCTACGCCCAGGTTCTCCTCAACGACCCTTCCAATACCCAGGCTTGGATGGGCATGATCAGCGCCCACCATGAGCTCGGCCAGGACTCAGACGCCATCGGCGACCTGAAAAAGATGCCTGCGGCTGCCTACGAAACGGCCTTGGGCGATCCCGGCTTCCTGTCCCTGCTTGGGGCCATCTATCAGCAAGCCAATCAGTATGAGGTTGCCCAGGGAATGCTCGAACGCGCTGAGAAGCTCCAGATCGCCGCCGGAGCCGAGCCCAGCATCGCTCTTCGATTGCAGTTGGCTGCCATCTATCTGCTGCGCAACAACACCGATCAGGCCTACGCCGTCTACCGCCAGGTGCTCACCGACCACCCCGAACGCGCCGTTGCCTGGAAGGGCCTCATCAGCACGCTTGCCGCCACCAACCGCAACGCACAGGCGCTCGATGAAATCGCACGGATTCCCGAGCCCGTGCGCAAGCAGCTCGATTCCGATATCGACTTCGTCCAGACCGAGGCCGGCCTCTACGCATCCACAGCAGATACCGCCCGCGCCCTTCGGTACATGAACTATGTAGTGGCTTACTACGCCCGGCTCAAGCAGCCGCTGCCGCCCAAAATCGACATTCAGAATGCCTGGCTGCTCTATAACACGGGCAACGACCGCGCTCTCTACCCCGCGCTGATGCGCATCGGCGGCCGTACCGACCTCACGGTCGCGCAGCGTGAAATGGTGCAGAATATCTGGGCCGACTGGAGCGTGCGCCGCGCCGCCGCTGCCATGGACAACGGCAATGCCCAGCGCGCCATCGACATTCTCGACGCAGCATTGCAGGCCTTCCCCGACAATATGACGGTGCGCAAAGCCGTCGCCGGCGGTTATGCACGCGTAGGCCGCTCCAAAGAGGCTCTCACCCTCTTCAAGACCGTGCCCATGCAGGATGCCTCGGCGGGAGACTTTGAAGGCGCTGTCGGCGCCGCTTTAGCTGCCAACGATAAGAACCAGGCTGAGACTTGGCTGCGCCAGGCACTCGATCGCTTCCCGTCCGATCCCGCTGTTCTCGCCCTCGCGGCACGCTATGAACAGGCCCGTGGCGACAACGAGCGCGCCGCCGACTACTACCGCGCCTCGATTGCCGCCATGCCCAAGGCCTCGCCGGTCGACAGGCTCGCGCACGTGCTCGACTACCCTGAGCAGAACACCAAAGCCCATCGCGCCGTCACGGCAGCCGACTTGCAGCGCCTGCTCAATCCGGACTACGAGCCCTTCGCCAAAACCACTAAGCTGCCGCCGCTGCCTGCCTACGGTCCCGATCCCTATGAGGGCGGTGCGCCGGTGGTGCTTCCGCAGCCGCAGCCATTGCGGCCGGTTCAGCAGACGGCTCCGCCCGCTGCCACCGGTTCCGGGCCTGACGATCTGCCGCTCCCCATGCCTGTCCCTAAAGCCGCTCTCGATCAAGATCTGTCAACATACCGCGCCGAGGTGCTTCTGGCCTCATGGCAGCATTCCCGCACGGTTTTTCGCGGCGGTGAAGGTTTTCTCAGTATCGGCCTCGGCAGCCCCGCGGCCGTCGCATCCTCAGTTGACCCCTACGGTCAGGTGGAGATTACGCTCAATCCTCCTCACTCCCTTGCCTCCGATGCCTGGAAGGGCCTCGTCTTTGCCCTCATGGCCGGCAATCGCAACGCTGAGGCTCTGCAGGAGCTATCGAAGATTCCGCCCGACGTGCGCCGCCAGCTCGAAGCCGATATCGAATGGGTGCAGGGCCTTGCCAGCCTCTATCTCGCCGTCAACGACACCCCGCACGCAACCTACTATCTCAACCGCGTCGAAGACTTCTACGTCCTGCACCGGACTCCCGCGCCCGCCGCTCTCGAAGTGCAGCATGTCTGGCTTCTCTACAACACCAGGGACGACGCCGGGCTCTATCCGGTCCTGCTGCGTCTGGACGCGCGCGAGGACCTGACCGCAGCCCAGCGCCAGCAGGTGCAGTCTTTGTGGGCCGACTGGGCCGTTCGCCGCGCCGGCGAGGCCATGAACAACGGCCGCATCGAGCGCGGTGTCGAAATCCTCGAGGCCGCCTCCCAGGACTACCCGGACAACATGACCGTGCGCCGCGCCGTCGCCGGAGCGTATGCCCGCGTCGGCCGTTCGCGGGACGCCCTCGCGCTCTACAAGAAAATTCCCATGGACGGCGCCAGCTCGGGCGATTTCCAGGGAGCGATTGGGGCAGCTCTTGCGGCCAGGGACATGACGCAAGCTGAAGCCTGGCTGCGTACCGCGCTGAACCGCTATCCCGGCGATCCCAATATCCTCGGGCTTGCCGCCCACTATGAGCAGGCGCGCGGCAACAACGAGCGCGCCAGCGCCTTCTGGCGCGCCGCCATCGCCGCCATGCCGCCGGGCTCATCGGTGAAGAGCCTCGACTCTGAAATCGCCACTCCTCTCGCTTCCTATCACGCGCCTGGACCCGGCGACACGAGGCGTCTGCTCGATCCGCGCCTCGACGCGGCTCCTGCAGCCGGCAAATTGGCGCCGCTGCCCTCCTATAAAGCAAAATCGTCCGCGCCTCCGCCCACCGGGCAGGGAACTGCGCCCTCCAAACCATCGGCCTATGCTGAGCAGGGAGCGAGCCGGAAAACCGCCTCCTCCGGGCGCAATTCGACCGAGCACAACGCTACGCAGTCAAAGCAATTGACGGGAAGAGTGAATCTACCTCCCGAAGAGGAAAATGTCACTTCCGTCGAGCCTGACGAGCTGCAAAATCCACGGCCCTCGTCCACTGCTGCGCCCAATCACGGTGCGCAAAGCTCTCCTCAGCCCTCGAACCTGCGTATTTCGTCCGAGCCAATGAACGCGAAAGCAGCCCAGGTTCAAGTTCAGCTTGCCCAGCAGACTGACAGCCAGCTTACGCAGGGTTCTGCATCGCTGATTCACGCCTTGCCCAATGCCTCCGCCGGCCCGCAGCCCGCCGTCGAAGCTGCTCCTGCCTCCAGCCAGGGTGTCTACAATGCAGCGCAGTACACGCCTTCCGCGCAGGAGGCGGCTACCGGCGCCTACTCCGCGCCGCAGCAGCCGCAGCAGGCTCCTAAGCCGCAGCCCGGTGTTGCCGCAACCCAGCCTAAACATAAAGCCAAACCAAAAAAGAAGAGTCAACAGGCCACGCAAACCCTCGGAAACGCGCCCATCGCCACGAATCCTTCGCCTGAAGGCGCTGCTCCAGCCCCTGAAGCAGCCCCACCCCAGCAGCCGATGGAAACGCAGCAGGAAAACCCCGCCCAGAGCACAACCGGAACCGGACTCACGGATCAGGAGCTTGAGCAGCGCAATCTTCCGCCCTTGCATGGGCCCTGGGTGCGCGTGCAGCGTGAAGCCAATCCGTTGAGCCCACGCGACCAGGCGGAGATGCAACTGCGCGCCATCGAGAGCAGCTATAGCGGCTGGTTGGGCGGCAGCTCTCTGCTCAACCATCGCAGCGGCGACCCGGGCTTCAGCCAGCTAGCCGATATCGAGGCTCCCTTCGAGGCATCCTCTCCTCTGGGCTATCAAGCCCGCGTCATTGCGGTCGCCAGGCCCGTTTTTCTCGATTCCGGCCAGGCCAACGGCACCGCAACCATGTCCGTTGTTGAATATCAATCGGGCACAAGCTGCCTGGCTACCATTCCAGAGCCAATCGGCACCTACGCAGCCTCGCAAAACACCACCCCTTGCACATCGGCGTCCATCGGCACCTTCACTCCGCCCGCGCAACAAAACGCCATGGGGCTTGGCGGCGAGCTGCAACTGATCTTCCCGCATGTGGCAGTCGCCGGCGGATACACGCCTTCGAACTTCCTCGTCTCCACCTTCACAGGCCGTTTCCAGTGGAAGCTCGGAAACGCCGTCACGCTCAGCCTTACGCGCGACTCGCAAAAGGATTCCGAGCTCTCCTACGCGGGCCTTCGCGACCCTGCAGGCAACACGCTGACCACGCTCGGGCAAATCTGGGGCGGCGTTGTCTATAACCAGGGCCAGATCCAGGCCGTTCATGGAAACGCAGAGTCGGGCTTCTATTTTTCGGCCGGGGGCCAATATCTCACCGGCTACCACGTTCTCAACAACAACCGCGTCGACGGCAACGGGGGCGCCTACTGGCGCGTATTCACCTCGCCGGAGTTAGGTCAGCTAAGCGTTGGCGCCAACTTCTTCGCCATGCACTACGCCAACAACCAGAACGCGTTCACGCACGGCATGGGCGGTTACTTCAGCCCCCAGGGATATTTCCTGGCCAATGTGCCCTTTACCTGGTCCGGCCACTATCAGACCGGCGCCTCCGGCGGCTGGCATTACAACATCGTGGGCGCGGTGGGCGCGCAGGCCTTTCAGGAGGATTCCGCGCCTCTGTGGCCGCTTGCCGGCGATAAGGCGCTCGAAACCAGTCAGAACAATCCCATGCTTCCCAATGTCACCAGCGTCAGCGCCAACTACGATCTGCGCAGTCAGGTCGCCTACCAGATCGGCCCGCACTGGTTCGCCGGCGGATACCTGTCTGCCAACAACACACGAAATTACTCCTACGTCTCGGTGGGGTTTTTCGTGCGCTACATGTTCCGCGAGCAGCCCTCCACGGCCACCGCTCCCACCGGCCTCTTCCCGTGGGATGGCCTGCGCCCCTTCACCGTGCCATAGAGCCTGATCATTGTTCCTGCCTCAGTAATCCGTGATTTGAAGATGGAATGTCGGCGAGAGAAGCTATCTCATCGTTTTCAACCGATCAATTGTCCTGGGACAAATGCTTCATCTCTCCGGACTGAGGCTTCAGATACGACCACTGGTACTCGGGTTTTGTGAGAATGCCCACCTGCGGCGCTTGCACTGGCGTTTCGTTCACCAAACCTGCGGGCGCGGGTTTCCATTCCCGAACCGGTTCCACGACCGCAGGCGGAGTCATATCCCCGTCCAGCGCCCGGCGCAAAAGGCCACACTGGAAGCGATCAAATTCGTAAGCGCCAGCCGCGGGCAGCTTCAGGGCCTTCTCATTGCACTTTACCCAGTCTTCATTAGCCAGCGGCAGGTTGCCTTCAATCCAATGCAAGGCGCTCGAAGCCCGCCAGTAGTCCACGTTAAAGCGCTTGGGTTTCATTGCCGCCATCCGCCCCCACCATGTGCGGGTTGCGGACGCATCGCGCAGTACGTAGGCGCTGGCAAAGATGAAGACCGTGTGCAATTCAGTGGGCAGCTTCATACCCAGCTTGTCATAAATCGCCCCAGCCTCTTTGATCGCCTGCCCCGCCTGCTGCAAACGGCCGCAATCCAGAAAGTGGCTGTACTTGAAAAACCGCAGCAGCAACCCCGGCAAGCCCTCCGAGATTCCTTGCGACGCCTGCTCAAGGGCCTCCATGTCAAAGTCCCTCGGGCGCAGCGGCGTCACCAGGCTTGCGGTGACCACCGATATAGTGCGGTGATACGCAGCCCACGCTCCACCACCAAGAATCTGGTAGATCTGAGCTCCGTCGGAGTAGCCCGTTGCGGTGCGAAGCGGAATCAGATTGGTGAAGCAATCCACGAAGTTGATGATCGCGAACAGAGCCAGCAGATAGATATACGGGGCGAACGCCTCAGGGTGCTTGGCTAAAGCCACGGCAAGTGCCCCCGTCAGGATTCCCAGATAGAGGTTGGTCACTGGGCCGGCGGCGATCATGATCAACTCCTGCCAGGCCGGTTGCGTGGCCGACGTTGGCACCACTCCTGTTGTCCCACCCAGGCTCAAAAACCCCGCCGGGTTGAACTTGAATTTCCAGCGTCCCTCATCGATGCTCCAGAAAAATGGTCCCACGACAAAGGCGCGAAGCTTCATCTTGAAGGCTATCCCGAGTGATGCGTGCCCCAATTCGTGGAAGAAGATTGCCACCAGGCTGACGGCGACCACCTGCACTAATCCACCATGGGCAACAGGAAGGCCTTGAGATTGAAGCCACCGATCCCAGAGCATCAAAGAGCCAACATAGGTGACGACAGCGAATAATGCCCCGGCGTGGTTCAGCAGGTTGCTGGTTCCGTCGCCCTTGATCTTGGGCATCGGCGCGGTCCCGGTCGAAACAGCACGGGACTCCTTGCGCCAGGTCACAATGGGGCCTATCAATCCCAAGCTGAGCAAGAATATCGAAGGCAGAAAACGCCCATGAGGATTGTGGTACAAAAACCCGACGGCAGCTGAAAGAAAGATTAGGCTAGGTAGGATTACCCAGAAACGAGCCGAAGGCAATCCCTTGCGCACCGTGTACCATGCCATGGCGAAACAGAAGGCAATCAGGACATTGGCGCAGGCGAATGCTGCGATTGCGGCAGGAGAATGGTGAGCATGGAACTTGGCGACGTGCGGACCAGACGAAAACAGGGCAATCGCGAGCGCACCGAAGCCTAATGCGTGCATTGCATAGAAAAAACACAGAAATCGCTTGAGGATGGCCACGTGCTTGGATCGCCTCCCCGGAGAGCAATGTTAGTTCACAGCAAATGGCAGCGCAATCATGCAAAGGTGGAAGATCCTCACACGAAAGTATCTGGACTTCCCTTTACTTCTGCTAAAATGTAAAGAGAGGTGCGCCGTTATGGAAGCCACACTCAGCAGCAAGGGGCAGGCCACGATTCCCAAGGCGGTCCGTGAACGATTGCAGATCGAGCCGGGCGACCGGTTCAAATTCTTTTTCCATCCGGACGGCGTAATCATTCTGCCTAAAATTCCGACGGAGCGCCTCAAGGGCAGTGTTCCCAGGCTGGCGCGGCCGATCTCTCTCCAAGACATGAATAAAGCGATTAAAGCAGGCGCGACGAAGAGATTTCGGCCGAAGAGATGATCGGCATGATCGCCTTCGATACCAACGTGCTTTTGCGCTACCTGGCGCAGGACGATCCGGCGCAGTCAACTGAGGCGGCTGAAGTCATCGAGCGCCGTCTGACCAAGGAGAATCCTGGTTTTGTCAGCCTTGTGTGCATCCTTGAAATTGTCTGGGTTCTGGGAAGTTTGTACAAGCGCACACCTGCCGAGGTCGCCGATCACATCGAAATGATTCTTGCGGCCGAGACCCTCGAAGTGCAGAACGAGCAGGAGGTCTATCAGGCTGTGATTGCGCTCAGAAACGGATCTGGAAGCTTCGAAGACGCTCTGATTGGCGCTCTCGGCGCCTGGCGGGGGTGCTCGGCAACTTTGACTTTTGACCAAAACGCTGCCAAACGCCTCAGCGGATTTCAATTAGTCCAGCACGCTTTTTGACCCGCTCAAGTCGGGCCGTAAATGCACTAATTCAGGGTCAAAGGCCCCCTTTCCGGGACCAATTGCACCAAATCTGGAGCGGCCGTGAATCGGAAAAAGCCGGATCTAAACTTTGCGCAGCGGCCTCTGTATTGGCACCACCTGCACGGTTACGTCACGCACCTCTGAAAGAAACCGGTTCAGGATCGAGCCGCGCAAAAGAACGTCCCATCGCGACCGTGCCGATTGCCCAAAGACCACGTGCGAGATGTTCTCCTGCTGCGCAAAGCGGATCAGTGCATCGGAGACGTTGCGATCTGCCAGCGAAACTACTTGGGCGCCCAGGTCGCGCGCCATCCGCATCGTCTCTTCCAGGCGGTGATGCGCCTCCGGGTCGCCGTGGCCTTTATCGTCGGGGCGCGCCACATAAACGGCGTACCAGTTCGTCGCCAGGCGCCCGGCGATGCGCGCGCCCACTCTCAGCAGCCGCTCCGTGCCAGGTCTCGTGCTCAGGCACACCATCACTTTTTCGGGAATTGGCGCCTGTTCCAGCCCCTGGATGCGGCGGTACTCGGCGGCGCGGTTGCTCACCTGTTCAGCAGTCACGCGCAGCGAAAGCTCGCGCAGCATGTTCAGGTTGCCCTTGCGGAAGAAGTTCGCGAGCGACTGCTCCACCTTCTCCGGCGCATAAATCTTCCCCGCGCGCAGGCGGCCGCGCAACTCGTCAACCGTAAGGTCGATGTTCACCACCTCATCGGCGCGCTTGAAAAAGCTGTCAGGAACGGTCTCGCGGATGGTCGTGTTCGCGGAACGGTTGACGGCGTCGTTTAGCGTTTCCAGGTGCTGGATGTTCACCGCCGTCATCACGTTGATGCCGGCATCCAGCAGTTCCAGCACATCCTCGTACCGTTTTCGGTTCTTGCTGCCCGGCACGTTGGTGTGGGCCAGCTCATCGACCAGGACAGTGTTCGGGTGCCGTGCCAGAATGGCATCCACGTCCATCTCTTTCAGGTTTACGCCGCGATAGGGAATCACCTTCAGCGGCACCATCTCGAGGTCACGGACCTGTTCTTCAG
>Ga0335085_10007277_pt1 | contig 17246 bp, 18 predicted proteins | sample Lox_Sample_45_FD_206712 | JGI IMG/M metagenome (GOLD analysis project Ga0335085, IMG submission 206712) | Soil microbial communities from Loxahatchee National Wildlife Refuge, Florida, United States - Lox_Sample_4.5 | ecosystem: Environmental > Terrestrial > Soil > Wetlands | place: USA...
GACTCGGGGGCGATGCTGCTCGGCTTCTCGCTCGCGGCGGTCTCGGTCGAGGGGCTCTTGAAGACGGCGGCGACCGTCGCCCTGTTCTTCCCGCTCCTGGTGCTGGCCGTGCCGATCCTCGACACCAGCTTCGTCGTCGCGCGGCGGCTGAAGTACCGGATGCCGATCACGACGCCGGACAAGACGCACCTGCACCACCGCTTCGTCAACCTCGGCTTCTCGCAGCCGCGTGCCGTCCTCTACATCTACTTCTGGGTCGCGACGCTCGCGGCCGCGGCGCTCGGCACGCGCTACATCCCCTTCCGCGAGGACGGCCGGTGGCACGCCTGGCCGACGGTCGGCGCGGCCGCGCTCGGCCTGCTCGCGGTGGCCGCGTCCGTGTACATGGTCTACCTGCTCGAGATCGTCAAGCTCGCCAACCCGCGGGTCCGGCGCCGGCGGCGCGAGCAGGAGGAGGCGGAGCGCCGCAGCGCCTGAGAGGCCCCGGGCCGGGTGGCGCGGAGGCGTGAGACAAACTTCCCCGGATTCGGCTCTGAGAGCAGGGTTTGAGCTGTCACAAGCTCTGGTATGCTCGCGCCAGATGGAGCCAGCCTCGCGCCAGGATTTCAACCCCTCCGGCGCGGGCGCCCTCCTCGCGACGAGCACCTCTGTCTGCGTCGGCGCCGGCGCGCTGGTCGGCTGGGCGGCGGGCTCGGTCGCGTACGGGGCGCTCGCCGGGGCTGCCGTCGGCGTGCCCGTCGGAGCCTACGTCGTCTACCGGCGATACCGGGGATACTTCGCGGGGTGAGCACGTGCTGACGACTCCGCACCCGGTGCCGAGCCGCCTGATGCCGGCCGCTGCCGGCTCGCTCTTGATCGTGCTTGCCGCGCCGGTGTTCGCGATCGCCGGCTGGAGCATCGCTTCGTGGGCGCTCGCCGCGGTGCTCTGGTTCGCAGGCGAGCTGTTCGCGTTCGCAATGCAGCGGCTCCCGACGGGCTACGACCATCTGGCCTCGTCGGGGTTCGTCGGCTTCGCGATGACCATCCGCATGATCGTCACCGCCGGGGTCCTGATCGCGGTCGCCGCTTCGAACGAGGACCTCGTCGTGCCGGCCGCGCTGCTGTTCCTCGCCGCCTACTCGCTCGAGCTCGGCCTGATGCTCTCCCTCTACTTCGGGACCAGGCAGTGAAGCGGGCCCTCGCAGCCGTCTCGTTCCTGGCGCTGGCCCTGCCCGCCTCGGCCTTCGCCCGCGGCACGTTCGACCCGTCGACCGAGTTCGAGCTCCACGACTGGATCCCGATCCACCTCGGGCCGATCGACATGTCGATCAACAAGGCGGTCGTCTACCTGCTGCTCGGCGCCGCGCTGACGTGCGGTCTCGGGATCGTCCTGATGCGGGTGAAGCTGTCTGTCCGGGCGGGCAAGCGGCAGGCGGTCGGCGAGATGCTCTACGAGGTCGCGCAGACCCAGGTGGCGGAGACCGGCCTGCCGACGAAGGCGATCGGCCTCTGGTTCCCCTACTGCGCCACCCTGATGCTCTTCATCTGGGTGGTCAACATGCTCGGCTTCATCCCGCTGCCGCTGACCGGCGAGACGTGGCACGGGATTCCCGTGTGGGGGATCTACGCGGCGACCTCGTCGATCTCCGTCACGCTCGCGCTCTCGCTCGTCACCTTCTTCTTCACTCACTTCGAGGGGGTCCGCTGGAACGGCCCGTGGCGCTATCTGCGGTCGTGGATCCCCGAGGTGCCGAAGGCGCTGCTGCCGCTGATCATCCCGCTCGAGGTGCTCTCGCAGATGATGCGCCTGATCAGCCTCTCCGTCCGTCTCTACGCGAACATGCTCGCCGGCCACATGCTGATCCTCACCTTCCTGGGCCTGATGTTCGTGATCCAGTCCCTCTTCCTCGCCCCGATCGTCGTGCCCGTCTCGACGATCTTCTACATCTTCGAGGTGATCATCGTCGTCTCGATCCAGGCGTTCATCTTCGCCGCCCTGTCCGCCATCTACATCGGCTCGGCGATCGAGCCGGACCACTAGGAGGATCCACGCACATGCACTCGCTGTACTTTGTCCTCGCTGTCGTCGAAGCGCCCGTCGTCAAGGCCGGCAAGGCGATCGCGCTCGCCGTCGGCATCGGCGGCGGCGCGGCCGGCGCCGGTGCCGGCATCGGGATGATCTTCGGCTCGATGATCCAGTCGGTCGCCCGCCAGCCCGAGCTGCGCGGCGAGCTCCAGGGCCTGATGTGGCTCGGGTTCGCGCTCACCGAGGCGGTCGTCTTCTACGGTCTCGTCGGCGGCCTGCTCGCCTACGTGCTCCTCTGAGCCCGATGCTGGTCGCGTCGAACGCACTCATCAAGGTCGTCCCCGGCCTGATGATCTGGACGCTGATCGCGTTCGGACTGACCCTGATCGTCCTGAAGAAGTTCGCCTTCGGGCCGATTCAGAAGGTGATCGACGACCGCCGCGAGAAGATCCGCCAGGCGGTGGACGAGGCCGACCGCGCCCGCGAGGAGGCCCACGCCCTCCTGGAGGAGCACCGCAAGCTGATCGGCCAGGCGAAGGTCGAGGCCGAGGAGATCCTCGCCGAGGCCCGGCGCATCGCGGACGCCCAGCGCGAACGCGTGCGCGACGAGACCGAGGTCGACCGCCAGCGCCGGCTCGAGGAGACGACGCGCCAGATCGAGGCCGAGACGCAGCGGGCGCTCGAGCAGATCCGCGCCGAGGTCGCCGGCCTGACGCTGATCGCGACCACGAAGGTCACGGGCAAGGTGCTCGACCGGGACGACCACCGCCGGCTGATCGAGGACGCGATCGGCGAGCTCGACTTCTCAGCCCTCGAGGGGAGGGACAACTGAGCGTCGTCCATCGCACGTACGCCCGCTCGCTGTTCGAGGCCGCCAAGGAGGCGGGGAGGATCCCCGCCGCCCGCGACGACCTTGCCGCCTTCGCCGAGGCGACGAGGGAGGTGCCGGAGCTCCACGAGCTGCTGCGGAACCCGCAGCTCGACGCCCGCGCGAAGACCGCAGCCGTGGACGCTGTCGCCGGCGACGCCGACCCGCTCGTCCGCAACCTGCTCCGCCTCCTTGTCCAGAAAGGCCGGGGAGGAGAGATCGACGAGGTCGCGGTCGAGTTCGAGCGGCTCGCCGCCGCCGAGGAGGGTCTGCTGTCCGTCGAGCTGACGACCGCGTTCGAGCTCGACGACGCCGAGGCCCGTTCGATCGTCGGCCAGATCCAGAGCGCCTCCGGCCGCACCGTCGAGGCGACGCGCGCCGTCGACCCGAGTTTGATCGGCGGCATCATCATCCAGGCCGGCACGAAGCGCGTCGACGCCAGCATCCGCGGACGGCTCGAACGCCTCCGCCGCGAACTTGCCACCCGAGCCTAGAAGGAGCCCGAGTTGAAGCTGAGACCGGAAGAGATCACCGCCATCTTGAAGGAGCGGATTCAGGACTTCGAGGTCGAGACCGACCTCGCCGAGGTCGGCACCGTCCTCCAGGTCGGCGACGGCATCGCCCGCGTCTACGGGCTCGAGAGCGCCGCCTCGATGGAGATGCTCGAGTTCGAGCACGGCGTCACCGGCGTGGCGCTGAACCTCGAGGAGGACAACGTCGGCGCTGCGCTGTTCGGCGACTGGGAGCAGGTCAAGGAGGGCGAGCCCGTCCGCCGCAGCGGCCACGTCGCGAGCGTCCCGGTCGGCGACGAGCTGGTCGGCCGCATCGTCGACCCGCTCGGGAACGTCCTCGACGGCGGCCCGCCGCTCGCGGCGGCCGAGACCCGGCCGCTGGAGTTCAAGGCGCCGGGCGTCGTCAGCCGCCAGCCGGTGAAGGAGCCGCTCCAGACGGGGCTGAAGGCGATCGACTCGATGATCCCGATCGGTCGCGGGCAGCGTGAGCTGATCATCGGCGACCGCACGACCGGCAAGACCGCGATCTGCGTCGACACGATCCTCAACCAGCGCGGGCAGGACGTGATCTGCATCTACGTCGCGATCGGCCAGAAGGCCTCGACCGTCGCGCAGGTGTACGAGCTGCTGAAGGAGGAGGGAGCGATGGAGTACACGATCATCGTCACCGCGCCCGCCTCGGAGGCGGCTCCGATCAAGTGGATGGCCCCGTACGCGGGCTGCGCGATGGGCGAGTACTTCCTGTTCTCCGGCCGCCACGCGCTGTGCATGTACGACGACCTCTCCAAGCACGCCGACGCGTACCGGCAGATGTCGCTCCTGCTCCGCCGCCCGCCGGGCCGCGAGGCGTATCCGGGCGACGTCTTCTACCTGCACTCGCGCTTGCTCGAGCGCGCGTGCAAGCTCTCCGACGACCTCGGCGGCGGCTCGCTCACCGCGCTGCCGTTGATCGAGACGCAAGCCGGCGACGTCTCCGCCTACATCCCGACGAACGTGATCTCGATCACCGACGGACAGATCTTCCTCGAGAGCGACCTCTTCTACTCCGGCGTTCGCCCCGCGATCAACGTCGGCATCTCCGTCTCCCGCGTCGGCGGCAACGCCCAGGTGAAGGCGATGCGGCAGGTCGCCGGCCGCCTCAAGCTCGACCTCGCCCAGTACCGGGAGCTGGAGGCGTTCGCCCAGTTCGGCTCCGAGCTCGACCAGGCGACCCAGCGGACGCTCGCGCGGGGCGAGCGGATGGTCGCGACGCTGAACCAGCCGCAGTACACGCCGTGGCCGGCGGAGGAGCAGGTCGTGGCGATCTTCGCCGGCATCCACGGCTACCTCGACGAGGTGCCGACGGCACAGGTGCCACGCTTCCAGGACGAGCTCCGCGAGCACATGCGCACGGAGGGCACGGTCCTCGCGGCGATCCGCGACCAGAAGGAGCTCTCCGACGAGCTGACCGACAAGCTGCACGCGGAGATCAAGAGGTTCGTGGGGATGTTCAACGTCCAGACCGAGAGCTCGATCGTCTAGCCCGTGGCGTCGGTCCAGGACCTGAAGCGGCGGATCCGCTCGATCCGCAACACGCGCAAGATCACGAAGGCGATGGAGCTCGTCGCCAGCGCGAGGCTGCGCCGCGCCCAGGCCCGGATCGAGGCGATGCGGCCGTACGCCGACCGGATGATGGAGCTGATGGTCGGCACCGCGCGCAGCACGTCGGCGCGCGGCCTGCCGCTCCTGCAGCGCCGCGAGGACGGGACCTCGGTCGCGATCCTGCCGCTGACCGGCGACCGCGGTCTCGCGGGCGGGTTCAACGCGCAGGTGCTCCGCCACGCCCTCGCTCTCGATCGACAGCTCGTGGCGGAGGGGAAGCGCGTGCGCTGGCTCGTCTCCGGGCGCAAGGGCGCCTCCACCCTGCGCTTCCGCGGCTACGAGGTTCTGCAGGCGTGGACCGGCTTCAGCGACCGTCCCGCGTACGCGGACGCGCAGACGATCGCGCACAGGCTCTCCGAGCTGTACGTGGAGGGGGAGGTCGACCGGGTCGTCCTCGTCTACAACCACTTCGTCTCGCCGCTCGTCCAGCAGGTCGTCGAGCAGGACGTGCTCCCGATCCCGGAGCAGGTGCTCGAGGCCGGGGAGGAGGAGGCCGCGCAGCAGGCCGCGCTCCTCGGCGACTTCATCTACGAGCCGGAGCCCAACAAGATCCTCGAGCGGCTCCTCCCGGTGTACGTCGAGACCGAGCTCTACCGGGCCCTGCTCGAGTCGGCGGCGTCCGAGCAGGGGGCGCGCATGACCGCGATGCGGAACGCGTCGAAGAACGCCGGCGAGCTGATCGACACGCTGACGCTGGCGATGAACCGCGCCCGCCAGGCCGAGATCACCCAGGAGATCCTGGAGGTCGTGGCCGGCGCCGACGCGCTAACGGCGTAGCCTCGACCAGCCGTCGACGTTCGCCCGGGCCCGCGCCCGCACGCGTCGGGTGTGGAAGTGGTCCCGCGCGAAGATGCCCAGAGGCAGGAGGACGAGGGCGGCGACGAACGCGCTCAGCGGGACGATGATCCAGATCGCCGAGAAGTGACGCGGGTGCGCCGCAGCCTCGGCGACGGCCGGCGGTGTGTTGTCCGCGGCCCGTGTCGAGACGCCCTCGGGGACCCACGAGGAGACCGTCCAGCGGTGCGGGCCGTGGGACTGAAGGCGGAGCTCGATCTGGAACGTCTTGTGCGGGAGGTGCGACCGCCGGGTCGGCGCCAGCATCACCTCGACGAGCGCCTTCTCGTCCACGACCTCCTCGAGCCGGAGCAGGTCCAGGCCCCCGACCGGGTACGGGACGACCGGGATGTCGCCCGTGCTCCACTGCTTCTTCGTCATTCCCTCTCGCAGGATCGGGTCGACGATCGGCCACGACCGCTCGGGATGGCGGCGCGCGACCGAGGTGCTGATGAAGAGGGCGATCGTCGACCTCAGCTGTGCCTGATCGGCCGCCGTCAGGCGGGTCGGGTGCGGCTTTCGGCCCGCCGTCTGCGCGGGGGCCGGTGCCGGAGGGCCGAGCGGCGTCGTCCGGTCGAGCTTCTCCCCTTTCGGCAGGAGGACGATCGCCACTGCGATGCCGGCCGCGACGACTCCGAGGATGCTCAGCGCGACGAGGCGGCGGCGGTTCCGATACGAGAGCTGCCTGCCGCGCATCGGGCTACCTCCGGCCCTTAGCCGGGCGCGAGCGGGACCATCGGTGCCGAGCGCGGCACCCAGCCGTCGACGACCCAGTGACGGCTGCCTGCCGGACCGATGCGCTTCAACTGGAGGTAGAAGACCTGGGACTTGATCTTCGCGCCCGGCTTCGCCAGGAGCGCGACCTCGATCAGTGCGTCGTCCCGGTGCGAGTAGTCGATCTTGAACGGCGCGAGCTGGAGGGACTTCAACGGAAACGGGACGACCGGGATGTTCCCCGTCAGCCACTCCTTGTAGGTGAGCCCGCCCCGGATGTTCGGGCCGGCGACCTTCCAGGCCGCGGCGAGGTTCGCGCGGGCGACCGCCGTCCTGACGAAGAGGCGCGCGACGTCCTTCGCGTCGGCCGGGAGCGGCACCGACTTCGGCTTCGCAGCCGGCTTGGGCGGCGGCGACGACGGGGCAACCTGGGGCGGTGAGTTGTTCCGGCTCGGGACGAAGACGACGATCGCCGCCGCGATCCCGACGATCAGGATCAACCCGGCGATCCAGGGTGCAAAACGGCGCACCCGCGCGGGCACGCGCCTCCCGTGTGTCTCGACGGCGCTCATCCGACGGCATATTAGACTCGGCCTGCTGCTCCTTTGTTAGCGCGCCCGGACTAACAAGGAGCCGCCGCCGGAGTCCCAAGAGAGCAAGGGTCGGGAGCGCGAGCTATGCTCCTCAACCGCACGCCATGGCAACCGGGATCGAGAGAAGATCGAGCTTCGAGATCACCGTCGAACCGGGGGCCGTCGTCCCCGTCGACGGCGCGGCCCCCGGAGAAGAGGTCGGCGCGGTCCGCGCCCGCGGCTACTGGGAGGGCGTCTGGCTCAGGCTGAAGAAGGACCGGCTCGCGCTCGCGGGCGCCGTCTTCATCGTCCTCCTGATCTTCATCGCGTTCGGCGGCGCGCCGATCGCCGCGCACCTCCTCGGCCACGGCCCGAACGACCAGTTCCCCCAGGGCACGGGCGGGGTCACCGCTCTCGGCTATCCGGCAGGGCCGATGACGCACGTCAAGCCGTACCTGTCGACCGGGAACAGCACCCAGCTGTTCATTCTCGGCGGTGACTCCACGCTCGGCGAGGACGAGTTCCTGCGGATCCTGTACGGCGCGCAGGTCTCCCTCGAGGTCGGTATCGGCTCGACGCTGATCGCGATGTCGCTCGGGCTCCTGCTCGGGACGATGGCCGGTTTCTTAGGGGGGTGGGTGGACACGACGGTCTCGCGCCTGACCGAGATCACGATGGCGCTTCCCTTCCTTCTGGTCGTGATCGCGCTCGCGGCGACGGTCGGCACGCGTCTCGACAACGTCACCTTCGGCTTCATGGGGCAGGGCGTGGTCACGCTCGTGATCGTCTTCGGCGTCTTCAGCTGGTTCTACGCAGCCCGCGTCTTCCGGAGCCTCACCCTCTCGCTGCGTGAGAAGGAGTTCGTGGAGGCGGCGCGCATGGTCGGCTCGAGCGAGAGCCGGATCATCCGCTCCCACATCTTCCCGCACCTGGTCGGGCCGATCATCGTTCTCTCGACGCTGAACGTCGCGCAGTTCATCCTCGCCGAGGCGGGGTTGTCGTTCCTCGGACTCGGGATCAAGCTGCCGACGGCGAGCTGGGGGAACCTGCTGGCGAACGCGCCCCAGTTCTTCACCACCCGCCCCGAGCTGATGATCTGGCCGGGGATCGCGCTCATCCTGACGACGCTCGCCTTCAACCTCCTCGGCGACGGATTGCGCGACGCGTTTGACCCGCGCGGCGGCGGCCGTTAGCCGGCGACCGCAATTTGCATCCTTCGTCGCAACTAACTAGCCTCCGCATCCGCCGTCATACGGCGTAAGAGGATGTAGCAGTACAGCCGGCACGACTCGTGCGGGCTCGCGTTTCTCGAAAGGAGACCACATGCAGAAACGACTCTGGTTCTCGATCACGGCAGCGCTGATCGGGACCGGGTTGATCGTCGCCGCGAGCGCTACGGCAGCGGCGAAGAAGTCGGCGGTCCCGACCAAGGCAGCGGCCAGCGGGACGCTCGTCACCGAGCTCAACTCGGACGTCGACTACACCGACCCACAGCTCACGTACTACGTGCCGTCGTGGGAGATGCAGTACGCGACGGCCTGCAAGCTGATGAACTACCCGGACAAGGAAGCTCCGGAAGGCGGCGAGGTGCAGCCCGAGGTTGCCGCCGGACTGCCCGCCGTGTCCAAGGACGGGAAGACGTACACGTTCACGATCAAGCCCGGGTTCAAGTTCTCGAACGGGCAAGCCGTGACCGCCGCCAACTTCAAGATGGCGATCGACCGCCTGGCGCAGCCGAAGCTCGCGTCCTCGACGTCCTTCCTCGGCTCCGACATCATCGTCGGCATGCAGGACGTGCTCGACGGCAAGGCGCAGTCGGTCTCCGGCGTGACCGCGAGCGGCAGCAAGCTGACGATCCACCTGACCCATGCGGCTCCTGACCTGCTCGCTCGGCTTGCGACCCCGCCCTTCCAGGCGATCACCTCGTCGCTGGCGTCGAACCCCGACCCGGCCGGCGTGAACACCTACCCGAGCTGCGGCCCGTACTACTACGCCGCTCGGACCCCGAACCGGTCGATCACGCTCAAGCTGAACCCGTTCTACAAGGGCCCCCGCCCGCACGGCGTGGCCGCGATCCAGGTGAACATCGGGAACTCGCCCGACGTCATCTACCAGGACGTGGTCAAGGGCACGACCGACTACGCGGAGGACGGCGTCACCCCGACCCTGTACGCGAGCATCGCCAAGACGTACGGGATCAACAAGCAGCAGTTCTTCATCAGGCCGGAGCTCGAGGTCGACTACCTCGCCCTCAACCATGACCCCGGCCGCCTGTTCCACGACAACCCGAATCTGGCGAAGGCCGTGAACTACGCGGTCGACCGCCACGCGTACCTGGCACAGCGCGGGTTCCTGGCCGGCGCCAGGACGAACCGGATCCTGCCGCCCGGCATGGCCGGTCTGTCGAAGAAGGACGAGGTGCTGAAGGACGGCTATCCGATCTCGGCCAGCTCGGCGACCGTGTCCAAGGCGAAGTCTCTCGCCAACGGCCACACCGGTGACGGCAAGGCGGAGATGTGGGCGCCGAACGCCGGCGTCGGTCCGCTGCAGGCGCAGGTCGTCCAGTTCGACCTCAAGCAGATCGGGGTCGACGTCAGCATCAAGCTCCTCCCGCGGGCGCAGCAGTTCGTCACGGCGAGGAACCGGGCCCAGGCGACCTACGACATCAACTGGTCGGCATGGGGCGCGGACTACAACGACCCGTACGACTTCATCAACATCCTGCTGGACGGCACGACGATCGCGCCGACGGCGAACAACAACGACGCGTACTACAACAACGCGAAGTTCAACACCCAGATGTCGAAGGCGGCGCTGATCGCTCCGGGAGCATCCCGGAACGCCGCCTACCAGACGCTGGACAAGAACATGATGGCCGAGGACCCGCCGTGGGCTCCGATGTTCAACCGCCTCGAGCGGGTGTTCGTCTCTGCCCATTTCGGGTGCTTCGTCTACAACCCGGTCGAGGAAGTCGACCTGGCTGCAGCGTGCAAGAAGTAGCTCGCTGACCGTACGTACCGGGGCGGCGCGGGCGCGCCCCCGCCGCCCCGGTAGACCTCGAAACCGAGAGACCGACCCGCTACCCTTCGCTTTCACATGTACCGCTACATCGTCCGGCGATTGCTCTGGGCAATAGTCATGTTCATCGCCGTGACGATGATCACGTACGTCATCTTCTACGTCATCCCGGCCGATCCCGCGGTCCTCGCGGCCGGGCGGAGCGCGCGGCCGGCCGACGTCATCCGCGTCCGGCACTACCTCGGCCTCGACCACTCCGTGCCGTACCAGTACGGGCTGTTCCTCAAGCGCCTGGTCATCGACCGGAACCTCGGCCGGTCGTTCGTGAACCGGCGGCCGGTGAACTCGATGATCGGCGAGGCGGCGCCGGTGACCGCCTCCCTGGTGATCGGCGGGGCGATCCTGTGGATGATCCTGGCGACGCCGATCGGCGTCTTATCGGCTCTCAGGCCCCGGTCGCTCTTAGACCGGATGGCGATGGTGTTCGTCCTGATCGGGATCTCCATGCCCGTCGTCTGGATCGGGCTCGTGCTCCAGTACTCGATCGGGTTCAAGTGGGGCGTGTTACCCAACGCCGGCTACTGCGACGTGATCAACCCGCCGCCCGGCGCCGACTGCGGCGGGCCGGTCGACTGGTTCCAGCACATGATCCTGCCCTGGACGACGTTCGCGATCCTCTTCACGGCGATCTACGTCCGGATGATCCGCTCGAACGTGATGGATACGCTCGGAGAGGACTACGTGCGCACGGCGCGCGCCAAGGGCGCGCCCGAACCGCGCGTGATGACCAAGCACGTCCTCCGGAACGCGATGCTGCCGGTCGTGACGATGCTCGGCATGGACATCGCCATCGCCCTCGGTGGCGCCGTCTTCACCGAGTACATCTTCGGCCTGCCGGGCCTCGGCCGCCTGGCCGTGCAGAGCCTCTTTAACTTCGACCTGCCGACGATCATGGGCGTGGTCGTGTTCTCGACGATGTGCATCATCATCTTCAACCTGTTCGTCGACATCCTCTACGCGTTCATCGACCCCAGGATCAGGCTCGAGTGACCAACCTCGCGATGGTCGACGCCGCCCGCGCGTCGAGCGGCGAAGCGCTGCTCGACGTCCGGGACCTCCGCACGTACTTCCACACGGACGACGGGGTCGTCGGTGCGGTCGACGGGGTGTCGTTCACCGTCCAGCCGGGCAAGACGCTCGGGATCGTCGGCGAGTCCGGCTGCGGGAAGAGCGTGACGAACCTGACGATCATGGGCCTGTACCCGAAGACCGCGCTGGTCTCCGGCCAGGCGCTCTTCCGGGGGGAGGACCTGCTCAAGGCCACGCCGAAGCGACTCCGCGAGGTCCGCGGCGCGGAGATCGCGATGATCTTCCAGGATCCGATGACCTCGCTGAACCCGGTGCACAGGATCGGCGACCAGCTGGTCGAGGCGGTGGTCCTGCACAAGGACGTCACGCATTCGCAGGCCCGGGGGCGCGCGCTCGAGGCGATGAACGAGGTCGGGATCCCGCAGGCCGCGCGGCGGCTCGACGACTACCCGCACCAGTTCTCGGGCGGCATGCGCCAGCGCGTGATGATCGCGATGGCCCTCATCAACAACCCGTCGGTGCTGATCGCCGATGAGCCCACGACCGCGCTCGACGTGACGACGCAGGCGCAGATCCTGGCGCTCATGGCGAACCTGCAGCAGGAGTACGGCACGGCGATCGTGATGATCACGCACGACCTCGGCGTCGTCGCCGAGATCGCGGACGACATCGTCGTCATGTACGCCGGCAGGGTCGTCGAATACGGAGGGGTCGACGAGCTCTTCGAGCGCCCTCAACACCCGTACACGTGGGGCCTGCTCGGCTCGCTTCCGCGGCTCGGCACCGAGGTCGAGCGGCTCGAGCAGATCCCGGGCCAGCCGCCGTCGCTGCTCTTGCCGCCGTGGGGCTGCCGGTTCAACACTCGATGCCCATACGCCTTCGGGCGCTGCCGCCAGCAGGACCCGCGCCTGATGCCCTCGGGCGGCTCCAACGAGCACCTCCAGGCGTGCTTCCTCGACGAGGACACGAAGGCAGCCGAGGCCGCGAAGACGCTGGCCGCGGCCGTCGCCTGAGCGCAGAACGGTGAACGACGACCACATCCTTCAGGTCGACGGCCTGCAGAAGTACTTCCCGGTGACGCGCGGGATCATCCTCCAGAAGCAGATCGCCTCGGTCAAAGCGGTCGACGGCATCACCTTCAACGTCCGCCGCGGCGAGACGCTCGGTGTCGTCGGCGAGTCCGGGTGCGGGAAGTCGACGATGGCCAGGTGCATCATGCGGCTGCTCGACCCGACCGGCGGAACCATCGTGTTCGACGGCCGCGACATCACGCGTCTCTCCCGCTCGGAGATGCGCCCGGTCCGCCGCGACATGATGATGATCTTCCAGGACCCGTACGCGTCGTTGAACCCGCGGAAGCGCGTCGGGTTCATCGTCGGCGAGCCCCTGCTGATCCACGAGAAGCAGAGCGAGGACGCGATGAAGCGACGGGTCCAGGAGCTCCTGGAGGTCGTCGGCCTCAACCCGGAGCACTACAACCGCTTCCCGCACGAGTTCTCGGGTGGGCAGCGGCAGCGCATCGGGATCGCCCGGGCCCTCGCCGTCAGCCCGAAGCTGATCGTGTGCGACGAGCCGGTGTCGGCGCTCGACGTCTCGGTCCAGGCGCAGATTCTCAACCTCCTCAAGGACCTCCAGCACGACTTCGACCTCACCTACGTCTTCATCGCCCACGACCTGAACGTCGTCCGGTACATCTCCGACCGGGTGATGGTCATGTACCTCGGCAAGATGGCCGAGTTCGCGAACGGGCCCGACCTCTACGCGGCGCCGAGGCACCCGTACACCGGCGCGCTGCTCTCCGCCGTCCCGATCCCGGATCCCAAGCTCGGCCGGGCGCGCCAGCAGATCGTGCTCGAGGGGGACGTCCCGAACCCGATCAACCCGCCGTCGGGCTGCGTGTTCCACCCGCGGTGCCCGCGGTTCCACGAGGGCGTCTGCGACGTGGAGGATCCGCCCGTCGCGTCCTTCGGCCACGGACACGAGGCGAAGTGCTTCTACCCGCTCGAGCGTTGGCCGCTGACGGCCGAAGAGATGCGCAGGCGACCGAGCAGCCAGGTCGCGGCCGAGGCGGCCGTTCCGAGCTGAGCGCCGCCGGCCTCCGGTTCCCAACTAACTGTTCGCCCACACTGAACGTCGAAAGAGATGCATGGACATTCGGCCTGCCTCGTGTGACCGTGCGACCGAGCTCGTCTCGCTCGCGTTGGACGGTGAGCTGTCCCCGTTCCAGCGGGCGATCCTCGAGCGCCACCTGAAGCGCTGCGAGGCGTGCGCGACCTATGCGCAGACGGTCGTCGGTGCGACCAGGCTCCTGCGCGCGGCCCCCCTCGAGGAGTTCCGGCTCCCGGACCTGCACCTGCGCTCGAGGCGGCGGGTCGGCTGGGTCGTCCGCAGCGCCGTCGCGACCGCGGGCGTGGCCGCAGTCGGAATCTGGCTGGGCGTCTCGTTCTCGAGCGTTCCCCGCGAGCGTCGGCCGTCGGAGGTGTTCTCCGGCACACCGAGCTCAGCCGCCACGGCGACGGACGACAGCCGCGCCTGGCCGGCCGGGCTGCCGCGGGTCCACCCGACGATCCAGCTCATCCCGGGGGGCCTGCGCAGCGCCGACGTGAGCCCGTGATGCCGCCTGTGCGGCCGGCCTGAGCCGCTCGCGTAGGATGGGTGACGATGTACCCGCCGCTCGCCTCCTACTGCTGAGCGCTCGACCACGCCGACCGCGTCGCGGACGGGCTGAGACGCTCTGCGATCGCAGAGGCGTTCCGGGAGTCGGAACGCCCGCGCTTCGATAGACTCCGCTCGCTCGCCCGCCCGCCGATGCGCTGCGTTGGGCGTCTCTTCTTGCAACCGTCGCTTCAGGAGTCCAATGGCTAACGAGAACGTGGGCAAGGTCGTCGAGGTGAAGGGCGTCGTCATCGATGCGGTCTTCCCCGGGTCGCTGCCCGAGATCAACAACGCGCTGCGGATCACCGTCGCCGGCGGCGACGGCTCCTCGGCCCTCGACCTGATCGCCGAGGTGCAGCAGCACCTGGGCGACGACCGTGTCCGCGCCGTGGCGATGGACTCCACCGACGGGCTTCCGCGCGGCGTCGACGTCGTCGACACCGGCGCGCCGATCAGCGTCCCCGTCGGCAAGGAGACGCTCGGCCGCATCTGGAACGTCCTCGGCGACCCGGTCGACCAGAAGGAGGCCGCCGCCGGGGAGCGTTGGCCGATCCACCGCGATCCGCCGGAGTTCCGCGACCTCTCGCCGAAGGCGGAGATCTTCGAGACCGGGATCAAGGTCATCGACCTGATCGCCCCGTTCGTGCGCGGCGGCAAGATCGGCCTCTTCGGCGGCGCGGGGCTCGGCAAGACCGTGCTGATCCAGGAGCTGATCCACAACGTCGCCGAGCAGCACGGCGGCGTGTCGGTGTTCGCCGGAGTCGGTGAGCGCACCCGCGAGGGCAACGACCTCTGGATCGAGATGACGGAGTCGGGGGTGATCGACCGCGTCGCGCTCGTCTACGGCCAGATGAACGAGCCGCCGGGAGCGCGCCTGCGCGTCGGCCTGTCCGGCCTGACGATGGCGGAGTACTTCCGCGACGAGGGCCAGGACGTCCTCTTCTTCGTCGACAACATCTTCCGCTTCGTGCAGGCGGGCTCCGAGGTGTCGGCGCTCCTCGGCCGCATGCCGAGCGCCGTCGGCTACCAGCCGACGCTCGCGACCGAGATGGGGCAGCTCCAGGAGCGGATCACCTCGACCCGCATCGGCTCGGTCACGTCCGTGCAGGCGATCTACGTGCCCGCCGACGACCTCACCGACCCGGCGCCGGCGAACACGTTCGCCCACCTGGACGCCTTCATCGTCCTCTCGCGGGCGATCTCCGAGAAGGGGATCTACCCGGCGATCGACCCGCTCGACTCGAACTCCCGCGCGCTCCAGCCGGGCGTGGTCGGGCCCGAGCACTACGAGACGGCGACGCGCGTGCAGGAGGTGCTCCAGCGCTACAAGGACCTCCAGGACATCATCGCCATCCTCGGGATGGACGAGCTCTCCGACGAGGACAAGCTGGTCGTCCAGCGCGCCCGCAAGATCGAGCGGTTCTTCTCGCAGCCGATGTTCGTCGCCGAGGCCTTCACCGGCCGCCCGGGCTCGTACGTGAAGCTCGAGGACACGGTCCAGGGCTTCGCGGAGATCCTCGACGGCAAGCATGACGACCTCCCCGAGCAGGCCTTCTACATGGTCGGCACGATCGAGGAGGCCGTGCAGCGCGGCCGCGAGGAAGCGGCCGCGGCCTAGAGGAGTATGGCCACCTTCGAGGTCTCCCTGGTGACGCCGGACGGGGCGGTGTTCGACGGCGAGGCGGAGATGCTGATCGTGCCCGGCGCGATCGGCGAGATCGGCGTGCTGGCCCGGCACGCGCCGCTCGTCGCCCTGCTGAAGGCGGGGTCGACACGGATCCACATCGTCCGCGGCCAGGAGGTGCGCGAGTTCGCGACCGGGCCGGGCTTCTTCAAGGTCGAGCAGGACCGTGCGCTCGCGCTCGTCGACGACGCCGTCGACGTGGACGAGATCGACGCCGACCGTGCCCAGGAGCAGCTGGCCGCGGCGAAGGCGGAGCTGGAGCGGGTCGAGGCGGGCGAGTCCGAGGCCGACCGCTGGCAGCTCGAGCAGCGCATCAGGCACGCCGAGAATCAGCTCGCGGTCGCGAGCGGCGGCGAGGCCGCCATCCGGCCGCGGCTCTCCGCCGGGCCGGAGCACGCCTAGACACCCCCGCGGCGTTCGCTACGCTGAGAGCAACACCCCGGAGAGCTTTGAACGGCAGCTTGGCGACCGGGTTACCAAACGCCTAAAGAGCCCAGCGGTCGGCCCGCAAGCTCTTTTGGCAAGGGCGAAGCGGATGACGAACCGGACTGACCAGCTCACGCAACTCCTCGACGAGAGGATCGTCGTGCTCGACGGCTCGTGGGGCGTGCCGCTCCAGGGGCGGGGGCTGACCGAGGAGGAGTGGCGCGGTGAGGCGTTCGCGGCGCACCCGGTCGACGTCCGGGGCGACCCCGACCTGCTCAACCTCACGCACCCGGACATCGTCGCCTCGATCCACGACGACTACTTCGTCGCCGGCGCCGACATCGCGACCACGAACACCTTCACGGCCACTTCGGTCGGCCAGGGCGACTACGCGCTGGAGGAGTCGGTGCGGGAGATGAACCTCGCCGGCGCGGGGCTCGCCCGTGCGGCCGCCGACGACTGGACGGCGCGGGACCCGTCGCGCCCGCGCTTCGTCGCCGGGTCGGTCGGACCGCTGAACGTCACGCTCTCGCTGTCGCCGCGTGTGGACGACCCGTCCTTCCGCACGCACACGTTCGCCCAGGTGCAGGCCGCCTACGCCGAGCAGATCGAGGCGCTGGCCGAGGGCGGCGTCGACCTTCTCCTCGTCGAGACGATCTTCGACACGCTGAACGCGAAGGCCGCGATCGCGGCCGCCCGCGAGGTCGCTCCGGAGCTGCCGCTCTGGCTGTCCGTGACCGTCGTCGACCTCTCCGGGCGGACGCTCGCGGGGCAGACCGTGGAGGCGTGGTGGATTGCGGTCGAGCACGCCGAGCCGCTGATCGTGGGCGTCAACTGCTCGCTGGGAGCCGCGCAGATCCGCCCGTACGTGGAGGCGCTGGCGCGCGTCGCGCCGACGTACGTCTCGTGTCACCCGAACGCCGGCCTGCCGAACGCCTTCGGCGAGTACGACGAGAAGCCGCACGACACGAGCCGCCTCCTGACCGAGCTCGCACACGACGAGCTGGTCAACGTCGTCGGCGGCTGCTGCGGAACCCGGCCCGAGCACACGCACGCGATCGCCGAGGCCACCCGGTACCTGACGCCGCGGCGGATCCCGAAGCGGCAGCTGCGCACGCGTCTCTCCGGGCTCGAGCCGTTCGTGCTCACGGAGGACACGGGCTTCGTAATGGTCGGCGAGCGGACGAACGTCACGGGCTCCGCCCGCTTCCGGAGGCTGATCGAGGCG
>Ga0335085_10007278_pt1 | contig 17243 bp, 15 predicted proteins | sample Lox_Sample_45_FD_206712 | JGI IMG/M metagenome (GOLD analysis project Ga0335085, IMG submission 206712) | Soil microbial communities from Loxahatchee National Wildlife Refuge, Florida, United States - Lox_Sample_4.5 | ecosystem: Environmental > Terrestrial > Soil > Wetlands | place: USA...
ATGATGGACCTCGTAGCGGTCCTTCAGGCCGCGCAGGATGGCGATGGTATCTTCCACCGCGGGCTCGCCCACAAACACCGGCTGGAAGCGGCGCTCCAGCGCCGGGTCCTTTTCGATGTGCTTGCGGAATTCGTTGAGCGTGGTGGCGCCGATGGCGCGCAGTTCGCCCCGGGCCAGGGCCGGCTTCAGCATATTCGAGGCGTCCATGGCGCCCTCCGCGGCGCCCGCGCCCACCAGCGTATGCAGCTCGTCAATAAACAGAATGATCTGCCCGCCGGCCTCGCCGATTTCTTTCAGCACGGCCTTCAGCCGGTCTTCGAATTCTCCGCGATATTTCGTCCCGGCAATGAGAGCGGCCAGGTCCAGCGACACGATGCGCTTCGGCTTCAGCACCTCCGGCACGTCGCCGGCCACAATGCGCTGGGCCAGCCCCTCAACAATCGCGGTTTTGCCGACTCCGGGCTCGCCAATGAGCACCGGGTTGTTCTTGGTGCGCCGCGCCAGGATCTGCATCACCCGGCGGATCTCCTCGTCCCGGCCGATCACCGGATCCAGCTTGGATTGGCGCGCCAGTTCGGTGAGGTCGCGCGCGTATTGAGCCAGGGCCTGGTAGGTGGATTCCGGCGCCTGCGAGGTCACCCGGTGGCTGCCGCGCACGGCCACCAACCCCTGCAGCAGCGCATCCCGGGTGGCCGCGTGCTCGGCCAGCAACCTCGCCGCCGCATCCTGGCCGCCTCCGGCGAGCGCCAGCAGCAGATGCTCGGTGGAGACATACTCGTCCTTGAATTGTCCGGCTTCCTCAAACGCGCGCTTCAGGACTTCATTGGCCGATGGGCTGAGATACTGCTGGGTGGGGCCGGAAACCTGCGGGAGCTTCTCCAGTTCACGTTCCACCCCGGCCTGCAATGCGTCCAGACGTACGCCGAGCTTGCCGAGCACCGGAGGAACCACGCCTTCCTTCTGCGCAGCCAGCGCCGCGAGCAGGTGCAACGGCTCAATCTGTTGATGGCCCCGGGAGGCGGCCAGTTCCTGGGCCTCTGCCAGGGCCTCCTGGGCCTTGAGGGTTAACTTGTCCATGCGAACCATGGTGACTTCTCCTCATCGGAAGTGATGGAACGGGGAGCCGGACGGGGACCGCCGCTATTATGCCCCAGGGCTCCCCCCCTCAGAAAAAAAGGGCCGGGAGTAACCACCCCCGGCCCTGCTCACCGGAAGGAACTTACTTCCCGTTGCCCACCGCGATCTTGATCTGCTTCGGCTTGGCTTCCTCCCGCTTCGGCAGATGGACCGTGAGCACTCCGTTCTTGTACTCCGCCTTGACGGCCTCCAGCTTCACCGTGTTCGGCAGGGTGAAGGTGCGGCTGAAGGTCCCGTAGTACCGCTCCATGCGGAGAGCGTTCTCCTCCTTGAATTCCTTCTCGTACTTGCGCTCGCCGCTCAGAGTCAGCGTGTTGTTCTCGACGCGAACGTCGATGTCCTTCTCTTCCATTTCCGGCAGTTCAGCCTTCAACACCAGTTCGTGCTCGGTCTCAAAGATGTCCACTGCGGGCGTCCAGACGGTGAGAGAGGTGGGTGTCCGGAAGCCGCGGAAAACAGGCTCATCAAAGAGCCGGGTCATTTCGTCCTGGAATTTGGCTAGAGCGTTCGCCGGGTCCCAACGGGTGATGGTGGTCATTGCAAGTCCTCCGAGGTGGATTTCTAACTTCGCGCACATCATAAAATCTTAGCGTATCGTTGTCAAGTATTTTCTTTACCGTCCATCATGCCTATAAAATGCTTGCTATGAAACACTTAAGGTAGATTGTCTCTGGAACCGTCAGCAGAGCTGGATGGTCCCGACTGGCTCCTCGGCGCTCAATCACCCGTACTTCCGCCTTTAGATCCACCGCGGCTTCCCAGAGGATCTCCCCGAAGAGCGATTCCGGTAGGTGGTATGAGCAGGAGCAGGTCACCAGAATCCCTCCCTTCCGGAGCAGCTTCAGGCTGCGCAGGTTGATTTCCTTGTAACCTCGCCGGGCGGCATCCAGGGCGCCCCGGCTCTTGGCGAATGCGGGAGGATCCAGGATGACCGCGTCGAATTTGCGCCCCGCCTGGTCGTACTCCTTGAGCAAGTCGAAAACATTGCGCTCGTGAAACGCCAGATTCCCCGTCCCATTTCGTTCCGCCGTCCGGCGTGCTAGTCCCAGCGCATCGCTGGAACTGTCCACTGCCTCCACGCGCTCGGCATGCCGGGCCGCGTGCAGCGCAAAACCGCCCTGGTAGCAGAAACAATCCAGCACCTCGCCCTTGAGATAGAGTTCCGCTGCCCGGTAGTTTTCCCGTTGGTCCAAGAAAGCTCCAGTTTTCTGTCCATGGCGCAAGTTGACCGGAATCTCGATGCCGTTCATGCGCACCGCCACCTCCTCCGGGACCTCGCCGGACAGCGTCGAGACGGTCTGCGGTAGGCCTTCGAGTTGGCGGGACTTGGCATCGTTTCGTTCCAGGATTCCGCGGGGTGAAAATTCCTCATTCAGCAGGGCGACGAATTCTGCTTTTCGCCGATCCGTCCCCTGGCTCAGCGTCTGCAGCACCAGATAATCCCCATAACGGTCCACGATGAGCGAAGGCAGCAGGTCTCCCTCCCCGTAGATCAGACGGCAACAGTCGGTGTCCGCCACGACGGTGCGGCGGTAGTCCGCGGCGGCGCGAATCCGCGAGGCAAAGAAGGCGCGGTCGACGGGCTCGTCCCTGCGAGTGAGAAAGCGCAGAGCGATCTGCGAGCGGTCGCTCCAGAAGGCGTGGCCCACCAGCCGTCTCTGCTCGTCGGTCACGCGCACCACGTCTCCAGGGGAGGCTTGCGCGCTGCGCACGTCGCTGCGGTAAATCCACAGATGTCCCCCAGCCACGCGGTCGGCGCCTTTCCGCGTGACGACGACTCCCGGTTCGGCCATGAACGATTTCCTCTCCCCGCCTGAGTGGAGCAAATGGTGCGGCGGGTTCGATAGAATGAATCCGCGAATCTTTGCGGCGCCGGCGGTGACGTACGGCCAGCACCGCGCATACCATAACGCAGGATGATTCCCGGGAGCGAGTCCGCCCGTGCACCTTTCCGACTTCGACTACGAACTGCCGCCAGAGCGCATCGCCCAGCGCCCGGCGCCGGAGCGCGATGCGTCGCGCATGATGGTGCTGGATCGCGCCGCGCGCACCCGGGAAGACCGCGCCTTCCGCGACTTGCCCGAGCTTCTCCGCGGCGATGAGCTGCTGGTGGTGAACGACGCGCGCGTATTCCCGGCGCGCCTGTTTGGACACCGCGTGGGGACTCGCGCCCAGCCGCCGCCGCGGCGCCGGCGTGGCTATCTCTCCTCAGAGATTGAAGTCTTGCTCACCCGGCAGATTGAGCCGGGGGTCTGGGACGCGCTGGTACGTCCCGGCCGGAAGATCCGCATTGGGGAGCGCATTGTTTTCGAATGTGGCGCGGGCGCACCTGGCCATTCTCCAGGGCAGGGTACAGAAGAGAAAGTGTCTACCCCGGGCCCCGATTCGCTCGAAGCCGAAGTGCTCTCTCGCGGCCCCTACGGCGCTCGCCGGTTGCGTTTCGCGGCGACCGACGACTTCGAAACCGCACTCGCCCGTTTCGGCCATCTTCCGCTGCCTCCCTATATTCTCCGGCCGGAGGATTCTGCCGACCGGGAGCGCTATCAAACTCTCTTCGCCCAGCATTCCGGGGCGGTTGCCGCCCCCACCGCCGGTCTGCACTTCACCGAAGCCATACTGGCTCGGTTGCGCGCCCGCGGAATCGAAATCTGTCCACTGACACTGCTGGTTGGTCCCGGGACGTTTCAGCCCGTGCGCAGGGACCAGGTGGAACTCCATCCGATGCAACCGGAGGCGTATGACATCCCGGAAGCCACGGCCGCAGCCATCGAGCGCGCACAGGCGGCGAGCCGCCCGGTCCTGGCCGTAGGCACCACGGTGGTGCGCGCGCTCGAATCCGCGGCCCGCGCCGTTCCGCAGGAGTCCGGTCAGCGGACTTCCATCCCCGCCGGGCCGGGTGAGGCGGAGATTTATCTTTACCCTGGCGCGGAGTTTCTGGTGGTCAACCAACTCCTTACCAACTTCCACCTGCCCAAATCCACGCTGTTGCTCCTGGTGAGCGCGTTCGCGGGCCGGGAATTCATCTTGGACGCATACCGCCACGGCGTGGAAAGCGGCTACCGCTTCTATAGTTACGGCGATTGCATGCTGATCCGCTGAGGGAGGCAGCCGTATCCCATCCTTCTGCGGTCAACTCCGTGAGTGCGGCCGGATGCGCGGAGGCGCAAAGGCGAATCGGGCCCGGGGGACCGAAACCTGGTGGCCAGTGTCGCGCCCCTATCCGCCCCGCCCGGGGCGGTTTATAATCCCCGCCATCCGCCGCGCCCGCGGGCCGGCCCCGATGCGCTACCTGATCCTCAGCGATGTCCACGCCAACTTGACGGCCCTGGAGGCGGCCCTGGCCGCGGCCCAAGGCGCGTGGGACAAAGCTCTGTGTCTCGGCGACCTTGTGGGTTACGGCCCTGACCCCAATGAGGTGGTGGACCGCGTGCGCTCGCTCAATGCGGTCACCATCCGCGGCAACCACGACCGCGTGTGCTGCGGCCTCAGCGACGCGCAGGACTTCAATCCGGTAGCGCGCAGCGCGGTCAATTGGACACGCGAGCAACTGCGCCCGGAAAATCAGCAGTACTTGCAGGAGCTTCCCCCCGGACCCAAAGAACTGAACGGCATGGTGTTGATCCACGGAGCGCTGCGCGATGAAGACGAATACGTGATCGCCCCGGGGCAGGCTCTGGCCTCTCTCGTCGAGGCAACCTCGGATCTTAGCTTTTTCGGCCACACGCATCTGCAAGGAGGATTTTCCTTCCACAACAATCAACTGGCGGTGATTCATCCGAAGTACGCGGCGCAAGGGGGCGTGTGGCCCCTGCAGATCGAAGAAGGCACGCGCTACCTGCTGAACCCCGGCTCGATCGGCCAGCCGCGCGACGGCGATTCCCGCGCCGGCTTTCTGATTGCAGACATGGAGCATCGTGTGATGGAGTACCGCCGCGTGCCCTACGAAATCCGCTCCGTGCAGCAGCGCATGTTCCGCGCCGGGCTGCACGAATCGCTCATCTTGCGGCTGGCCCTGGGGCGTTGACCGCCAGCTGCCGGGTGCATGGCCATGAGCTCTCCTACCACGGAAGATTCCTCATCCAGCCGTTTCGCGCTGGCGCTCGCCGGCGGCGCCGGAATTGTCCTGCTGCTGGTGGCCGGCGCGTGGCTGATGGGCCGGGGTTCGGGACCGGCCAGGGGGACCGCGGCCGAGGCGCACCTGCCGTTCGGCCCCGCCGAGCAAGCCTATGCGCAGCAGATTCAATTCTCTGGTTTGCAGCTCAGTCAGGCCACCAACCTGCTGAACCACGAATTCACTTACCTGGTGGGCACGGTCTCCAATGGCGGAACGCGCGCGGTGCGCGGGATGGAAGCCACTGTCGAGTTCCATGACCTGATCAACCAGCTCGTGCTCCGCGAGACCGCGCGAGTGATCGCTCCCGGCGCGCCTCCCCTGGCGCCGGCCCGCAAGCGCGATTTTCAGCTGACCTTCGAATCGGTTCCCGCAAGCTGGAACCACCAGGCGCCCACCCTCCGGGTGACCGGCCTGGACCTGCAGTGATCCGCCGTGCCCGCGCCTGATTCTCCATCGCTGCCCCCTGCGCAGGATCTGGAGCGCGCAGTGCGCGGTCTGCGCGACGGCGGCCAGGTGGAAGTGCGCGAAGACGGCGAACTGCTGGCCAGCCTGCTGAATCCGGAATTCGCATTTCGTGAACAGGGCGGGAAGCTGGTGCTCGAGCTCTGGACCAGCGGTGCGACGCTGGTGCGCCGGATTCAGGGCTTGCTGGCGCAGGATGCGGGACGCATCGAATTCGCGGTGCAGAAGTTCGGCCGCGCCCGCCCCGGGCGGCTGGAGCTTCGTGCCCGCGAGCTTCCCCTGGCGGCCGGCCGGGTGACCCGCGAGCAATTTCGCGCGCGCTTCCGCCAATTGCTGGCCGAGCAATTTCCCGATGAGGATGTTCTCTCGCTGACCACCGCCGCGGACCTCAAGCGCTCGCTCTCCGGCAAATACGCACGAGCATTGCAAGTGCGGGGGCGCGAGGCCCGCGCGGTGCTGGGCGTGCCTCCCACGGAAAGTCCGGGATCCGCCGATGCCGCCTTGGCGTTTGCCCTGCTGTGGCTCGCCTGGGCTCGCGAGCACAATCCCAAGAAACATGTCGCCGGTCTCCGGCTCTTTCTGCCCGAAGGACGCACACAGGTTACCTGCCATCGTCTGCAGGCGCTTTCGCGCGACCTGGCGATTGAAATCTACGAGCTGGAATGGGCGCACGGCCGCGCGCGCCTGCTGGATCCGCGCGACGCTGGAAACCTGGACTCGCATCTGGTGCCCCGGCGTCAGATCGAGCGTCTGCAGGCGGAGGCGGCCCGAGCCGCGCGGACGCTGGGGCTTCCTTTCACGGGCGAGCAGGCCGGGTCCACACCCGGCGCCACTGGTGTCGATGCGGTTGTGGTACCCGGAACGCGCGCTCTCTCCTGGCGATTCCGCGGCCTGGAATTCGCCCGCTATGAAGCTGGGGTGGTGCGGGTGGCGAGCGATTCCGGCGAACTGGTTCGTGGCACGCCCGATCCGAAGGCGGCCGCCGCGCGGCTCGAGGCCCTCCGGCGCTTTCGCCAGCCGGAGCCTCCCGACACGCATCACCCGCTCTATCGCTCGCATGCGGAGCGCTGGCTGGAAAGCCTGATCCTGGAAGATCCAGCGCGCATTGATCCCCGGCTCGACCCGCGTTTTGTTTATTCCCAGGTCCCGGCATTTTCCTTCACCGACCGCGCCGTGCTGGACCTGTTGGGCGCGACCCGGGATGGCCGCCTGGTGGTTCTGGAATTAAAAGTTGATGAGGATTTGCAACTCCTGCCCCAAGCCCTCGATTACTGGTTGCGCGTGCGCTGGCATCGCGAGGAGGGCGATCTGGAGTCCTTGGGCTATTTCCCGGGCCTGCCGCTGGCCGACCGCCCTCCGCTGCTCTATCTGGTTGCCCCCGGCCTGCGTTTTCATCCGGCAACGGAGACCCTGCTGCGTTTTGTCTCCCGCGATGTGGAAATCGTCCGTGTGGGAGTGAACGAAGAGTGGCGCAAAGGGGTGAGCGTCCTGTTCCGCCAGGAGCGCTCCGGGTAAAGTTCGCGCTCGTTCGCAATCGCGGTGAGACGAACGCGCGGCGTGGTCGTACCGTCAGTTTTGCTGTGGTGCTCAGGAACAGAGGGAATTGACCAGCTATCGGCGCAGGAAGGGCTGAGCCGCCAAAGAACGTGGGCAGAAAAAAAGAAGCAGCCTTGGCAGAGCCAACGCTGCTTCCCGGGGTGGTCTTGGGTGGTACTTGAATAGTTGGATGCACCATCCCCGGAAAGGTTGCTAAGGGATTCCCAAGTTTTTCAGGGAGGGGGCAACCGTTAGAAGAACAGGTATTTGCGCCACTTTTCGTCGTGACGCCCCATCAGGCGCATCAGTTGCCGCGAAGTGTGCAGGGTGAATGGCCGTGGCCGGCGCTCCAGTTGAATCCCGGCCTCTTCCGGTGTGCGGTCGCCCTTCTGGTTGTTGCAGTGGTAGCAGCAGGCCACCAGGTTTTCCCAGGAGGTCGGCCCGCCCCGCGAGCGCGGCAGCACGTGGTCCAGGGTCAATTCTGAGGACGAAAATTGCTTCCCGCAGAACTGGCAGGTATAGCGATCACGCAGAAGGATGTTCTTCCGCGATAGCGCCCGGGTCTGCTGCGGGATATGCCGGTAGGTCAGCAACCGGATCACAGACGGCACGGGCAGCGCCTCGCGCGCGGAGTGGACGCGCATCGCCCCGGTCTCTTCCATCTGGGCCACTCCCTTGAGCATCAGGATGAGCGCCCGGCGAACGGCGGTTACATGGATCGGCTCGTAGGTCGAATTCAGCACCAGCACCGGTTCTTGCAGCACTGACCGGCGGGAGGGAACTGCCTCCGCGACCGCGCCGGGCAGGGGAGTTGGCCGCAGACGGGCCCGCGCGTCGCCGCCCAGTTCGGGCAGCTTCCGCAACGGCTTGTAGCGGTATGGCTTCATACCCCTATACGATGCACGCCGGGGTCCGGACGCCTTCTCGCCCTTTCCAGGGATGCACTTCCACCAGGGAGGCTGCTAGGGCACCGCTCCCGCCCAGGCTTCGATGACTCGCGCAATCGTCAAAGCCGCCACCTGCGCGGCTCCAGCCGAACGCAGCGCCCGGGCGCAGGCATCGAGCGTCGCGCCGGTAGTAAATACATCATCTACCAGCAATACCCTGCGGTTGTCAATTCGACCGTCCGGCGCCGGCGCGTAGGCGCCACGCGCCGCCTCCCATCGCTCATGGCGGGAGAGCCGGTGCTTCGGGGGCCGGGGCTTTTGACGCTGAATGGCACGAGAATCCATAGGCAGGCCAAGCTCTTGAGCCACCACCTGGGCCAGCAGTTCCGCCTGATTGAATCCTCGCTCGCGCTGCCGGTCTGGGTGGAGCGGTACCGGTACTACGATCTGCGGCTCGAAACCGTGTAGCCGGCTGCGCGCTACTTCCGCCAGCCGCAGGCCGAACCATCGCGCCAGCGGGCGGATGGCGGCGTGCTTCAGCAGCGTTACCGCGCGCATCAGCGACTGGTCGTAGGCCGCATAACTGCGCGCCAGCTGAAAGGAATACACCCCGCGGCGGCACAGGGCGCAGAGCGGGCCCTCGGCGCCAAGATGGGCACCCGGGAGCATCGGCCGCCCGCAAACCGCGCAGAACGGCTCCTGAATCCGGAGGAAGGAGCCCAGACACTCATCGCAAACCGGAATTCGGGAAGCATCTTCGCGCGGCCGTTGGCAGACCCGGCAGTCGTCCGGCATCACCACGGCGGTGAGCCCGCCGGCCGCGTCCCGCACGGCTTGCCAGGCAGCCGCCGCCATGCGCGCCGCCCATTCGTACCCCATGCTCCCCCGCTTGAGAGGAAAGTGAAACGCTATTTAACACACAAGCCAGCTAACTAGAAGCGGTATACGGGGAGGCACGGCCTCAGCCGGCGAGGGCCAACGGATCAACGGAAGAGGCAGGCGGGGAATCGGGGAGCCCGGAGTGAGCCCCGGCCAGGGCCGGGGGGTGACCCGGACGAAGTTCTTTTTTCGGGTGAGGGTTATTACAGAATGCCCTTTTCCTGCTTTTCCTGGCAGGTGATGCAGTGGCGCGTCCAGGGTACAGCTTCCAGGCGCTTTTGTTGGATTTCGTTCTCGCAATTCGCGCACAAACCGTAGGAGCCGCTTTTGATGCGCGTAAGAGCGTCCTCGATCAATTGCAGAGTGGTGCGGTCCGTATCCGTCTGCCCGAACAAGAACTCTTTGGTGTAGGAGTTTGCCGCCTTGTCCGCCAGGTCGACGGTGGTATCCTCGTCCGCCTGGCGTCCGGCCTCTTCCGTTCGGGCGATGGCCTTCATCAGCTCCTCGCGCCGCGCTTGCAGCTTCTTCTTGTAATACTCCGTGCGTTTCTTATCCATTCTTCCCCAATACAGTGGCGTTCAGCACTGCCCCACAAAAACCCGTAGCTTACAGGCATGGCGATACAGTGTCAACCGAACCACAAGCGAGCCAGGCCTGGTGCAGCCTGATGTAGGGTAGACGTCTTTGGTAACAGACGCGCCCGCGGGAGCATCGCGCAACCGCCAGTAGTTTTTCTGCCACCCGCGCAGCGGGAGGGATCAGCGGACAGGGAAACCGGTTCGCTGCCCGGGACCAGGTCATCCGGCGAGTGCGATGCGCGCGCGAGGTTGTATGCCCCTGCTGGACGCCTTGGCGCTTTCTTATTCCGGCTTTGGGGGCTAGAGTTGAATCCGGCGATGGACCACTCATCTCGCAGCCGAGCTTTTGCGCTCGCTTTGGCCCTTCAGCTTGGGCTGACGGTTGTCCTGGCGGCCAGATCCGGAGCAGGCGCGCAGCCCCAATCCGAGGGGGCGAAAGCGGTGGTCCCCGCCGGTGCAATCCTGGAACCGGAGGAGCTTGCCCGCATCCTCCAGCAGTCGCGCGGCGCGGAAAGGCCGCTGATCCTTCAAGTCGGCTTCCGCTTTCTCTACAAGGAGGCGCACATCCCCGGGTCGGAGTATATGGGCCCCTCATCCAAGGACGAGGGCTTGCGACAACTCCGGGAGCGCGTCGGGCCGCTCGCGCGCGACAAATTCATCGTGCTTTACTGTGGCTGCTGTCCCTGGATCCGGTGTCCTAACGTAAAGCCCGCCTATGAAGCTTTACACGGCATGGGTTTCACCAAGGTAAAGGTTCTGCGCATCGAAGAGAACTTCGGCACCAACTGGGTTCAGAAGGGTTATCCAATCGAAAAGGGCGAGCTGGCGCGGTAGCCTGGTCATCTCCGCACCGTCGCTCCCCCTCCTGTGTGCGCGGCGGTTGCTTGCCCCGCGCCGGGGCTGATAGACTGGCCGTTCTTGTCCGCATCATTCTGCGGTGCCGTGCCGCCCATGCTGGATTTCTCCTGGACCACGGCCGCCCGCTCGGAATCTGGGGAGGCGCGGATTGGCCAAATACGACCTGGCAATCATCGGCAGCGGTCCGGGCGGCTACGTGGCAGCGATTCGGGCCGGGCAGCTCGGCCTGAAGACTGTATTGGTGGAAAAAGACGCCCCATTGGGCGGTACTTGCCTGCTCATTGGCTGCATCCCGACCAAGGTGTTGTTGCACCACGCGGAACTCTACGACCACATGAAACGCGCCGGGGATTTCGGCTTCGAGCTGAAGGATTTGAAGGTCAACTGGCCGGCCATCCTGGCGCGCAAAGACAAGATCATTTTCAAGCATTCCAAGGGCATCGAGTTCCTCTTCAAGAAAAACAAGGTCGAGCGCGTGCAGGGTTTCGGACGCTGGGCCGCACCGGGCAGCATCTCGGTCGAAAAAGACGGCAAGACCACGGAGATCCAGGCCGCCAACATTTTGCTGGCCACTGGCAGCGACGCGCGCTCCCTGCCGGGCATCGAGATTGATGGCAAGGTGGTGCTCACCAATCGCGAGATCCTTTCGCTTCCGGAGATTCCCAAGAGTCTGGTGATCGTGGGCTCCGGCGCGGTGGGCTCCGAATTCGCCTCCATCTACACTTCGTTCGGCACGCAAGTGACCGTGCTCGAGATGCTGCCGCGCATCGTGCCCCTCGAAGACGAAGAGGTTTCCGCGGAACTGGCCAAAGCTCTCAAGAAGAGAGGCATCCGGATCGAGACGGGAGCGAAGGTCGAGTCGCTCAAGAAGGACGCGAAGTGCGCGACGGTCACGTACCAGGATAAGGACGGGAAGGCGCAAAGCGCCGTGGCGGAAAAGGTGCTCATGGCGGTGGGCCGCCGGCCGGTTACGGAAGGGCTCAACTTGGAAAAGACCCGCGCGCGGATGGAGCGCGGATTCCTGCACGCCGGACCATACCAGGAAACGGACGAGCCGGGGCTCTACGCCATCGGCGACATCGTGGCCGGAATGCCGCAACTGGCTCACGCTGCGTCCATGGAGGGAATCGTCGCCGTCACGCATATGGCCGGAAAGGCCGCCCAACCGGTCAACCGCGCGCGCATTCCCAATTGCACCTATTGCGAGCCGCAGATTGGCTCCGTTGGCCTCACCGAACGCGCCGCTCGCGAGGGCGGCCACGACGTACAGGTGGGCAAATTCCCGTTCGCCGGCAACAGCAAGGCCACGATTCTGGGCGCGCACGAAGGCTTTATTAAAGTGGTCGCGGATGCCAAATACGGAGAGGTGCTGGGCGTGCACATCATCGGCCCGCTGGCCACGGAAGTGATCGCCGAGGCGGTGACGGCGCTGCAGCTCGAAGCCACGGTGGACGACATGATGGCCATGATTCACGCGCATCCCACGGTATGGGAAGCGCTGGGAGACGGCTTCAATGCGGTGCGGGGAATGAGCATCAATGCGTAGAAGCGAAAGGCGAAAACCGAAATTCGAAAAACGAAAATCGGCCCGGCGGCGGCCGTTCCGGCGCCATTCGGCGAATTTCGAGTTTCGAATTTCGATTTTCGCCTTTGGATTTGCGAAGTGACTCAAAGATACCACGCTTGCTGGCTGGTCAATCTGGGCCTGATTCCCTACGCACGGTCGCTCGCCCTTCAGCAGCGCCTGGTGGCCGCGCGCAAGGCGGGCGCAGTGCCGGACGTGCTGCTGCTCTGCGAGCATCCACACGTGATCACCCAGGGGCGCAACGGGCGGCAGGAACACCTGCTCGGTTCGGAGCGGGTACTGCGGCAAATGGGTGTGGAGTATTTCGACATCCGCCGCGGGGGAGACGTGACCTATCACGGCCCGGGACAGCTTGTGGGCTATCCGATTTTCGATCTCCACGGGCACCGGCGCGACGTGGTGTGGTTTGTGCGGGGGCTTGAGCAAGCGATGATCCGCGCCTCAGTGGAGATGGGCGTGGCCGCGGCGCGCCTGCAGCCAAACTGGGAGGGGAAGACCGGCGTTTGGCTGCATCCCGCGGAGGAATCCGCGAGCCTGCCGCCCACGAAACTCGGGGCCATCGGTGTGCATGTGAGCCGCTGGGTGACCTCGCATGGGCTCGCGTGGAACGTTTCGACCGACCTCAGGTTTTTCGACCTCATTGTGCCGTGCGGCATCGCGGGATGCCGGGCGACGTCGCTCGAACAAGTGATGGGCGAGCCTGTGGAGATGGCGGCGGCGGCGCGGGCGCTGGCGCGCGGCATGGGAGATGTATTTGGGCTGCGACTCGAGGACTTCGGACAGGGGGAGCTCAGGGTTCGCGTGGAGGCATGGGAACGCGAAGGTGCCGGAGTGATGATCACCTCCTAGGAAAGAGAGAGAAGTTCACCCCGGGGCGTAGGGTGCACAGAGGGATGCAGCTGGGAGCGCAGAAGAGGAAGAGTCAGCGGACCCGAAGGCTCAATTGACCATGGCGAACTCATTCAATACGGAAGTGACGCGGGAGCATCAGCTCGATCTGTACCGTTACATGGTGCTCAACCGCAAGGTGGAAGACGCCATGACGAATCTTTTCCGCCAGAACAAGATTGTCGGCGGACTCTATTCCTCCCTGGGGCAGGAAGCCATTCCGGTGGGCAGCGTCTACGCGCTGGAACCGCGCGACTGGATCGCGCCCATGATCCGCAATATCGGCGGTCTGCTGGTCAAAGGCGTGCCCCCGCGCGACATCTTCACGCAGCACATGGCGCGCTTTACCTCTCCCACGCAGGGAAAGGACGGCACCAGCCACTTCGGGGACTTGAAAGACCTGCACATTGTCTCCCCCATCTCGATGCTGGGGGACCTGATTCCGGTGATGACCGGAGTGGCCATGGCCGGCCGCTACTTGGGCCAGAAGATCGTGGCGCTCACCTGGATCGGCGACGGCGGCACCTCTACCGGAGCGTTTCACGAAGGGGTCAATCTGGCCGCGCAGCAGCGTGCGCCGCTGGTGCTGATCATCGAAAACAACCAGTGGGCATATTCCACGCCCGTGACGCGCCAGGTTCCGATTACGGACCTGGCGGACCGCGCCAAAGCGTATGGTGTGCGCGCGTTCATCGCCGACGGCAACGACGTGCAAGCCATGTTCACCACCACGCGCGAGGCCGTGCGGCTGTGCCGCGCGGGGCAGGGGCCAGTGATTATCGAAGCCAAGACCATGCGCATGCGCGGCCACGCACAACACGATCCCGCCGAATACGTTCCCAAGGCGATGTTCGAACATTGGAAGGGCCGCGATCCCATCGAGAGCTACGAAAAGCGGCTGAGCGCCAGCGGGGTTCTGACCGGGAAGCAGAAAGAGGAGATTCTGGCGCGGATCGATGCCCTGGTTCGGGAAGACATTGTCTTCGCGGAAAATTCACCCTTTCCGCCGCCTGAACTCGCCGAAAGCCCGATTTACTGTGAAGGTCCTCTGCCCATCGAACCGCAATGGAAGCGTCCGGTGGCGGAGGTTACCCCTCCGCGCTCCTCGGCCAGGCCTGAATGGATGGTGGATGGCTATGGCCACGGCGGACCGGACTCCGCCGTGAGGGCGGGCACCGCCGGGACGGGGGCGGCAACACAGGCATTGCCGCGAAAGCCCGGGGATGATGGGGCAGGTGGAGACGGGCGTGGGGTCGCTCAGAAATCCGCCCGCGCCTCCGCCAAACGTGCGGCGAGGCAACCGGCCAGCACGCGGGGGAAGAGGTAATCATGGCTCAGGTCACCTTTCTCGAGGCCATCCGCCAGGCGCTGTTTGAAGAAATGGAACGCGATCCTGCGGTGGTGTGCATCGGCGAGGACATCGGCGTGTATGGCGGAGCGTTCAAAGTGACTGCCGGCCTGCTGGAGCGATTCGGCTGGGAGCGGGTGATCGACACACCGATCAGCGAGACGGCCATCATCGGCGCGGCCTGCGGAATGAGTTATCTGGGCCTGCGCCCGGTGTGCGAATTGCAATTCGTGGATTTCATCGCCTGCTGCTTCAACCAGCTCACCAATTTCGTGGCCAAGTCGTATTACCTGTGGGGCGCGCCGGTGCCCATGGTGGTGCGCGCGCCCTCCGGCGGCGGCGTGCACGGTGGCCCGTTCCATTCGCAGAACCCGGAGATGTATTTCGCGCACACGCCGGGCCTGAAAATTGTCTACCCCTCGACGCCCTACGACGCCAAGGGGCTGATGAAGTCCGCCATTCGCGACAACAATCCCGTGCTCTTCTTCGAGCACAAATTCCTGTATCGGCGCGTGAAGGATGAGATTCCCGCCGAGGACTACACGGTGCCGCTGGGGAAGGCAACCGTGCGCCGCGAAGGGAGCGACCTGACCATCGCAACGTACGCGGCGATGACCTACACCGCGCTGGACGCCGCGGCGGAATTGGCCAAGGAAGGCATCGAGGCGGAAGTCCTGGATCTGCGCACCATCATGCCCCTGGATACGGAGAGCATCCTGGGTTCGGTGCGAAAGACCAACCGACTGCTCGTGGTCCATGAAGACACCAGGTTCGGCGGCCTGGCCGGGGAAATTTCCGCCGTGGTGTTCGAGAAGGCGTTTGAGGACCTGGACGCACCGGTGCGCCGCGTGACCGCGCTGGATACCCCGGTGCCGTACTCGCCGCCGCTCGAGGAACGGTTCTTGCCGCAGGCGAAGGATGTGGTGACCGCGGCCAGGGAGTTGGCGCACTACTAGAGATCGAGGTGAATGCCATGGCAACCGACGTCATCATGCCCCAGATGGGCGAAAGCATCTTCGAGGGCACCATCACCAAATGGCTGAAGAAGCCAGGCGAGCGCGTGGAGCGGGACGAGCCGCTGTTTGAGATTTCCACGGACAAAGTGGACGCGGAAATCCCGGCTCCCGCGGCCGGCGTGCTCAAAGAGATCAAGATCAACGAAGGTCAGACCGTGCCGATCCAGACGGTGGTGGCAGTGATTGACGCGGAAGGCGCTCCGGCCGGAGCCACCGCCTCTCTGCCGGCCGCTACATCAACCACTCCTTCCGCGCCGCGCGCGGCGGCACCGCCGCCGACTCCGCCGCCGGTTGAGGCGCCGCTTCATTTCGAAGCAACTCCGGCCCCGGCCGCACCACCTCCCGCGGCCCCGGCGATGCGCACGGACGGTGAGAAAATCCGCAGCTCCCCGCTGGTTCGCCGGCTGGCGCGCGAACACGGTGTGGACCTGGCGCAAGTGCCCGGGACCGGCGCCGGCGGGCGGGTGAGCAAAGACGACATCCTGCATTTCATCGAGCATCCCGAACAGGCTGTTGCGCGAGCCGTTCCCCCGCCGGCCGCGCGCCCCGCGGCGCCCGCGGCCACACCGGCTGCCGCGCCGCCTTCTCCGCCTCCCCCGGCCACCGGCTCGCTCTACCGCCCGGCGTTTGAACTGGCCGTGCCGCGCGAGCGAGTGTACTTCGGCCGCTACGAGGTCCAGCCGCTCACCACCATGCGGCAGAAAATTGCCGAGCATATGCTGGCTTCGAAACACGTCTCGCCTCACGTCTATTCCGTCGAAGAGGCGGACGTCAGCGGGATTGCCGCGTTGCGCAACAAGGTGAAGGGCGAATTCGAGCGCAAATATGAACTCAAGCTCAGCTTCATGCCGTTTTTTGTGCGCGCGGCCATCGAGGGCCTGCGCGCCTATCCCACGATGAATGCCTCGCTCGACGGCACCAACATCGTCCTGCACAAGGAGTGCAACATCGGCATGGCCGTGGCGCTCGATTGGGGCCTGATCGTCCCGGTGATTAAAAACGCGGAGGAGAAGAATTTTCTGGGCCTGCAGCGCGCCATCAACGATCTGGCGGAGCGCGCCCGCGGGAAGAAACTGAAGCCGGAGGAGGTGGCGGAAAGCACTTTCTCCATCACCAACCCCGGGGTGTTCGGAGGGCTGATGGGCCTGCCGGTGATCAACCAGCCGAACGTGGGCATCCTGGGGCTCGGCGCCATCCAGAAGCGCGCGGTGGTGATTGACGATGCCATCGCCATCCGCTCCATGGTCTACCTGACGCTGAGCTACGACCACCGGGTGGTGGACGGCGCCGTGGCCCACCAATTCCTGCACAAAGTGAAGACTATGCTGGAAGACTGGACCGAGAGCATTCTCTAAACGGGCAATCGCACGGCGCTACGATCCCTCGCAACACCCTCATTCCGCGCGCAGGGCTTCCACCGGATCCACGGCGGAGGCGCGGCGCGACGGGAGGTAGCTGGCCATAGCCGCTGCCCCCACCAGCCCGGCGCACGCCAGGAAATAGGTCAGTGGATCCGCGGTGCTCACCTGGAAGAGCAGCGAGCTCATCACGCGCATGGTGGTGAGCGCCACCAGGAATCCCACGGCCATGCCCCCGGCGGTCACGGCGAGCCCGTGGCGCACGAACATGCCAACCAGTTCCCGGGGCTGCGCTCCCAGGGCCAGGCGGATGCCGATTTCCCGGGTGCGCTGCGAGACCGAATACGCCGTGACGCCGTATAAGCCCACGATCCCCAGCAGCAGGGCCATGCCCGCGGCGATGGCCAGCATCACCAGCGTGAACGAGGTCCGCGACAGGGAACGGGCGTAGTAATAGTCCAGAGTGCGGATGGAAGAGAGCGGGAGATTCGCGTCCACGGACCACACGGCCTGGCGCACTTCCTGCATCAGGCCCTCGGAGCCGGCCCGCGGACGGCGGAGGAAAAAGGTGAGCGTGCGAAACGATTGCACTTCGTC
>Ga0335085_10007279_pt1 | contig 17242 bp, 11 predicted proteins | sample Lox_Sample_45_FD_206712 | JGI IMG/M metagenome (GOLD analysis project Ga0335085, IMG submission 206712) | Soil microbial communities from Loxahatchee National Wildlife Refuge, Florida, United States - Lox_Sample_4.5 | ecosystem: Environmental > Terrestrial > Soil > Wetlands | place: USA...
CGTCGAACCTCCGGCTCGCCTTTTCGTTCAGCTTGCCTTCTGCCATTCGGGCGGCGCGGCGGGCCAGTGCCCCGGCGCATTCCGCGTACGCGATCCACTCGCCCAGGCGCAGGAGAATATGCTGAAAGCGCGTCAGACGCGCCAGACGTAAGCGCTCCATCAGATCGCCAAGATGGTGCAGCGCCATCGCTGCCGTCGCGGCGCCGACCTCGGGATGGCGCTCCGCCAGTCCTTCGAGTTCGCGGGCCGCATCGTGATAGTGCGTGCCGCGGCTCTTCAGGTGCCACTGCCACCGGTCGCGGCCGATGGTCATCTCCATAATTTCGGAAGTGCCTTCGTAAATGCAGGTGATCCGAACGTCCCGGCTGATCTTCTCTACCATGTACTCGTGGGTGTAACCGTAACCGCCAAGCGCCTGGATCGCCGCTTCGGCCGCGGCATTGCCCGCCTCCGTCGCCATGTACTTCGCGATCGCACCCTCCGTATTCAGGCTGCCCTCGCCGGCATCGATCCGTTCGGCGGTCTCCTCTATATACGCACGCGCCGCTTCCAACCGGACCGCATGGGGTACGATCAGCTTGTGGGTGTAGCCCTGCTTTTCAGAGAGCGGTGTACCCGCCTGAATCCGTTTGGCGGAATAGGGAATGGCGCGGTCCAGCGCCGCCCAACCCGCGCCTAATCCGAAAGCGGCCACCATCAGTCGCGTATAACCGAAGACGGCTTGCGCCTGCAGCAAACCCTGGCCTTCCACCCCGCCGACAAGCCGGCTCGCATCCACACATACATCACTAAGCGATAAGGCCGCCGTGTTACTGAGACGGATGCCATGCTTGTTCTCCGGCTTGCCCTGTGTGAAGCCCTTCGCGCCCCGCTCCAGGATGAACCAGCTTGGCCCCGCCGGCGTATTGGCCAGAACGGTGTAAGCGCCGGCGATTCCACCGTTGCTGATCCACTGCTTGCTGCCATTGATTCGATAGCCGACAACGCGACCGTCGTCGAGAACCCGCTCAGCGGTCGTTTGCAGCGCGCCCAGATCGCTGCCCGCGTCTGGCTCGGTCGCGCCGTAAGCGAACAGAAGGCCTTCATTGGCGATGCGCGAAAGCCAGAGCTTCTTTTGCTCGGCCGTGGCGCCGACCGTGATCGGATCGCTCCCCAGAAACGTGGCCAGCACGGAGGTGGCAATCCCAAGGTCGATGCGGGCCATTTCTTCACACACACAGTACACGTCGAACGCGCCTCCGCCGAACCCGCCGTATTCCTCGGGAATGAACAACAGCTGAATCCCGAGCTGATCCGGATCGCACATATGCCGTACCACCTCGATCGGACATTCGTCCCGCTCGTCGAGTGCGATCAGTTCCTCGTCGGGCAGTCGCTTCCTGGCAAACTCGCGCAGAGCCTTCAGGCTGAGCTTGAGGGTCTTGGGAGTAATCACGGCCGCCGCCTTTCCCTGCCCGGAATCGCCGTCTCCTCGCGCACACGGCTCGCCAACTCCGGCAGAAACTCCAGAATGTCATCAACAATGCCGATATCCGCCACGCGAAAGATCGGTGCCTTCGGGTTCTTGTTGATGGCTACCACGAACGGATTTCCCTTCAATCCGGCCATGTGTTGGAATGATCCGCTGATCCCGCAAGCCAGGTAAACCTTGGGCCGCACCGTCTTGCCGCTCGAACCCACCTGCCGAGACTTATCCAGCCACTTGGCATCCACCACCGGGCGCGAACAACTCACGGCGGCGCCCATCGCCTCCGCGAGGTCCTCGGCGATCGCGATGTTCTCGCGGTCCTCAATTCCGCGACCCACCGAAACCAGCACAGCCTCCCGCGTGATGTCCACATCTCCGATTTCCGCGGGAATGGTTTCGAGATGCGTGCGGCGCGCCGTCAGCTCACCTGCGTTCGCGGAATGGTCGATCACCTGGCCGCTCACGGGCGCCATCTCAACGGGCCGGAAAGCGCCCGGCCTGAGATTTAGAACCGCCCCGCCGGAGATGTCGCAGCGGTACCGCGCGCTGATGATTCCGGCGTACTCCTGGCGCACGATTTTCAACCAGCGGCCATCTACCCCCTCGATGTCCACCACGTCTGGCGCATACGCCGCGTTCCAGCGAATGGCGAGCCCTGGCGAGAGATCTACGCCGAAGTGCCCGTGCGGCACCAACAAAATGCTGCCCGGCGGAAGAGCACGCGCCAGGACCATGCGCAGCAGTTCGGCATCCGGATAGGCGAGGGGTTCACAGCCGATTCTCCAGACCTCGGCATAAGAGGCGCGCAGTTTCTGGCAGACTTCGTCCAGTTCCCTGCCCCAGCCGCAAACCACTGCCGCCGGAGGCTGCGAGGGATCGATTTTCCCCGCTGCGGCAATCAATTCCAGCGCGGAATCATCGGCCGCTCCGTTCTTGTGAAGGATGTAACTAAAAATGCGCGGCATTAGTTCAGCCCTCCCTTCGCTTTGAGCAGCTCCACTAATTTTTCAATCACTTCTTCCCGACTGCCTTGCAGCATCTCGGCGCCCCCGCTGGCCGCCGGCACGTAGTAGCCGTCGCGCACAACCTTAGCGTTCTGCCTGCCCGCATAGCCTAGAGCCACGGCCATCTCCGGCGCCCCGAACCGCGGAATCGGTAATGACGCTACCTGGCGGATGCCGCGCATCCCCACGTAGCGCGGCTCGTTGATCCCGGTCTGGATGGAGAGCACGCATGGCAGGTCAATGGCGTGGATCTCTCGGCTGCCGCCTTCGATCTCCCGGGCGATCTTCAGCTTTCCGCCCTCCACCACCTCAATGGAGGTGACCAGCGATGCAAAGGGGTAGTCCAGCATGGCCGCGAGCATCCCGCCGACTTGCGCGCAGCCATCGTCGGCCTGTACGCCTGTCAGAATCAGGTCGAAGCGCCGAGTTTCCACGAACGCTTTCAGAATGGCCGCGACACCGCGTCCATCCGAGCCTTGAAAGCCGTCGTCGGCCAGTAACACTCCTTGGTGTGCCCCCATGGCCATCTCCCGCCGCAGGATGTCTTCGTCGTCTTCTCCTCCGACGGTCACCACCGTCACCTTGCCTCCGGTCCGGCTCGCAATCTGCAACGCCTCCTCGACGGCATAGTTATCCGGCTCATTGATGGAGTACGTGAGGTCTTCCCGCTCGATATCCGTGCCGTCCGCGTTGCTGACGATTTCGTTCTCCGCCGTGTCCGGCACTCGCTTTACGCAAACCAGGACGTCCATAGGCTCCTCTCTTCAGTTCGCTACCGCAGTTTCCGTCACGCGATCAACCAACTCCGTCAGATCGGTCGCGGACATCTGCCCTTCCAATCCAGCCACCTTGATCGCGTCCTCGATATTCGCCAGGCAGAACGGGCATGCCGTAACGATCACGTTGGCGCCTGCTTCGGCCGCCATCCGCACTCGGCGCACGCCCATCCTTTCCTGTTCCTTCGCCTCATAGAACAGCGCCAGCCCGCTTCCACCACAGCAGAATGACCGGTCGCGACTCCGCTGCATCTCTACGCGCCGCAGTTTGGGAACTGAATCCAGGACGTCGCGTGGGTCACCGTATACGCCGTTGTGGCGTCCCAGATAACATGGATCGTGATAGGTATATATGCCTTCCGGAGCAGGATTCAGCCGAAGGCTGCCGTCCCGCACCGCAGTGGCAATGATCTGGCTTACGTGTTCGATTGGCGGCAGATCCTTGTAGTCATGCTTTAACGCGTGAAATGCGTGGGGGTCGGCGGTTACGATCCGTCGCACCTCCAAACTCCGGATGGCCTCCGTGTTGTGAGCCCGCAGCGATTGAAACAGGGTCTCCTCGCCGAACCGCCGCACGTCATGCCCGCTGTCCCGCTCTTTTGCTCCTAGGAAGCAAACCTCGCGGCCGATCCTCTGCAGGACCCGCGCGGTACTCCGGGCGATGGATTGCATCCGCTCGTCGTACGACGTGATGCTGTCTACGAAGTAAAGTGTGTCCGCGCCGTTCGAGGCGACAATACCTTTCGCCCAATCGGCTCGCCTCTTCTCCAGCTTTCCGAATGGGTTGCCGCGGCTCTGGACTGCCTGCAACGGTCTGTGGAGGGACTGTGGAGCCGCGCCGTCGTCCATCAGGCCCCGTCGCAAGTCCACAATTTTGTCGATGTATTCGACGAATAAAGGACATTCCGCCTCGCAGGAGCCGCATGTGGTGCACGACCAGATTTCTTCCTCGGAAAAGACCCCGCCGATCAGGGGAACGCCATCTCTAGGCGTGCCAAACACGGGATACCGCCGGAAGAGATAGTCGCGCGCCTTGATGGAGAATGCTCCCGGCGCAAGCGGCCGCCCGACGGCATTCGACGGGCACATCTCGGCGCAGCGGCCACAGTCCGCGCAAGAGTAAAAATCCAGAATGTGCTTCCAGGTGAAGTCCTCTATTTTCTTCACGCCGATCGACGAGAGCTTGTCCAGTTCCGCTTCGTCAACGCCCCACAGTACCGGCTTGAGCTCCGCCGGGTCGAGTTTGGAAAACCAGATCGAGAACAGTGAGCTTTCCACGTGGAGCTGAATGCCGAAAGGCCGGTAACAGAGGAGAAAAAAGAAAGTAGCCTCGTGGGCCAGATAAGCACCCTGGTGGACTTGGACTAAGTGGGCGCTGGCAGCTCCGGCCGTGACAGTCGCGGCCAGCCACGCGAGTGAGTACGCTGGCGGCACTCGGTGCTCCGCGACGGCCTGACTGGCCTCGAATACCGCATCGGCCAGCATTAGCAGTGCGATCAGGCCAAGCAGAAAAATGGCGTCGGCCGAGCGGGGATACCGTTTCGGCCTAAGTACCAGGCGGCGGAAGACCGCAGCCGCCATGCACAGGAAGACCACGGTCGCGGCATAGCTCCGCAGAATCTCGTACCAGGGGTCGGACGGTCCTTCGAAGTGGCTGGAAACTCCCAACGCCAGCAAGGTGAAAGCACGACTTGCCAGAATCAGGAATCCGGCGAAGATCAGGATGTGCAGTGCGCCGGCGTACCGGAATCGCGGATGGCGCCACTGCCCCAGCCAATAGCGCAACACGCGCCCCAGCCGCTGCAGCGGATGATCGAACCGCGGATCGCCTTGGGCCGCGAGTAACGGTCTGAGCCGCCTGGCAACAATGTAGACGAAGAACGCCAGACCGGTCAGGTGAAGCAGGAGGAACAACTCACGACCGCGAATCAGCGAAAATGTGGAGTCGGCAATTGGACCCATTCTCGTTGCCCGTCCGCGCTGGTAGTTACAGAGCCGCCATAAGACTCTCCACCGACGCCCGCTCATTGAGAATGAGTCGCCTCAAAATGCGCAAATCGTTCAGCATTCTGCGGCTCTTGCAAATGGAGCAGTTGAGCAATTTCAGTTTGTACATCGCGATGCCGATTGCTTCGGCGCGGCGGCGAGCGCCCTCGCGGGTAGCCCGATCCTGGTCTCGCTTCAGGTCACCCATCGCCTCCAATACGGTCGTTGCGAGCACGCTCAGGTACTCATAGGCACTTTCAATGGACTCAAAAGGCCGTTCGACATCTTCCGCGTACATAAACACCTCACTCGCGGGACAGGCTCCGCCCGGATTGCACGCGACCCTTTACAGGTGTCGATTTGCGGCGCCGGCTACTGCGCACCGGCACGGTAAATCAGATACAGAAGTCTTAAATTAGATCGATTGTGCGCCGATTGAATACACTTGTCCATCGGTCAAAAGTCACAATTGGAAAGTTACATAGCGAACTGCGTGCGATTACACACTGGGAGAGGGTCTCAGTCCTCGTGATGAATGCACCCGCTGGCTTGCAGGATTCTTCGCACCTTCTTCGGGGAAACGGAAAGCTTGCGGGCAACCCGCGAGACTTTGCGCCCTTCGCGCTCCCATACCCGCCGGATCACGATCCGTGTAAACTCCTCGAGGATTAGCGCAAGGGAGCGGCCCTCAACGATCCCGGCGCTCCATGCCCGCAGCATCGCCTCAATCGGTTGCGCGTGAAGCACTCGTGTTTTCAGAACTTGCAACTCCTCCCACACATATTGGCGCTCGGGAGTTTCCGGTTCGAGGAGACCCACCGCCTGTTCGCAGCAACGCCGGGCCCCCTCGAGATCGGCGGGTTCGACGGTGAAGGTCAAGCCTTGCCAAACCAGAGCCCGGGCCAGCAACCGCCGGTTCTCCGTTTGTCCGGCCAGGGAGACTGCTTCGCGAGCAAACACCTCTGCCGCTTCACGGTGCTGTCCCGCATTCCCGACTTGCTCATCGATAGCCGCTTGTTCGACGATGCACTGCAGCGTGCGCGCGCGGGCCATGATAATCGCATCGGACCGGCCAATGGCGTGAGTAAAGGCCTCAGCCGCGTCCGTGGACGCTCCCTCCAGGTCGCCCGAGTCCAAACGCAGAAAACCCTCCGTAATCCGGACCGCCGCAATCCCGCGTTGGTTCTGGTGCCGTTCGTAGATCCCGGCCGCTTCCTGAAGTATGCCCCGAGCTTCGTCCCGCATCTGCTCGATCCCGATTCGCTCGATTCGAGCCGGATCCGCAGTTGCGCCCGGTTTCCCCCTTCGCACTGCCGCCAGGCGGTCCAGTTCTCTCTGGGCCTGGACGGCCAGCAACCGTTTCACGAACGCCAGGTTCACCAGCGTTCGCGCGAGCGCTAAAGGCTTGCCGCCACAGCAGCGGAATTCGCCGATCGCGCTGTCGAAGCGCTCGACCGCCGCCTGGTACTTGCCTTGCCGGCGCGCGATGCGGCCATAAGCGGACTGCACGTTTCCGCGGCTGAGGAAGTCGTCGGTACGGTTCAGTGCCTCCTCGGCTCTGCTGAGAATCCGGTTTGCCTCGTTCAACCTGCCTTTCTGGAACGCGAGCCAGCTTAGTGTTACCTGCATGATCGCCGCCATTCCGGCGTAACCCAGGCTTAAGGCGTGCCGCTCGCCGCGCGTGGTGTATTCGAGCGCTTCATCGTAGTGCCCCTGCTTGCGCAATACCCGGCCTAGCCAGAAGTTCGCGATGGCGAACATCTCGAGGTCGTCGATTTCTCCTTGAAATCGAAGCACTAAGCGCAGGTGCGCCGAAGCCGCGTCGAAATCCTCGCGCGCCATTGCCACCGCGCTTTCGGCCATTCGCACATGCAGGTAATCGGCCAAGGGCAGGCTCGCCCGGGCGCAGTGCGGAAATCGCGCCAGCATCCGTTCGATGATCGCCGGACCTTCAAAGCCCGCATCCATCCACTGGGCCGCGAGTCCCAGGAGTGCTCCCGCTCCAGGTTTCGCTTCGAGCGATTCCAGTTGCAAGCGTAGACGCTCCAGCAACCCCTCGCCTTGTGCGATACGCCGGTGCCCCAGGTCTTCGCGCAGAGCGGACACCCACCCCGCAGGTTCGGGTTCCGGGCTCATGTCGGCAGTATGCGACTCCCCGCGGCCCGCTGTCCAGAGGTTAGAACAAGTCTGCCGCCTAATCGAGGTATTCGTACGCGCGGAGCGTTAGGAACTCTGGGAAATCCGCACTGACGATCATCTCCTCGTAGAGATTTGCCGCAGCGCGAAGTTGGTCGTACGGAATCTGTTCGCCGAGTTTCTCGACTTGCGCATCCAGCTTGCCGCCGGCAAGCGCGGGAGTGATCACACGGCCGTCGTCCAGCTTTGCACCGTGCCTGACCCACTGCCAGACTTGCGCACGACAGATCTCGGCTGTCGCCGCATCCTCCATCAGGTGATAAATCGGAACACAGCCGTTTCCGCCCAGCCACGCTGCCAGGTATTGCAGCCCCACATCGAGATTCCTTTCCAGGCCCGCCTCGGTGATGGCCCCCGTGGGCGGCCGAAGCAGGTCGGCAGCCATGACGGGACTCGAACGCCCGCGGCCAATCTGGTTCGGTCCCGGCATGTACGTGTCGAATACCATCCTCGCTAGCGGGACCAGGCCTGGATGAGCGACCCAGGTACCGTCATGTCCGGCCCAGACCTCGCGCTGCTTATCGGCCTGAACCGCCGCCAGCGCCGCAGCGTTCGCTTCGGGATTGTTCTTAATCGGAATCTGCGCCGCCATCCCGCCCATCGCGTGAGCCCCGCGCGCGTGACACCTGGCGATCAGCAGATCCACATAGGAAGCCAGAAAATGGGTACGCATTGTGACTTGCGCGCGGTCTGGCAGCACCCATCCGCCGCGGTTCCGGAATTTCTTGATGAAGCTGAAGATATAGTCCCACCGCCCGCAGTTCAGCCCGGCGGAGTGCTCGCGCAGCTCCCACAGGATCTCATCCATCTCGAATGCCGCCAGGATCGTCTCGATCAGAACCGTCGCCCGGATAGATCCCCTTGAAATTCCGAGTGCATCCTGCGACACCAGGAAAACATCGTTCCAAAGCCGCGCCTCGAGAGCGCTTTCCATCTTGGGCAAATAGAAGTACGGTCCGCTCCCATCGCGCAGCAAAGCTTTTGCATTATGGAAAAAGAACAGGCCGAAATCGAACAGTGAGGCCGAGATGGGTTCCCCGTCAATGAGGAAATGTTTCTCCGCGAGGTGCCAGCCGCGGGGGCGCACCATCAGCGTGGCGTGCTGCTCCCGCACCTCGTAGCTTTTCCCCTCAGGGCTGGTAAACGTGATGGTTCCGTTGACCGCATCACAGAGGTTCGCCTGTCCCTGGATCATGTTCTCCCACGTAGGGGAGTTCGAGTCTTCGAAGTCGGCCATGAAGACTGATGCACCCGAGTTCAGCGCGTTAATGATCATCTTGCGGTCGGTAGGACCCGTAATTTCGACGCGCCGGTCCTGCAAGTCGGCTGGAGGCTCCGCGACCTTCCAGGGAGACTGCCGAATCTCTGCAGAGTGTGCCGGAAAATCCGGCAGTTCGCCGGCATCGATTCGCTCCTGCCGGGCACGCCGCGCTTCCATCAGTCGCTGGCGGCGAGATTCGAACAGTGTGGAAAGTTTCACCAGAAAGCGCACCGCTTCCGGCGTCAGAATTCGGTCCTGCACCCCGATCGATGGCCCTTCAATCCGGACCGGGCTGCTTGGCATCGCAATCACAGAAAGCTCCCTTCCTGCTGCAATGCTAGCGCGGCCGGCAGATTCCCGCTCGAGCGCTGGTCCGTTTTGGACGAGTCGCCCGCCAGGTTCCACCGGGGAAGCTTCGGCCCACTGGTCCCCAGCGCTCCACAGAGGTTGCGGGAATTCGTCAACCACCGTTTTACTGGAAGCATGAAGCACACCAGATGGGATGGAATTATGCGCCCGTACACGCCGGAAGCCGTCGAGCGGCTCAGGCCTTCGGTGCGCATTGAGTACACGCTCGCCAGACTGGGCGCCGAGCGCCTCTGGCAGCTTATGAATAGCGGCGGTTTTGTCCGCGCGCTGGGTGCCCTCACCGGAAACCAGGCGGTCCAGCAGGTCCAGGCCGGCCTCCAGGCGATCTACCTGAGTGGGTGGCAGGTCGCGGGCGATGCCAACCTGGCTGGCCAGATGTATCCTGACCAGAGCCTGTACCCGGCCAACAGTGTCCCGGCCGTCGTGCGGGCGATCAACAACTCCCTGCTGCGGGCCGACCAGATCGGCCGCCTCGAAGCCCTCGATAACACTTACTGGATGGCGCCGATTGTGGCCGATGCCGAAGCCGGCTTTGGCGGCATCTTAAATGCCTTCGAGCTCATGAAGGCTCTGATCGAAGCCGGCGCCGCGGCCGTCCACTTCGAAGACCAGCTTTCCTCGGCAAAGAAGTGCGGCCATCTCGGCGGCAAAGTCCTGGTTCCAATCGGCGAGTTCATCCAGAAACTGATTGCCGCCCGTTTGGCCGCCGACGTCCTGGACGTGCCGACCGTTCTCATTGCCCGCACCGACGCCGATTCGGCCAACCTGCTCCTGAGTGACATCGATCCTCGCGACGAACCGTTCCTCGCCGGCGGGCGTACAGAAGAGGGCTTCTTCCGCTTCCGCGGTGGCCTGAAAGCCGCGATCGCCCGAGCCCTCGCCTACGCGCCGTACGCGGATGTATTGTGGTGCGAGACGTCGCAGCCCGACCTGGAGCAGGCGCGCCGTTTCGCCGACGCGGTTCACCGCCGTTTTCCCGGCAAGCTGCTGGCGTACAACTGTTCGCCTTCATTCCACTGGCGAAAGTTCCTGACGGAAGAACAGATCGCCGACTTCCAAACTCAGCTCGGAACTCTCGGCTATAAGTTTCAATTCGTTACCTTGGCCGGATTCCATGCGCTGAATACCTCCATGTTCGAACTTGCCAAAGAATACGCGGCGGAGGGCATGCCGGCTTACGCCCACCTGCAGGACCGTGAATTCGCGCTGGCCGAGTCGGGTTATACGGCCATCCGGCACCAGAAATTCGTCGGAACGAGTTACTTTGATGCGGTCCAATCGACGATCACGGGCGGAAACGCCTCAACACAAGCTCTGTCCGGCTCGACCGAAGCCGCGCAGTTCACCGGACTCGCAGAACCCGCTCCGTCGCTGGGCGCACAGCCTTCCGGACTGTGAGGGGTCGCACCGGATGGTGCTTCTGCTGAGATTGAACCGGGTTTAAAAGGACCGTTAAATCCGTTATGATTTGGCCATGGGGGTAAACATGCCTATCCAAGGGGCCGAATCTCGGATGACGTACTGCAAAGACCTGGTGGGGGCCGCCCTTGATGGCCTTGCGACGGTTTGGCCGCTCCAGGGTGCCGTATCGACGTCGTCTGCCATCGGCGCCGCGGCCGGCGGGCTGGGAGCCGCGCTCCTCACCAAGCGTCGAGTCAGATCATCCAGGGCGGCGGCCGGCGTGCTCGGAGCTGTCCTAGGCTGTAGCGCAGCGATGGCGTGGAACTCTCGATCCGCAATTGTGTCGGCCCTGCGGACCGCGGTGAAGCGCGTAAATGCAGTCCGCGACGGCCATTGGCTCTCCGCCCATCCGATTGACTACGCCTAACGGGCGGCGACTTTGATCGGAGCGTCCGCACCCGCCCCCGGGGATCACAGGGCCCGACGTCAAAGTTCCAGCTTACCCAGGAACTCCATTTCACTTAAGTCGAAGTCTTGAGCGAAGACAATCCGGCCGATCTGCGCCTCAAATCGGATTCGTCGATCACTCTTGCCGATTTCCGCAGACAAAGGAAAAAGATAAACCACGACGAGGCCGGACTCCCGCTGGAACACCTCAACCCTAACCGGCCGCACACCCTTTTTCCCCTCGCGCTTCAGTGCGGCAAAATTCCTCAGGGGCTGGCCCAGCTGTTCGGGGGTGCCCTTGAAACCGCCGCCCGGAACGCCATAAACGGCGATGATATAGCCGCCGCCCTGCAACGTGGAGGGTTCGGTCTCTCGCAATCTCAATTCCGCAAGTCGAACCGGAAGAGCGCTCTCCCAACGCAGGTGTAATTTAATGGGCTGGGGAAGCGAGCGAGGGCTGCGGTCGCCGCCACCCGGGCCGGTGAAGATATTCGGTGAGATCTTTGGCCCGCTGCCCTGCGGATCTACTCCATCGTAGCCGATACCGCCGGGCTGTCCCATTTGTCCACCTTGCCTGAGCTGTTCTTCCGTCAGTCGGCGGGTAATGACAGCAGGGGTGGGCTTTGCCCAAGGTGATTTGGCGAGAACCTGCTGAGCATCCTCTTCTGTCCACTGTGAGGCTGGTTTGCTCTCCCAAACAGGATCTGCGGCGATGAGGCAAGTCAGCGCTGCGACGAGCATTGGTACCAGAAGCGTGCGCATTTGTCAGAACTTCACCATCACTCCGAGATAGATCTTGAACTCGCTGTGGCGAAGGTCGGGGAACCAGATGCTGCCAATTCCGCCTCCGCAGGCAGTTTCCGCCGCCGCCAGGTCCGCAGTCCCAGAGGTATTACCAGAACTACAGGTGTAGAATTGCGGAAAGCCGTTATTTCCACCGGGCGGAGTGACCCCACCTCGCCCTGCGAAATACGGGACGTCGGAGTGACGGTATCCGGCCTCGGCCCACCAGGTGATGTACTGCCTGGGCATGTACTGGAAATTGATCGTGCTATCCCACATGTGGGCCTTATCTCCAGGATTCTCAGTGAAGTAGGGCGTGCCGCGCGCGGCCCAGGCTCCATTGATCGGCGGCAGCAGCGTCAGGTAGCGGCCTGGATTGTTCATCATGCCGCCTCCCATGGTGAGCGCGAAAAGGTCCTTGTGGAACCACAGACGGTTATACGCCATCCACCCGAGGAATGATGAGCGGTTCGGGCCGCGGGTACAGTGAATTCCTCCACCGTACTGGCATCCGGCGTCTCCGGTGAGGGAGAATGCCATCTTGGAGATCCCGCGGCTCTCAGGGTCGTTGTAGTATCTGACCTCGATACTGTCATCCGTGTGGATGCGTTGAGTATGGGGGAGGCCCAGGTTGTCTTCGCCGAAGCCATATTGATTGGCGACGAGTTTGAACCATTCTCTTGGCATCCATAGAATCTGCCCTCCCAGACCGGGATGGCCGTTGTACTTTGCGTACGACTGCCATCCGTTGATAAACCAGGGTTCGATTTTCAGCTTATTGGTTGGGAACCACTGGGCGCGCACGCCGTTAAAGAACCAAGGCGTATTGGATGAGACAAAGGATGGTTGATAGGTCCAGTTATCGAAATTGTAGTAACTGAAGAGTCCGATGTACGATACGAAGATCCCTGCGTCGACATTCAGTCCGTGCTGAACATTGAAGTGATACCCGCCCCAAGCTTCTGAGAAATACCTATAAGCGTTCTGGAGGTCCCACTGGCCGACTCCGCCGGTATTTGCGATTCCGACCGCAGTTGCCGAGCTTGCGTCGTTGCGCGGCGTCGTGGTGGCAAACAGCCCGTCCATGTACAGGATGCGGCCCCGCACGTTCTGCCAATGGAAGTCACCGCCGACGCTGGCCTGCTCTATCTGGACTTCGCCGGACCGGAACAATTCAGTTGAGCCGACAATGGTATGGTCGATCGGCTGGTTGAAATCTGTCACGTAATGGGTATCGAACCGGACTTCCGCCGTGAAGAATTTCGTGTCGAGCACGGTCTCTTTGGTGCGTGCGCTTCCGTTGAGCCAGGTGAAATCGCCGAACGCGAAGGGCGTGAAGTTGTCGGGGGAGGGAATGGGGGCGGGCGCTTCCAGTGCCTCCGGAACTCTCGGTGGTGATGGGGTGCTAGAAGTCGGTGGGGTCGCTTTCGGCGCGGACTTGCCACCGGATGGCTGCTGCGTCGGACTCGGCACCGTGTCAGGCGTCCCCGAGCTGTCGGGTGGTACTGCTGCGGCTGCCGCGTTCAAGGAAGCTGCGAGAGGCCGGGTCTTCGGAGTGTTCCCAGTTCCAGGCTGGAAAGAGACGGAAGCCAATTGGCCCGGCTGCGGCTGCAGTACTCCGGTCTCCCTCGAGGCCGATGCTGCCTCCATCGCGGCCAGGCGGCGCTCCAGGTGCTCAATGCGCTCAAGCATCTCCGTTTCCCGCTGGGTCAGCGGCGCTTCATTCAGTTTCCCGCCGGTTCGAGACAAGTCGACCGCGAGTTCTAATGGAAGGTCCAAACCCATGACTCGGAGGTTGCCTACTTGCGCACGCGCCGATGAATTCCGAAATCCCTTCTTGATGGCCTCAAATTCATAGGGGCCGAGTTCCAGATTGGTGAAGGTAAAGACGCCGTCCGCGTTGCTGACCGTAATGCGGTCGGTACCCTTGTTCAGATTGTGGGCCGTGACTTGCACTTCCGGCACCGGCTTTCCACTGGACGAGTCCCGGGTGATGCCGCAGACAAGGGCATCCGGGGACTGACCGAATGCGCCAAGCGAGAACGCTCCCAAAAGGAATACAGCGCAGCTTGGCGGAAGGAAGGCCGCCAGCAGGTTACTTCGCCTTTTTCCAGCAGCCGCAATTTTCCACCGAAACGGAGCAACCGGGCTCCGCATCCGCACAAGTGTGACGCCGTCCATGTCTCCATCGTCTCTTGATCCTTCAATTAAAGACCGCTTTCTAGGCGGAGACTGGTCATCGAAATGACCATCTCATTTTCTTGCTGTCTATTTTGGTACCTTCCGATTTCCGCCGACGGCAAAGTGCGACACGAACACGTGAAGGATCGAGACCGGGACGATCAGCAGCCCGGCGCCGAAGCCACGTCCCAAACCGGGTAGTTCCTCGATCGTTCTCCGGGCGGCGAACTACGAGACCTTTGGCGAAGCTCCCACGCCCAGCTTTCGCAGAAAGGCCATCATCGGACACCAGTCGGTGAAGGCCGATTGAAACAGGTTCAAGCCCACAAAGGCCGTGAACAGAAACCACGCCGGATTCACCCAATAGCCGAGCGCCACGCTCAGCATCACGAAGAAACCAGCGATGAGTCGTAAGTAACGTTCGATGGACATGCTGCTCTGCTCCTTCGATTCACCACAAAGTAGACAATCGGCACCGTCATGCGCGAGAGCGCCAGCGAAGCCACTTCGCCGGCCATGAGCGCGATGGCGAGCCCCTGAAAAATCGGGTCGAACAGAATCACGCCGGCGCCCACCACCACGGCTGCGGCAGTCAGCAGCATCGGCCGGAACCGCACCGCGCCCGCGTCCACCACCGCCTTATCCAGCGGCAGGCCTTCCCGCAGGCGCAACTCGATGAAATCCACCAGGATGATGGAATTGCGCACCACGATGCCAGCTCCGGCGATGAAGCCGATCATGGATGTCGCGGTGAAAAAGGCGTGCAGAAGTCCGTGCGCCGGCAGGATGCCGACCAGCGAAAACGGAATCGCCGCCATGATCACCAGGGGCGTGATGAACGATTGGAACCAGCCCACCACCAGGCCGTAGATCAGGATCAGGACCGCCGCGAAGGCGATACCCAGGTCGCGGAAGACTTCATACGTGATGTGCCATTCGCCGTCCCACTTCATGGAATAGTGCTCGGAATCGGTGGGCAGCGCGGCCATGTGCTGCTCGATGGCGTATCCGCCCGGCGCGCGAAATTTGTCCATTTCGGGACCGAGCTTGAGAATCGCGTAAACCGGGCTTTCCATAGCGCCCGCCACATCGCCGGTCACATACGTTACCGGCATCAGGTTCTTGTGGTAGATGCTTTTGTCTGCGATGACTTCCTCCGGGTGCACCAGTTCGCTCAGCGCGACCAGCCGGCCCGTGCGCCCGGCCACTTTGAGGGCCTGGATCCTGTCCAGGTCCGAACGGCTGGCGCGGTCCAGCCGCAGCACCAGAGGGATGTCCTCCTTGGCCGCATCCACATGCAGCAGGCCGGCCTGGTAGCCGGAAGACGCCAGCGCCATGGTCTTGGCGATATCGTCTTCGGAGATTCCGTTCAGCGCCGCCTTTTCTTTGTCCACCACCAGCCGGTATTTCGCCTGATCGTCTTCCACGTACCAGTCTGCGTCCACCACCCCATCGGTGCGCTTCCACAAATCGCGGATGCGCCGCGCAAGGTTGATGCGCTCGTTCAGTTCCGGACCGTAGATTTCGGCTACCAGCGTTTCCAGCACCGGCGGACCAGGCGGCACCTCGGCCACTTTGACGCGCGCTCCATAACGCTCGGCCACCGGCAGGAGGCGCTGCCGGACTTGTTTGGCGATGTCGTGGCTCTGCAACTTCCGGTCGCCTTTCGGCTGCAGATTCACCTGGATATCGGCGACGTTCGATCCCTGCCGCAGATAATAATGGCGCACCAGGCCGTTAAAGTTGAATGGCGACGCGGCGCCCGCGTAGGTTTGTACGTTGACGACTTCCGGCTGGTCGAGAGTTGCCACCGCCAGGGCGTTGGCGGCGCGCGCCGTCTCTTCGAGCGTGGTCCCGTTCGGCATGTCTACGATCACCTGGAACTCGCTCTTGTTGTCGAACGGAAGCATCTTCACTTTGACGAACTGGAAATAGAAAAGAGACACCGAACCGAGCAGCAGCGCTACCACGCTGAACAGAAAGCCCCAGCGCAGCAGCGGCACCTGCAGCAGTCGTCCCATGACGCGGCGGTAGACGCGCGTCACCAGGTCTTCCTGCTCTCCGTTGGCCGCGGCGTGGCCCGACTTGAGAATCCGCACCGCAGCCCACGGCGTTACCATGAAGGCCACCACAAGCGAGAACACCATGGCCGCGCTCGCGCCGATCGGGATGGGCCGCATATACGGTCCCATCAGTCCGCCGACGAAAGCCATCGGCAGAATTGCCGCCACCACGGTCAGGGTGGCGAGGATGGTGGGATTGCCGACTTCATCGACGGCTTCCACCGCCACCTCGAACGGCGGCCGCTTGCGATTCGCCGGCATGCGCCAGTGCCGCACGATATTCTCTACCACGACGATGGCGTCATCCACCAGGATGCCGATGGAAAAGATGAGCGCGAACAGCGTGATCCGGTTCAGCGTGTAGCCGTAGAGATAAAAGACCGCAAGCGTGAGGGCCAGCGTGACCGGAATCGCGATGAATACGATGAGCGATTCCCGGAAGCCCAGCGTGATGGCGATCAGGATGCTCACCGAAACCACAGCGATCAGCATGTGGAGCAGCAGTTCATTCGATTTTTCAGCGGCCGTCTCACCGTAGTGGCGGGTGATATCCACCGAAACGTCGGAAGGGATCACGCTGCCTTTGAGCGGCTCGATGCGCTTCAGGACACTCTCCGCCACGATCACCGCGTTGGTGCCCTTCCGCTTGGCAACCGCGATGGTCACCGCCGGCAGGAACTCGCGCGAGTTCGCCTGCACCATGCGCACATATTGCGATGGCTCTTCGCCGCCGTCCGCGACCTGCGCGACGTCCCGCAGGAACACCGCCTTGTCGTTGGCCACCCCGACAACCACGTTGCGTACGTCATCGGCCGTTCGCAGAAATTCGCCGGTCTCCAGGAGGTACTCGCGATTCGCCGTGTCGAACTGGCCCGAGGGCAGCCGCCGGTTGGACAGGCCGAGCGCCCCGGCCACCTGCATCGGCGAGAGGTTGTACGCCGCCAGCGTTCCCGCGTCCAGAACCACGCGAACCTCGCGGCGCTGCCCTCCGATCAGCGTCACCGCCGAAACATCCTGCACCTGCTTGATCGCGTCATGCACCTGCGCCGCGATCTGCCGCAGCTCGAAATCCCCGTATCGTTTGCTGGAAAGTGTCAGCGCCAGAATCGGCACGTCGTCGATCGACCGCGGCTTTACCAGCGGCGGCGTGGCGCCCGGCGGAATCAGGTCCATATTGGCGTGCAGCTTCTGATTCAGCCGCACAATGCTCTTCTCTTCGTCCTGGCCCACATAGAAACGCACGATGGCCATCGACAGGCCCGGGCTCGATGTCGAGTAGATGTACTCCACGCCGGGGATCTCCCACA
>Ga0335085_10007281_pt1 | contig 17237 bp, 14 predicted proteins | sample Lox_Sample_45_FD_206712 | JGI IMG/M metagenome (GOLD analysis project Ga0335085, IMG submission 206712) | Soil microbial communities from Loxahatchee National Wildlife Refuge, Florida, United States - Lox_Sample_4.5 | ecosystem: Environmental > Terrestrial > Soil > Wetlands | place: USA...
AGCCGCCAGCCCAACACGCTCGACTGCCACCGCCTCATCCTGTGGTCGCGCAGCGCTACCGATCCCGGCCAGATGAAGCAGCGGCTGATGGAACTTTACTTCGCCGAAGGCGCCGATCTGACCGATCCGAGGACGCTGATCCAGGCCGCGGTCGATTGCGGCATGGACGGTGACCTGGTGAGGCGGCTGCTCGCCAGCGATGCCGACGTCGATCGGGTCGAACGCGAAGCCAACAGCGCCAAAGAGGCCGGCATCGACGGCGTGCCCTGCTTCATTTTCGGCGGCAGCATCATCGTCACCGGTGCGCAGTCGCCGGAATATCTCGCCAGCGCGATCGAGCGCAGCGCCGGCCAGCAGGCGCGCAAGCGCGCCTGAGTCCTTGTTGCCTGCGCTGCGAGCGGCAAAATCGCTGGCAGCGATCGGCTGCACTACGCGACAATTCTGCGGTTCCCGGCCTTTGCAAAAAGGCCGAAGTTCGATTCCGCAAGGAACCATGGCGAACGCCTCGCTGTTTATAGCCGAGCCATGTCCTTCCGTCAGGAGATCACGATGTCCAGCGACACCATGTCAAAGCCTGCACCGATCAATCGCAGCCGATTCCCGATCGGCCGGCGGTTCAAGGCCTATCTGCAAACCTCAATTCTCGCGCTGGCCTGCATTGCAATTGCCGGGCCGGCTTTTGCCCGCACTGCATTTGACGGCGACTGGAGCGTCGTGATCGCGACCAGCGGCGGCGCCTGCGAACCGACCTTCCGTTATCCGATCGCGATTTCGAACGGCGCGGTCATCAATGCGGGCAGCGGCGTGGCATCGGTGCAAGGCCGGGTCAGGCCGAACGGAAAAGTCCAGGTGCTGGTGCAGTCGGGCAACCAATGGGCCGACGGCTCCGGTCGTCTTGATGCCAACCGCGGCTCAGGCATCTGGAGAGGTCAAGGTTCAAGCGGTGCGTGCGAAGGCACCTGGGTCGCGACGCGGCGTGGAGGCGTGCCATACGCGGAGCGGACCGGCGCGCCGATCTACAATTATGTGCCGCCAGCAGCCGTTGCTCCTTCGCGCGTTCCGAGCGCCACGGTCGCCGCTTGCGAGGCGCGCTTCCGGTCATATAACCCGGCAACCGGAACCTATCTCGGCTTTGACGGCGCGCGGCATCCCTGCCGTTAGCGCGCTAGCGGCTCGCGATCCGAACCAATTTGCGATCCGTCATCCTGAGGTGCGAGCCAACGGGTCCGGCCCGAAGTGGCCGGCCCGATGACAGGCTCCGCGAGCCTCGAAGGATGCGGCCGAGGTATCGACGCTGTCCCGGCCGTCGCCCTTCGAGGCCCGCACGTGCCGGAACGAGACGATCGCTACCGCGCGCGCACGCGCGCCACCGAGCCTTCGGGTCTGCGCGGTCCATCGCCCTGCCCGCCTTCGGCGCACCCGATCGCCATGATTGCGGTGCCCATGGCCACGCTGCCGAATGTGACGACAAAACCGAACAGCAGCAGTCCCAGAGCCGTCAGCGGCGAGCCGTCGGCGACAATCAGATCGCGCAAGCCGTGCGGATTGAGCGCGAGCAGCCCGCCGAGCAGCAGCACGGCCACGGTCACGCCGATGGCGAGATTGACGGCGAGCAGCCGGAACAGCGGCTCGCGGAAAAAGCTTCGCAACGGATGCAAACTGATCGTCATGGCCGCGCGAATTTATCGCAGTCCGGCTGCTGACGCCAGCAGCCATGATGCGCGGGCCGTGCGCTCTCGCGGCCCGCGACAGCCGACCTCTTTCACGCCGATTTCGCCGCACGCTGATCCTCAAATTTGGAGCCGACGCAATGGCGCTCGGCGCCGGCCGGATGCAGGCCGGCGAGAAAGTCCCAGGCTTGTCTCGTCCACCGCGCGTCGGCGAGCGCGTGGTGGCGCGCGCCGGTCTGATGCGGTAGCTCCGGATCGCCTAGTTCGATGGCCCATTGTTTGACGTCGAGACAAAGTTGCGGGAAGTGAAACGGCAGCTCGTTCATATCGCCGAACAGCCAGGTGAAGGCGACCCAGTCGTAAGCCGGGAAATAGCCCCAGAATACCGGGTGCTCGTCGTGCTCGGTGAAGTCGCGAACGGCGTAGCCAATTTCGATCCGCGGCATGGCCGGGCCTTTAAGCTGCGGCCGCACGGTCTGCAGGGTCCATAGCTCCAGTCGACTTCGCTGCTTTCGGCATAGAACTCGCGGCCGTCCTCGGCCACGAGCCCGACGCTGATCAAATCGATGCCGTAAGGCCGCTCGATGAATTCGGTGTCGAGCCAATATTTCATGTCTTTACTGCCGAGGTTTAATTCGCTTCGTTCCAGAGCTTCAAAGCGCAATGGGCGGCAATGCGGCCGAAGTCGCCGTCGGTCGAAAGCATAATCAGTTGATGGCGCACGCAGAGCTGGGCCAGCAGAGCGTCGATGGTTCCCACCTGCACGCCGGCGCGCCTGCAAACGTTCCTGAGCTCGGCCGCGCCGATGTGATCGTCGCGATCCGGCACCAGGAGAGGCACTGCGGCAAATCGATCTAAAATCTCGGTCCGCGCTTTCGGACCTGAAAAACCCTGCAGAAGCTCCTGCAGTACAAGCCCTGTTGTTACCAGCGTCTCTCCCGATTCGATCGCCCGCCGCAGCACTCGCACCGCTGCGGCGTCAGACGGTGCATCGCGTCGCAGCGCGAGTGACCAGACGCTGGTATCAACGAACAGGCTCAATCGCGTGCACGCCCGGTCTTGTAGTCATAAGACGAGTCCCACTCGAGTTTGCCCATTAAGTCGAGCAGGCGCTTCTGGCGCCTTCGCGCAATAAATTCCTGTAGCGCCTTAGTGACAGCGGCCTTTTTGGTGCGCTCGCCACTTACCTCCAGCGCCCGGTCGATGAGCTCCGGATCGATCGACAGGTTTGTTGCCATCTTTTGGCCGCGACGCGTCTGTTTCCATGTGTGCATTCCCACACATAGTGTGACACAGAGCGACGGATTCCGCAATGCATTTACAGTGACCGCACACTTATCGGATACGTGGGGCGACCCTCACCTCAATTGAATGCACTGTCACCGTAATTCATAGGATGTTCCAATCTCCAGGGACATCGATTTTGCCGAGAACCTTTTTCCTAGTTAGCGGCCTCATAGCAGTCTAACGGCAAGATTAAGCAGTTGTGAGGGTACGCTCAACCCATTCTGCAAGAATTCAAGAACGGGGAACGTTCGCTTTCAACGCTTCCTCTTGAATAGCCCGAATCAATAATGCGTCTCGCTGATCGTGCTCAGGCACATCCGTCTTGAGTACAGACAATATAGTGAGGGATTGTTCGCAGGCTTTCAAGAAGGCGACCGCCAAGGCTTTGACAGTGCGCCCATCGAGGTTATCGGCATCTCGCGAGCGGATCAGCCTTTCTGCTCCGGCCCGAGCAACTCCAAGCAATGAGTAAATGATGACTATCTGCATCGCGTCGTTACCTAAGAGCGCGATTCGCGAAGCACTAGCCGGATACACTGTGGGTGCCTGTACGTAAGCAAAATTTTCGACCATTCGTCCAGTGATCGATTGGCTCGAAGCTAAAGTGTGCAACGATTTATACGCACTAAGAGCCTGAGGAATGAGGATTCGCAATTCCACGGCGAGTGATCTTCTGAGTGAATCGAGATCATCTTTTCGTTTTCGCTGTTCATGCCGCAGCGTAAGCCAAACGACGGTCACCGCGGCAAAAAAACCGAGCACGCCCGCAAACAGGGCCTGCTAATGATCGAGAGCATCAAGGAAGGTCGAATAGTGCCACGCCTCTGACAATATCGATCAGCCTAACTAATGGTAATTGGGAGTTTTTTTTCCACGCCTTGCTTTAGGCTCGTTCCAGACATCAAACAAGTGTGACTCGTGCTCCATATCTCCGAGTGTTTCTCACGGTCAGCCTTTCACATACTCTTCCCTGACGCACGTTGCACATGCGGTTTAGGCCCAGTGCTGAGGCGCGAGCCTCGAAGGACGATGAGTTAAAGCATTACGCCGCCTTCGCGGCCTTTTCGGCGATGCCGACCAGCGTCCGCAGAATGCCGGCGGCGCCTTTCAATCGCTCCGCGGGGGCGTCCCATTCGTCGAAGAACACGACTTTCATGTCCGGGCGCACGCGCGCGCCTTCGGGGTGCTTGGCGATGTAGGCAATGAGGCCTTCCGGATTGGCAAAAACATTGTCGCGGAAGGCGAGCACCGCGCCTTTCGGGCCGATTTCGATGCGCTCGACATTGGCGCGGCGGCATAGGGCTTTTATGGCAACGACTTGCAGGAGGTATTGCACCTCCTGCGGCAGCGGGCCGAAACGGTCGACCAGCTCGGCGGCGAAGCCTTCGATGGCGCGGTCGTCCTCGATTTCCGACAGCCGCCGGTAGAGCGCGAGGCGGACCGGCAGATCGGCGACGTATTCCTCCGGGATCAGCACCGCTGTGCCGATGGTAATCTGCGGCGACCATTGGTCGGCGACCGGAGCGGAGATGCCGGCTTTCAGGCTCATCACCGCCTCTTCCAGCATCTGTTGGTAAAGCTCGAAGCCGACTTCCTTGATGTGGCCGGACTGCTCGTCGCCGAGAAGATTGCCGGCGCCGCGGATATCGAGATCGTGCGAGGCGAGCTGGAAGCCGGCGCCGAGCGTGTCGAGCGATTGCAGCACTTTCAGCCGGCGCTCGGCCTGCGGGGTGATTTTCCGCGCGCCCGGCAGCGTCAGCAGCGCATAAGCGCGGAGTTTGGCCCGGCCGACACGGCCGCGGAGCTGATAGATTTGCGCCAGCCCGAACATGTCGGCGCGATGCACGATCAAGGTGTTGGCGGTCGGAATGTCGAGGCCGGATTCGATGATGGTGGTCGAAAGCAGCACGTCGAACTTGCCGTCGTAGAACGCCGACATCACGTCCTCGAGCACTGACGACGGCATCTGGCCGTGAGCGACCGCGACGCGCACTTCCGGCACGGCCTTGTCGAGGAAGGCTTTGGTCTCGGCGAGATCCTCGATGCGCGGACAGACATAAAACGATTGCCCGCCGCGATAGCGCTCGCGCAGCAGCGCCTCGCGCACCACGATCGGATCGAACGGCGCGACGAAAGTGCGGACCGCAAGGCGATCGACCGGCGGGGTGGCGATGATCGACATGTCGCGCACCCCGGAGAGCGCAAGTTGCAGCGTGCGCGGGATCGGGGTTGCGGTCAGCGTCAGCACGTGAACCTCGGCGCGCAGTTGTTTCAGCTTCTCTTTGTGGGCGACGCCGAAATGCTGCTCCTCGTCGACGACGATAAGGCCGAGGTCCTTGAACTTGATGGTCTTGCCAAGAAGCGCGTGGGTGCCGATGACGATATCGATGGTGCCTTCGGCGAGGCCCTTCTTCACGCGCGCGAGTTCGGTTGCGGAGACGAGCCGCGAGGCCTGCGCGACCTGCATCGGATAGCCGCGCAGGCGTTCGGAGAAAGTCTTGAAGTGCTGCCGCGCCAGCAGCGTGGTCGGAACCACGACCGCGACCTGCCGGCCGGTCATCACGGTGACAAAGGCGGCGCGCAATGCGACTTCGGTCTTGCCGAAGCCGACGTCGCCGCAAACGAGGCGATCCATCGGCCGCCCGGAGCTCAGATCGCCAAGCACCGCTGTGATCGCGGCCTCCTGGTCGTCGGTCTCCTCGTAGGGAAAGCCGGCGGCGAATTCGTCGTAGAGCCCGGTCTCGACCGTCAGCCGCGGCGCTTCGTGCAATTGCCGCGCGGCGGCGACCTTGATCAGTTCGCCCGCGATTTCGCGGATGCGGTTCTTCATCCGCGATTTGCGTGCCTGCCAGGCGGTCGAGCCAAGCCGGTCGAGCTCGACGCCGGCCTCTTCCGAGCCGTAGCGAGACAGAAGCTCGATGTTCTCGACCGGCACGAACAGCTTGTCGCCGCCGGCATAGTGGATTTCGAGACAATCGTGCGGCGCGCCCGCGGCCTCGATGGCGCGCAGGCCGACAAAGCGGCCGATGCCGTGATCGACGTGGACGACGATATCGCCGGCGGCGAGACTGGTGACTTCGGCGATGAAATTTTCCGCGCGCTTGGACGCCCGTCGCGGGCGGACGAGGCGCTCGCCGAGAATATCTTCTTCGGTAATCAGCGCCGCGTCTTGCGTCTCGAAACCGGAATCGAGGCCGAGCACGGCAAGCGCGACCTGGTGGCGGGGCAGCGCCTGCGCCTGCGGCCACGATGCGATCGGCGCGAGATTAAGGAGCCGATGTTCGGTCAGCACGTGCGCCATGCGTTCGCGCGAGCCTTCGCTCCACATGGCGATCGTCACACGCTTGCCGGCGGCCTGCAGCCCTTCGACGTGTTTGGTCACGGCGTCAAAGACGCCGGCGGCGGACTCGTTCCTCTCCGCGGAGAAGTTATGGCCGGCGTGCATGCCGGTCTCGATGGCATCGGCGCTCCCTTCGGGCGCCGCGAATGCCGACAGCCGCGCAAGAGCGGAGTCATCGAGGCGTTCGCGCCATTCGGCTTCGGCGAGATAAAGCCGATCCGGCGCCAACGGTTTGTACGGCGTGCCCCCACCCGGCTGGTCGAGCGCGTCCTTGCGGGCCTGATAGTAGTCGGCGATCTGCGCGAGCCGTTCGTGGGCGGCTTCTTCGGCCAGCGGCTCGATCGCGATCGGCGTGCCTTCGACATAGTCGAACAGCGTTTCCAGCCGGGTGTGAAACAGCGGCAGCCAATGCTCGATGCCGGCGGCACGGCGGCCTTCGCTGACCGCTTCGTAGAGCACGTCGTCGGGCGTCGCTGCGCCGAAGGCGGCGACATAGCCGGTGCGGAACAGCCGGATCGTCTCCGTGGTGAGCTGGAACTCCGCCATCGGCACGAGATCGAGCGCGCGCAGCTCGTCCGTGGTGCGCTGGGTTTCCGGATCGAAGCTGCGGATCGATTCCAGCGTGTCGCCGAAGAAGTCGAGCCGCACCGGCGCGCTCATGCCCGGTGCGAACAGATCGACAATGCCGCCGCGCACCGCATAGTCGCCCGGCTCGCGCACGGTCGAGGCGCGGTTGAAGCCGTTGAGCTCGAGCCAGTGCGTCACCCGCGCCATTGGCAGCAGATTGCCCGGCGCAGCCGACAACGACTGCCGGCCGATTGTCTCGCGCGGCGGCACCCGCTGTAGCGCCGCGTTCACGGTGGTGAGCACAACAGCCGGCTTGTCGCGCCCGGTGACGTGGGCGAGGCGTGACAGTGTCTTCATACGCTGCGCCACCACGCCCGCATGCGGCGAGGAGCGGTCGTAAGGCAGGCAGTCCCAGGCCGGAAATTCCAGCACCTCGATCTCGGGCGCGAAGAAGCCGAGCGCCCGCGACAGCGTCGCCATCCGCGGCCCATCGCGGCAGAGGACAAGGAGGCTGATCGCAGGCGCTTTCGGGCGCGCCGCCACGGCGCGGGCCAAGTCGCCCAGCACCAACCCTTCGGCACCGTCCGCGACGCCGGCCAGGAGCAGCGGCCGGCCTGGCTTGAGCCGTTCCGCGGGCGAACGCGCGGGAGATCGCAACTGCACGGTCAATTGTTCTCCCCGGCGGCCGTTTGTTTGGTTTGCTTGTGAAAGCTTCGCAATTCGGCGAGCACGGCGGTGTCGTAAGCCGCCGGTGCGCTCTCGGTACCGACCACCCAGGCATAAAGCGCGGCGTTCGGTGCTTCCATCAGGTGCTCAAAATCGTCCAGGCCGGCGTCATCGAACGCCTCAATGTGGGCATCGGCGAACCGGCCGATGATCAGATCCATCTCGCGCACGCCACGCCGCCAGGCGCGGAACAAAAGCCGCCGCCGCCGCGGGTCCAACCCTTCGCTCGATCGTTCGGTCATGCTCGCGCTCAACGCCAAAAGCCCGGACGCGGCCGGGCGAGGCGTTATATAGAGGGCCGCCCCACATTCGTCACCACCGGGCTCGACCCGGTGGTCTATGCTGACTGGTCGCGTCGACCGCGGCTTCCGCAAGCTCGCAGGCGGCATGGATTGCCGGGTCAAGCCCGGCAATGACGAAGATAAGTAAGAGCATTTGGATGCGGCCCTCGGTCCTCAACCCGCTCTTTGCCCCGTTGTCGGCGTTGCCCGGCATCGGACCGAAGCTGGAGAAGCTGTTCGGCCGGCTGATCGGGCGCGACGACGAACCGCCGCGCCTGATCGACCTCTTGTTTCATCTGCCGACCGGCTTCGTCGACCGCCGCAATCAGCCGAAGCTTTCTGCCGTGACGCCCGAAACGGTGGTGACTGTCGCCGTTACCGTCGACCGCCACCGGCCGCCGCCGCCCAACCGCCCGCGCGCGCCCTACAACATCGACACCAGCGACGACACCAACACGCTCACCATCACCTATTTCAACGCGCGCAAGGATTATCTGGAAAAGCTCTTTCCCGAGGGCGAGACGCGCTACGTTTCGGGCGTAACCACACTCTACGACGGCCATCTGCAGATGGTGCATCCCGACCGCGTGGTCGACGCAGCGGGCTTCGCCAGGCTGCCGCTGATCGATCCGGTCTATCCGCTCACCGAGGGGCTGCACCCGAACCAGCTGCGCAAGGCGCTCGATCTGGCGCTCCATCGCCTGCCCGAGCTCGCGGAATGGCAGGATGCCGCCTGGCTCAAGCGCAATAGCTTTCCAAGCTTTGCCGAAGCGTTGCGCAGCGTGCATCACCCGGCTGAGCCTGCGGATCTTGAGCCTACAAGCGCGGCGTGGTCGCGGCTTGCCTACGACGAATTGCTTGCCGGCCAGCTGGCGCTGGCGCTGCTGCGCGGCCACATGCGCACGCGGGCCGGACGCGGCAGCGCGGCCGAGGGACTTTTGCGCACGCGGATTGCTGCGGCCCTGCCCTATTCGCTCACGCCCTCGCAGCAACGCGCCGTCGACGACATTATTGCCGACCTTGCCCAACCCAATCGCATGCTGCGCCTCCTCCACGGCGACGTCGGCTCCGGCAAGACGGTGGTGGCGCTTCTTGCCGCCGCGACCGTCATCGAGGCCGGCCGTCAGGCAGCCTTCATGGCGCCAACGGAGATTTTGGCGCGCCAGCATTTTACCACCATCGCGCGTCTTGCGCCCGCCGCCGGCATCCGGCTCGCCATTCTCACCGGCCGCGAGCGCGGCCGCGAACGCGCCGAGATTCTGTCGGCGCTTGCCGCCGGCGATATCGATCTGATCGTCGGCACGCATGCGCTGTTCCAGGACGACGTGGCGTTCCACGATCTCGCCCTCGCCGTGGTCGACGAACAGCATCGCTTCGGCGTGCATCAGCGACTGGCGCTGACGCGCAAAGGCGAAGCGGTCGATCTTCTGGTGCTCACCGCGACGCCGATCCCGCGCACGTTGGTGCTCACCTATTTCGGCGACATGGACATCTCGGAGCTCCGCGAAAAACCGGCCGGCCGGCAGAAGATCGACACCCGCGCGCTGCCGCTGGAACGGCTTGGTGAAGTGACCGATGCGGTTGAGCGGGCGCTTGACGATGGCCGCCGGGTCTATTGGGTCTGTCCGCTGGTCGAGGAATCCGAAAGCGTTGACCTCGCCGCCGCGGCGGACCGTTATGAGGCGTTGCGGAAACGTTTCGGCGATACGGTCGAATTGATCCATGGCCGCATGCGCGGGCCTGAGAAGGACCGGGCGATGGCGCGCTTCGCTGAAGGCGCGGCGCACATCCTGGTCGCCACTACGGTCATCGAGGTCGGCGTCGACGTGCCGGAAGCAAGCGTCATGGTCATTGAGCACGCCGAGCGCTTCGGGCTTGCACAGCTTCACCAGTTGCGCGGCCGCATCGGCCGCGGCGCCGCGCACTCAACCTGTCTGCTGCTGTACAAAGCCCCGCTCGGGGAAACCGCAAAAGCGCGCCTCGCCATCTTGCGCGAGACCGACGACGGCTTCCGTATCGCCGAGGAGGATTTGCGGCTGCGCGGCGAAGGCGACCTGCTGGGCACGCGGCAGAGCGGCATGCCCGACTTCCGCCTCGCCCGGCTCGAAGTCCACGGCAAGCTGTTGAGCGCGGCGCGTGAAGACGCAGCGCTGGTGCTCAACCGCGATCCGCGGCTGGCCTCGCCGCGCGGCGCCGCGCTCCGGCAGTTGCTCTACCTGTTTGCCCGCGATGAAGCGATCAGGCTTCTCGGCGCGGGCTGATACCCGGCCGCCGCTTCCGTAAAGGCCACGCGCTCAGGCTGCCGCGCGCGCCCAGCCGTCCGTCGCCAGCGCGTCGGGCCCAAAGCGGTTCGGGCCCGCTGTGCCGCGCGAGCAGTACCAGATAATCAGGATGATCCAGCCGATCAGCGGAATAACGGCGAGGAAAATCCACCAGCCGGTGCGATCCAGATCGTGCAATCGGCGCACTTGTACCGCGATGCTCGGCAGAATTGTTGCAAGACCGAACAGCCCGCTTATTACCGATATGCTGAGCACGACGTCGATAATCCCGGCGACGATCCCACCAAGCACGGTAAACAGCACCCAGTACCAATACTCCGAACGCACAGCGCGGCCGGAGAACTTCACATAATTCGAAAATCCGGACGAAATGGCTTGGCCGAAGTTCATGCTGCCCCCCCTTGAGTCCGTGTGATTCTCGGACAGCAAGATAGCATGGGTGCGACACCACGTCGCTCCTGCGATGTTACTTCCGCTTAGGTCGCGGGGCTGGGGGCGATTTTTCGGGCCGCCTGCGCGGCGCGAGCCGTTTGAGCCAAGGCCGCAAGCCGGTTCTGCGGATCGACGCCGGGCTGCATAATGCCGGCGGAGATCAGAAGCGTCATCGCCTGCTCGACGGTGATGTCGAGATCGATGACGTCGCGGCGCGGCACGTAGAAGAAAAATCCGGTGGTCGGGTTCGGCGTGCATGGCAGGAACGCCGACACGTGCTCACTCGCCGGCAAGTGTGCCGAAATCTGCGGACTCGGCGGTTGCGTCAAAAACACCAGCGACCACATCCCCGGCGCCGGAAACTCGACCAGCCCGACGTTGCGGAAACTCGACTCCGAGGCAGAAAACAGCGTTTGGAAAATCTGTTTGGTGGTGCGGTAGATCGGCCGCACGATCGGCATGCGGCTGAGCAGGCTCTCACCGAAGCTGACGAGCCGGCTGCCGACCAAATTGGCGGTCAGAAAGCCGAGCAGCGTGAGCGCCAGCAACACGATGATCAGACCAAGCCCGGGAATATTAACCGGCAGGTAGGTCTCGGGGCGATACGCCACCGGAATGACCGGCCGCACCAGATTGTCCACCCAGGTGACAAACCACCAGATCAGCCACGCCGTCACCGCGACCGGTCCAGCTACGACCAGGCCGGTCAGAAAGTAATTGCGAAGCCGGCTCACCACGCCAGATGTGGACACGGGTTTGCTCGCGTCCGCGGATAATTCCCCGCTCTGGTCGCTGTCATTCGTCATGGCTTCCGGCGCCGCCGTTGCTCTGCAAGCACAATTATATAGGTATGTGACACGCTCGCACAGCGTTGCGGCTATCTGGCAGCGGGCGTGGCTATTCCACCGTTACCGACTTGGCCAAGTTGCGCGGCTGATCGACGTCAGTGCCCAAACTGACGGCCGTGTGATAGGCGATCAGCTGCACCGGCACGGCGTAGGCTAAAGGCGCAACCGTCGCCGGCATTGTCGGCATGATCAGGGTCACCAGCGGCTGTCCAGCCACGGCAGCAGCGCCCTTGGCGTCAGTCAGCAGAATAAGGCGGCCGCCGCGCGCGGCAACTTCCTGCATGTTGGACACGGTCTTGTCGAACACCCGATCGTGCGGCGCGATCACCACCACGGGCATGGTCTCGTCGATCAGTGCGATCGGCCCATGTTTGAGTTCGCCGGCGGCGTAGCCCTCGGCGTGGATGTAGGAAATTTCCTTGAGTTTGAGCGCGCCCTCGAGCGCGAGCGGATAGCTGGTGCCGCGGCCGAGATAGAGCACATCCCGGGATTTGGCGAGATCGCGCGCCAGGTGCTCAATCTGCGGTTCGAGCGCCAGCGCCTCGGTGAGGTGTCGCGGAATTTCGATCAGCGCGCGGACCAAGGCCGTCTCGTCGCTTTCCGCGAGCACGCCGCGGGCGCGGCCGGCGGCAATCGCCAGCGTCGCCAGCGCAGCCAGTTGGCAGGTGAAGGCCTTGGTCGAGGCGACGCCGATTTCCGGGCCGGCAAGCGTCGGCATCACGATGTCGCTTTCGCGGGCGATGGTCGACGTCGGCACGTTGACGATGGAAAGGACGTGCTGACCGTGTTCGCGCGCGTAGCGGAGCGACGCCAGCGTGTCAGCGGTCTCGCCGGACTGCGAAACAAAGATGGCAAGTGCGCCGGGATCGAGCGGCACGTCGCGGTAGCGGAACTCCGAGGCGATATCGACTTCGACCGGCAAGTGCGCAAAACGCTCGAACCAGTAACGCGCGACCATGCCGGCGTAATACGCGGTACCGCAGGCGGCGATCGAAATGCGTTTGAGCGCACGGAAATCGAATGGCAGCGCCATCGGCAAGGCGACGCGCTCGGTCACCATGTCGAGATAGTGCGCCAAAGTATGACCGACGACTTCCGGCTGTTCGTAGATCTCCTTCGCCATGAAATGGCGATGGTTGCCTTTGTCGAGGAGCAGGATCGAAGCCTGCGACTTCAGCACGCTGCGATGAACCAGATTGCCTTCGGCGTCGTGGATTTCGGCGCCGGCGCGGTTGAGAATGGCGCAGTCGCCGTCTTCCAGATAGCTCACCGTATCGGTGAAGGGCGCAAGCGCGATCGCATCGGAACCGACAAACATCGCGTCGTCGCCAAAACCGATTGCGAGCGGCGAGCCCCGACGCGCGCCGATCAGCAAGTTTTCCTCGCCGGCAAACAGAAACGCCAGCGCGAACGCGCCGCGCAGCCGCGGCAACGCCGCCGCGACCGCGTCAACTGGCGACAGGCCGCGTTTTAATTCCTCGCTGACGAGATGCGCCACTACCTCGCTGTCGGTGTCAGTCGCGAACCTGGCGCCCTTGCCTTCCAGCTCACGGCGCAATTCGCTGAAATTCTCGATGATGCCGTTGTGCACGACGGCAAGGCGCTCGGTGGCATGCGGATGGGCGTTGTTTTCGGTCGGCCGCCCATGCGTCGCCCAGCGGGTGTGACCGATGCCGATCGTCCCCGACAACGGCTCGCGTGCGAGCTTTTGTTCCAGATTCTTGAGCTTGCCCTCGGCGCGCCGGCGCATCAGCACGCCATGTTCGAGCGTGGCGACGCCCGCTGAGTCGTAGCCGCGATATTCGAGGCGCTTGAGCGCATCGACAAGAAGCGGCGCGACCGGTTCGCCGCCGATGATCCCGACAATCCCGCACATCCCTGTGGTAGCCTCCTCGGCCTCGGTAGCGGCGAAGCTGCTGCGCTGTTAACCGTTAGGGCGCAATCCTAGCCAACACCAAATAAAATAAAATTTCGTTCGGTAACGACCAAATCGTCGCAAGCCAGTGAAATTTGCGGCTCAATCGCGCGGATGGACCTTCTTTTTGCCGAGCGCTTTAAGATCGCGCAAGCGCGCCGCGCCATTTTCCTTAACGACTTGACGCCCGCGCCCCAGGGCCAGGGCGCCTGCGGGCACGTCCTTTGTGATCACCGAACCGGAGCCGATGTAGGCTCCAGCCCCAATCTCGACCGGCGCAACCAGCGCCGAATTGGAGCCGATGAAGGCGCCATCGCCGATCGTGGTGCGGTGCTTGTCGCTGCCGTCGTAGTTGCAGGTAATGGTGCCAGCCCCAATATTTGCACCGGCGCCGACGACAGCGTCGCCGATATAACTCAGATGATTGGCTTTGGCGCCGGCTTCGATCGAGGCCTCTTTGACCTCGACGAAATTGCCCACGCGCGCGCCGTCGCCGAGCCGCGTTCCCGGCCGTAACCGGGCGAATGGTCCGACCGAGACGCCTTTACCAACATGAGCACCGGCGAGGTGCGAAAACGAATGGATGACCGCGCCGTCTTCCACCGTCACTTTCTCGCCGAACACCACGTAAGGTTCGACCACGACGTCCCTGCCGAATTTGGTGTCGGCGCAAAGAAACACCGTCTCCGGCGCGATCAAGGTGACGCCGGCCTCGAGCGCCGCGTTGCGCAGGCGCTGCTGCGCAACGGCTTCAGCTTCGGCGAGTTGGCTCTTGGTGTTGATGCCGCGCACTTCGTCCTCCTCGACTTCGATCGCGACCGCGTCGAGCTTCATGCCGCGCGCAATCTCGACCGCATCGGTCAAATAAAATTCACCCTTGCGATTTCGGTTGGCGATCCGTTCCAGAATGGCGAGCGCATGCATGCCGGAAAGCGCCATGATCCCACCGTTGCAAAGACCGATCGCGCGTTCGTCGGCACTGGCATCGGGCTCTTCACGGATCGCGAGGAGCTTGTCCTGATCAACAATCAGCCTTCCGTAACCGGAAGGATCGGCCGGCCGGAACCCAAGCACTGACACCGCAGCGCCGGTGGCCAGTGGCGCGCGTAGGTGCTCGAGCGTTGCCGCCCGAATAAGCGGCGTATCGCCATAGACGATAAGGACATCGTCTGGACGCCGTTCGATCGCCGCTTTGGCGGCCAAGACCGCGTGCGCTGTTCCGAGGCGCTCATGCTGCACAAAGCATGCGGCGTCCGGCAGGATGCGCCGCGCTGCCGCCTGGACCACCTCTTGTCCCGGACCAACGACTACAGCCGTCGCGGTGACACGCGCTCCGGCAATCGCCGAAAGCACATGCGCCAGCAATGAGCGCCCGGCGATCACGTGCAAGACTTTCGGTAACGCCGAGCGCATACGGGTGCCCTCGCCGGCCGCCAGCACGATCGCAAGACAGGTTCGTGAAGCCATCAAGAAGGTCTCCGCGGCGCTGTCATAGCCGAGCATGGTCGGGATGACGAGACGGCGCCCGGCTCGCGCGGCACTGTGGACGACATTTCAAAGTTCCCGAGCGGCTGCCTGTGGCGGTTCAAAAACAGGAATCTGCTATTTTAGGGTTGATTCGGCCCAAAGCACCCGGAGCGGACGCATGTTGGAGGGAGCGCGCACTTTGAACGCGACCTCAAAAAAAAAGAATGGTGCGCAGACGACTTTCACCATGGAGCAGCTTTGGCGCCAGGTGGTGTGGGGCTGTATTGCAGCGGCCGCGTTACTGCTCGCCATTCTGGCCGGCTTTACTGAAGCCGGTGCGCAACGGGTGGCGCTGGTTTTGTCGTCTTTGAGCGGCGCGGCATCTACGTCTCAGCACACCACCCAAGCGCAGGCACCTGCGCCGCCAGCCTCGCGTTCGCCGGACTCGGATTTGATCGTGCGTCAACTGACGCAGACTGTTCGCGGCTTGACGGAAGATCGCGACCGTATCGTCAAGCGGCTTGCCGCCATGGAGCGCAATGTCGACGATATAACCGGTTCAATCAGCCAGCAGATCGAAGCCGCCAAAGCATCGAGTGCTCCACCTGTGGAGCCGTGGGTTGCCATTGCGAACACTGCGCTCTTGGCCACGCCGGAAGCAACACTGCCGGCCGGCTGGGAAGCGACGCCGCAGCCTAGTCCCCCGGAACCGCCCGCCGCACAACCGCCGCCAGAGCCCGTTCCAGCAGAGGCCAGTGCCCCGTACGGCGTTGAGATCGGCAGCGCCTCCTCGATCAAGGCGCTCCACGCCCGCTGGCTGGGCATCCGTTCCGGCCATCTGCAGCTCTTTGACGGCTTAACGCCGGTGGTGGCGGTTCGGGAAAATCCGCGTTCCCATAAGACCGAGTTGCGACTCGTGGTCGGGCCGCTTGCCAATGCAGCCGCGGCGGCACAGCTGTGCGCATCGCTGACGGCGGTCCGACTCTCCTGCGTTCCGACCATGTTCGACGGGCGTAACGTCGCGCTCGAATGATCATCGCGCTATAGTGCTTGCGATGCCTGAATTGATGCCGCCGCGCCGACTTTTCCTACCTACTGCGCGCCAGACGAACTGGCTTCTCGCGATCGCCTTCCTCTCGCTCGGAGAAGCGCTTTATCTGCGTTACCAGGCGATGGAGAACAGCGTCGTGTCGCTCGCCTGCCAAGGCGGCCTCGGCACGTGGCTGTGCGCCACGTTTCGACTGGCGACCGTCCTTTATAACCATCAGGTCTTTGGCGGGATCGCGCTGGCAGTCGCGTTGCTCAATCTCATACGGCCGTCGCTTATCCTCTTTGCCGTAGCGCTCGCGGCGGCAGCGTTCGGCGTGGTCATGCATAACGCCGATCTGTCCGCACTCGCGGCCGGTGCGCTCATCCTGAGCTTGGCACGTCCCGCGGTAGCGCCAGGGTGACAGCAAGGCCGATCAATCCGGCGCAGAACCAGACCGCCTGCCAGTTAGCGAACGTCTCGTTGAAAACGATGTAGACGGACGAGATCGCCAGAACCGCCGCCGCCGCTGTTTCAGCAGAGGCCCTCCGTCCAATCGGGCGCGGCGTCGTGAACAGCAACACCAGAAACGGCACGGCCGCGGCGGTCAGCGGGGCAAACGGGATATCGCGATAGCGCGGATCGAACACCAGCCCGAGTGCCGCCTCTACTGTAACCAGCATCAGCGCGATCAGGGTGCCGCTCAACGCCCAATCAAGCCCGTCGCGGCTTTGGTCTCGACCGCCGAACAGCGAAGCGAAGGAAGCCGGCGGCCGGCCAGCGGCGCAAGCGGCCGCGCAAACAATCGGAGCCGCGACCGCGACTGCGGCGAAGGCGAGCGAGCGCAGCCAACTTCCCGGGCTGAAGCTTTCAATCGCAACCGTCTCGATCGTCCAGCCGAACAGAATGGCGGGTACGACGGCCAATATGGCAATCCTCGGCCACAGCCATGCGGACGCCCCCTTCCTGCGCCCGGCCACAATCGCACCACCGAAGGTCAACGCGGCCAACAGCACTCCGGCCAGCGCTTGGCCAAGCCAGTGCGGGTGATCTGAGACCGTGCCGTGGAAACTGAATTTCGGCGCACCGGTCGCACGGTCGATGATGCCCCAATAGCCGCCGACTGCGCCCTCAAGCGCGCGTTTCCAGGGCTGATCGAAAGCCTCGATCACGTTCATCCGGAAGTTTTGACGCTGCGCCAATGCCATCGTTTCGATAATGGCGCGGGCCTGATTCGACGGCGACGGCCGCGCGCCTTCGCGCATACGGCCGGCGCTGGGCCAACCGAACTCGCCAATGACGATTTCCTTTCCCGGAAAGGCGGCGGCGACGCGATCACGGATGGCCGCCGTATGGGCGGCCGCGCGCGCCGCCGGGATCGGAAAGTCCTCCCAA
>Ga0335085_10007282_pt1 | contig 17236 bp, 14 predicted proteins | sample Lox_Sample_45_FD_206712 | JGI IMG/M metagenome (GOLD analysis project Ga0335085, IMG submission 206712) | Soil microbial communities from Loxahatchee National Wildlife Refuge, Florida, United States - Lox_Sample_4.5 | ecosystem: Environmental > Terrestrial > Soil > Wetlands | place: USA...
TTCTGGTTGCCGCGGTCGATGAAAGGGCAAAGGCCCACCCGGCGCCTCATGCGCACTGGTATATCGATGGCGGCGAGGCAGTCGAACACAATCCACAAATCACCTGCGTGTCCTATAAGTCTCTGGACGGCCTGCGGTCCGCGCTGCTGAGAGATATTCAAAAGGAGATTCAGCGGCCCGGAATGGGCCCCGAGGAGCTTCGCAGCCATCTGGCAGAAATAAAGCCTTCCGATCTGGGGATGAAGTCGGATTCCGCGCTGGATCGTTTTCAGTTAAAGGTTCTTACTGAAGGTTCTGGAACCCAGATCTTCAGCACGACGTTTGCGCAGTGGTCCGCGCGCGAGGCTCTCCGACGTGCACAACCCCTTACTTTGCTTGCGCGTTTCGCGCCACGGCAAAGGCAGCGCACGATGAATGAGCTGCTGTCGGATACACATGCGACGCCGGAGCTTGACCCTGTCGGCTCGCTCATCGATGCCGACATGGGGGCTTACTACCAATGGATCAACCAGCAGCGTCTTCCCGGCGCTGCGCAGTCGGCTTTTATTGCCTGGTTTGAAGGGCACCAGCAGGCTCTCGCAATCTCACCAACATTGCCGCGGGGAGCGGAATCGAACTCGTCGATCGATCTAAGCAACCTTCTTGGACTGGCCTTGAATAGTCGCTCGACAGAGCTTTGATCAGGGCCCGTTCGCCATATTGTCGGTTCATTTTCAGATGTAGATCTGCTCTATTGTCGGACCTTCAGGAACTCGAGCCCTGGAAAGAGTCGTGATCGAGAACGGCCTTCCTCCTCGACAAGTGACTAACTTGGCGACGGTAAGTCGACAACGTTCTGCGAAGGGCGTCATAATGTGGACATGCCATTCACGTTGGCCCATGCAGCGGCCGCTCTCCCTTTTCGGCGCACGAAACTCATTCAATCGGCCGTGGTGATCGGCTGTTTCGTTCCTGATTTTGGATATTTCGTGCGGCTTGCTCCAAAGGCTGGCGGCGGCCACACCTTCGGCCACACGTTGACAGGTCTCTTCGTGTTGGATCTGCCCCTTGGCATGGCAGTCTTCTGGCTGTTTCACAGGTACGCGAAGGAACCCCTTTGGACATGGCTGCCAGAGGCGATTCGTCAAAGAGTGAAACTCGGCCCGCGCACGCCGCTTAAAGGTGTTGCTCAGTCCGCGCTGGTCCTGTTGTCAATTCTCGTGGGTGCGGCAACTCATATCCTCTGGGATTCGGTCACCCATCCATCCTTTTGGCCGGTCCGTCATTGGCATTTTCTGCGCTCCACAATTCAGCTGCCCATTGCGGGTTCAATTCCGTGGTACGACCTGCTCCAGAATGCGAGCTCGGTCCTTGGCACGATTGTGGTTTTGATATGGATTGTGCACCGGCTCAGTGGTGCTCCGATCGATCCGCGAAGTGTCGAAAACGCGAGAATCCATGTACGCGGAGATCTGCTGTTTGTGTCCGCCGTCGCACTGGCTGGAGGAGCACTGCGTGCATATGTTGGCCTGAGGCCCGCTAGCGCGTCGCACAGAATCGAGGTGTTCATCGCGGAAGCAGGCGTTACCGCGATCGCTCTGTTCTGCATTCAGTCGGTCATCTTCGGTTTCCTTCGCGACAGAACCGGCAGCCACACGCAAACTGCTTGAGGATGCTCAGTCTTTCGATCGAGCCCATATCGTCAAGCGGGAAGTGTTCGATTCCCGGTAGCGTGACCACTCCTTCGAATCATCCTTGCAGACTTAATTCCGCCATTTCACGTCACCTGCCCTTGCGCGTTTGCGTGAAAGCGGCGCCATGCTGAAAAGCAGAGGTAGAACAACATATTTGCCGGCACCATGATTGATAGATAGGCGATGGGGATCATGTAAACGTTGGTTCCGGGGAAACAGTAGCGAGCGATATACAGCACGATCACAACATTGCGCATGCTTGTTGAGGTCGCCAGCACGCGGCGCATGTCCGGGTCTCCGCCGATCATCCAGCCAATCAACATCGACGATACGAACAGCAGGACAATCGCCAGAATGGTCCCGTGACCGGCAATTGCCTGAAGGGCCTGGCGCCGCACCAGGCGCGTCTCCCACATTACATAGATGAAGATGACGGACGCGATCATCACAAGCGGCAATACCATTCGGCGAGAAATCTTTGGGGCGCGCCGTGCAACCCAGAGCCCGGCTAACAGTGGCAATGCAATATACAAGAAGATCGCGCCGACCAGTGAAAGAATCGGCCGCTCGTTTTCTCTGGCCGCTTGCGGAAATGCCTCAACCGCCAAAGGCGTCATGACAACGCTTACCAGGGAGAGCAGCGCGGTCATTCCGGCAGCGAAGGCCAATCGGCTTTGGACCTGTTTTGTAAATTGCATCGCAATTGGCGTGCCCGGTATGGCGGCCAGCAGAAGGATGCCGATCATCGCATCGTGCGTGACTGGCAAGATAGTGACCAACAGAAGTCCAATGGCGGGAATCAGGAGACAATTTGCCGCAAGAGTGCGGATAAGGATGGTCCGGTCGCGAATCGCGTTGATCAAGTCGTTACGGCTGACGCGCAGCCCGATCGAGAACATGACAAGGACGACGAAGAAATCAAACAAATAGATGGGCTTGATCAGCACGCTTCCTCCTTACCTTTCGGAGCCGCATAAAATGCAAATCCGAATTGATCGCGGCCGTACCTGAAGCCAATGGAGACTATTATGCGACTTCAACGATCTTCGCGGAAGCTTTTGCCGTGACTCGGCCGTTCCGTTTTCAATCTTGGTACGCTTTAGATGACCGAATCCGATTTGCGCATCGAGCATCTTGTTCATTCAAATAAGTTGATATCGACGCAACGCTAAGCGACGTGCATGCGATCCCGGTGATTCGCAGGGATAAGGTAAGAGTGGAACAAATGTCAACAACGACGGCCCAGGGGCTGACCATTCGAAAACCGCGCTTCCTGAAGATGGTTGACTGCCTCCTTCTTCTGGCTGTCGTGCTCGTCTCCGCTCTGCCATACATGTCGGGAACTGGTTTCCACAGTGATGACTGGTCGTATCAGGCTGAATTATCCCAATCCTCGGGCGAGAGCTTGGGAAAGATTTTTCTTCAAATGTGGGCCGAGGATTCGAATATTCGGCCTGTCATGGTCGCATATCTTGTGCTCACCTTCAGGGCATTCGGCCATCACCAGATGGCTTACCAGGTATTCAACACCTTCTCGCTCGGACTGGCAGTGGTGATCCTTTATCTCGTGCTCAGGGAGTTGCGAACGGAGCGCTTTCTGGCGTTGAGTATCGCGCTCGTTTTCGGCCTTTTGCCGCATTATTCAACTGACCGCTTCTGGTGGGCGTCGCACCAGGCGGTATTCTGCATGACCTTCGCGTTTCTCGGAATCCTTGCGCTGTCGCGATCATTTCGTCAGGAGGAATCCCATCCGAAGATGTGGCTTGCCGTCGCAGTCTTGTCGCTGCTGGCAAGCGTACTTTCCTATGAAGTGGCGCTCGGACTCATTGTTGCTTCAGTGGCGATGATCGGATGGCGTGAATTTGGCCGCAATCGCGACTGGCGCAGGCACGGGTCCGCAAAATTAATCGGACTTGCGATTCCAATTCTTGTGCTGCTATCGGTCGGCATATTCAAGGCACTAACGCAGAACCGGATTGTTGCTCACAACCGCGTTCCGTTCTTTCTGACTCATTTTGTGGAACTGACCTGGCTGACAGTAAACCAAGCCATTCAATTCTGTTTTTTCTCTTATGGCTTAAAGATGCCAGGTGTCCTCATGAGTTTGTATAGGCAGTCCGCACTCGACTGGGCCGCGCTGTCAGTTTCGGCCATTGTCACCTTTCTGGTGGCGGCCTACCTCTGGAAGCACATGGACGCCTCTGCGATTCCGAATCTACTTGAGAGCCTGCGAATCTTCGGCATTGGCGTTGTCCTATTTTGCCTTGGATATGCGCTTTTCTTCCGGGATCCTGGCACCGAGTTTTCTTCCGTAGGAATCAATAGTCGGGTTACAATCGCATCTGCATTCGGGGCTGCCTTCGTGTCGATCGCTATGGTGAGTCTGGTGTGCTCCTGTTTCAGATCGGGTGTTGTCCGTGTCCGATTCTTCAGCCTCGCAATAGGTTTGATTTGCGGCGCAAATTGCATGGCAGTGAATGGAATCGCCTATTTTTGGCGCGACGCAGCATTGAAGCAGGAAGTGATCCTCAATTCAGTTGCCACCAACGTGCATGCGCTTCCGCACGGCAGCGTGCTTCTGCTGGACGGGTTTTGCAGATTCTCGGGTCCCGGAGTTGTTTTCGAGACTGATTGGGATACAACGGGGGCGGTCCAGTTCACACTGAACGATTATTCGCTATCGAGTGACGTGGTATCTCCAAACACTCACTTCCTGGATCCCGACGTGGAGACTACGATTTATGGGACGCCGGAGCTCAGGTACCCATATTCAGACCATCTGTACGTTTACAACGTTTGCAACCGGCTGCTGGCGAAATTGCCGTCGAAAGCCGCGGCCTACTCGTACTTGAGCGCATTCAATCCAGGCGGTGACAGCGGTTGTCCTCCCGGACGCGAAGGGGATGGGACCAGGGTCTTCTGAATAGAAGAGCGTTACTGAGGATTTGATGCTAAGGTCCGCTATACCAGTGGACTTAAGTATCTTGTGCAATGATCCATTACGCCGGTTGGCGGCCATTGGGCCGTCCAATCGAAAGTAATGTTGAGGCTCGAATAGCGGCATTTAAAGTAATAGAACGATTCAAAACGAGGTTGCATGGCGATAGATGGCGTATTTATAGGTCTTTCTACTATTGACGTTGTTTACAACGTGGCCGAATTCCCGGTTGCGAACACGAAGGTTGCGGCCCGGAGCCAGGACGTCTTTATCGGCGGACCAGCCACCAATGCGGCCATTGCATTTAAGCGTCTTGGCGGAAAGGCTACTGTAGTTGCGGCTCTTGGACGTCATCCGGTGACCGCTCTCATTCGCGACGAACTCAGGAAATTCTCAGTAGACGCAATTGATCTCAATCCCGAGTTCAACGAGATACCGTCGATCTCATCGGTGGCTGTGGACCAAGCGGGCAGGCGCAACGTGGTTTCAGCGAACACAGCGCGCATCCGCATTCCTTATCCCGTTGTGGCGCAAAAAATTCTGGACCAGGCGAAGATCCTGCTGGTCGATGGACACGCAATGCAGGCTTGCCAGACGTGGGCCAGCGCTGCGAAGGCGCTTGGAAAGCCCGTCGTGCTGGATGGGGGGAGTTGGAAGAACGGCACCGACGAGTTGCTCAAGTCAGTCCACACCGTCATTTGCTCGGCTGACTTTGCGGCGCCGGGCTGCGTGACCGCAAGCGAACTGGTTGAGTATTTGCAGGAGCGCGGCGTAACCAATGTGGCCATCACTCACGGCGCGGATCCGGTGCGCTTCTTCTCGGATGCAAATTCGGGAGAGATTCCGGTTCCGCAAGTGGAGGTGGTTGACACGATGGGAGCCGGTGACGTGTTTCACGGGGCGTTCTGCTACTTCTCTGCCGCGGGTATGGCATTTGAAGAAGCGCTGGAACGCGCTGCAGCGGTCGCTTCGGAGTCGTGCCGGTACCGGGGAACCCGTGAGTGGATGGAGCATTTGAGCACGGACAGCGCCAAGGGGTTGCGATAAACTGACGGTCAGCCCACTGGGCCAAAGTGAGGTAAGGTGACCGACTGGGATTCGCGATTTCTCGAAATGGCGCGGCTGGTATCCACATGGAGCAAGGACCCCAGTACGCAGGTTGGCGCGGTGATCACGCGCGGAAAATTCGTTGTTTCCCTGGGCTTCAACGGGCACCCCAAGGGAGTTAAGGACACGCCTGACCGGCTGGAAAATCGCGAGACCAAGTACAGGACGATCATCCACGCGGAGATGAACGCCATCCTCACAGCCAAACAGGATCTTGAGGGCTGCACCATTTACGTTTGGCCGTTTATGCCCTGTTCGCAGTGCGGCGCCGCGATTGTGCAGGCCGGCATCAAGCGGGTCGTGTCGCGCAAGTCAGACAACGACCGGTGGGCAGAGAGTTTTGCCTTCACGACCGAGATATTTAACGAAGCGGGCGTGGAACTGGTTATGCTTGAGAACTAGCCGAATTCCAGCCACCGGACCGGCGCAACTTCTTCACGCGGGCGTGTGTTCAATATTTTCAGGCTATTAGCGGCTCGGTCTTCAACTATCCTGTGTCCTGGTCGTCTAATGGACGACGGTTGGTTCATGAATCACCATGTTTAATTGTTCCCGAATTCTTCTCGCAGTTTCGGTGCTGGCATCGGCCGGTTGGCCGGCGATCTCTGCCCAGCAGCCCCAGACCTCTCAAGCTGCTGGAGTTCAGCCTACAATTCAGCTTCCGGCAAAAGGGCCGCAAGTCCTGCTGGCGGTGACGGTGCGCGACAAGAAGGGCGACCTGGTCAATAGCCTGTCGAGTGCCGACATTACAGTCATGGAAGATGGACGGCTCCAGCAGGTCACCGCTTTTGCCCGCGACAGCAAGGTGCCTTTGAGACTTGGGCTTGTCATCGATACAAGCCGCAGCCTGCAGCAGGCGATGAATGACGAGCGCAAGGCAGCCGGCCAGTTTCTGGAACAGATGATGCCGGATGATGCGAAGTCCGAAGTCCGGGCCAACGAAGCTTTCCTCATTCATTTTGACCGCGAAGTGGAATTGCTCGAAGACTTCACAAATTCGCGCGACAAACTGCAGCATGAGCTGGATAACATTGGTCCGAGTTCGCACGGAAGCCATAGCCCCGATGGCCCTGAAACCAGCGACGAAGACCGCAACAATGGGCGCAGGCGCGGCGGGGCGGGCAGCACGCAGCTTTACGACGCCATCTATCTGGCCGCGGATGAGCTCATGAAGCTGAAAGACGGGCGCAAGGTGCTGGTCGTCTTCTCTGACGGCGAGGACCAGGGCAGCAAGGAAACCCTGAACGACGCCATCGATGCGGCGGACCGGGCGAACATGGCCATCTACACGGTCTACTTCAAGGGACAGGGCGAGCGCAGCGAAAATCCATTCCCAAACAGTGGCAGGCACGGTGGAGGCTATCCCGGCGGAGGCGGTGGCTACCCGGGCGGCAGAGGCGGCTATCCAGGGGGCGGTGGCGGTTATCCGGGGGGTGGCGGAGGCTATCCCGGCGGCGGTGGCGGGCGCGGAGGCGATGCCAGGGCCGAAGCAGACGGCAAAAAGATCATGGAGAAGATCGCCACTCGCACCGGCGGGCGCTACTTTGAAGCGAAGAAGAAAGGCGATCTGGGCGACATCTACGACCAGATCGCAGTTGAGCTGCGCAACCAGTATGTGCTGACCTATACGCCCAATCAGAAAATCAATGAGGATGAATACCACAAGATTCTGGTGAAGGCGAAGAGGGACGATCTGACAGTGGCGACGCGCGAAGGATACTACGCGCCGGACAGTAAGTAGAGTCCTAAAAAAGAGCCCGTAGGATGCGCCGTCTAAACCCCAACATCGGGTGCCCCACCTTAACCGATGCGCAAAAAGCGCGCATCGGCGAAGGTGGGATATCGATGCTTGGGGCTACTTGCTAAATCGGTCGTTGCCTTCTCGCTCTCCCGCGCTTCCCGTGTCCAAAACGATTCAATTTCCACCACTCCGAATTCCCCCGTGGCGTAATGCCGGAAGCTCGACCACTTCCAGTGCAATGGCTCTTGAACCAATCCGCGCTTTACAGGATTGCGGTGAATATATCTGAGCTTTTCGATGTGTTTGCGGCCGGTGTAAACGTTGAAGTCATAGTAGCGGGAGTGCCAGAACGGCCGCTGGCGCGACAGCTTTGAGAATGAGAGCTTAAGCGCAAGTATCGCTGACGAGAGGCTGCCAACCTTGGGCTCACCGACAAGCAGATGCACGTGTTCCGGCATCACCACGTAGCCGACGATGAGGAACCGATAGCGTATCCGCGTTCTTTCAAGGGTTTCTTCAAACAGAGCGCATGCGGATGGGGATGAAAGGTATGGTCTGCGCTGATAGCAACTGAAGGTGACGAAATGAAGCTCGCCTGTGAATTGATATCGCTTCAGGCCCGCAGTCATGAAAAGAAATCCAGATTGGGAGTGGTTGCCTGAGAAAGTGTAGTTGTCCCGCCTTAACCGCTGCGCGATGATTCTGCGCAGCGGCGAAGGTGGGGCACCCGGTCTTTCGTTAGGTTGCGATGCTGCGGGTTACTTGTTGGTGTGAACCGTGGTCATGTTGTCTTCGAGGGCTGCCTGGGCCGCCGCAAGGCGCGCCGTCAGCAGGCGGAACGGAGAGCATGAAACATAGTTCAGGCCGATCTTGTGGCAGAACTTGACGGACTCAGGATCGCCGCCGTGCTCGCCGCAGATGCCCACCTTCAGGTTGGACCGCGTGTTGCGTCCCTTGGCCACGGCGCCCTTCACCAGTTGACCCACGCCAACCTGATCGAGGGTGGCGAACGGGTCCTGCTTGAAGATGCCGTACTTCATGTAGGCCGGCAGGAAGTTGTTGATGTCGTCGCGTGAGATGCCGAACGTGGTCTGCGTCAGGTCGTTGGTTCCGAAGCTGAAGAACTCGGCTTCTTCGGCGATCTGATCGGCCGTCAAGGCAGCGCGGGGCAGTTCGATCATGGTTCCCACCATGTAGTCGACCTTGGCGCCCTTCTCCTCGAAGACCTCAGCAGCAATGCGGCGAACGATGGCCGTCTGGTTCCGCATCTCCTCAATGGAGCCGATGAGCGGAATCATGATTTCGACGTGCGGATCGCCGCCCTTGGCCTTGGTGGCCACCGCGGCTTCCAGAATCGCGCGAACCTGCATCTCGGTGATCTCGGGGAACGTAATGCCAAGGCGGCATCCGCGCAGTCCGAGCATCGGGTTCATCTCGTGCAGTTCTTCCACGCGATGGAGCAGCGAACGCAGCTCTTTCAGCTTCGGCGACTTCGGCTTGGTCTCCTCCAGCCGCGCGATCTGCACAAGCAGGTCTTCACGCTTGGGCAGGAACTCGTGCAGTGGCGGATCAAGCAGGCGGATGGTCACCGGCAGCGACTCCATGGCCTTGAACAGGCCGGCGAAGTCGGCGCGCTGCATGGGCAGCAGCTTCTTGAGGGCGGCGCGGCGGTCCTTCTCATTGTCGGCAAGAATCATGGTGCGCATGTGTCCAATGCGGTCTTCCGCAAAGAACATGTGCTCGGTACGGCACAGGCCGATGCCTTCTGCGCCAAACTCGCGAGCCTGCTTGGCGTCGCGCGGAATGTCGGCGTTGGCGCGGATCTTCAGCTTGCGAAGCGGGTCGACCCAGCTCATGAACTTGACCAGATCCGGATCGTCGGGTTGCGCGTCGAGCGTCTTCAGCTTGCCTGCGATCACGCGCCCGGTGGTGCCGTCCAGCGAAATCCAGTCGCCCTGCTTGAAGGTCTTGCCCTTCACGCGAAGTTCCTTCCTGGCTTCGTCCACGGTGCAGTCGCCGGCGCCGGCCACGCAGCACTTGCCCATGCCGCGGGTTACGACAGCAGCGTGCGAGGTCATGCCGCCGCGCGAGGTCAGAATGCCGTCGGCAACTTCCATGCCGGCGATGTCTTCCGGCGTGGTTTCGCCGCGTACCAGGATGATGGTCTTGTAGGAACCGTTGTTATGGTGCTTCACGGCATCCTCAGCCGTGAACACGATCTGGCCCACGGCCGCGCCGGGCGAAGCCGGCAGACCGGTGGCGAGCACTTCAATCTTCTCGCCCTTCTCAACCAGCCGCGGAACCAGGAAGTCGTACAACTGGTTCGGCTCTACGCGATGGATGGCTTCTTCCTGCGTGATCAGGCCCTCGCGGACCATGTCGATGGCGACGCGAACCGCCGCCAGGCCCGTGCGCTTGCCGTTGCGGGTCTGCAGCATGTAGAGCTTGCCATCCTGGATGGTGAACTCGAAGTCCTGCATGTCGCGGTAGTGCTTTTCCATGCGGCGGGTGATGTCCTTGAGCTGGTCGTAGCACTTGGGCATCGCCTTCTCAAGTTCGCTGATCGGGTTCGGCGTGCGAACGCCGGAGACCACGTCTTCGCCCTGCGCGTTCATCAGATACTCGCCGAAGAACACGTGCTCGCCGGTGGCCGGGTTGCGGGTAAAGCCAACGCCCGTTCCCGAATTTTCACCGAGGTTGCCGAACACCATGGCCTGCACGTTGACGGCGGTGCCCAGCCAATCGTCAATGCGGTTGATGCGGCGGTAGGTCTTGGCGCGGTCGTTCTGCCAGCTCCGGAACACGGCGTTGCGCGCTTCAACCAATTGCTCCATCGGATCCTGCGGGAAGTCCTTGCCGGTTTCCTTCTTCACCAGCTTCTTGTACTCGGCAATGATTTCCTTGAGCGCATCGGGCTGAAGTTCATAGTCGAACTTGACCTTCTTCTTGGCCTTGATGCCGTCGAAGATGTGCTCGAACTTCTTCTTGGGAACATCGAGAACCACGTCGCCGAACATCTGGATCAGGCGGCGATAGGAGTCATAGGCAAAGCGCGGATTGTTTGAACGCTTCGCCAGTGCTTCCACAGCCTTGTCGTTGAGGCCGAGGTTCAAAATCGTATCCATCATGCCGGGCATCGAGAACTTTGCGCCCGAGCGCACGCTCACCAGCAGCGGATTCTCGCCCGCGCCGAGCTTCTGGCCCTGCAGCTTCTCGAGCTTGTCGAGAGCGGCCTTCATTTCCTTGTCGATCTGCGGGCTCAGCTTGCCGCGCATGTATTCGCGGCAGGCTTCAGTCTGGATGGTGAATCCAGGAGGCACGGGAAGACCGGCGTTCGTCATCTCGGCCAGTCCGGCGCCTTTGCCGCCAAGCACGTCCTTCATTTTTCCGTTGCCGTCGGCTCGGCCGTCGCCAAAGGAGTAAACATATTTAAGTTCGGTTGACGTCGAGCCTGCCGTTTCGACAGGCGCCTGCTCCAGAACGCCCTGCGTCATGGGGTAAAGCCTCCGTTCTTATCTTGAATTCCGCTGCGGCGGTCCGTCAAAGGGCGTGGCAAATCGCAGATTCAGCACTTAAAGAATTGAGCCTCTGGCTGGGATCTTGCGGGTTATCCAGACAAACGACGGGCGCCTTGCGGCATTCGGGTTTCATTAGAACAAATAGCGTCTCAAGTATACGTTTGCCTGTGCATTTCGTCACATACGATTGCTAAGCAACTGAAAACCCGGCAAGAGTGGAGATGAAATTTTCGCGATTTGAGACGGAAACTAGAGGGCCTGAATAGGCCCGGAGGAAGATCTGGCGCCGGTATTTGGCAGCCGACCGCGGTCAGGCTGCGGTCTGCGTCATCCGGCGGCCAGAATTGTCTGTAAGGTTCGCATTATGAGAAACAAGGACCCTTTCAAGGCCCACCAGCGCAAGCAGTTCGTAAACCCGCGGCGTAACGTTGTACACGCTGAAACTGTGCCCGGTCTCCTCCGCCAGCCGGTAGAGGGAAATCAGCGCGGCGATTCCGGCTGCGTCAATGCGCTCCACGGGACTCATATCGAGCGAGACGTCCTGGCGGCGCACAAGCGGAGTGATTTCTTCTACCAGGCAGCCTTCGCTGCCCCTGACGATCTCAGTCATGGCACAGGTCCGTTCCGTCTTGTCGCTTCTCATCAGATGGTTATCGCAAGTTGCCATATTCATAAAACCCCCTTCGCAAATCCCTCAGCCTGTGGTTGCAAAATGCTTCAGGCTTTACGCTCACTGAGGAATTTGCACGTTGACGGCCAGAATCAAGTTTTGGGGAATATGCTGAAAATACAGGGGAAACCAGATTCTCATACTTCCCGTTTGCTCTTCGTTGTGTTCGGTTTTCGATCTTGCCGTCCGCAAATGAACACTGCTGATTTGTACGCAAACTATGCTTGCGCGGTTCCATGCTGAACTCATCTACCCAGGCCGGCTCCATCTCGCTGCTCAATGCGGCCCAGGCGCGCGCCTGGGCGCTTGATGCCGGGTTTGCTGAGGCTGGCTTGGTGGCGCTGCCTTACAGGGCAACGGAACGCGATGCGGGGCGCTTTGAGCAGTGGATCGCCGCAGGCACGGCGGGAAGCATGCACTATCTTGAGCGGCGCGACGACCTCGGCAAGCTGCTGCGCGCCCGGGTTGAGACGCCGTTCCCGTGGGCGCGCTCGGCGATTGTCTGCTTTGCCCCCTACAACAGCATCAGCACCCGCTCCATCGATGCCGCGCCTGAGGGCGCAGGCTGGATTGCCCGCTACGCATGGAGCAGCAGAAACGATGCGTCAGGCAAGCGCGTGCCGAGCGATTATCACAAGGTGCTGAAGAAGCGCCTGGTGCGTTTGGAAGATCGGCTGCGCGGTCAATGCGGCGAGCTCGAAGCGCGAGGCTTTGTGGATACAGGGCCGGTGGTAGAGAGATCGCTTGCCACCGCGGCGGCGCTTGGCTGGACCGGAAAGAACACCTGCCTGATCCATCCCAAACTGGGTTCGTATGGATTTCTCGCTGTCTTGCTCACCTCGTTGCCGGTGGCGGGCGAACGTTTGGTTGTACCGGCGGCGGATCGCTGCGGCACCTGCAGGCGCTGCATTGAGGCGTGCCCCACCAGTGCGCTGACGCCGTATCAGATGGACGCCACGCGATGCATCTCGTACCTCACGATCGAGCATAAAGGCGCGATTGACGAGGCGCTGATGCCGGCGATGGGACGGCAGGTGTTCGGCTGCGACATTTGCCAGGAGGTATGCCCGTGGAACCGGAAAGCGCCCATCGTTGTCGATTCCGATCTTGGCGTGCGCGAGCAGCTTGTGAATCCGTCGCTGGAGTGGCTCGCCTCGCTCAGCGAAGCGGAGTTTGAAGATGCGTTCAACGGCTCGCCGGTGCGGCGGGCGGGCTTTTCCGGTTTGCGCCGCAATCTTGCCATCGCCATGGGAAATAGCGGACGATCCCGCTTTGCCGCGATCCTCGCCGGGTGGTCAGCGTCTGAGCATGGAGGCTTGCGCGCCGCCGCTCGGTGGGCGCTCAGGAAACTCGAAAGCAGATCCAGCTAAGCGTCAGTTTTCGAGCGGCAAACGCTCCATCGGCGGTCATCGAACATCCAGGGCAATTTCATGAAGGTTTTCTATTGCTCAAGCAGTTCGATCCCGCCGACAAAAGCGGCAGTTCGATCCCGCCGACAAAAGCGGCAGCTCGATCCTGCCGGCAAAAGCGGCAGCTCGATCCTGCCGGCAAAAGCGGCAGCTCGATCCCGTTCTTCCCGGAGGGAAGACACGAGAATAGCCCAGGGTGGACCCTGAGCGAAAGCGAAGGGGTAACCCTGGGATAGCGGCCACCACAGGTCTCCGCACCCCGTAGGGGTGCTGTGACCGCCTCCATGGGCGTGATTCTCCATTCATGCCATTGCCCCGTTCGAACACCGAGTTGTGACACCTCAATCGCGTCGCAGGGAATATCCTTAAGGAGAAGGCATATTGCGCGGTTCGACCGGCCGCCTGCACTGCCGATAGCCCAAACATGGAGTCACGGTTGGCTGAAATCATCAATTCCGAAACACCTGTCGAGACCACGACCACGGTCCTGGCCCCGGCCCCGGCTGTGCCTGTCGAAGAATCGAAGTGGTTCATCTGGCGCAGCAACGGCACCGCGCTCATCCGCTACCTGCTCGACAGCGAGGTGCACACGTTCGCGTTCAGCGTGGCCGCAAACGCCATTCTGTCGTTCATCCCCTTCGTGGTGCTGTTGTACAAGCTGGCGCACTCGGTCTTTCATTCCGATGCGATGGAGAAGGCCATCAACGAGATGGTGTGGTATTTCTTTCCCTCCAACCAGGGCTTTGTACTGAAGTATTTATATCCGGTTGCCGTGCATCAGGGCGTGCAGGTCCTCTCGCTGATCATGATTCTGGTGGCTTGCACCGGGATATTTTTACCGCTTGAGGTTGCGCTGAATCAGGCGTGGGGCGTGGCCAGGAGCAGGAACTATCTGATGAATCAGGCGGTCGCATTCGGACTCGCATTTCTGATGGTCATCCTGGGAATGAGTTGCGTAGCGATCAATGCCACCGCATACAACGTGCTGGCCTTCGCCTTTTTCGGGCATGTGGATAATTTTGTTTTCAAGAGCATTAGTTATTTTGTGATGGCTGCGACTACCGGAGTGGCCTCGATCCTGTTCTTCTTCTCAATCTACTGGCTGCTTCCGAATCGCAAGGTGCCATGGCGGCCCGTGTTTCGTACCGCTGTCATCACGGGTGTCATCTGGCTGCTTTCAAAGTACCTCTTCATGGCGTTTCTGCCGCACCTCGATCTGCAGGCGCTCTACGGACCGTTCTATGTGTCGGTGGGCTTGCTCTTCTGGGCCTATACCTCGGGCCTCATCATGTTCGCTGGAGCGCAGTTCAGCGTGACGCACCTGAAGGAGTTTGACAAGCTCGAGAAATCAACGGGAGCGTAGCGGGATAAGTCAACAAGTTGACGAGTTTACAAGTTGACAAGTTGACAAGGGGACAAGGGTACGAGAAGACGAGGGGGCAGGGAACAGGCCCACCTGACCCCTGATCTCTGACAACTGACAACTGCCAACTGTCTTCACATTGTGAACGCTTTGTCGGCGATGGCGTTCGGTGCGCGTCCGGTTGGCAGCAGCGTAAATAACGCGGAATTGGGTGTTCCGGTAATCTTGGCCGTTCGCACCAGCGCTACGTCGTTCGAACGGGTGTCAACTACAAACAGCAGATGGCCCGCCGCTGAAAACGCCATTGCCGTCGGGCCGTCGCCCACGCGCACCCAGCCCCCTCTTTTGCCGTCGTTGATTGCATAAGCGATTACGTTCTGCGAGCGCAGATTGGCAACGTAAAGCATCGAGTTGTCGCGCGAGACCAGTCCGCGCGACGGGCTTTCGCCCATCATGTAGGCGCCTTGCACGTCATCGGTTCCGGTAATGACTTCAGAGATCGAATCGCTGGCTGAATTGATCACGAAAACTTCGCCGCCGTCAGGCTTGAGCGCCAGGTCAACCGGGTTGCGGCCTACGTCCATAAGAGATTCAAGCCGGTCAGGCTGGGACGGCGCGGGCTGGGCCGATCCGGACTGTGGCAGGCTGGGACGCGCAAGCGCGATGGCCATGATCTGGTGCCCGATGGCGCAGGGAACAATCGTCTTCGAAGAGTCGGGCAGAATAACCGGGTCGTCCGCACCCGGGCAGCCGCTGAACACCGCCCGCAAGGTCAGCGATGCCGTGTCGAAGATGCTGACGGAGTTGCCGCGCTTGTTGGCGACGATGAGCGTCTTCCCATCGGGAGAAAGACGCGCCGCCACCGGTTGCTCGCCGACGCCCATCTGGGAGAGTTCGCGCCGGCCTTTCAGATCGACTACCGAGACGGAGTTCGACCCCGAGTTTGCAATGTAAGCAAGTTTTCCCGCCGTATCAATCTCAATCGACACGGGCTGCTTATGCAGCGGAATCGTCGCCGCCACACTGTTGTTTTCAGCATTGATCACCGAGAGAGAGCCCGAACCTGCAGCGGTGCCGGAGTTGACCACGTAGACTTCATTGAGCGTGGGGCTGGCCGCTACCGCAATCGGATTCTGGCTAACCTGGAGTTCGCGATCCACGCGGAGATTCACAACATCCAGTATCGTAACGGTGCCGCTTTCGCCGTTCGTCACGTAGACGAATTCGCGATAGTTGGCCGGGTACTGGGGAAAGTCGCTCGTGCGGCAACCGGCAAGCGAGAGCGCAAGAAGGCCGAGAATCGACAACTGTGCTTTGGCTGAAATTCCCAGGTTCATGCTGTTTTGGCGGCTCTCGTTCTCTTGAAGGTCCAAACAGCAATGATAAATGGCTGGCTGAGGCCGTGGCCGCTGGTTCGCTACCCGAAGGAGATGCCCACGTTTATTCCGCGCGGCAGGGTCCGGCCGACAACCGGAGCAATCAATTCGATCTCGCTCATCATCTTCTCAAACTGCGCCGGATAAATTGATTGCGGCCCGTCTGAAAGGGCCTTGTCGGGCTGGTGATGCACCTCGACAATGAGGCCGTCTGCGTCGCAAGCCACTGCGGCTCGCGCCATGGGCAGCACGCTGTCGCGGCGGCCGGTGCCGTGGCTGGGATCAACCAGGATGGGCAGGTGGCTCACGCGCTGAATCGCCGGCACTACGCTCAGGTCGAGCGTGTTGCGGGCATGATCGTTAAAAGTGCGCACGCCGCGCTCGCAAAGGATCACCTGGTAATTGCCTTCGCTCATCACGTACTCGGCGGCCATCAGGAATTCTTCGAGCGTGGCGCTCAGTCCGCGCTTGATGAGTACCGGCTTGCGCAGCCGCCCCGCCTGCTTCAGCAACGAGAAATTCTGCATGTTGCGGGCGCCGATCTGCACAACGTCAGCCCATTCGGCGACCAGTTCCAGCGTCTCGTTGTCGAGCGCTTCAGTCACGATGCGCAGGCCGAACCTCTCCCTGACTTCGGCCATGATTTTCAGCGCGTCGAGACCGAGGCCTTGAAATGCGTAAGGAGATGTGCGCGGCTTGTAAGCGCCGCCGCGGAAAAACTGTGCGCCGCTTGCTGCCACCTGTTCGGCAATGGCAAACGCCTGCTCGCGGCTTTCAATCGAGCACGGTCCCGCAATCACGGCCAGTTCGCGGCCGCCAACGGCGGCGTCGGTCCCCGGAAAACGGACAACGGTGTCTTCCTGCTTAACGTCGCGGCTGGCCAGCTTGTAGGGCTTTGATACGCGGATGACTTCGGCGACGCCGGGCAGCTCTTCCAGGTTGCCGCGGTCCACTTCGCCCTGGTTGCCGGTAATGCCGATAGCAGTGCGCTGCGCTCCCGGCAATGGATGCGCGCGGAATCCTAGTTCTTCAATGTGCTTGCACACCACCTGGATTTCCTCAGGTGTGGCCTGCGCCTTCATAACCACCAACATGGCTGGCCCCCGATCAACCAGTCTACGGCATTTTGCGGCTTATGGCTTTCTTTTGGGGAGCTTCGGAAACGCCGCTGTTCTTTGCGGGCAGCGCAGCAGTCGATTTCTGTTCGATCGACGGGGGTAGAGTGCAACAGCGCAAATCTGGAGAATGGAGAGGATGCCGAGCGGGGCAATGAACCAACAACGCGGATCCGGGGAAGTCGTGAAATTGAAGGGCATGCTTTTGTTATTCGTGCTCGTCTGTCGCTTCAATATCTGTTTTAGCGGCCACAATGGCCGGCGTAACTACCATGCCGATAAAGGCCAGAGCAATCAAAAGGTCGTGCATAATCCTTCACTTCCTC
>Ga0335085_10007283_pt1 | contig 17233 bp, 17 predicted proteins | sample Lox_Sample_45_FD_206712 | JGI IMG/M metagenome (GOLD analysis project Ga0335085, IMG submission 206712) | Soil microbial communities from Loxahatchee National Wildlife Refuge, Florida, United States - Lox_Sample_4.5 | ecosystem: Environmental > Terrestrial > Soil > Wetlands | place: USA...
CTCTGCGCCGTTACCTCCAGAGCATGGCGGACCCCGATGTCCTCGGTTCGCGTGTAAATCTGTGTCGTAGCGATATCCGCATGCCCCAGCGCCGCCTTGATGATCGGCATTGCCGTACCAGCATCAGACAGCCAGCTTCCAAGTGTTCGGCGCACATCATGAAACCTGAGATTTTCAATCTTGGCCCGTTCGAGGAATTTAGCCCAGGGCTTGCGGTACTCCTGGACGTGTCGACCCGGAATAACGCTGCTGGGAAATACCCACTGGCCTGTCACTCGCTCCCGCCGGGCTTCGAGAATCTTCAATGCTGGACTCACCAGGGGAATCGATTGTCCCTTCTTGCTCTTAAACTTCTCCTGTGGGATGCGCCAGACTGCTCCGGCAAAGTCAATCTCCGTCCACTCCATTGCGAGCAAGTTGCTCCGACGCGCGCCTGTGAGAAGATCAAGCATAACGAAGTCCTGAAAATCTCGGCTCGGATCCTCTGTCAGGGCCTTGACGAAGCGTGGCATTTCATCCTGCGTCAATCGCCGCTCTCGAGAATTTTCCTTGAATTTCTTAACTCCCCGGGTCGGATTCTCCCCTTTCCATTCCTCCTCGGTGATGGCGAAGTTAAACATCTTAGAAACCAACGCCAAGGTGCGGTTGGCCGCATAGAGGCCATGGTTCTCACGTAGGTCCTCATGGAGGCGTCGCACATCGCGCCGCATAATGGTTGACAGCCGCCGCAAGTCCCAGCCCGTGAGATACCGCCGGTGGTTCGCCTCATCCTCGGCAACGCTCCGCTCCCTCTTATTCTTCTTCGCATGATCTTTGAGGTATTCCTCCCAAAGATTCCCGAAGGTCCCTTCCAATCGCTTCTGCCTTAGTACCTCCGCAGGGTTTTCACCCTTGGCAATATCGCCATTCATTTCCTCGGCCTTCTTGCGGGCGTCCTCGACCGACAGGTCGGGCCAGTGGCCGATAAAGACCCGCTCCGGCCGCCCAGCCAGCTTACGGTAGAGGATGAAGGTTTTTGTCCCTGCCGGAGTAACCCCCACCATAAACCCGCGTGCCTTTGTGTCACGGTAATACACCTTTTTGACGCCCTCGGGAGCGGGGCCGAGGCCCTTGATTCTCGCTTCAGTGAAGGCGAAAGTTTTAGCTTGGGTTTGAATGGTCATGGCATAGACTCCGGGATTGGACTCGGACACTACCAGGATGCTACCACCAATTTTAATCTCAGGTAGTAGCACGCAACCCCAGATTATATATAACATATTGATTTGTCAAGCTGAATTACCTTCGTATAATCAGTGGTAACTTTGAGGAATTCTTTAAACAACAGACTTCGAATCTGTAGGTCGGGTGTTCGAGCCACCCCAGGCGCGCCAACTAACCCTTTTTCTTCGTTAGTGTTATCGCCGGATGGCTCCCTTCGCTCTGGCCACCCGTTTTTTTTGCGCTGACCCCCGTTACTGACTGCTTCTTGGCGATTGGCCATCTGCAAGAAGGCCCGTTCAATAGCGTCGGCTTGGGGATGACAATGGCGCATCGTCATCTGAATTGGCGAATGCCCCGCGATGCGGGCAAGGGTGAAGGCGCCGCAACCGGACGCCCCGAGATACCGTGTCGCTTCCTCATCAGTCAAGACTCGCTCCCGCTGGCGTTCACCCTTCGCCAAGCCAATCTTCGGCACCCGATCAATCCTGCCCCACTGGACGGCAAGCGAAAGTGCTATTGGTAAATACATGGCGACTCGTTATATAAGAACAGGTAGCGATGGATATTTATTCTCGTTCGAAACTCATAGTGAGTGTGTTCATCCAATGCTTGCGGCCCAGAAGGGTGATGGCAATTTGCTCGCCGGGGATGAAGTCAGCCGACTCCGAGAAGACTTTTCCCATAACGTGGAGAAAAACAAAATTCTGCCTTGAAGGGGAGAAACACATTCGCCCACACGCGATGAACCTCTCCTTGGCCATTCCGGATTCGCGAGGTCGGGAGAAGGGCCTTCGTATTTCGCCCACACCCTTCCTCTGCCTTCCCGGCGATAGCTGAGAAGTATAACCGCGATCGGCGCGCAGAACAGCTTGGATACTCTCAGTGCTTGGCGAGCTTATCCGCCATCGACAGCAAGAGCCTGCGGTTCGTGCTCGACATCATTTCAAAAGACTTTATCAGCTTCTTGACCGGCTTACTCAGGTTCACCTGATCGGGAACCTTGGGTGCCGACGGTTTTCCCTCACCCTGGAAAAGCAATTGGTAAGGTTCGATCTCCAATGCTTTGGCAAATTTTTCCAGAGTTGCAAGCGAGGGGGCTGTGTATCCGCCTTCAACGCGGGAGATGTACGAGCGCAAGAGACCGGACCGCCGTTCGATGTCGCCTTGCGAGAGACCTTTGACTTCACGCAATTGTCTTAATCGTTTGCCTACGTCCATCGGTGCATTAGAACAGAATCAGAATCCCGTGTCAACCGCATTAAATTAATATCTTAACTCCATATTAAATCCCACAGAATACCTGACTTGTGCTTTCCGATGAAGATAGCTCTCAAATTCCGATTCTCACATCTTGAAACACCCTGAACCACGAACTGACTGCTTGTGCAGACGAAAGGACAGAAATTTAGTGGCATTCCGACCTTGATTCGTAAGGCCCGCGGGGTATGGTTCTCGCTACACTTGCACCTTCGTTGCGCGCGAGGCTTCCATCGCCAGCCACTCGAGCATAAACAACGTTAGCGTAGACGCCGGCGCTTCCGTGAGCGATGGGATCAAAATTCCCAGGTCCGAGCCCTCGGCGAGGTCGCGATCGTTGCTGTCCGTTACGGAAACCACGCGCGCCCCATTCAGACGCGCTTGTGTGGCGCAGCGATGGAGGAGTTTCTTTATTTTCGAATGGGAGCCGGAAAGAAACAGAACGGCGTCGTCACGCCGGGCGAAGTGGGGGAGTTCGCTCGAAAACTCCGAGGCTTCCATGGCCTCGGCCTGGAGACTTGTCAAGAATCTCAAACGCCTCCCTGCCTGCAAGGCGGGATAGTGGTAGAACCCTCCCCCCACAATGCTCAATCGGGGAAAGCGCGTCACCTCTGCCGCAAGTGAGCGGACCACAGAAGGGAGCTGCGTAAACACCCAATCGAGCTTTTCCGGTAGCTGATCAAATTCCTTTTCCACTTGGTCCCACCACGGCTTGGGTTTCTTCAGCGCACGCATGGCTTGGAACGCGAGGAAATTGAGGGCGGCGTGCATGCAGACCGTCACGGTGGGCGATTCCGCGTCACCTTCCGCCCGGGTGAGGAAAACATAATCCGCCAATTTCACCAGCGGGCTGTCGGGAGTATTGGCCAACGCTACCAGCGTGCAACCGCGCTCAAGCGCGTTTCGGGCAAGTTCCTGGGCTTCCGGCCATTCTCCCGGCGTGGAAATCATGATCAGTACCGACCGCGGCTGCAGCAGGGAAAAACCGTAGTTCTGGAAAACCTCCACCGGGCGTGCCACCACGGGCCAGCCCGGAAACATTTCAAACGCATAGCCCGCCGCAGTGCCCAGGGCGGCGCAATCGCCCCCTCCGCATACGTAAACCGGCCCGTCACCCCAGCGGACCTTGCGCACCACCGCCCCATACTCTGCGTGGGCCTTCTCCAGTGTCATGCGCAATGCGCCCGGGATTTCCTGAATCTGTTGCCGGTTTCCCATCGTCATCAACCTGTTTTTGGCGCAGTGCGGGAAAACCCGTGGGCACTGTCATCCTCAGCCCGCACTCCGGGCGAAGGACCTGTATTGGTGTTTAGCGACAAACAAAACTACAGATCCTTCGTCCCGACCGAATCGGAAATCAGGATGACAGCATTGGCTGGATTTCCGCACATTCTTAAACGTCGTGTTTGTCCAGCCACTTAGGGGCTGGCACAGCTTTCGCAACCGGCGCGAGCTCCGGCGACCCATTCGCCACAAACATGTGTGCCGAGAGGTGTGCGCCGAAGAGCAGAAGCATAGCGCCCGCATACGCCCAAAAAAGCAAGGTCACGGACAACGCAAAGGGCCCGTAAACCTCACGAAAACGCACCATCGGAAGCGTCTTGGAGTATATGAACCCCCCTACTTCCGTTAAGATTCCCGTGGCGATGGCGGCAGGGAGAACGCGCGCAACGGGAACTTTCCCGTTGGGCAGAAAATAGTAGATCAGAAAATAGATCGAAACCACGAGGGGAACGGAGGCGATTTCCAGGACAACACGCAACAACTGGGTGAGGATGTTCAGGGAAAGGGTCCAGCCCATCGAGAAGGTGATATACGCTTGCAGGGGGGTAATCGCGAGAATGAAGACCAGGGCGAGCAAGCCTGAAACCAGGGCGAGGGTGAAAGACACCCCCTGGTTTTTCAGGAAGTTGCGATTGCGCTGGAATCCCCATACTTTGTTGAGGGCGATCTCCAGCGGCAGGAATACCCCCGAACTGGTGAAAAAGAGCATCAACACGGACACCAACTGCAACCGTGGCCGCCCTTGAACCACTACCACCAAATTATAAATCACCGAATCCGACCCAGCAGGAAGGTGTACGCGCAGAAGCTGCAGGACCATCTGGTAGGCATTTTCCCAATGCAGCCAGCGCCGGCAGATCGCCAGCAAAATCAGCGTGAAAGGGAAAAGGGAAAGATAGGCGTTGGCAGCAATCGAAAAGGCGTAGGCATGCACCTCCGTCTCGAAAAGGTAGCGGACGCTGGCAAAGAGGGGGTCCACCAAGCGTGCGCGCATCAGGCCACCGCGCCGAAGTTTCTCAATTTCTGCTTCTCCCATTTCATTCCACCCGCGAAAAACCTTGGGGCCACTTGACCATGCGCCCAGCGACAAGAAGGAGGCGCAGTATAGTTCATCAGCGCCCCACATGCCAGCGGCATCCTCATATACCGGATATACCGGGGAGGCGCAGAGGCGGAGAGGAACTGGGGCAGGGGCGTCCCGCCCGCTGGGGCGTGGGCATACTTCCCGCGCGTTCAGGGCGGGAGCGAGGTGCTCCCGCCGCACCAGGCGCGACGACCACATTACGGCTGACCGGCTTCGACTTCTACTTCCGTGACGCGAATCCGTCCTTCTTTCACTGCTTGCTTGCCCACAAAGCCGATTTCTGGTGGTATAATAGCGCCCTTCGGGTTTTGGTTTAACTAAAGAGAGTAGCAAAACGACGGCGCCTGGCAGCGCCGGTCCTGCGATCCATATTATTGACACCTTGCCAAATCACTAGAGGAGCCCAACATGCGAAGGAAGAAGAAAAACCTGCGGGACCTCCCCCCGAATGCTTTTTCGCGCCGCGACTTCTTGCGGGGCGCCGGCATGGCGGTATCCACCGGCTTGCTGGCCTCGCCGGAAGCCGCGACGGCGGCCCCGGAACATTCCCCCGACGTGCTGGGGCCGGCTGCCGTACCGATAACTCTCCAGATCAACGGCAAATCGCACCACCTGAAAGTTGAGCCGCGCGTGACCCTGCTGGATGCACTACGTAACCGGCTTGACATCACCGGCGCCAAGAAAGTCTGCGATCGCGGAGTTTGTGGCGCCTGCACGGTGATCATGGACGGGCACCCGGTATACTCGTGCAATGTGCTTGCCATCGAGGCGGAAGGCCACCGCGTCGAGACCATCGAGGCATTGGGGACGGAGAGGAATCTCCATCCGGTAATGGCAGCATTCGTCAATCACGATGCGCAACAGTGCGGATTCTGTACCCCCGGCTTTGTGGTAGCCTGCAAGGCCTTCCTGGACAAGCATCCCAATCCAACAAGGGAAGATGTGGAGCGCGGTCTGGGCGGCAACCTCTGCCGTTGCGGCACTTACGCAGGAGTCCGAGAAGCCGTTCTGGAAGCAGCCCAAACCCTGAAGGGAGGACGCGCCAATGGATAAGTGTAAATATGATTGGCCGGCGGCCGGCGAACGCAGCCTCATTGGAAAGCGCATCAATCGCATCGACGGGCCCGCTAAATCGAGCGGCGGCGCAAAATACAGTTACGACATAAATCGGCCCGGGCTCCTGTTCGGCAAAATTTATCGCTCCCCTTACGCCCACGCGAAGATCACCGCCATTGACACTTCCGAAGCGGAAAAGTTACCCGGGGTGACAAGCGTGCACGTAGTTTTGGGCGTGGGGAAGGAAACCAACTGGGTGGGCGATGAAATTATTGCCCTTGCCGCCGAGAGCGAAGAGATCGCCGAGGATGCCCTCCGCAAAATCAAGGTAGAATTCGAGGAACTACCTTTCCTCGTCCTGGAAGAGAATCTGGAACAGGCCGGCGACCACGCCAAGGCCGCGGGCGCCAAGACCGCGGGTGATCCCGCCAAAGCCTTCAGCGATCCCGACGTGGTCATTTCCGAGGGCTATTACGGCATTGCCGCCATCACCCATTGCTGCCTTGAGTCCCACGGGAACGTGGCGGAGTGGACGGGGGATAAACTGCTCACCTATTCTTCCACACAGAACGTTCCCGGCCTCCCCAGCCAATTCGGAGATTCATTGCGCAAGCAGGGGATCGACGTTGCGGACAAGAATGTGGAGACCATTTGCAATTACATTGGCGGCGGATTCGGCAGCAAATTCGGTGCTGACGAATGGGGCATCCATGTGGCGCAACTGGCGAAGGCTTCCGGCAAGCCCGTCAAGCTGATGCTCGATCGCAACATGGAAATGGAAGCGGCGGGGGCGCGGCCTTCCGCCTATGCTCGAGTCAAAGTGGCGGCGAAGAAAGATGGAACGCTGGTGGCGTGGGATTCCCACTCCTGGGGGACAGGCGGTCCCAGCGGGACGGGGATGCCACCCCTTCCTTACGTGCTGCAGATTCCCAACAGCTCCACTCAGCATTCTTCCGTCAGCACCAACACCGGCCCGGCACGCGCCTGGCGCGCGCCGGATCATCCGCAGGCAGCGGTGCTGACCATGTGCGCCCTGGAAGATCTGGCCGCCAAGCTCAACATGGATCCGATCGATTTTCTCTCCATGAACGCGGACCTTGCTGCGGGAGGGCGCGGGAAAATCTACAAGGAAGAATTTCAGATTGCCGCCGAGCTTGCCGATTGGAAGAAAAACTGGCACCCCCGGGGAGACAAAACTGCTGGCCACATCAAGCGCGGTATGGGAGTGAGCATGCATACCTGGGGCGGAGCCGGCCACAACAGCAGTTGCAATGTGACCATCCACCCTGACGGCTCCGTGGAAGTGACCATGGGAAGCCAGGACCTCGGAACGGGCACCCGGACCGTCATCGCCATTGTGGCGGCAGAGACTTTCGGGCTGCCGGTGGAAGCCATCACGGTCAACATTGGCGATAGCAAATACCCTCCTGACAATGCTTCCGGCGGCAGCACGACGGTGGGCGGCGTCTCGGCCTCCACCCGCCGCGGCTCCGTCGATGCCCTGGATCAACTTCTTGCCGTTGTCGCCCCCAGTCTGGGCGTTCCGGCAGATCAGTTGGTCGCTGTAGGCGGAAATATTCAGGCTAAAGGCGATGCCTCCAAGAAAATTACCTGGAAGGACGCCTGTGCCAAGCTGCAAGTGAAGAGCATTCAGGCCACGGGCAAACACCCCGACCGGACCAAGTGCAAACTGGGGGATAGCGGCGTGGGCGGAGTGCAGATTGCTGACGTCTCCGTGGATACGGAAACCGGCCTGGTGAAGATCAACAAGATGGTGGCAGTGCAGGACTGCGGCCTCATCATCGACTTGAAAACTGCGGAGAGCCAGTGCCTCGGCGCCCTGATCATGGGCATTGGTTACTCGCTCTTCGAAGAAAAGTTCATGGACCCGATCACGGGACGCATGCTGAACAACAATATGGAGTTTTACAAGCTGGCCGGCATCGGGGACATCGGTGAACTGGTGGTCCACATGATGACGGGCCCCGGCTACGACGAACGCGGGACGGTTGGCCTCGGCGAGCCTCCGGTGATTTCCCCGGGCGCTGCCATTTCCAATGCTGTGGCCAATGCCATCGGCGTGCGGGTGCCGACCGTTCCCCTGACTCCTGACAAAGTTCTGGCCGCACTCGCGATAAAGTAGGGCCGAACGGCGTTCGGCCTTTGGGCGAGCACTGCTCGCCCCTCCGAAAGGAAGGGTAGCTTCATGGAAGCCTTTGAATACGCTCGGCCGAAATCACCCCAGGAAGCCGTCAAGTTGCTCGCCGGTGCGAAGGGTGAAGCGCTGGCGCTGGCGGGGGGCACCGACCTGATCAGCTTGATGAAGGACGGCGTGGCTAGCCCCAAACGCCTGGTCAGCTTGCAGAACGTCAAGGAACTCAAGGGAATTTCCTTCCACCGGGAGTCGGGGCTGCGGCTGGGCGCCGGTGTGACCTTGGAAGAGTTAATGGACAGCGCCGACGTCCGGGAGCACTACCCCGCGTTAGTTCAGGCGGCGGAGGGCGTCAGCAGCCCGCAAGTCCGCAGCACGGGGACCGTGGGCGGCGACCTCTGCCAGCGTCCGCGCTGCTGGTACTATCGCGCCGGGTTTGGATTGCTGGCGGTATATAAGGGCAAACCGCTGGTCCCGGATGGCGACAACCGCTACCACGCCATTCTGGGAAATTCCGGCCCGGCTTATTTCGTAAGCCCGTCCAGCCTGGCTCCCCTATTAATCGCCTTGGACGCCAAGGTGAAACTCCACGGCCCGCAAGGCGGACGGGAAATTACCGTGAAGGAATTCTTCGTAACCCCCCAGCGCGACGGTGAGCTTGAACATGCGCTGCCACCGGGGGAGATCGTCACCGAAATCCAGGTGCCGCATCCTGGGGACGCCAAGATGGCGGTCTATGAAGTGCGGCAGAAGGAAGCTCTGGATTGGCCTCTCGCCGCCGCGGCGGTGGTCCTGAAGCTCGACGGCGGCAACGTGCAAAGCGCCCGCATCGTGCTGGGGCATGTAGCGCCGGTGCCCTGGCCTGCGCCGGAAGCGGAAGAAGCTCTGAAGGGCAAGTCGGTGGATGAAGATTCCGCGTGGGAGGCGGGCAAAGCCGCACTCAGCAAGGCGACGCCGCTTTCCAAGAACGCTTATAAAGTTCAACTGGCCCGCGTGGCGGCGAAACGCGCCATACTGCGTGCCGTGACGTAGGGACAGATGCGGCGCTCGTTCGCCCCGATGGCTAGCGTCGCCGCAGCGATCGTTCGATCGAGGGTAGGGCCGAATGGCGTTCGGCCGGGACAAGCGCCGCTCGCCCCCTAGGATGAAAGGAGAGGCGTGATGATGACTGAACCTGTTCGTCAAATTGCCGAGCCCAAGGTGCAGTGTCGATTGATTCGCTCGAAGTGGATGTTCATCGAGGCGGAGCCCGACCCCACGGTCCCCCGCTCCGGCGCCAGTATTTGCTGGTGTGTGCACACCCAGAAGGTCATGGGCCCGGATGGCCAAGTCGTCACGCCGGAGGCTTGTAACCCGGAACGGCCCTGCTTCGAAGCGCTGTGAGGGTCAATGATTTGCAATCGCGGATCTGATTTTTACCTCATCGCGTTCACCTCAGATTTCTGAACGGGTAGCGCAGTGGTACGCGTACTTGGCGTTCCGCTGCGGCTCTTCTTCGGGGATTGACTTCTCTCGGGAATGACATTTGCGAATGCGGGTATGCGGCCTATAAGGAGCGGCATGTGGTGGCTTCGACGCCTGGTGGCATCAGTGGGTAGCGCGAGGTAGGCGCACTTCGACTTCCTCCGCGGTTCTTAACATGGAAATATAAACCATGAAATTAACATCCACACATGAAATGCCGTGGACGGACGAAGAGCCGCAGACGAACACAAAGAACGCGTACGTCTGTTACCCGCTGATCATAGCCCACGGAGTGGGTGACGTCGTGTAGCCCATGGCGAGCTAGCCATGGGTAAACGCGCCCCCCATGTTCATCCAGCCCCGTAGGGGCGGAGTCTGGGCATACCGACGTCGCCTTACGACGAGGCCCATTACCAGCAAGCTCTCTCGCGCCGGGGTTCGCTCCTGGCCACAACCCTGCGCCGGGGTAGTGTGATATTTGTGCGTTGCTGAAGATAATTGAAATTTATGGATTTCCAGCAGCCAGCACAGATAGAGCATTGATAGGAGTAGGCAATGCTGAAGCTGCGGAAGGAACGCTGAGAGTATGTATACGTTCTACCATTGCAGAAATAGCGCTCTTGGCAATATCGAACAAACGTAGAGATTCAGTCATCTGTAAAAAGGCTTCTGGGTGCATAAGGGTATTTCGATGGAGGTCGCGTATATGATCGAGGATATCCATGAGTTTAAGTTCTTCACCGCTGGCCCTTAATTCGTTAATGCACTGCGCCATCTCTGGAGGCTTCGTTCCCGAAACAGGCTTCTTTACGAGTGTCCAATAATCTCTAAGAACTGCCTCAACAGATCGCATTGTATGAAATCCCGCAGCGGTTGCAAGCTCAAAAGCCAAACATCTTCCTGCTTGATTAAAATCTCTTTTGGCGCTTTCTGAGACAACGCCTCGGCAATGCTCCGGCAATCCTTCCAGAATAGCAAGCTCAGCGTTCTCTATTAATGCTGGGGTCGAGTAAATGCCTATCGATGAAACATGGTAAATATCCAAGCCTGGAAGTTCATTCGCCAAAACAGTTTCAAAGTCTCTCGCAGATTGTCCAAGAGCCGAGATGTTCCAAGATTCCAGTGGTTGTTTGAGGTTAAAATTTTCTCCACCTTCTCCCTCCCATGGGAGTTTTGGTGGAATTCCTGTATCGTGAATAGATTGCAATAAGACACCAGCAGCGCGTTTCAGTGATGGAGAAAAGAAAGAGTTCCCCGATGAAAACCACTGGAGATGATTCTTAGCACCTATTAACTTCCAAAATATATCATTTAGTGTCATGCCTTCAGTGTATATGAATGTAGTTAGAGGATGGACGCGGATTGCTAAATCGTAAATCGAATACGTATTCAGCTTTATCATGAAACCACCTGTAGAGGTGCATTGAAACAATGCAATGGACATTCCGGCCTCCGCATCACACAATAATACGGGGCCTTTTCGTGGGCAGTGGGTGCGCCAACACTTTCTGCGCCGAATAGGGTTCGGCTATCGGTATTTTCCCGCCCTCATCCTACCTACTTGGGCGCGTTCCTAAAACTATCACTGGAGCGTGTAAAATGCAAATTACCCGTCACTTCAATCCTTCTAAACTCACCCAGCTTATTGGTTTACTAGTGATTGCATTAAGCGCAATCATGCTAGGCCTCTTGGGCGGTTGCATTGGTTTGGGCGCAGGCGGACTGGGAACGACCCCAATAAAGCGGAGCATGTTAAACGTGTTTAGGGCCGCCCCTTTTAACTGGATTTGTGGGGAAGTAGAGAGAATGGCGCATTCGTTACATCTGAAAGCCCCTCCTGCATACGTTAAGACGCCAGCCTTGATACCGCATTTTTCGCAATCTATACCATCTAGTGGTTGGACTTCATTGGTTAATGTGCTTCCTTCAAGGCGTATCGCCAGTGGGAAAACTTCTGGTTCCCGTGCACAAAAAGATGCTCCCGAAGCTTGGATTCCAGACATAACCACTCCTTGGGATGCCTGCACTCGGGTAGACATATGGATGAGCAAGAGTCCCAAAGACGCAACACAAACTCCGACAATAAATGATCCAGATGCCAGCGCAACCTTGGTCATAACACCCCCTTCAAAACGTAAGAGTGGGAATTGTACGGAATGGTTATACCACTAGTAAGTGGAAGACGGGCATTAAAAGGTGAAGCGGTTTTACACTACGCGAAGCAGTTCTGTGATTGTCCAGAAGTGATCGGTTAATCCCGCTTCCATCGCAGGCGTAACCCGAAGGGTCTGGTGAACGCGAACAAAATTGTACCAAGTGAAGTAGAGCGCCAGCATTGCGTAAAGCTTCTCCCACTTTTTCGAGAAGGCATTGGTCAAACGGGTGAGTCTCCGCATCTGCATCCTCATGGTCAAGTTCTGGCGCTCGACATGAGACGTGCTGATCTTCGCGCGGTCGGGATCGCCGAACACCGGAGTTTTCTTGCATCCGATGCAATCTGCCGGTGAGTAGCGCGTTTCGCTCTCGGGATTGGAAGCATAGACCTTCACCAATTGGGCGAAGTCCACACCTTGCGCAGCCAGGGTCAATACGATGGCATCCTTGTAAGGCGAAAATCCATCTGTCGTCACCTGAAAGCTTCCCTCTGTGGCCGCAGCGAGTTTTTCCGTGAAAGCCACAGTGTCTCGCTCCGTGCGCCGCCCCAAGTGCCAAGCCAGAACCAATTTGCTGTGGCGTTCAATAGCAACAAACGTGTAGGCATACCCAATGGTAGTTTCGTCTCGGCCCTTTCTGGCTTTGGTCTTTTCCTTCATCCCGACATAGCCCCACATCTCGTCGCATTGCACTTCTTTTACCCGCAAGCCGTGGATGCGCTCTTCCATCAGGCGCTCGCAGCGCTCGCCAGCAAGACTGAGGAGATTCAGAATGGTTTTTGGATGCACGCCGGTTATGCGGGAAGTGGTGCGAGCCGAGCATCCTTCCACCGAGGCCACCAGCGGCCAGTTTCAGATCACCACCGATGGATTCAAGCCTTACGTGGACGCGATTCAATACAGTTTGGGAACACGGGTGAACTTCGCGCGGTTGGTCAAAGTCTACGCCACTCCCCGCGATGGCGAACAGCGCTATTCACCCGCCGAAGTGGTAGACACGGTGGCAGTCCCAAGATGGGCAGAGCCAGAAGCCGACAGGATTTGCACGAGTCATGTGGAAAGGCAGAATCTCTCGATTCGCATGGGGATGCGCCGGATGACGCGCTTGACCAACGCCTTCAGCAAGAAGTGGGGAAATCTTAGAGCAGCGTATGCCCTATGGTTCGCCTATTACAACCTGTGCAGAATACACCAGTCCCTTCGCATGACGCCCGCGATGGAAGCTGGAATCACAGACCACGCCTGGGAAATCCGAGAGCTGCTTTAGCCATCCCACAAGGTATGGTGCCACGGAGATAACAACACCACAATGGGTTGAGATTTCACTTGACGAAATTGGCTATACAAGGGAAACTCTACACGGACACACCCCGATGCCAGTCGGGGAGATTCACGCGGTCCATTGAGAGGGGATCGCTGCGAATCTAACATAGAGGTGTTCGTCCATGCAAGCAACAATCGAGGAAAAATCCATAACCCATGAGGTAGTCCAAGACAGAGTTGCGCCCGCTGATTGGAGGGTTGAGGCAATCGACTCCAAATCAGGAGACGTATTCGTAACGATTTTCTGCGGACCTCTAGCTGAAGAAAGGGCCAGAGAGTACGCGAAATTCAAGCAGAGTATTTACTAAGGAACTTCCACTTCGATTTGGTCAACACAGGTTTGCGGCCTACTGTGCCGTGGGTCTGTGTACCAAGGGCCATCGACAACAGACAGTATACTGAGGCCGTCCACCTCCATGCATTTCCACTGACCGCCTGGAGGAAGACCACGACTGCTCTCTCCAGCAAACTGGAACGAGAGTACATGGTGGACTCCATTTTTCCAGCCCATCACATGAGGGCACATCTCTCGATAGAGACCATCGTAAGAGCACCTGACTTGTCGCCTGTTGATTATTGCATCTCGGAGGACTTCAGAATTTGAGGGCATCATATCCCCCTACCTTTTAAATTACGGTGGATGGATAGTAACACTCTTGGACCAAGATTCAACACAAAAGACAGCAACAACGAGCAACCCAACTTGACAAAGGGTGTAGAGTTTTCTTGGGAGAGGCTGTCGGAGGCAGGGCTTAGGTCACTTCACCTTTACGCTTTAACGTAAAAGTGAAAAACCTTAGCCTTTTTCGGGAAAATGACCTTACCGTTACGGACAATGTAACGGCAGAACACTTCCCGATAGCCAGGGCGTGGCTTGCTGTTTTTCACGGTTTCTCCTTTCTGAGACTCGCCTTTATTGGGCTCGCCCCCTTGAACGGGGATATTTCTCCGCTCAAGGAGGCGGCCCTTAGGGTGATCCAGAAAGAAGGCCGCGAATAGAGGGCCAGCGGTGACCGCTCTCCGACAGCGCGGCGAATGATACGCCAGCGTTAATCATAAATCAACATCAACATAGACTTAGAACACTACCGCGTATAATCCGTCCGCAACTGGTGAGAGGTTTGCAGAAATGGGTGATGGTGAGTGGTACTGGACTGGGTACAAGATTTGCTTTGTCCTTGTTTTCATCGGGGGCTGGATTTACTGCATTGCCTCATATGGTTTCCTTTTTGGGCTCGGGTTGGGATGGCTTCCCAGCGGCATCATGGCGGCGCTTGTCAGCTTCCTGTGGCCAATCGTGGCGGTGGGTCTTGTTATACTGGCTTTGGCTATCCTTTATTTCCTTTCAAAGTAGCTTGCGAAAACCAACACACTTTTAGGACACCACCAAATCTTCGGATCAATCCGGTCGGAAGCAAGCGGGGTAGCGCGGCGCGGTGAGGCCGCAACCACGCATGTCGGGGCGAACGGCGTTCGCCCTTGGCCGAGCGCCGCTCTGCCCTACAAACGCCCGAACGCCATTCGGCCCTGCGGCGTGCATGAAATTTCTTCCCAAAAAAACTAGAAATTTCGCCCTTGCATTGCAGAACGGGTAGCGCAGTGGTACGCGTACTTGGCGTTCCGCTGCGGCTCTTCTTCGGGGATTGACCTCTCTCGGGAATGAGATTTGCGAATGCGGGTATGCGGCCTATAATGACGGCGCCACTCCGTGGCTGAATACGTGCCATGCTCCTGCGCCTCGGACCATGTCGTGGGGGTAGTTTGCGAACTGCCCCTGCGATGCTCCGGTAAGCGCCTGGGGCAACAGCAACTTCTTCAATTCCTCAAGTGCGGTCGGCTTTTGCTGGTGCTTTATCGGCACCACCCTTGTTTCCCCTGTCACCACCACCCCGTCGCTCAACGCGCCACCCCTCCTCAACTGAGGAGGGGAGTTTTGGCTACTGCCGTTAGGGCTCCACTCCTGATTCAGGAGAGGTGGCGCTCAGAGCGCCGGGGTGGTTACGCCGGGGTGGTTACAGGGGCGCTGGGCGCGAGTTACATTGTGCTGACGGCATTCTGGCCGTCAGCGGCGGCTCCCTCCGCCGAATCGGCGTCGGTCTGTTGCTGGGCCAATGTCGCGGCAACGTCGGGGTCCGGTTGCGTCGTTCCCTCCGGCACGGGGCGCGCGTTGGCCACCGGCCCCGGAGGTATTCCATCCTGCCCCTCGCTGTCCGCGAGCGTGCTGAGTCCGTCGTCAATCTGCTCCCGGAACTGGTTGTGCATCTCTTGCAGGATGACCACGTCAATCTGGGTGGAAGTATGGGCAGGGCAGTCTCCGGCCTTGCTGGTGAGGACATTCACTCCCACTTTGTTGCCAGGCAGCAGATTGTCTTCCTGGCGTTCGATGACGTCTCCGGGAGTCAATGTGCAGGTGGCGCCTGCCAGCGGAACATCGAGATTCTGCGTCACCACGAACGTGCGTTGATGGGGATCGAGCACCGGGGGTATTTGATCGGCAGCCGCGGGTTGCTGGCCCCCCGGCAGCGTGGAAGCCCCCTGTTCCTCGCCGATCTCCTGCTGGGCTTCTTGCGCAATCGCGTTTTTGACCTCAGTGCTCAGTGGTGCGGTTTCCGCACTGGTTCCGTTGGGGGGGGTGGGGCCCGTCGAGGATGGTTCGTATTCCTGGTGGTTCTGGTACGCGGTCTTGAGATTTTCCGACAGCACGAAATCGGTCAGCCAGAGGGCCGCCGTGGGATAAGCCGGCGCCGGGGTGAAATAGCCCGCGTAGAAACCCATCCAGGGCCCCGGACTCTGACCCCAGTTGTATACTGCCGCCGCAGGCCAAGGATTCTGGACCCATCCGTAAAATCGCGGCTGATAGTAATTGGCGGGAACGTAGCGAAAGTAAACAACGCCCCGGTAGCGATAGGCGCGGTAGACGTGCGCGTAAGTCCGGCCGCCCACCATGGAGGTTCGTTGAAAGTAGCCCATGCGCCCCGGAATCGGCCGCTGGACAAACCCCCGGCCTTTTCCGTAAGTCACAACCAGAACCCCTCCGGGCCGTATCCCGAGGGTTCCGCGCTCGCCACGCACGCTGCGAGCGACAAACAGGTTGTTGTTCGGGCGCACCACGTGTACGGAATTCAACCTGCCATCGCTATTGTAGTTCGCCTGCAAGCCCGGCCGGGTGAAGACTCTTACTTGATTGTCTTTGTCCACCATCCACCGCCGGCCATCCGGATGGACAATGGCCGCTCCCCCGCCTGGCATCGCCATACTTCTGGCATTCGGAGGCAACCTGAACCCGCCGGGTTGGGCGCCGCCACTTCCCCCGGTTCCCTGCGGATGTACGCCGCCGATAGGCGGATTGTTGCCGCCACCTTTGTGCATTTCCGTTGCGAGGTCAGCGCCCTGGCCGCCGGTAGGCTTGACCGCTACCACGTTGCCCCCGGTCTGTCCTTGCCGGGGTGGCGGGGTAGTGTGCCGCACGACCTGAGGTTGGGGAGGGGCTTTGGGTGGTGGCTTCACGGGGGCAGGAGGGGGCGGCTTTTGCGGGACTGGATGCGGGTGCACCGGTATCACCTTTTGCTCGGTCACCTGCGCCCTGCCCAAGGCGCGAGCTGCGAGTAAAGCCCCGAGAGAAAACAGAAGGATGGCCAGAACGTGCTCTGTCGATTTGGCAGATTTCATCGCAATCTCCTATGGGCGATGGGCTTGCGAGTCTGATTGACAAGCGCGCCGGTACCGCGAAAGTATCGCCCACCCAAGTCGGGTTCGCCAAGGCAAGCCACGGGACCTGAGCATTGCAGCAAGGACCCCCTTCCTGATGCGTTAGATCAGTTTCTGGAGTAAATATAGCTTGTTTGGGAGGGTCTGCCAACGACAATTTGTCATCCCAATAAGAAGCCGGCTGGTGGGGAAAACCGTCCTGTTCGTTCCCGCTCAAGGAACGGTTGGGCTCCATGACTCTGGACCCAGGAGACTGCATGCGTTGCGGTGGCCCATATCGTGCTGACAGTCAAAAAGGTGAGGAAATGTCCAACATAGGACAAAATGTCGTAAAGGAAGAGCGTCAGGGCGAGCCTTGTCGCACCGCGTCCCACTCTTGCGAGCCGCTGAACCCCTGCGAACTTGAAATCGATTTGTTCTGCAAAGGAATGCGTATTAGCCCTTTATGTGATCTTGTCAATGATGCGCGCTTCATTACCCGCACGCGCGCAGGGCTGGGCAGCGGTCTGGAGTTGGTCATTCCCGGGTCCATCAAAGAAGTATGGGTGA
>Ga0335085_10007284_pt1 | contig 17232 bp, 15 predicted proteins | sample Lox_Sample_45_FD_206712 | JGI IMG/M metagenome (GOLD analysis project Ga0335085, IMG submission 206712) | Soil microbial communities from Loxahatchee National Wildlife Refuge, Florida, United States - Lox_Sample_4.5 | ecosystem: Environmental > Terrestrial > Soil > Wetlands | place: USA...
ATCGTAATAGTCGCCGCCGACGGCGCGGGCAGGATAGCAGTGGCCCGCATAGTCGAGTTTGTGGATCGGCGGGCGCCATTGCGGGAAAAAACGGCACTGCACTTCGTTGGCGATTTCGAGTTCCTGGACGGCGCGGCGATCAGCTTCGAGCTTTGCGGCAGTGGCGCGGCGTTTCGCTTCGAGGGCATGGGTGACTTCGTCAAAGCTGACGAGAATGAATATGTTTCCGTCAATGTCGCGGAAGCGGGCGATGGCGCTGCCCCAAACCGAAGGCTCGGTCCCGAGAATTTGGGAATCGGTTTGGGGTTGAGGTGGGCGCGGGTCAGAATCGTACTTGAGGCGCTTGAGACGCGGCGTGGAATGAAAGCGCACGCCGCGCCGGGACCATTCCTGAAATTTGCCGAGAACGTCTTCAGTGATGAGCACGATGTTTGTAGAGCGGCCGATGAGTTTGTATTCGGGAGATTTGGGCTTAGGGACGATAAGCGCGAGCACAGTGGAACCGTCCGGAGGAGCAACGGCGACGAGACGTTCGCCGGACTGGAGTTTGGCGTCGTAGGCAAGATGGAAGCCAAGCTGATCGACGAAGAAGCGAATGCTCCGGTCGTGGTTGCGGACGAAGATGTTTACGCACTGGATGCTCAGGTGGGGGTGCTGCGGAGCGGCAGAAGTCGGGCCGTTGGACATGGGGAGATTATAAGACGGGTGCATCGAAGGAGGAAAAGATGTGAGCTTTTCTGCCGGGTGCTAGAAACTCGTATCATTTAGGATGTGCCCTGGTAAGTGTTACGCGCGTCGCAACGAAGGAGGATTCTGTGAACACTAGAATCTGGCAATCTGTTGGGCTGATATTGGGCTTAGTGATGCTTTCAAACCCGACAATGGCAAAGCCTCATCGGCAGAAGCCTGACCCGTGCCGAAATGCATCGAATATGACGCAGAGAGAAATTAATGCGTGCGCCAACCAGGGCCTGCGCGAGGCAGAATTGAAACTTCAAATGCCCCTTAATGGGTTGGGCATCCATGAAGACAGTCCAGAGGAAAAGGCGTGGGAGGCCTATAGAGACGCCCAGCTAGAGGCGCTTTACCCTCAGAAGGACATTTCAAGCTTCGGGTCCGTGTACCCAATGTGTTTAGCAATTTTGAAAAAGACCCTCACGGAAGGGCGTATCCGGGACCTGAAAGCGCTAACAACGTCTGGAGAGGGCGACGCTTGCAACGGTTACGAGTCTGCAGGCCCCAAGAGGGAGTAGCTCCCGTCCGGATCTCGCAAATCGCAGACCGGGTCGCAGCGCAAGCTTGGGCGGTGTCCTGATATGGAGTGCGGGAGCCCTGCTCCCGCTTTTGCGAGTGATGCTGCGGCAAAAGCTCCCCCTCTCAGCGCACCACGTATGCGTGCGATTCAGGAGGGTGCCTTCTGGTCGCCGATTCGGGAACACCCAGCCGAAATCAGGACGCTGTCCGAGCTCGGGTCGGGGTGACAGACGGGGCGAAGTGGGCGACAATTTACTTGGTGTTGTTTTCGCGCGCTGAAATGTGTCGTTGTCGATGAATGCGCGGAGTTGGCAGAGAGAAAAGGGCGAGGGATCGAATGACGGCGAAGCTATTGGATGGGACGAAGATCCGCGATGAGATGTTTGCGGAGTTGAAGGATGAGGTGGCGATCCTGGAGTCGGCGGGGATACGGCCGGGGCTGGCGGCAGTGCTGGTGGGAGAAAACCCGGCGTCGCAGCTCTATGTGAAAAGCAAGATTGCGGCGTGCGAGCAATTGGGGATGGGGAGCGGGCTTTTAACGCCGGACGCGAACATCAGCACGATGGGGATGCTGGCGATTGTGGAGGATTTGAACAAGGATAACGACACGGATGGAATCTTGATCCAACTTCCGTTGCCGGCGCAGGTGGATACGAAACGCGTGCTCGAGGCAGTCGATCCGGCGAAAGACGTGGACGGATTTCATCCGGTGAATTTGGGGAAATTGGTGAGCGGTCGGCCAGGTCTGGTAGCATGCACGCCGGCGGGCTGCATGGAGATTTTGCGGCGCAACGAAATTCCAATTGAGGGAGCGAACGCCGTGGTGCTCGGAAGGAGCGACATCGTGGGAAAGCCGATGGCGCTGCTCTTGATGCACGCGAACGCGACGGTGACGATTTGCCATTCGAAGACGCGGCATTTGCCGGACGTGGTCCGGCGCGCGGACATCATAGTGGCCGCGATGGGGAAAGCGGGATTTGTGCAAGCGGATTGGATCAAGCCGGGAGCGGCGGTAATCGACGTGGGAACGAACCGCGTGACGGACGAGGCGGAAGCGGAAAAATTATTCAGAAACTTCCCTGCCCGCCTGGAAAAATTCCGGGCGAAGGGAAATGCCCTTGTGGGAGATGTGCATCCCGACGCGGTGAACGTGGCAGGGGCTTTGACGCCGGTGCCGGGCGGCGTTGGCCCGATGACGATTACGATGCTGATGAGCAATACCGTGAAGGCGGCGCGGATGCGGCGAGCGAAGTCGATTCCACGAACGATTTCGGCGGGCGGACCATCCAGCGCTGGGGCGCGCTAAAACAGAGAATGCTGCGACTCGGACTTACCGGGGGCATCGCTAGCGGCAAAAGCGCCGTGGCGGGGATGTTGCGGGAGATGGGATTTCACGTGCTGGAAGCGGACAGATTGGCACATACATTGAGCGAGCCGGGACAGGCGGCTTATGAGGAGATAGTGAAGCATTTTGGGACAGAGATTTTGGGGGCGGACGGGCGGATCGACCGGAGCAAATTGGGGGCTCTGGTGTTTGCGGACAAAGGTAAATTAAAGAAGCTGAATGCCATCTTGCACCCGCGGGTGGAAGCAGAGATGGTGCGGCAATTCGAGGAGTGGGAAAAAAGCGGCGTGCGGGACGCGGTGTTTGTGGAAGCGGCGCTGCTAGTGGAGGCGGGGTATCAGAACAGGCTGGATGGATTGGTGGTGGCATGGTGCAGGCCGGAGCAGCAACTGGAGAGACTGATGGCGCGTGGAATGAGCGAGGGAGAGGCGCGGCGGAGGATTGCGGCGCAGATGCCAGTGGAGGAAAAAATGCAATATGCCACGGAGAGGATCGATTGTTCAGGGACGTTGGCGGGGACGCGCAGGCTAGTGGAGGAATTGGCGGGGAAATTGAGGCAAGGAGCGGTGGGAAGCGTCTAAGTGGAGAGTAGAGGAAAGACGGGAAAAGAAAAGATTGGAAAAGCGCGGGCCTTAAGCCGCGCTACTACTGAAATTTCATGTGATATCTTCGAATTTAGATGCGGTCGGGAAGGATTGAGACTATGAGTGTGGGAAAAAGAGCGAACGTGGTGCGATTGGCGATTGTGGCGGTGGTGCTGATTTCCGCGGCGTATTGGGCTGGAGGACGGTGGGGCCAACGACAGCCGAGGAAGGTAGAAGCACTGCCAATCGCCACAACGGCAGGACTGACAAATGTCTCCGCACGAGACGCCGGACTTACGGATGATGAGTCCATTAATGTGCGGGTGTATCGGGCGGTGGCGCCAGCGGTGGCGAATATTTTGACGAAGGCGACGGAATACGATTTTTTCATGGACCCTGTGCCTGTGGAAGGAGCCGGGTCAGGTTTTGTGGTCGATCCGCGCGGGTACATTTTGACGAATTTTCACGTGGTGCAGGACGCGCAATCGATTGAAGTTGTGCTCGGCGACCAATCACACTATGCGGCAAAATTTATCGGCGCGGACCAGCGCAATGATGTAGCGCTGATAAAAGTCGAGCCAAAGGGAAAAGCGCTGGTCGCGCTGGAGCTGGGGGATTCGTCGAAACTGCAAGTGGGACAGAAAGTGCTGGCGATCGGAAATCCTTTTGGATTTCAGAGCACGCTGACGACGGGAGTGGTGAGCGCCCTTGGGCGGACGGTGCAGACCAGCCAATCGACATTCATTGATGAGGCCATTCAGACGGACGCGGCCATCAACCGTGGAAATTCGGGCGGCCCGCTGCTCAACTCGCATGGCGAGGTGATCGGAATCAATTCCGCGATTTATACGCCGAGCGGAACAACAGCGGGAATCGGGTTTGCGATTCCAATTAATACGGCAAAAAGAATTGAGCATGATTTGATTACAGAGGGGCGGGTGCGGGAGGCGTTTCTCGGAGTGCAGACACTTTCTGTCGGCGGGTGGTTATCGCAGGCGCTGGACTTGCCGGTGCAAGAGGGATTGCTGGTCGAAGCAGTGACGCGAGGCGGGCCCGCCGCACAGGCCGGATTGCACGGGGGAAACCAGCAGGCATTGGCGGGCATGCAGCAAATCACGATTGGCGGCGACGTGATTGTGGCGATTGATGGGCAGCCAATTGCCAATCAATCGGACATGAATCTGGTTCTGAACAGGCACCGCCCGGGTGATACGGTGAAAGTGGCGCTCTACCGGGGCGGGAAGAAAATGGAGTTGCCGGTGAAGCTGGGCGAGCGTTCAGGGAATTGAGTGACCACTGACCAACTCCGCACGGAATATGACGAACGCTCCGGTGAAAGAGCTACTCCATGGAAGAGGACCGACAAGAGTGTGTGCCCCAAGTGTGTGTCCTACTACCTCGAAAATTCGGCGCGGAAGCTCTCACGGTCTGATTCGTCAAGAGAAAACCAGGATTCGGCGATGTCGCGGACACGCTCGAGCTCGCGCTGCATTTCGGCGTGCTTGGATTCGAGGAGATCGGCGTTGGCATCGGGCGGGACGTAAATGGGAGGCGCGAAAAGAATGACGGCGCGCGAAAATGGAGCGGGCAGCAGGAAGTGATCCCAGGTTTTCTCGAAGGTCTTGCCGCGATCGACGCCGATGTGGAAGACGAGTACGGGGCAGCCGGTTTTGCGGGCGAGCATGACGGGGCCGGGTTTCGCGACGTAACGAGGGCCGCGAGGGCCATCAATCGTGAAGGCGCAATCGACGCCTTCGGCGAGACGGCGAGCCATGACCGCCAAACCGCGCAGACCGCCTCGTGAAGAACTTCCCTGAGCAGTGCCGAATCCAAGCCATTCGATGACTTTGCGAGTCCACTGGCCGTCGAAGGCTGTGGTGTTCATGACGACGACGCCGTGATTGCGGTGCCACCAGACAATCGGAATGATGACGCGGTGCCAGAAGGCCCAAATGCAGCGCTTGCCGCTGGCGTGGACGCGTTCGGCGTTTTGCCAGCCGAGGACTTCAAAGCGCAGAGTGGGCCCTAGAAGGCAAATTACTGTGTAGACCGCGGCAGCGATGAAAGGGATTTGAATCCGGCGGGACCAAGGGAGCTCGGGGAGACGGGTGTCGTAATGCGTGCTCACTGGTTCCGAAGTGGATTCAGGAGCCATTTTTTCGGCGGGATCCTGGGCAGGATCGGGGAGCGCGGCCGGAGTTGTGTCATGTGTGGACACGGTGGTTGTATGCGCCTCTGGATGCGGCTGCGAAGAGGGCGCGTGACGTATAGTATAGGCGAGAGTCTGGTGCCAGACTTGCCGGAGACGAATTAAGAGTGCCATTTCGAATGCATGAACGTGAAGTCCGCTGGAGGGTGCGGCTGTTGGGCACGGTTTGTGCTTTGGTCCTTGCGGCGACTTTTGTTGCGGTTGCGGGAGTGCCGGACCAGCCGAGTGGCGACGCGGTCGGCGTGATCGAAGGCGAAGACATTAACGTCACGGGGCCGATGAGCGTGGATGTGGTTGGGGGGCAGGTAAAAACAATCCTGCGGAGCGGAAGCGACGTGCGCGTGAAATCGGGGCAAGCGCGGATCAGCCTCGTGGAAGGCGGGCAGATTTCGATTTGCGGGCCGGCACATTTTTCGGTGCTGAAAGCGGGCGGGGCACTGACAGTGGCGCTGGAGAGCGGAACGATCCATGCGCGGGTGTTGCAGACGCCCGCTTTAACCTTTTATACGGCTCAGATTCAGGCGCAGACGGTAGCGATTGGAGATGACCCGAGAGAGATCCTTGTGGGATTCGAGAACCCTGGATTGATGTGCATTCGAACGTACCGCGGAGCGATACGCGTGGAGCAACAGTTGAGCGGACAAAGCGTGATGGTGCCGCAGGGCGAGGACGTGACGCTGGTAAACGGGCAGATCGACGCAATGGGGAGCGGAGCTGGGCACTGCAACTGTGAATTGCAGGTCGCGAAAGCTGCGCCGATGCCGCGAATTAGCGGCGGCGAGCAACCATCTGCACGGGGCTCGACGAACACGCAGGAGGAGACCACCGAGAAGGGGCAAGTCTTAAGCGGCGAGGCCAACACTGCCACGAGTAGAGCGGAAAAAAAAGAGGAACCGATCTATCAGGTGGACATGCCACCGCTGACATTTGACGCGAAGGCGCGAGTGCAGCCGGCGCCGAACCCACAGTTGATGGCGATTGTGAGGCGAGTGCGGGTGCGGCCAACTTTGATTTTTCACGGGAGCGTAGAGGAGGAGCCGGTCGCGAAGGCGGTGACGCCGCCTCCGCCGATTGCAGCGACACCAAAGAAGGTGGACGCGGCGCCGACGCGGGGCTCGGTGATGGAGCGGGTGCGATCGTTTTTCAGGCGGTTGTGGTCGTGAAGCGGGTAATTGGCGGGGTAGCAATGGATCACTAGGCGGTCCAGCCAGAGGGATAAGCCGGCCGGACGTACAGTTTCGGGAATGGCCCTTGGTAACATTCCCGCAGCCAGACAATCGTGATAGGTTTTTAGAATGAAGATGGCGCCCTTCTGTTCCCATCGGCGACCTCTCGCAAATTCTCAAGTGGCTAAGTTTCACGGGAGCCCTGAATGAAGAGCATCACAAGCGGAACTGCGCGCCGACGTCGCGGGCTTACGCTAATCGCCATCTGGTGCACGTTGGCGGTGTGCGGATGCGGAGGAGGTTCGTCGGTCACACCGCCACCGCCGCCTCCTGGGAATATCAGCGTGACGATCACGCCGCGACGGGGCGGGATTACGATGTCGCAGACGGTGGCGTTCACGGCGACGGTCACGAACGACGAGGGAGCGGCGGGCGTGACGTGGAGCACGACCGGGGGAACACTCTCGGGGCAAACAGCGATAGCAGCGACATTTACTTCGAGTTCGGCAGGTTCATACACGGTCACCGCGAAAAGCAACGCCGATACAACAAAATCGGCGTCAGCAGCAATCGGCGTAACGGATCTAAGCGGAGTCACGACGTATCACAACAATCTCTCGCGGGACGGCACGAATACAAAGGAGTACGCGCTCACGACATCGAACGTAAACAGTTCCGCATTCGGCAAACTCTTTTCCTGCGCGGTGGATGGAGAGGTGTACGCGCAGCCATTGTGGGTGGCGAATCTGGCGATTGGTGGAGGACATCACAACGTCATTTTCGCGGCGACGCAGAACGACAGTGTGTATGCATTTGACGCCGACGCTAAGCCGTGCGTGCCATTGTGGAAGAAGAGCTTTCTGGGCACGGGAGTCACACCAGTTGCTCCCAGCGACACAGGGGAGGCATCTGACATCAACACAACGATCGGGATTACGGGAACGCCGGTGATCGATGCGGGGACGCAAACCCTGTACGTGGTCGCAAAAACAAAAGAAGGGTCGAATTATCACCAGCGATTGCACGCGCTGAGCCTGATCGATGGAACGGAAAAATTCAGCGGCCCCATGGATCTAACAACCGCTCTAACAGTGAGCGGCAGCGGCGATACGGGCGATGCAAGCGTGGGATGCTCGAGCTCGCCGGGGAATATTGCTTTCTGCCCTTTGCGTGAAAATCAACGTGCTGGTCTCGCACTCGCGAATGGATTCGTGTATATCGCTTGGGCTTCGCACGGTGACGTGCAGCCGTATCACGGCTGGATCATGAGATTCAACGCTTCCAACATTTCGCAGGCGCCGGTTCTTTTTAACGATTCGCCGAACGGGCGAGAGAGCGGAATCTGGATGGCCGGAGGGGCGCCGGCGTTCGACGCCAGCAACAACATTTACGTGCTTACGGGAAACGGCGATTACGACAGCACGAACGGTGATTACGGCGACAGCTTTCTGAAACTGAACAGCGCATTGGCGGTCCAAGATTGGTTTACCCCGGCGGCAGAGGGGACGCTGGATTCTATGGACCTCGATCTCGGATCGGGGGGAGCCGTGATTCTGGTGGATTTGCCATCATCGAGCGTGCCGCACGTGCTAATCGGAGGAGGGAAAGGCACGAATTTCCTGGGCCAGGTATACGTGGTCAACCGGGACAACATGGGAAAGTTCAACTCCGGCAGCGATGCCGTGGTGCAGCAGTTTTCGCTGGGAGGTGGGATTTTCGCGACGCCGGCATTTTGGCAGAACACGGTTTATGTCGGCGGGGTGGCGCAAAATTTACGGGCCTTTGCGCTCAGCACGAGCACGAGTTTGCTGAATACAACAGCCACATCGCAATCGTCGCATTCGTTTGGCTTTCCGGGAGCTACGCCCTCCGTCTCGTCAGCGGGAACAACAAGCGGGACAGGGATCGTATGGGCACTGGATACAAACAGTACAACGGCAGCGAACGCTTCGGGCACAAACGGGCCCGCGGTGCTTTACGCGTACGACGCCACAAACCTGGGCACGCAGCTTTTTCGTAGCGATACTGCGAGCGGAGCTGCGAATGCGGCCGGGAACGCGGTGAAATTCTGCGTGCCGACGGTGGCAAACGGAAAAGTGTATGTTGGGACGCAGAGTGAGATCACCGTGTTTGGATTACTTCCGTAGGAGAGATCCTTCTTCACATCGCTCCTCGGGATGACATTCCTTCGCGGGAATGTCACATGCCTTCGTAGTTGGGGCCGCCGCCTCCTTCGGGGACGACCCAATCGATAATCTGGTAGGGATCGGCGATATCGCAGGTTTTGCAGTGGACGCAATTGGCGGCGTTTATTTTTAGCTTCAGCGAGCCGCTTGCATCCTTTGCCATTTCGTAGACAGCCGCGGGACAAAAATACTGACAGGGATTGCCGTATTCTTCGACGCATTTTGTGCCACAGATATTTGTGTCGGCGACGTGGAGATGGCAGGGCTGGTCTTCTTCATGGCGCGTGCCGGAGTGATAGACGTCGGTGAGGCGATCGAAAGTGAGTTTGCCATCGCCTTTGAAGCGCTCGGGGGCGGGGCGGCCGTTGATTTTTTTGTAGGCTTTGTAGCCTTCGTGGGCGTGCATGGGATCAATCAAGCCGCGGCCGCCGGTGATCTGCTGGAAGGCGGTGTGAAAGAAGCCGGCGAACATGCCGTGTTGGAAAGATTGATGGAAATTGCGGACTTGCCAGAGTTCTTTCTTGATGTAGCTTCGCTCGATTTTTTGTTGGAAGGCGCTGAGGGTTTCTGCGGAGGCGTCGCCAGTTTTCAGGGACTCGAAGATGGTTTCGGCGGCGAGCATGCCGCTCTTCATGGCCATGTGGATGCCTTTGAGGCGCTGCGAATCGAGGAAGCTGCCGGAGTCGCCGATGATGAGAGCGCCATCGAGGTAATTGCGGGGCATGGCGTACCAGCCGCCGTAGGGGAGGGATTTTGCGCCGTAGCGGACAAGTTTGCCGCCTTCAAGAATTTTTTTGAGGAACGGGTGCGTCTTCCAGGTTTGAAACGCGGCGTGCGGATCGAATTGGGGATCGGCGTATTCGAGAGCGATGACCAGGCCGATCGAGAGGCGATTGCCAGAGAGGCCGTAAATCCAGCCGCCGCCATACATGCTGGTGGGTACGGGCCAGCCTAGCGTGTGGGCGACGTAGCCTGGTTGAATGCGATTCGGTGTGATGTCCCAGAGTTCCTTGATGCCGATGCCATAGGATTGCGGATTGATGTTATCTAGTTTTTTTGTGGCGACGAGATTTTTCGTGAGCGAGCCGCGAGAGCCTTCGGCGAGGACAGTGACTTTGGAGTGGAGCTCGTAGCCGGGAGTGAAGTTGGACTTGGGCTTGCCGTTTTTGTCGAGGCCCTTGTCTTCGGTGATGACGCCGGCGACGCCTTCGCCTTCGTAGATTAGTTCAGCGCCGCCAAATTCCTTGAAGACGTTGACGCCGGCGGCTTCGACGAGGCCGCCCAGCCACTTGGTGACTTTGTTGAGAGAGACGACGTAGTTGCCTTTATTTTGGAAGGGCGGAGGGGTGATGGGAAAGCGGAAGGAAGAATTTTTTGTGAAGAGGAGAGCGGCGGAATCGGTGACGGGCGTGTCGAGAGGGGCGGATTTTTCAAAATCGGGGACGAGCTCGGCGAGAGCTTTGGGATTCATGATCGCGCCGGAGAGTTGATGGGCGCCGATTTCGCGGCTTTTTTCTAGAACGTAGATATTTTCGGCGGAGAGCGGAGGTTTGGCGCCGGAGTCGGTGTGCTTCTTGATGAGATTGGCGAGATGCAGAGCGCAGGAGAGGCCGGCGGGGCCTGCGCCGACAATCAGGACGTCGGCTTCGAGTTGTTCGCGTTGGACGGTCATGGATTGGGTAATCTTAGCAAAGCTCTTTTGCTGTTAGCGGAGTTTCTGAAATTCGTCCAGCGTAACGCCTAATTGCCCGAGAATTTGATTGAATAAAGTCTGTCCGATTTCTTCTCCACCATGGACGGTGGATTGTCGTGACTCGCCCGTCCGGATGATTCCATCTCCCGTCACTGCCCTTTTGGCTTTTGAGTACGAATCCTAAGATGCGGGCGACACGCTGAAACTCGCGTGCCGTAGCACTAGGCATGAACTATCTCAGTGGAATCAGCCGGAAGTTCCTGGCCTTTTTCTTTGTATTCGTCCTCGACCATGCTGAAGACGTTGGCCAGCTCTGCGAGAGCCTCCTCGCGCGTTTTCATTAGCGCGTAGCACGCAGGAAGGGCCGGAATTTCGGCCACCCAGGACCCATTTTCCTGCCGATAGAGAAATATCTTGTAGTCTTCAAATTTCATACCTCACTGATTATAGGTCAAAAGCCGCGGGTTGGCAGGATTCTGATTGTTTGCGAGAAGCAGGTTCCTCGCGTACGCTCCTAAGATTCTGGAATTCGTTCGCGTGAAGTTTGGTTAACAACAGTCGGATACCTCCTCCCTCTTTTTGCATAAGTGTTCATTCTAAAGGAAGATAAAGTCGTTTGTTTTGATACAGATTCGGAAGTGTTCATTCTAAAGAGCTTAGATGGTCGAAATTGCACTGGAATTGTGCAGATCTTGTAAGTATTCATAACAAATGACTTAGACTTCAAGTTAGCCTGAAAAAGCCAAAACGCCAACCGAAGAGGCGTTGGCGTTCTAAGAACGACTCACAGTATTACTCGCATAATAATGTACATTAATTTTAACTTACTGTCAAGGAAAAACAAGAGGGGATCAGCTTCCATGCGACTTACGGGGCGTTGACGGCCGCTGCCGGGACGGGCCCGGCGGGTTTTCGTGTGCCCTCGTTAAATCCATGTTATGTTCTTCGCCATCAGGTCCTTCGCTGCGTGCGAGCGCGAGGAAGGCAGATAAGTTATGGCCACGGCTGTACTGTCGCGGCAACGATTGCGCGGCGACGACATTTTTTTCCCCGCAATGGCGGTACTCATTCTCGGAGTCGTCGTTCTTGGCTTCGGGCGGACCTACTTTTTCGCGGGCATGTTGCGCGCCAAGCTGCCTAATACGCTGGTGCATATCCATGGCGCGCTGTTCGTCTCGTGGATCTTTTTCTTGGTCATCCAGACCTCGTTGGCGGCCGCAGGCAGACTGAAATGGCATATGACGTTAGGGATCGGCGGCGTCATTCTCCCTCCGCTCATGGTCGTGGTCGGCGTACTTACCCTGTTTGACTCCATCCGCCGCAACGGCACGGATATTCCTCCAGAGCTTCTGCTTGTGGGCGATTTGGAGAACCTGGCTCTCTTCGTTGTGCTTACCGCCTGGGCCTTGCTCGTGCGCCGCACAGCCGCCTCCCACAAGCGGCTCATGATCCTCGGCACTTTGGCCATCATGGGTCCGGCCATTGACCGCTGGCCCATTCCCCACACCATTGTCGGCACGCTTGCCATTATCCTAGGGCTTCCGTTGCTTGTCGTCGCGTATGACCTGTGGTCAAGCCGGCGCGTTCATCGGAGCACAGCGGTTGCTTACGCGATGATTGCTGCCGCGATTCTCACGATGCTTCCTGTTTCGCGGCTTGGATTTTGGCAGCACGTCATCGTTTGGATTCGCCACACTTGAGAGCTTAAACTTTCCTCATGGTGTTCGCTAAGCGGCTGCGCGAGGGGATACGGCGGGGAGAGATCACTTGCAGTGTGCGGATCTGGATGAGTCCGCGCGTGCGAGTGGGCGGGCGATACCGGATGGAGGAAGGCGAGATTGAAGTCGATTCGATTGAGCCGATCGGGTTTCCGGATATTACGCCGGAACTGGCGCGCGAGTCGGGGTTCCTGGGCGTGCTGGACCTGCTGAAGGTGGCGAAGCATGGCCGAGGAGAGAATATTTATTTGATCCGGTTCCATTATGTGCGGCCGCGGGGCAAGGGAAGGCGGAAACGCAAATCTAGATAGAACCTCGCAGGCATTTTGGGCGGTTTTTTCCTGGATGAAGGGTGGCGCCGCGACGAACGCGTCCGGTTCTCCGACTAATCGCGACTTGAACCACCGTTCGTGTCTCTCCTGCTCTCTATTGCAGCAACTGAGATTTCCCAAGTTCAGGTGTTTACCCGATTGCGCGGCAGGTCTTCACTGCCTGAAACTGCGTATGAAGGAAATACCCCGCGGTGGGCGTGGCCTTCGTTTCCCAGTCAGAGGCCGGGTATGCCTTGCAAATCGTGCGGATCAGTTAACCAGCGGAAGCTCGTCGCAGAGATCGCTATCCGTTTGCCGGGACTGAAAAACATTGACAAGCCAGTCGTGTGGGTATTTCCAGAGGTTGAGATCTGCTTGGGATGTGGCAGAGCGGAATTTCTTGTGCCGGAAGCCCAACTGCGCCAACTTTCGAAAACCGATGCGGCTGGGGCAGATTGAACCTAGAGTTGAGCCTAACTATTTCAGTGAGAATAAACGGCTGAGTGTTCCGCACGGATGCTTCGGAAAATGTGCTCCGCTTCCTTGCCCTGAAAGCTGCTCAACGGATATGCGCACAGGATGTCTACCTTGTGCGCTGTGGCCAGGTGGTTGCAAAGTTGTTCAATCCGAATAGCCGCATCCGCTTTGCCTTCCTCCCAAAGGAGTGAGACACCTTCACCGAAAATAGCAACGCGGGGATGTTCTGCCGATGCGGCTTTCGATGTTGACTCAATGAGCTTGGTGAAGCCCTCAAAAAATCGAGCCGCGTCAGGGATTTCATCGAGCATGAATGTGGAGAGCGTTTTGGCAACATCCAATAAAATGAACGTACCTTCCTGAATGGCGCCGTCCGTATCCGTGCCCCCCGTCTTCAACTTCTGGAGAAGAGTATCCCGATGTGCCTTGGTCGCGTTCACAATAGCCGCGTTACCGGCCTGGAGAGCCGCCGCTATAAAACGAGTAAGGCCATCGAGAAGAACCGCTTCATCAGAATAGAACAGAACCTCGTGGCGGTGAGCTTTCTCTCCGGAGCTGTCGGTGAACTCGTAGCCTTTTATGCCGCTACTGACAAATTGCTCACATCGAAGAACCGCGTCCAGGGCAGGCAATAGCTCGCTTTGTGCGTCTGTCTTACGAACGTAACCCAGGGCGCCCGTGGTCAGAGCTGCCTGCACCACGTCCACAGTACTGTACTGACTCAGGAAGATTATCTTGGAGCTGGCGGAGAGTTGTCGTATCTGCCTGGCCGCTTCGATTCCATTGAATTTTGGGAGACCGATATCCAGCACAACCAAGTCTGGCTTCAGTTCTTCAGCCTTCTGGATGGCTTCTGATCCATCTACAGCTTCGGCTATGATTTGCCATTCTGGCCGAGACTGAAATAACGAACGGACTTGCCGTCGCCAGTCTTCATAATCATCAGCAATTAGAACGCGAATTGATGGCAACGGTTACTGCTCCACTTTAGTGCGTGAATAGAAAGACGGCGCGTGCAAATGAGCTGCACGAGCCTCAAAGCCTCTAGGCCTGTTGACTTGCTCCCGGAATCTGCAGGCAAGATCATACTGCCGAGCATCGCGCCGCGGACCAATCATTATCTCATTTCACCGTTTGTAGCAACGCGGTTACGGTCTAGCGTCTAGTAAGCGTGGTAACCGGAAGCAGCGCCACTGCTCACAAGAAAGAAGCGGGAACCCGTCCGTGGGGACGCGAGTGAGGAGTTCGGAGGATTTGGAATTATTCGGGCGTCGGTTGGGGCGCGCATGGTTTCGGAGATCGGGGCGACAGCGCCGTGGTCGGCAAGTAGAAAGCTGGGAGCGTTGGAGTCTTTGTTAATGGCAAGGATGATGGCGAGGATGATGGCAAGGGCGGCGGCCGAAGGCTTGTTCGGAACCAAACACAACAACACTGGGCAGTTAGCCGTTTTCGACGCGGGACTTTATGTCGGAGTAGGCCGCATCGATTAGGCTGGTTAGGGCTGCGGCGTTTGTGGGCGTTGCCGGTTTCAGTTTGACGTGGCGCATGAACTTGCCGGTGCCTTGCAACAGGCGGGCGGGATCGGGGAGGGATGCGCCGTGGAAGAAGCCCACGTTTACGTGCGTCGCGAAGACATTCACGTAGGCAAAGGGGGCGTCTCCCAGGCAGGCAGTCGGACAGCCGTCATGCATAAGCTCGCGGACTTCGTCGCCGCACTTTCGCATGGCTTCAAACCAGCGATGTGCGATGGCTCCCAATTCACCGGCATTCTGTTTCATCCAGGCGTCAATGGCGGGGTCGTGCTGGACACCGCCGTCGAATCGCAGGAAGTCCGATTTCATCGTTGGTCGCCTTTCTGCTTTCGGGGACGCGGCGAGTGGTTAGGAAGACTTGGATTTTTCGAGGGCTTCGGTTAGGGCGGGCATGATTTCGAAGATGTCGGCGACGGCGCCGTAGTCGGCGATTTCGAAGATGGGAGCGTTAGCGTCTTTGTTGATGGCGACGATGGTGCGTGCGCCTTTCATGCCGACGACGTGCTGTATGGCGCCGCTGATGCCGAGAGCGAGATAGAGTTTGGGGGCGACGGTTTGGCCCGAGCTGCCGATTTGGCGCTCCATGGGGAGCCAGCCTTCGTCACAGATGGGGCGGGAGGCGGCAATTTCTCCGCCGAGGGCTTTGGCAAGGGCTTCGGCTTGGGGAATATTTTCAGGAGCTTTGATGCCGCGGCCGATGGAAACAATGATGGGAGCTTGGGTGAGGTCGACGGCGGATTTGGCTTCCTTGAAAAGATCGAGAGGCTTGGTGCGGATTTGATCGGGGGTTAGCATGACGGCGAATTTGTTGATGGGCGCTTTGCCGGAGGGATGCGCGGCGAGGAGATCGGCGCGGAATGCTCCGGATTGGAACGAGGCGAACCACGGAGCGGCGCCCTGGAAGGCGACGTCGGCAGCGGTTTTGCCCTGAAACATTTGGCGGACGAAGATGAGTTTGCCGGATTCGTGGCGATAGCCGATGCAATCTCCGATCATGCCTTTGCCGAGAGAGGCGGCGAGTTTTGGGGCGAAGTCGCGGACTTGATAAGTGTGAGGGAAGAGGACGAGATCGGGCTTCGCAGAGTTGATGACTTGCTTCAGCGCGATGCAGAAAGCATCGGGCGTGTAGGATTCGAGCAGGTCGTGTTCGACCTGGAGGACTTCTGTGACGTTTTTTGCGGCGAGTTCGGCGGCGAAAGCGTCGAGGCCTTTGCCGATGACGAGCGCGCTGACGGTGCTGGAGGTGTCTTTCGCGACTTGTTGAGCGGCGGCGAGCGTTTCGAAGCTGGCGTTGTTCCACTTGCCTTGGCGCAGTTCGGAGATGACGAGGATTTTCATGTTAGATGACCCGCGCTTCGAATTTGAGTTTTTCGACAAGTTTGGTGGCGACTTCTTTCGGGGTGCCAGTAAGGAATTCCGTCTTTTTGGTTTTCGTGGGCACGTAGATTTTTTCGATTTCTTGCGTGGGCTCGTGCTGGATGCCGAGAGATTCGCGGGTGATGGTGGCAATTTCCTTTTTCTTGGCGGCCATGATGCCCTTTAGAGTGGCGTAACGGACTTTGTTGATGCCGGACTGGATGGAGAGAACGGCGGGAAGCGGACACTCCATGTGCTGGAACCAGCCGGCTTCGAGTTCGCGCTTGAGCTTCATTTTGGGGCCGTCAATTTCGATGGCCATGATGATGGTGGCGTGAGGGCGGTCGAGAAGCGCGGCGAGGAGGACGCCTGTCTGGCCGAAACCGTGATCGTCGCTCTGAAGGCCGGTGAGGACGAGGTCGGCGTTTTCTTTGGCGATGGCGGCGGCAAGAGATTTCGCGGAACCGAGGGGATCGAGCTGGGCGAAATTGTCGTCGGCTATGTGGATGGCGCGGTCGGCGCCCTTGGCCAGGGCTTCCTTAATGGTTTGCTTCACGCGTTCCGGGCCCATAGAAAGTACGATGACTTCGCCGCCGTGTTTCTCCTTTAGGCGGAGGGCTTCTTCGAGGGCGTAACTGTCCGGCTCGTTCATTTCGAAGCCAATGTCGGACTCCTTGATCCAGTTTCCGGCGATCGAGAGCGGAGCGTCTTTGGCGGGGACTTGTTTGATGCAGACGATGATGTTCATGGGTTTAGTCCTTAGTGCGAAATGCGGTTGATTCCTGTCGCATTTTAGACGCGAAAGCTTTGTCGCGAAAAGAGCCGGTCTAAAGACCGGCCACTACAACTGCACAGACTGAAGTCTGTGCTACTCGGACCAGCGCTTGAAAATCAGGGCGGCGTTCGTGCCGCCGAAACCGAAGGAATTCGAGAGCGCGTACTCGACGGGCGCCTTCCGGGCAACGTTCGGGACGTAATCCAAATCGCATTCGGGATCGGGCACCTCGAGATTGATGGTGGGCGGCAGAATTTGGTCGCGCAGGGCAAGCACGCTGATGCCTGCTTCGAGACCGCCCGCGCCGCCGAGGAGATGGCCGGTCATGGATTTGGTTGAGCTGATAGGGACATTCTTCGCGTAGTCGCCAAAAACCCGCTTGAGAGCGCGCGTTTCGATGACGTCGCCGAGCGGTGTGGAGGTGCCGTGCGCGTTGACGTAGCCGATGTCTTCGGGCGCTAGCTTGGCATCTTTGAGGGCCGCGCGCATGACGCGAAAAGCGCCATCCCCGTCAGAAGCCGGCTGAGTGATGTGGTAGGCGTCGCCGGACATTCCGTAGCCAACGATTTCGGCAAGAATGGGAGCGTTGCGCTTTTGCGCATGTTCGAGCGACTCCAAAATGAGAA
>Ga0335085_10007285_pt1 | contig 17232 bp, 17 predicted proteins | sample Lox_Sample_45_FD_206712 | JGI IMG/M metagenome (GOLD analysis project Ga0335085, IMG submission 206712) | Soil microbial communities from Loxahatchee National Wildlife Refuge, Florida, United States - Lox_Sample_4.5 | ecosystem: Environmental > Terrestrial > Soil > Wetlands | place: USA...
GGGTGAAAAGTTAGACCCCGCCCTCCGCGAGCCGGAAGCGGATGGGGAGGAAGCCGCCCAGGTCGATCTCGTCGCCTGTCTCGATGGCCCGCACGTCCACCGGCTGCCCCAGCCGGTACGAGCCGCGCGCCGACCGCAAGTCCTCGAAAACAGGGCGTCCCCCCTTCCAGAGGATGCGGGCGTGGCGGGGCGAGATGAGGGGCAGATCCAGGCGCAGATCCACCTCCGGCCCGCTCCCCAGGATGAACTCCGCCTTGTCGATCTCGATCTCCGGCTTGCCGTCCACGGAGAGGAAGAGCTTCTGGTCCTTCGCGCCCCTGCGGGCCTTGCTCAAGGGCTGGGCGTGCAGCGGCATCCCGGGGGCCGCCGCGGCTGCATAGGCGGTGAGCGCGCGCTCGAGCACCACCCGCGGCTCCAGCCCGGTGCGCTCCGAGAGCCGGCGGATGAGGTCCCGCTCGGGCTCCGCCAGCTGCAGGCGCGCCTCCTTCTTCGGCGGCGGCGCGGTCTTCGCCCGCCGCCCCAGCGTCTTGCGCGTCTTCGCCATGGCCGCTCTCTACCACGGGGTGGGGACTTTCATCCCCCGAAGAGCCGCTTCCCCAGCTGCAGGTCGCCGAACACCACCACCGCCACCAGCAGCCCGAGCAGGAGCAGGAGGCCCACCACGTGCACCACCGATTCGATGCGGTGGTTGACCTTGCGGCGGGTGACCAGCTCGTAGCCGAGGAAGACCAGCCTCCCGCCGTCCAGCGCCGGCACGGGCAGGAAGTTGAAGAGGGCCAGCCCCACCGAGATGTTCGCCAGGATCCCGGCGAAGTCGGCCACGCCCCGCTTCACCTCCGCGCTCGCCTGCCGGACGATGGCGATGGGGCCCGCCAGCGAGGCGGTGCCCTTGCCGCGCAGGGCGTCCCAGAGCGCCCCCAGGGTGAGGGCGTTCAGCGCCCAGACGTCGCGCACCGCCCGCGGCACCGCCTGGGCGAAGGGCAGCCGCAGCGGCATCCGGTCCGGCCTCACCGAGATGGTCCCGTTCAGCGGGTGGAGGGTGAACGCCTGGCGCTTGCCCGAGCGCAGCACTTCCACCTGCCGGGCCGCCGGAGCGTCGGGTTTCTGCAATTCGGCGCGGAAGCGCTCGAACGACTCCACCGGCACCCCGTCCACGGCCACTACCTGGTCCCCGGTCTGCAGGCCCCCGGCGGCGGCCGGACCGCCCGGAACCACCTCGATGCGGGTGGTTCCCAGGTCGAGAAACCCGCTGGTGAGGTAGAGGGCGGCGATGATCAGGAAGGCGACGAAGTAGTTCACCCCGGGGCCCGCGGCGATGACCAGAAAGCGCTTCCAGGCGGGCTTGTTCACGTAGGAACCCGGATCCGCCGGGTCCTGCGCGGCCGGGTCATCGGGGGTGAACCCGGCGATCTTGCAGTACCCGCCGAGCGGGAGGGCGCTGAGCCGGTACTCCGTCTCCCCGCTGCGGAAGCCCGCGATTTTGGGACCGAAACCCAGGGAGTACGTCTCCACCCGCATGCCCATCAGCCGGGCCAGCGCCAGGTGGCCCGCCTCGTGGGCGGCGATGAGCAGGCCGAGGCCCACGACGGCGACGAGGATGGCCATTGGGGGCGGCAGCATAGCCGATGCCCGATTGCGCCGCAGGAACTACGTTGTTCTTCGCAGACCGAGGGCAATCAAATGCGCAGACTGATGATCATCGTGGGCAGCGCGCTCGTCGCCGCTGCGTGCTCTTCCCAGAAGCCGGCAGCGAAGCTCGACGATTCGGGGCTGGCGAAGCTCAACGAATCGCAGATGGAGCCGGTGGACGAGGCGCGGATCGACGAGGGGCGCGCCCGCGACGATCTCGCCCGGGCCCAGGCCAACGAGGCCGACGCCAAGGCGCGGCTGGAGGTGGGCAAGACCGAGCGGACAGTCGCCGACGCCGAGCTGAAGCGGGCGCTGGCGGAGCGGGACCTCCTGAAGAAGCAGTACGCGAGCAAGGAGCAGATGGCCGACGTGGAGCAGGAGATCGCCGGCATCCAGGACCGGATCAAGGCCTCGGACCTGAAGCTCCAGTATCTGAACCAGCTCATCTCCCTGGCCGATTCCGAGCGGAAGATGGCCGAGGCGCACGTGAGCACCTCCCGGATGCTCACCGAGCAGTCGAAGTACAGGGCGATGAAGTCGGCCAACGCCCCGCAGGCGGGCTCGGTGAACCCCGGGGAGATCGATCAGCGGGTGGCCCAGGCGCAGGCCCAGGAGGCGGGGCTGCTCAAGGAGGTGGCCCAGCGCCGGACCGCCGCTACCGAGCTCTACAACCGCTGGCAGGAGGCGGACACCCGGGCGCGCACGCTGGCCCGGCCCAGCACGCAGCTGACCGTCCCGCCGCCCACGGCGGAGCAGAACCCGCGCTGATCGGCTACAGCTTCCGCCTCTCGCCGGTCCTGACCCAGCGGAAGTAGTCGCGCAGGATCTCCGCGTGGTCGAAGCAGAGCTTGTCCCAGGGGATCTCTGACTCGCGGAACCACTTCGCATCCGCCGCGTCGTCCCCGGCCTGGGGCTCCTCGCCGCTCTTCGCACGGCAGGCATAGACCACCGACATGGTGTGCTTGCGCGGATCCCTCTTCGGATCCGAGTAGGTGAAGAGCTGCGCCAGAAGCTCCACCTCCAGCCCCGTCTCCTCCTTCGCCTCCCTCCGGCAGGCCTTCCCCACCTCCTCGCCGGCGTCCACGAAGCCGCCGGGGATGGCCCAGCCCCTGGGCTCGTTCTTGCGCAGGATGAGGACGATGCGGCCGTCATGGCCGGCGATGATGGCGTCGGTGGTGGGGAGGGGATTGCGCTGCTTCTCCGGACTCAAGGGGTCACCAGGCCCGAGGGCGTGACCTGGGGCTCCTTCGCCTTCTGCTGAAGCCTCCCCTCCAGCGCATGGGTGAAAAGCGCCCGGCAGAACGGGCTGGGCGCGCCCTGGTCCAGCGCGCGCGCCACCGCGACGGCGGTGCGCGCGGCCGGAAGCCTCTTTTCCGAGGCCAGCACGTGGGCCATCTCCAGCAGCCGGCGGGCGTAGAGCTTGCGGCGCTGCTCGGTGAAGTACGCCCCGGCGGCGTCGTCCGCCGCCTGCTCGAAGGCCACCTGCTTCTGCTTCTCGTCCAGGTAGAGGCGGCTGGTGGCGATCTCGTCCACCCGCAGGGCGAAGCGGCGCACCTCGTCCTCCTCGGGAATCCAGGCGGCGAAGAGGGGATCGTCGAAGAGCCTGGCCCCCGCCGCCTGGCTCTGGGCCTCGTCCTCGATCTCCACGGCGAGCCCGGGCGAAGGCGGCGGCTTTTCCGGCGCCGGCCCCAGCAGGACCAGCGCCTCCGCGTAGGCGGCGGGGGGAGAGAAGCCGTTGCGCGCTCCCGCCGCCTCGGCGTCGGCGATGAGCTGGCGGGCGTGCTCGCGGGGGATCTCGGCGCTGGTGACCACGTCCTGCCGGGGCAGCCGCTTGACGAACTCGCGCCAGGTGCGGCGGGAGAGGCCCAGAGCGTCGACGGCGAGGATCCCCTTCAGGTCGGAGAGGACCACCTGCACCACCTCCACTCCCTGCCGGCCCGGCCGCGACCACCACACTGCCCGCTCGCCCCAGGCGTCGATGCTGCTGGCGTAGCAGACCGGCGCCTCCCCCTCGGGGAGGGGCTTGAGCACCGGGGCGCCCTGCGGGCGGATCTCCTGCACCTGCACCCCGCGCTGCTTCAGCTTCTGCAGCTCGCGCTTGGCCTCTTTCGCCAGCGTCCGGTCGGGCGCCACGGCAAGCTCGGCGAGCACTTCCTGGCGGGAGGCCCGGCCGGCGGCGTGCACCAAGGCGAGCGAGAGCATCCCCGGGAGGGCGGCGATTTCGCCGGCCACGACCCGCGGCTCCGCCACGGCCTCCGCCTGGAGGCGGGCGAGCGCGGCCCGGGCCGCCTCCACGTCCCTGGGCTGGGGCCGGGAGGCGCCGGCGTACTCCATCTCCTCGGCGATGCTGTCCGGCCGGAGCGAGCCGTCCTTGAGCAGGGCCAGGCACTCGTCCACCGTCAGGTTGTGGGGTTCCGCCATGGGGCTGGGCACAATAGAGACGGCCCCCATGGGCGTCAACGCTGCTAGCATGGGCCGCGCAATGCGCGTGACTCTCCTCTACTTCGCGGCCGCGCGGGAGCGGGCCGGCAAGGGCGCCGAGGCGATCGACCTGCCGGAAGGCGCCACCGCCGGGGAGGCGCTGGCCGCGGCCTGCGCCCGCCATCCCTCGCTGCAGGCGGTGGCGGACAAGCTGCGCCTGGCGGTCGACCAGGAGTTCGCTCCCGCGGATCGCCCGCTGCGGGAAGGGAGCGAGGTCGCGCTCATTCCCCCGGTCTCCGGGGGAGCGGGGCCGCACCGCATCGGGCCCGACAAAGTGGATCCGGAGGCGCCCTTGCGCCTGGTGCAGGGCGCCGGCGCCGGGGCGGTCGTCAGCTTCGTGGGCGTGGTGCGCGACTCCAACCAGGGAAAGAAGGTCGTGCGCCTGGAGTACGAGGCCTATCCGGAGATGGCCCTGCGCATCTTCGAGCACATCTCCGCGCAGGCGCGCGAAAAGTGGGCGGCGCGCCTCGCCATCCACCACCGCACCGGCGCGCTGCAGCCGGGCGAGATCTCGGTGGTCATCGCCGCCGCCGCTGCCCACCGCGCCGACGCTTTCGAGGCCTGCCGCCACGCCATAGAGGCGCTGAAGAAGGAGGCGCCCATCTGGAAGCGCGAGCTCTATCCCGACGGTTCCAGCTGGATAGGAATTGGCTCTTGAGGCGGTTCTGCATGGTACGCTTCAGGCGATCATGTCAATCACGGTCCTGGTCGCCGGCGACGCTGCCTTCCGCGAGGCGCTGGCCACCGTGCTGGGCACCGACTACGCCCTGATCGAGACGGACTCGGTCACCGCCGCCGCCGACGTCCTGCTCGCCTCCAAGCCCGCCCTGGCCTTCGTCGATCTGCGCGCCGACTCGGCGGCCGGGACCGCCATCTGCCGGCGCATCAAGGGGGCCGCCAGCACGCGCCTCTTGCCGGTGGTCGCCTTCGCCGACCTGGGCGAGGAGCGGACGGTGGCCGCGCTCGACGACGGCGCCGACCACGTCCTCCCCTTCCCGCCCCCGCGCGCCGAGCTGCACGCGCGCATCCGCTCCGCGCTCCGCAACCGCCTGGCCACCGAGCGGCTGGAAGACGCCTCGCAGGTGATCTTCGCCCTGGCCAACGCGGTGGAGGCGAAGGACGCCTACACCGAGGGCCACACCGAGCGGGTGGGGGCCCTGGCGGTGGAAGCCGGGCGCCTGGCGGGGCTGGACGAGGAGACCTGCGAGGCCCTGCGCCAGGGCGGCGTCCTGCACGACATCGGCAAGATCGGCATCCCCAACGAGATCATCAACAAGGCCGGCCTGCTCACGCAAAAGGAGCGGATCGTGATGAACAAGCACCCCATCATCGGGGAGCGCATCTGCGAACCGCTCAAGAGCCTGCGCCACCTGCTCCCCATCATCCGCTGGCACCACGAGAAGCTGGACGGCACCGGCTATCCCGACGGCTTGAAGGGAAGCCAGTTCCCCGTGCCGTCGCAGATCCTCCAGCTCGCCGACATCTACGACGCCATCACCACCGACCGGCCGTACCACCGGGCCCGCACCCGGGCCAGCGCCATCGAGTTCCTGCACAGCGAGGCGCGCAAGGGCTGGCGCGATCACCAGCTGGTGATGCTCATCGGCCGGACGGCGGAGATGCTGAACCTGGGCCGCACGCGGGAGGAGGACATCCCGCCCCCGCCGGCGCCCATCGGCCAGTGGCGGACGGAGTAGCTGGCTAGCGCGTGAATCCGTCCGCGGGCGGCTGCTCCGGAGCGGGGCAGTGGTACATGTCGATGAAGAGCGTGTAGGTCGCCCCGGGACAGCGCGCCTCCCACGCCTCCACGATGTGCAGATCGGGCTCGCCGGGCTGCAGCGGGCGCTCCGGATCCATCTGCAGGAGGATGCGCGGATCGTCCGGATCGACGGGCTCGTTGCGGCTCCCCACCGGCCCCTGCCTGTGGGTGCGGGGCGCGCTCCCGTCGGCGCAGCGCAAGCTCGCGAGCCAGGCCTTCACCCCGGGCGGCAAGCAGACCTCGGCGGCCCGCTCGCGGGAGCGGGCGAAGCCCTTGGGCGGCGGGGCCGGCGTGGCGTGGGCGCAGCCGGCGATCGCAACGAGCAGCAGGAGGCGCACGCCCGCAGGGTATCAGGCCCTTGCGCCGGGCGTGGTCCGCGGTTGCGGAACGTGGCGCCCGGTTGCGGCCGGTGGCCGCTGTTACGCAGGCGGAGTCGTCGGGGCATGCTGCTCGACGGACGATTCGAGCTGCGGCGCCGGATCGGCGCGGGCGGGCTCGCGGAAGTGTTCGAGGCTCTCGACGTCCGGACGGGCGCCGAGGTGGCGGTGAAGATGCTCCACCCGCACCTGGCGCGGGACCCATCGCTCCGGGAGCGGTTCCGCCGCGAGCTCTCCATCGCCCGCTCCCTCGAGCATCCCGGCATCGTCCGCCTCTTCGACCTGCACCAGCATCGCGGGCGTCCCTTCATCAGCATGGAGCGGTTGCGCGGCCGCACGCTCCAGGAAAGGATCCTGGGGGAAGGGCCGCTCCCGCCCGAGGAGGCGCGCGCCGTCGTCCGGGAAATCTGCGCCGCCCTGGGTGCCGCCCACCGCCAGGGGGTGGTGCACCGGGACCTGAAACCGCAGAACGTCTTTCTCAGCGAAGGCGGCGCGGTGAAGGTGCTCGACTTCGGGCTGGCCCGGGTGCTGGGAGAGGCGCGGCTGACCGCCGAAGGCGCCGCCGGGACTCCGGGCTACATCGCCCCCGAGGTGCTCGCCGGGGAGCCTGGCGACGCCCGCGCCGATCTCTACGCCCTGGGCGCCCTCTGGTACGAGATGCTCCGCGGGCAGCGCTGGTGCGAATCGGGGGCGACGCTGGGCGAAGGAGCCGACGGCGACGCCCTCCGGCGCGCGCTGGAGCCCGATCCGGAGCTGCGCTTCCTCGATGCCGGCCAGTTCCTCCGCGCCCTGGACGGCGCGCCCGTGCCGGCCCCGCTGCCCGCGGCGCTGGCCCTGCGCGCCGGCGACTACGACGTCCTGGTCCACGACGTGGTGCGGGCCGGCGCCCCCTTGCGCGACATCGGCCTCGTGCTCCGGCGGCTGGGGGCGGAGGCGCCGCTGGCGTGGAAGTGCCGGCTGCTGGGCGCGGGGGAGGCGGTGCTGGTGAGCGGCGCGCGCCGCCGGACCGCCGAGGCGGTCGCGCAGATCTGCGCCGAGCAGGGCTTGCCCGCCACGGTGCGCCCGGTCTGGCGCCGTCCGCGCTCGGAGGAATGGCTCTGGCGCCACGGGGGCTGGCTGTTGGCGCTGTCCGGCGCAGTCCTCTCGGCCATCCTCGCCTCGCTGCTGGACATGACCGTCCTCTGGCTCGTCCTCGGAGCGGGAACCGGCTACTCGCTCTCCTGGGGCCTGCGCCCGCCCGCCAGCGAGGCGCCTCTCTCGGGCCAGCAGGCCCGGAAGCATGACGCGCTCGCGATGGAGGGAGCATGAACGGCACACCGGCAATCCCCCGCAGCTACCTGCCCAAGGAGCGCGCGGTTCCGCAGCTCTTCCGCGTCCTGGACTGCGCCTTTCCCCTCCGGCCTCCAGATCGCTGGTCCCTCGAGGGCATCCGGGAGGCGCGCATCGGGCGCGGCGAGCGCTTCCTGCGCGAAGGATCGACGCTCTACCTGGGCGTGAGCGACGCGTCCATGTCCGGGTCCCACGCCCTCCTCCGCCTGGGGGCGGAAGGTTTCCATGTTGAGGACTGCGGCAGCACCAACGGCACCTTCGTCAACGGGCAGCCCGTCCAGGAGATCCCCCTGGCCGACGGCGACGTGCTGGAGATGGGCCACACCCACTTCCTCTTCCGCTCCGGCCTGCCCCACGTCGCGCTCCCGGCGGCGGAGCACCCCGGCCTCGCCACCCTCTCCCCGGCCCTCTCCAGCGCCTTCGCCGCCGTCCCCGCCATCGCCCGCTCCGGGCTGCCGGTGGTGGTCGGAGGGGAGACGGGGACGGGAAAGGAGCTGCTGGCGCGGGCGCTGCACGATCTGTCCGGCCGGAAGGGCCCTTTCCTGGCCGTCAACTGCGGAGCGCTCGCGCCCACCCTGCTGGAGAGCGAGATCTTCGGGTACCGCCGGGGCGCTTTCACCGGCGCGCAGGAAGGGCGCCCGGGCCTGGTCCGCGCGGCCGGAGGCGGGACGCTCTTCCTCGACGAGGTGGCGGATCTCTCCGCGGCCGGCCAGGCCGCGCTGCTGCGCGTGCTCGAGCAGGGCGAGGTGCTGCCCCTGGGAGCGACCGAGGCGGTGCGGGTGGACGTGCGCGTGGTCGCCGCCAGTCACGTGGATCTGGAGGAGGCGGTGGCTGCCGGGCGGTTCCGCGCCGATCTCTACGCGCGGCTCGCGGGATCGACCCTGCGCCTGCCCGCCCTGCGGCACAGGCGGGAGGACCTGGGCCTCCTGATCGCCGCCATCCTGCGCAAGGCCGGCGCCGCCTCCGCCCGCCTCACTCCCGAGGCGGGCCGCGCTCTCTTGCGGCACCGCTGGCCGCGCAACGTCCGCGAGCTGGAGAGGTGCCTGCGCCTCGGGTTGGCCCTCTCCGGCGGGATGCCCATCGACCTCTGCCACCTGCCGGAGGGCGTGGTCCGCGGCGCTCCCCAAGGCCCGGCGATCTCCGGGCTGCGCCCGCGCAAGCTCTCGCCGGCGCAGGCGGAGAAGCGCGACCAGCTCTCCTCGCTGTTGCGGGAGAAGGGGGGAAACGTGGCGGCGGTGGCACGGGCGCTGGGCAAGGCGCGCATGCAAGTGCACCGTTGGGTGAAGCGCTACGACCTCTCGCTTGCGGACTATCGATAGTTGCGCGATACCGCCGCGCATGCTGGCAATCGACCTGACGGGAAAGCGCGCCCTGGTCGCCGGAGTGGCGGACGACGCGGGGTTCGGGTTCGCCATCGCCAAGGCGCTGGGCGAGGCGGGGGCCTCGGTGTGCGTCGGCACCTGGCCGCCGGCGCTGAACATCTTCGAGACCCTGATCCGCCGGGGCAAGATCGACGAGTCGCGCAAGCTCTCCGGCGGCAGGATGCTGGAGTTCGAGAAGATCTACCCGCTGGACGCGGCCTACGACACGCTCGCCGACTGCCCCGAGGAAGTGCGCACCAGCAAGCGCTACAACGAGCGGGGCGACTTCTCCGTCCAGGGGCTGGCGGACGCGATGCGCCACGACTTCGGGGAGAAGTGCCTGGACATCGTGGTTCACTCCCTGGCCAACGGCCCGGAGGTGAAGAAGCCGCTTCTGGAGACCTCGCGCAACGGCTACCTCGCCGCCGTGGGGGTGAGCGCCTATTCGCTGGTCTCGATGGTGCAGCGCCTCGCGCCCCTGATGCGGCCGGGGGCCAGCGCGCTCTCGCTCACGTACATGGCCAGCGAGCGGGCCGTCCCCGGGTACGGCGGCGGGATGTCGTCGGCCAAGGCGGCGCTGGAGAGCGACACCCGCACCCTGGCCTTCGAGGCGGGGCGCAAGTACGGGCTGCGGGTGAACACCATCTCCGCCGGGCCGCTGGCCTCGCGGGCGGCCAGCGCCATCGGGTTCATCGAGGAGATGGTCCAGTACTACAAGGCCAACTCCCCGCTGCCGGAGGAGCTGGCGGCGCGGGAGGTGGGCAGCGTGGCCGCCTTCCTCGCCAGTCCGCTGGGCAGCGGGATCACCGGGACCACCATCTACGTGGACAAGGGCTACCACTCGATGGGGCGCACCGTCCCCGCCGAGGGCGCTCCTACCTGAGAGCGCGGTCGAGGGCCGCGCGCAGCTCCTGCTCGTGCGCCTCGGTCAGCGTGCCTATCTGGCGGAAAACCACCTCGCCCGTCCGGTCGACCAGCACCAGGGTGGGAAGGCCGGCGACGGAGAACGCGGCCTGGGCGCTGCCGTCGTCGAGGGCGACGGGGAAGGTCAGGCGATTGTCCTTGAGGAACCCTTGCACGCGCGCGTCGCGATCGGGAGCCGGGTCGTCGGTGTCCACCGAGTAGAGCTCGACGCCGCGCGGCCGGTAGTCGCTCCAGATCCGTTGGAGCCGGGGCATGGAGACGCGGCAGGGCACGCACCAGGTAGCCCAGAAGTCGACCACCGTGATCTTCCCCCCGGGGAACCCCGCCGTCCCTCCGCCGAGCAGCGGCAGCGCCAGGGAGGGAGCCGGACCCTTCGCCGGCGCCTGGGCCCGCCTCCCCTGCAGGATGGCGACGGTGACCACGCTTCCCACGGCGAGCACCACCAGCGCCCAGATCCACAGGTCGCTCCGGCGGGCGCGCAGCCCGAGGTCCTCGCTCATCGGGCGCTTACCATGCGGGCGGGGGCCCCCGCCGTCAAGCGGCGGAAAATTGGCGGCGCCGGGGCCGGCGTGCCAGCTTGCGCCGCATGAAGTGGCTCCTCGCCCTTCTCGTGGCCGGCGCGATCGCCTGGGCGGTGGCGTTCGTCCCCCCGCGCACGGCCGCCAAGGCGGCGGCGCGCGCCCTCCGCTCCGGCTGGGACTTCATCGCTTCGCTGGGGCCGCAGCGACCCCGGCGCGACCCCGCACAGCATCCCCCGTCCCGCCAGCTCTCGCACAAGTCCCAGGCCTCCACCCCGCAGCGCCGGGCCAGCCGCGAGGGCATCGTCCCCCAGCCTCCCAAGGAAACCCTCCGCCCCAACGACCGCGCCGCCCTCGACTCCCTGGTCGCCAACTCCAAGTAGACTGGATGGCGTGGCGGAACTGTTCGGGATTCCCAGCAGGCGGTGGCCGGCGGCGGTGGGGATGGTGGCGCTCTTGGCGCTGGTGCTCTCCTGGCTGCAGGGGCGGTTCGACGCCAGCGACGCGAAGAAGGCGATCGCCGCCGCCATGGCCTGGAAACCCGGGGGCGAGCGGACGGTGTTCGAGGCGCTGGCCAGCCGCGGGGAAGGCGACCCGCAGTGCAGCGGCAAGGTGGTCTCGCAGCTCCTGGGAGACGTCGAGGTCCGCTGCTCGACGCCGAAGAATCCTGGACAGGAGTACCAGTTCCGCGTGCTGCTCGACGGCAGGCGCCCTCCCCGGGCCGCCAACGCCGCGGCGGAGCAGGTGGTGGCGGCGATGGTCCACAAGTAGACGCCCGCATTGCCGCACCGGGCGGCCGTCCCCACGTTGGGCCGCATGACGTCCGCCCTCCTCCTCTTGCTCGCCGCAGGGCCCTTCTGGATGGATGCTCCCGCGCAGAAGGAGCGGCCCACGGCGCCGCCCGCCTCCATCGCCGCGCTGGTGCGCTCGGCCATGCCCGCGGTGGTGGGCATCGTGGCCACCACGGCCCGGGGAGGAGGCGATCCCTTCCGCGACTTCCTCGAGCGCATGTACGGCCAGGGGGGCGCCGGCCCCAGCGAGACGCCGGTGCGGGGCATCGGGACCGGCTTCTTCCTCCGCTCCGACGGACTGATCGCCACCAACGGCCACGTGATCGAGGGCGCCACCGACATCACCGTCCAGGTGGGCGAGGACGAGCGCGTCTACCGGGCCACGCTGGTGGGCGAGGACGAGGCCACCGACCTCGCGCTCCTCAAGGTGGAAGGCGACGAGCCGTTCCCCGTGCTGGCCCTGGGCGAGAGCGACCGGCTGGAGGTGGGCGAGTGGGTGGTGGCCATCGGCAACCCCTTCGGGCTCTCCCGCTCGGTGACCACCGGGATCGTCAGCTACAAGGGCCGGCGCGACGTGAACCCCAGCGGGCGGCCCGGCTACTACGACTTCATCCAGACCGACGCCGCCATCAACCCGGGGAACTCGGGCGGCCCGCTGCTCGACGCGAAGGGAGCGGTGATCGGGATCAACGCCGCGGTCAACCCTTCGGGCCAGGGCATCGGGTTCGCCATCCCCATCGAGCAGCTTCGCGACGTGGCCCCGCAGCTCGCCACGGCCGGCCACGTGATCCGCAGCTACATGGGCATCTCCATCCAGGAGTCGATGTCCGCCGAGCTGGCGGAAAGCTTCGCCGTGCCGGGCGCCCGGGGCGTGATCGTCACCGAGGTGGCCACCGACGGTCCTGCGGGGGAGGCCGGCATCAAGCCCGGCGACGTGGTCACCTCGTTCGACGGCGAGCCGGTGGTGGAGAGCTACCGCCTGCGCTGGCTGACCGCCCGGACACCGCCCGGCAAGCGGGTGCGCCTGGGCATCTGGCGCGAGGGGAAGGCCCGGGAGATCGGGGTGGTGCTCCGGGAGAAGCCGGGCGCGCCCTGGGAACCTCCCCCTCTTCCGCCGGCGCCGCGCCGGGAACAGGAGCCGTTCGGATTCGCCGTCGACGAGCCCGTGGGCGGCGACGGGGGCGGGTTGCGGGTGGGGGCCATGGACTTGCGCGGCTCCGCCTTCCGGGCGGGGGTGCGCGAGGGCGACCTCATCCTGGAGGTGGACGGCCAGCCCGTAGCCGACAAGGCCGCCTGGCGGAAGGCCATCTCGGGCGGGACCGCCATCGCCCGCCTCTATGTCCGGCGGGGGGGCAGGTCCCTCTTCTTCGGGCTGCGCCGGGACGGATCCCTGGCCATTCGCGGCCCCGCCGCTCCGGCCTCCAACGCGACGAAATAGCGCGGCGTTACGGACCTTCCCGAAATCTTCATCCTTCTCCGGCGCGCCCTTCATGTACGCCGGTCATGCTTCAGTTGGGGGAAGTGGTCGATTTGAGCGTTTTACCGGTGCGCCGGCGCCGGTTTCGCGCCACACTGCGCCGCGGAGGAGGTCCAACGGGATGGGTTCCAGCAGGCTGCCGGGCTTCTACAAGATGAAGATGGCGGAGCGGCTGCGGCGCCTGGCCGACCAACTCGACCTGTCGCGCGTTGAGATGGAGGGGCTGGGCCAGAGCGCCACGCTCCCCTTGAGCAACGCGGACGCGATGATCGAGAACGCCGTGGGCGTGCTCGGGCTCCCGGTGGGAGTGGGGCTGAACTTCGTGGTCAACGGCGAGGACGTCCTCATCCCCATGGCGGTGGAGGAGCCATCGGTGATCGCCGCGGTCTCGCTTTCGGCCAAGATCGTCCGGGAAGGCGGCGGGTTCCACGCGGAAGCGGACGAGCCCCGGATGATCGGCCAGGTGCAGGTCACAGAGCTCTCCAACCCCGAGGCGGCGCGCGCCGCCATCCTGGCCAACAAGCAGTCGATCCTGGACGCGGCCAACGCCCTGCACCCCGCCATGAAGGCGCGGGGCGGCGGCGCCAAGGACCTGGAGGTCCGCCTCCTGCCGGTGGGCGCCGAGACCCACGCCATCGTGCATTTGATCGTCGACACCCAGGACGCGATGGGCGCCAACCTGATCAACACCATGTGCGAGGGCGTGGCCCCCGCCTTGGAGCGCCTGAGCGGCGGGCGGGTGCGGCTGCGCATCCTCTCCAACCTCGCCGACCTGCGCCTGGCCCGCGCCTCTTGCCGCATCCCCTTCGACGCCCTGGCGGACTTCGGCTTCAGCGGGGCGGAGGTGGCGCACGGCATCGCCGAGGCCTCCCGCTTCGCCGACGCGGATCCCTACCGGGCCTGCACGCACAACAAGGGCGTGATGAACGGGGTGGACGCCGTGGCCCTTGCCACCGGCAACGACTGGCGCGCCATCGAGGCCGGCGCTCACGCCTTCTGCGCACGCAACGGCCGCTACCAGCCGCTTTCCCGCTGGTGGGTGGAGGACGGGGCGCTGCGCGGCAGCATCGAGATCCCCATCCAGGTGGGGACGGTGGGCGGGGCGGTGAAGGCGAACCCGCTCATCCCGGTCCTCCTGAAGATGATGGGGAACCCGGGCGCGCAGAAGCTGGCGGGGATCATGGCCGCGGTGGGCCTGGCGCAGAACATGGGCGCCCTCCGCGCCCTGGGAACCGTGGGCATCCAGAAGGGCCACATGGCGCTGCACGCGCGCAATCTCGCGGTCAGCGCCGGGGCCAAGGGATCGGCGGTCGAGGAAGTGGCCCGGGCCCTGATCGCCGCGGGCGAGATCAAGCTGCACCGGGCGCAGGAGATCCTCGCCAAGATGGTGGCCTCGCGCGGGCCGTCCGCGGTGACCTAGACTGGGCGGGTTGAAGCCGCCGGACTGCATCGTCGAGTACACCCGCGTGGCCGAGCCGCGGCTGCGCTCGTTTCTCGAGCAGAAGCTGGCCGCTCTCGCGGCGATGCCCGTGGACCTGCGCGACGCCGCCGCCGCCCTGCGCGACTACGTCCTGCGCGGAGGGAAGCGGCTGCGGGGAGCGTTGCTGGTGCTGGGGAACCAGGCGGCCGGCGGCGCGACAGAACAGGCGATGGACGCATCGCTGGGCGTCGAGCTCCTCCACGCCTACCTGCTCATCCACGACGACTTCATGGACCAGGACGACGTGCGCCGGGGAGGGCCCACGCTGCACCGCGCCCTGGGAGGCGATCACCTGGGTTCCAGTCTCGCCCTTCTCTGCGGCAGCCTCTGCGAGGCCTGGGCGTACCAGCTGCTCGGACCGCTCGCCGCCTCCGCCGCCCGCACCGTCGAGCAGGTGATCGTGGGGCAGATGGCGGATTTGCGGGGCCCTTCGGGGCGCGAGCTGTCGCCGGCGGAAGTGCTGGAGGTGCAGCGGGCGAAGACCGGCACGTACACCTTCGAGCTTCCCCTGCACCTGGGAGCCAGCCTGGCCGGCGGCTCCGGCCAGCTCCTCCGGGCGCTGAGCGACTACGCCCGGCCGCTGGGCGTGGCCTTCCAGATCGCGGACGATCTGCTGGGGACCTTCGGGGCGCCGGAAGTGACGGGAAAGCCCAACGCCAGCGACCTGCGCGAGGGAAAGCGCACCCTGCTGGTGGCCCGGGCGCTGGAGATGGCGAAGCCCGAGGACGCCGCCCGCCTCCGGGCCGGGCTCGGCCGGGCGGACGCGGACGTGGACGACCTGCGGGCCATCCTCGAGCGCAGCGGCGCCAAGGAGTCGGCTCGCGCCGACGCGGAGCGGCTCTGCGAGGAGGCGCTGCGGGCGCTCGATTCGCCCGCGGTGCCCGAGAAGGCGGCTGCCGGCCTGCGGGAGATCGCCGTCTACGCCGTCCGCCGCGCGCTCTGACACGGCGCGGCGGGTGATCGGGGTCACAACGTTCGCCCCGAGGGCGGGTGTATGATTGGTCCCGGGGGAATTCCAGCCATGTCCGCCATCAGGTGCGTGGACACCGTCCGCACCGCGAAGGAGATGAAGCCGGCGGACCTCGCGGGGGTCGAAGGCCGCTGGCTGGACGTTCCCCGCCTGCAGCAGCGCTCGCCCGAGGCCCGGAGCAACTTCTGGTGCGGCCGGGCCGCCGCGTCGATGATCTACGACTACTACTGCAAGGCGGCGAAGAAGACCGACCAGTACATCGGCCACGACGAGGGCAAGGAAGGGCCGGGCCCAAACGGCACCAAGCTCAACCTCCGCTTCCTCGGCGGGCCGCACAAGGGCGAGCTGGCGGGGCTCACCGCCGACGGCTTCTGCCAGCCGGCGGAGATCTTCACCGCGGCCGGCTGGAAGTGCGACTCCGGCGAGATCGCCGGGCCCAAGGAGCAGGTCGACCCGGACGAAGTGGACAAGAGGTTCGCCCGCCACCTGGAGCAGCTGAAGCGGAACAACCCGGTCGTCCAGTACACCCAGCTCACCAAGGGCCGCGGGCACATCGTGGTGATCGGCGGCTACAAGCGCGACGCGGAGCGCGGGGAGCTCTGGCTGCGCATCGTCGATCCCTGCTGGCCGCACGACGACCTGCTGGGCGAGGGGAACTTGCAGATGATCACCCGGCCCGTCGCGCCGGGCCAGGAGTTCTCCGAGTACTGGCTGAAGGCGCGGCGGCTGCTGGAGATGTACCCGGGGCGGAGCACCCGGCTGTACGCGCACGCCGACGAGCCGCTGGGGCACTTCTGCTACGCCATCCCCGACCAGCCGGTGAAGGACGACAGCGAGCTGGTGCACCGCATCGGGCGCGACCCGGAGAAGGAGGGCGGCAAAGGCAAGGCCGCCGCCGCGCCGCCCAGGACCGGGGTGCCGCGGCTGCCGTTCGCCGTGGAAGGAGCGTCGCTGGTCGATCCCGACGCGATCGCCAACCTCTACAAGCAGGGCGAGCATGGCCAGGGCGGCTTCTTTCCCTTGGGCGACAGCGGCTTCTTCCACTGCGGCGTCCACCTCTCTCCGGAGCGGGGGTCACCCACGCTGGCCATCGCGGACGGCGAGGTGGTGGCCGCGCGCATCGGGGTGGCGGCGGGCGAGCATCCCTGGGGCGATACCGGCTTCGTGCTGCTGCGGCATCCACTGCAGGGGGACAAGCAGATCTTCTCTCTCTTCCTCCACCTCCAGGCCGAGACCCTGCACCCCGACCACACCGACGCGGGGTGGCTGAAGCGCCTGTTGATCGCAGCGATGGAGGACAAGGACGTCCCGAAGAAGCCCAAGTGGCGGGTGGCCGAGCCGCAGCCCACCTGGGTGGACGAGGACAAGGGCAGGTTCTCCCCCACCAACGTGCATCACGACGAGCTGCTCGATCCCGGCGTGTACGAGGAGGAGGAAGAGCTGGTCGCCGACGCGCGGCGCTACGTGAAGCTGGGGGAGAAGTGGGTGCGAGCGCTGGGGCCGGACGGAGAAGGCGGCGGCGTCACGCCGCTCCCGCCCTACGCCGGCTTCGACCTCGACCAGGCCTGCAAGAACGACGAGAAGGTGAAGGCGCTGCGCGAGGGCAAGGTCGCCCTCCTCAAGAGCCCGGTGGAAGCCGGCGAGACGGTCGGGCATTCCGGCGGCTATCTGGGCAAGCCGGCCCTGCACTGGTCGGTGTTCAGCAAGTCGGACGTCTTCCCCGGGGGATCGCTGGGCAAGTCGGAAGTTGCCGCCGACGAGCAGCCCAAGCTCGCCGCTTTGGATCTGTCCTCCAAGGAGCAGGGCACCAAGGAGCACGCCGAGGCGCTGATCGCGGCGCTGGACCCCGACAAGCTCTCCCTGGGCAAGAAGAAGCTGGAGTGGGTGGCGGAGCCGGGAGAGGTGCAGAACTTCTACGCCGAGCCCGCGATCTGCTGGCGGGCCCGCTACCAGGCGGTGAAGGGCGTCGCCGACTTCCACCTCGACGTCGACAAGCTGGTGGGGCAGGACCGGCACAAGTCGCACCTTCAGTCGGAGCGCGACGCCTTCGCCAAGGCGGCCAAGGCCTTCTGCTTCGGCGCCGACCTCTCCGAAGTCGAGGGCTACCCGGCGGACGGCAAGGGGATCTTCGTGCAC
>Ga0335085_10007286_pt1 | contig 17231 bp, 15 predicted proteins | sample Lox_Sample_45_FD_206712 | JGI IMG/M metagenome (GOLD analysis project Ga0335085, IMG submission 206712) | Soil microbial communities from Loxahatchee National Wildlife Refuge, Florida, United States - Lox_Sample_4.5 | ecosystem: Environmental > Terrestrial > Soil > Wetlands | place: USA...
CTGCGGCAGGTTGTGGGAAGCCTGGTGCGGTATCACAACCACAAATCGGAGCCGGATCCGGACCACCGGCCGTATGGCGACCTGCCAAGAGAGCAGCGGAGGCGTGTGCGGATGCTGGCGTCAATCCTGCGGCTGGCCGAGGGGCTGGACGCGGGTCACCAGCAGGCGGTGAGCGACGTGCGAGCGGTGTATCACGTGGGGCATGTGGAGTTCGACCTGGCCGGGAAGGGCGATCTGGGAGCCGCGGCTGCAGCAGCGGCGAAGCGTGGAGGACTGTTCGAAAGGGAATTCGGCGCAGCAGCGATGTTCCGGAGGGGAAAAGAAAGAAGACGAGTGGCGTAAAATCACTGAGAAGCAATAAGCAGGAAGAGAAACGGAGGAAACCGCAGTTTTCACCTTAGAGACACGAAGATCATAGACGCTTGCAGCGAAGGACAGAGACACAGGGGAGAACGCAGAGGGCAGATGCTGGTCTACTTGATACGGCACGGAATTGCGATTGACCGGGAGGATCGGGATTGCCCGCCGGATGCGGAGCGCCCGCTGACGAAAAAAGGAATCGCGCGCGTGAAGACGGTGATGAAAGGCGTCCTGCAGCTCGGCGCGAAGCCAGACCTGATCTTCTCCAGTCCGCTGGTGCGGGCGTGGCAGACAGCGGAGCTTGCGGCCAAGGCGCTGCATTATCCGAAGGACAAAATAAGAAGGAGCGAGGCGCTGCTGCCGGAAGCGGAACCGGCGGAACTGATGAAAGAATTGTCTCGAGTCAAGGCGGCACAGGTGTTGTGCACGGGGCACGCGCCGCACATGGATGAGTTCATTTCGCAGGCGACGGGGAACCGCAGATCGTTCACGGCGTTGAAGAAAGCCGGAGTGGCATGCCTGGAGTTTGAGGAGTTCTCTCCGGGCGCGGGGATTCTTACAGCGCTCTACCCCCCGCGGGTATTCCGACTGCTGGAGGATTAAGCAGCGGAGCCGCCGCCTGCACTGCATGGAGCCACGCGGCGCGCCAGGCGGAGGCGGGCCTTCCGGTGGCGCGGCGGAGAGCGGCGGAGAAATTGCGGGCGCGAACAAGCGAAACCACGGACGGCAATCCCACCTGATCGGCAAGAAATTTCACCAGAGAGTGAGAAAGGACGTAGAACGGGGCGGCGACGTTGATGCGGTCCGCGAGAATGCGGGGTGGTGCGCCACGCGTGCCGGCGAACCGAAGAACAGATTGGCCGCGCGGGTCAGCGAGCCAGCGGGCTGCGTCAGCGTGGACTCCGGAGTTGCCGCCCGGAGTGAAGAGATGCGAGTCGTAGCCGGCGCCGAGTTCGCTGACGGCAGATTCGAGATAGCCGGCGAGACCTTCGCTGAACCACGCCGGCGCGCGCGGGCAAGGGAGAACTATGTGGGCGATTTCATGGAGGTAGGGGGCGGCGCGGGCGATTACGCGGTAGACGGGGAGATGGATGGTGCGACCGCGAGCGAAGGAAATCGGGGTAGCGGCGCGAAGTTCGATGTGGAGGCGGGAGCGGCTGGTGAGGCCGGTGAGCCGTTCGAGTTCGCGGAGACCGCGGGCGGCGAGTGCGGCGAATGCAGCGGCATCCCGGCGTGAGATCGAATGGGGTTCGAATCGGACGGTGACGCGGCCGCGCTGTATCGTGCCAAGGGCTCGCTTCGAGACAGCGCGATTCGGCTTCATCGCCGACGCTTCACGAAGATTTTCCGGGCCTTCGGGTGGCCTCGGCGCCGGCGCCGAGATATTCGAGCAGGCGCTTCACGTCCTTGGCGTAGGTGCCGTCGGGAGCGAGTTCGAGATATTTCTTCAGGGCGGCGACAGCGCCGGGAGGAGGCTTCATGCTTCCGTCTTTTTCCTTCTCGCCGGACATAATCAGGAAGGCGCCTTTAATGAAGTAGGTATCCGCGCGGCTGGGATTTGCGGCAATAGCTTTGTCGCAGGCGTCGATCGCGCCTTCGACCTTGCGGGCGTTGTAATGGACGACGCAGAGATTGTAATAGGCAGTGGCCGGGTCGGGGGAGAGCTCGGCGGATTTGGTATAGGAGGCGATGGCTTCAGCTTCCTTCTTGAGCTTCAGGTAGGCGTTGCCCTGGCTGAGCAACATGGCGGACATTCCGGACTTGGCTCGATCGCGATCGGATTTGGTGATGACGGACCCATCGGAGGATGTGCTGGAGATGAACCGCTGCGCAGATTCGACGCCCTTGCCGTAACTTTGCGCGGCGCCTTCGTAGTCCTCTGTTTTGAGTTGTACGTCGCCGAGAGCTTCGAAGTAATCCCATCGGGTGGGATCGGCGGCGACGAGTGCCTTGAGAGCGGCGATTTCCTCTTTCTGATCTCCGGAGCGCTGCGCGGCGATGTAGCGGCGATTGAGAGCTCCGATCTCGGCAGCCTTCGGGTCTTCCGGCGGATTGCTTCGCGGCGGAGCGGCGGCCGGGGAAGGAGCGCTGGCGGACGGATTGGCGGGAGCGACAGCAGCGGCAGCATAGGCAGGCGAGATCTCGAGGTCGAGACGAACCGGGGCATCGGGTGCGCTCGTAAGCGAGAGGACTTTGCGGAACAGGACGTCGTCTGTGGCGTTAAGAATCGAGACCAGGTAGTCCCCGCGGGGGACGTCGGAAATAGAAAAAGTGCCGTACTTGTCCGTTGTGGCCCGGAAGGCCATGAAAGTTTCCTGCTGGCTGAGAACCACGCGCGCGCCAACGAGGGACTTCCCCTCCTTCGTGATACGGCCATCCACGCGGGTGAGATTGGATTGGGCCCGCGCGGATAGGGCACAGAGCGCAAAGGCAAGTGCCACAAACGGAGGAAAAAACCGTCTTAGAAAACGGTGATGAATCGGCGCGAGAGGAGACATCGCAGATAGTTTATCACCCGCTTCGCGCGACCGGTAACTGCCGCCCGGCCGCGTATAGGAGCGGGCCAGCAAGACTTCCGAGGGGGGACCTGAGCTATACTCGCGCAAATACAGATTACGAGCCACAGGAGCCGCCATGTCCGCTGCCGCGATGCCGCAATCGAACGATGTCCACGCCAAGGCGCTGGCCATCAACCTGGAGGCTTCGATTTACGGGACGTTTGCTGAAATCGGAGCGGGACAGGAAGTGGCGCGCTGGTTTCTGAGCGTGGGCGCCGCGTCGGGAACTGTGGCGCAGGCGATATCCGCCTATGACAAGACGGTGAGCGATGACACGTACGGGGCAGGGACGCGTTACGTGTCGAAAGAGCGACTGCAGGCAATGCTGGATCACGAATATCAACTACTGCTGGACAGGCTGGGAAAGGAACGCGGCGAGAAAACGCGCTTCTTCGTATTCGCGGACACGATGGCCACACGGAACTATCAAGGGACCAACGAGCAGCACGGTTGGCTGGGAATCAAGTTTCAGGCGGAGCCCGGAGGAAAGCCGAACGAAATCCTGCTGCACATCAACCTGAATGATTCGACGGCCTTGTTGCAACAACAGGCCATCGGAACCCTGGGAGTGAATCTGATTTACGCGGCGTACCGCCAGCGGGAAACGCCCGATGCATTGCTGACCGGGCTGTTCGATGATTTGTCGCGCTCCCGTATCGAGGTGGACGTGCTCGAGCTGAAGGGACCGGCGTTCGCGGGAGTGGATTCGCGGCTGTGGGCCATGGAAGCGCTGCGCCGGGGGATGGCGGAAGCGCTGGTGTTCGATTCGAAGGGAAACCTGATAGAGCCTTCCACGCCGCTGAGAAAGCGACCGCTGATCGCGCAACGCGCCGCGCTGGACGGGCCGGGATTGTTCGGTTCAGAGACACTGGAAGCGGCGAAGCGGCAGTTCCTGGCGGAAGGAGGGAAGTCGGAGCGACCTCCGGCGATTGTCCTGGAACTCTCGCTGAAGCAACTGGAAGGCACGGACCCCGCGGACAATGCGGCCGTGATTGCCCATGTGGAGCGGCTGGCCGGAATGGGAACCGTGATGCTGACGCAGCATGCCGAGGGCTATCGGGTCGTGGACATGTTGCGGCGCCATACGACCGAACCGATTCGGTTGCTTCTGAGCATCGCTTCTCTATTTAAGGTGTTCGAAGGACAAATTTATTCCTCTTCGCCCGGCGCGGTGCTGGAAGGGCTCGGCCGGCTGCTACTGACCGACGTGACCATGTACGTGGCGCCACTGAAGATGGAACCGTTCATCGCGGCGCTGGGAGGGCTTCCAGGAGGATTTGTAATGGAATCTGCGGAAAGCGGCGAGATGACGCTGGAGGAGTTTGCCGTGAGGCCGCCACTGGATCACCTGTTCCGGTATTTGCGCGAAGCAGGCCGCGTGGTGCCGCTGCAGATGGATAGGAAGGGTTGAGAGTCGAGATTTGTCATCCCCCAACGGCCGTCCCCCCGCGGAGAACAAAGCATAGAGAGTTCCCGGTTGGCTCCGGCAGGCTGAATTCGCCGGATGCCGGAGAGGCGCGCGTATAATTCCGTGCGCCCAAGCGCCCATGCTCTTCTCGCCAAAGACAAGAATAGTGGCTGCGTACACGGTGTGCACGCTGGTGTGGGGAACGACGTGGTTCTCCATTCGATTGACGATCGCACCGGGGGGATATCCGACGTACGAGGCCGCGGCGCTGCGGTTTACGATCGCGGTGGTGGTGATCGCGCTATGCGTGCCGGGCGATCTGCTGCGCGTGAAAGAGCGCGCCGGGGCGACACTGCCCTGGCTCTGCGTCGCCGGACTGATCAATTCCGCGAGCTACGGACTGCTGTACAAGGCGGAAGAGAGTGTGCCAGGAAGCGTGGCTGCCGTGATCTACGGTGCTCTGCCGCTGCTGACGGCGCTGGCGGCCGGAGCCACCCGGTCGGAACGGGTCTCCGCGGGACAGATTGCGGGCGGAGTGGTGGCCCTGAGCGGGATCACGATCATCTTCTGGGACCGGCTGCACGTGTCGCGGGAACAGGCCGTGGGAGTGGCGCTGGTGGCTGGCGCCGTGCTGGCGAACGCGGCGTACCTGCTCGTATACAAGCGCAAGGTCCACAGCGAGCCCTCCATGGCAACTACCGGAGTATTCCTCGGGGCGACCGGCGCGGGCCTGTGGTGCTTCTCACTGGCGCTGGGATGGCGGGGAGTTCCTTGGCCGCCGCCGGCGAAACCAACGATGGCGCTGGTGTATCTGGGAATCGCCGGAAGCGTGGTGACGTTCGCGTGCTACCTCTACTTGATCCGGCATGTGGGGGTGGCGACGGCGAGCACGCTGATCATCGCGGAGTCCGTGGTGGCGCTGGGCGTAGACCGGCTGTGGGAACGACAGGGAAAACTGGAATTGCTGAGCTACGTGGGAGCAGCGGTGGCGCTGGCGGGCTCCGCAGTGAGCATTGCGCTGAGGCCAGAGGAGACGCCGCCGAGCTAACCGCCGGGATACAGCCGGCCGCGCTGAAGGCGGCGCGATGAAATCAGTCGGCGACGGCGGCCCCGCGCGGAGACAGCCGGGTGATCGTGGCGGGTTCGCGAGTGGGTGCGGCGCGGACGATGATCGGGCGCGAGAGCGTGGATTCGAGCAGATGCTTGCGGCCGCCGATTACGGCGGCATTTTCTTCCGATTCTTCCCAGCCGGCGGCACGAATCAATAAATATTCGGGATTGCTGCGGACCTCAATGCGGCGGACGGAGCCGTTGTGCGCCTCGTCGAGCGCGTCTGCGATGCGCAGGATTCCGGCGAGGGTGCGCACCATGCTCTGCGCGTCTGGGGCGAGATCGTCGTATATCTTGTGTTTGGCGCGCGGCTCAGCGCCGCAATGGTAGCGAGCGATCACGGCGACGCGCGTGAGCTCATCGCGGGACCAGCCAAGCGGCGGTTCGAGGGCGGAGATGAGGCGGTAGGCTGCCTTGTGGTGTCCCTTCGCGGTCTCCGAGCGGCCCGTATTGTGCAGGAGAGCGGCCGCGTGCAGCAGAACGCGCGCGCGGGGCATGCTCAGCGTGCCGTTGAAGCCGGCGGCGGCGAGGCCGTCGAAGAGTTCGAGAGCGAGCCGAGCCACCTGGCGGGAATGCGCCGTGTCCGGATCGAGGCCGGAAGCCCAGAGAGTGAGCTTGGCGAGCGCGGCAGCTTCCAGCCGTTCCCCTTCGGGCAGGCCGGCGCGCCAGACGTTCCAGAGGGATTTGCGGCCGGCCATTCGCACGCGGTATTCGTCGAGGCGGGACGTGCGCTCGCGATCGATGGAGGCGCGCCAGCGGGAGGCGGAGGACTCGTCGAGCGCGGCACCGGCTTCGGGAAGAACGGTGGAGAGGACGTCGAGATCGTGGACCTCACCGAGAAGGTCCTGGATTCGCTTCAGATCGTCTCCCCATTCCGCATGACGAGTGGGCAGAAAATTCTCGACCGTGTAGCGGAAACGCTTTAGGCCGATGCGCAGAGCGTGCCAGGACGCGGGGTTGCGGTTGCGCAGGGCCCGACGATGGAGGGCACGCGCGGCTTCCCACTGTTCGAGGGCCAGGTGCTGGGCCACAAGGCCATCGGGCGTGAGGCGGCGGGCGCGTTCCGGCAGGCTGCGGGACCAGAGAAGCCACTGGCTACGGTCGAAGGTTTCGAGCGCGCGGGCGACCTGATCCTTGAGTTCGGGTTCGCGCCCGGAAAAAACCTCCGCGAGAGACTGGCGGACTGGATCGTTTTCGTCGGCAAGGCGGCTGTTCCATTCCTGGAGAACCTGCAGGTCGCGAAGTTCTCCGAGGCGGCGGAAGAGCTTGCGGCTGGCTTTGCGCATCGCTTTCCAGGAGGAGTCGGCGTCCACACCCGAAAGACCGGAGGCGAGGGAACGGCAGCGGCGAAGAGCGACGCGAAGATCATGGACGGAATCGGAAGAAGGATCGCGGGCGGTGAGGCGGGCTTCACGCAGGACGCGCCGCATCCAATAGCGCAAAGCGGCGCGCGGATCTTTCGCCTGCTGGGACGAAACGGCCATAACTTCCCCTGGAGGAAAAGCAAAAGAGACATTCTACGCGCCGTAGCGGGGCGGTCAAATGGGCTGTGGAAAACTGAGGTCAGCTGGCAGGTGAATAGCCAGTTGGCCGAGCCCGGGGTCGCGACCGGCGGCTAGTGGCGGTGGTGTTGGGAAGACCAGATTTGCTGGAAAAGCCGGATGGTGTCCGGGGCATGGCCGGCGTAGTGATTATTGGCGTAAGCGAAGGCAGGGATTCCGCGGCCGGAGATCTTGTAGACGACATTGGCCCATTCGGTGAGCTCGCTGGAGCGGTCCACGATGGTCTTGTCCCAGGTCTTGGTGCGCTCCTCGATTCCCTTGCGGTCGCCCAGCCAGCGAATGTAGGCGAAATCGGCGGTGATGGGGTCGGCAGTGGGGGTAAAGAGCTGGGACGGGCGGGGCATCCACGGATGGTCGATGAGAGCAAGTGCGACATTCCGGCCCCGGAGTAACGAGTAGAGTCCGGGCCCGAGCCAGGCTTTGTTGCGGATCTCCACGGCGAAGCGCACGCCTTGCGGCAGGCGCTCGAGGAACGGGCTGAGGCGGGTAAGAAATGCGTCGGCGGAGGCAAACGCCATTTTGTTGAAGTAGGGAAATTGCAGCAGAAGGATGCCAAGTTTCTCGCCGAGAAGCTGCATGCGCTCGACGAATTCCTGAAAGGCCTTGTCGCAATCGATGAGGACATTATCGTGGGTGATGGTTTGGGGAACTTTGGCGGCAAAGAGAAATCCAGGAGGAGTCTTGGCTTCCCAACCGCGGACGGTGGAGGCGGAGGGAGTCCGGTAGTACGTGCTGTCGATCTCGACGGTGTCGAACTGCGTGGCGTAGAAGGAGAGGTAGTCGGCGGGCTTGGTGCCTTCTGGATAGAAGGTGCCTTCCCATCCATCCGCGGTGAAGGCGGAGGTGCCGAGGCGGATTGGAGCGAGTTTGGTCATGGCGTCGTCCAGGTATCGGCACGAGATGCCGTGCCCCTATGTGCACCTACGCATTGCGCCAGTCTTTCCAGTCGCGGCGAACGAATTTAACCATATCGCGGGCGGAATCTAGAAGCCACGCGCCATGGCGGCGCGCGAGATCGCGACGGACGGAGCCGCAGGCACTGGGCGCGCCGAGATGGACGTTTGCGGTCTCCGCGCCCATAGCGAAAAGAAGGCGTTCTTCATTCCGGCGCTCAGGAAGATCGGCCATGTTGATTTTCTTGCAACTCGGGGAGAGGCGGCGGACGATCCAGTGACCCTCGACGCGGAAATGGGGATCCGGGACGCGGACAGCCGTCCGGAGGACCTGGGAATAGAGAATTGGGCCGGTGCGAGAGTGATGGCGGAGCCATACGGCCGCGGAGGGGACGAGGGCCTTTGCCTCGCGGGCGATGGAACCGCCGCGCCAGTTGACGAGCGAGACGTAACGCTGATGGCCGCGACTGCCGAGTCCGGCGCCGCGGCGGGCGTAAGCATAGCGCAGGCCGCGTTCAGGCATGGCGTGTTCGATGGCAGTGCGGGCTTCAGCAGGAACGACCTTGGCGCTGACAGCCGGACAGGAGCGGAGCTTCTCCCAAAAGGCTGGGCCCTCGGCAATGATGTGCAATGAGACGCGGCGGAGCCAGCCCTGGCGCTCGGAAAGGACGAAGGGCCGGCCGCCGGCGGCGAGCGACTGGCGGTACCCCTCCTCGATGCATTCCGCGATCACGCGGGGCTTCAGGGCGAGATGATCGCCATCGGCGGCGAAGAGCGCGCTGGTGGTAAGGCGGACGATGTCGATGGTGTAGGGCAGATGGCTGACTTCATCGAAGTCGTTGATGCCCCAGATGAGGCGGCCTTCGAGGTCGCGCCAAGTGCCGAAATTTTCGACGTGGAGATCGCCGACGGCCAGGACGCGCGGCGCCTCCGAGGCGCGAGGGCAGACTTCGTGCCAGCACTGGAGCCAGCGGTAAAACGTGGCACGGAGAAACGGGAAAACGGCCGCAGCCATGAATTGATGCTTCAGGCGCAAATCACCAGGCACAAGGCGAGTGCGGCCGGCGAGCCAGGATTCGTAGCTTTTTGTCGAGGCAACGATATCCATGGGTGGAGATGGTAACAGGAGGGGAGGAAGTCGAGGAGGCGGAAGAGATGGGGGTCGGGGAGGAAAGAGTTTGAGGCGAACGACGAGCTAAATGGGGCTCGACGCGTCGTGCACGCACGGAGTTACTTAAGTGAGTCGAGGTCGAATTCGGCGGAGACGGGCTGGCGGTCGGGACCGGTGACTTCGATTTTCATCATCCGGGATGCGACGTCCCGGAGGTCGTATTGGAAAGTGATTTCGCCGCCCACGATGGTGCTGTTGTTGGTGCCGAGCGAAAACAGCGGCCGAGCATCGGTCTTTCGAGGCGCGAGTTTTCCGTTCTGCGAGACCTCAATACTGAACTGCTTCCAGAAGCGTCCATCCGGTTTTGCCATGTCATCCGAAGGCCAGTAACTCGAAAAGGGCAGGGAAACGGAAATGACGACAAGGAAGGGATAGGGATCGGCGATGTAATCGGTCTTGGCCCGGGACATGGGATAGGTCGCGCCGCGTAGAAAGCTGTTGAGGACGACCGAATAGTACGGCGTTCGAATCCCAATCCGGCTTACGTGAACGTCCTGCGTGGCGTTGGGGAATGATTTCTCGTAGGTCCTGAAGAATTCCGTAGTGTCCTGGTCGTGTCGCTGGCCGAGGGTGTAGGCCTCGCCGACCTGTTCTTCGTTCAACTCATCGATGTACGCGGGAAGGGACGAGGCCGCCACAGAGAGAGAAGCCAGTATACCCAGGAGAAGCCGGGCGCGGTGATGACGGAGCGGGAGCACGGAGTGCAGCCAGCGCGAACAGAGGGAGAGTAACACAGCATGATGGGGAACACGTCCGCTGTCAGAAAAGCGCAAACCGCGCCTGCCTCTCAGCGTGCGGCGACCGGTTGTGGCGCGCGCTTCGGATACTTGGTGGCAACGTAGTCATCGACGAGCTTCTGAAAGGCGGCGGAGAGCTGGTCGTAGGTGCCTTCGAGCGTGGTGAAGTGCTTGCCGTCGATGTAGATGGGGCAGCGCGGAGCTTCCCCGGTGCCGGGAAGGCTGATGCCGATGTTGGCGGCTTTGGATTCGCCCGGGCCGTTGACGATGCAGCCCATCACGGCAAGCTTCATGGTTTCGACACCGTCGTACTGCGTCTTCCACTCCGGCATCTTGTCGCGGATGTAGCCCTGAATGCGCTCAGCGAGTTCCTGGAACGTGGTGCTGGTAGTGCGCCCGCAGCCGGGACATGCGGTGACGCTGGGAGCGAAGGCGCGCAGACCGAGCGACTGGAGCAGCTCGCAGGCGGCGTAGACCTCCTCGCGGCGATCGCCGCCAGGGCGCGGAGTGAGCGAGATGCGGATGGTGTCACCGATGCCTTCGCCGAGAAGAATGCCCATTGGCGCGGCGGACCAGATAAGGCCTTTCGCGCCCATGCCGGCTTCGGTAAGGCCGAGGTGAAGCGGCTGATCAGTTTTTGAGGCGAGGTCGCGGTAGACGGCGACGAGATCAGGCGGGCGCGAGGTCTTGCAGGAAATGATGATCTGGTCTTTGCGCAGCCCGCACTCGAGGGCCAGGTCAGTGGACTGGAGCGCGGAGAGGACCATACATTCGTTGATGATGTCTTCGGAAGTGAGGCCCAGATCGCGGTCGGTGTTCTCCTGCATCTTGGCCATGACCAGCTCCTGATTGAGGGAGCCGGCGTTGACGCCGATGCGGACGGGCTTGCCATGGTCACGCGCGATTTTGCAGATGACGGAGAACTGCTCGTCGCGGCGCTGGCCGGCGCCGACGTTGCCGGGATTGATGCGATATTTGTCGAGCGCCTGGGCGCAGTCCGGGTATTTCGTGAGCAAGACGTGGCCGTTGTAATGGAAGTCGCCGATGATGGGAACGTTGCAGCCGGCGTCGGCAAGACGCCGCTTGATTTCAGGAACGGCCGCGGCCGCTTCCGGGATATTGACGGTGATGCGGACGAGTTCTGAGCCGGCTTCGGCGAGTTCGAGGCACTGGCGAGCGGTGGAGAGGGCGTCCACTGTGTCCGTGTTCGTCATGGACTGGACGACAACGGGAGCGCCGCCGCCCACAGTGACGTGGCCGACTTTGACTCCGACGGTTTTGCGCCGCTTGAACATCTCCAGGAAATCCTCCAATGAAAATCCATCTTACAGCAGGGAGTGCAGAGCCGCCAGCCAGCGAGGCAGAAACGATACGGGCGAGCGGAATTCAATACAAGTTCACTGAATGGCAAGACAGATTTGACGGGTCGTTCACGCGGGAATAACACGGCGCGGTTATCAGATTGGCGGAATCAGCCGCGCACGGCTTACGCAGCCGCGCCTCCGGCAGCGCTGGAGAGCAAGAACCCGCTCCAGCGTCGAAATTCCAAGGAGGAAACAGGAATGCATTCAGGAATTACGAAGGCCGTGGCCTGTGTGGCCGCTGCCGCGCTCAGTCTTATGCCTGCTAGCCCGGTCTTCGCAAACGGGAACGATGGTCATCACAACGGCGGCACAGCGACGCCCATCAAACACCTCGTCGTCATCTTCCAAGAGAACGTGTCTTTCGACCATTACTTCGCCAGCTATCCGAACGCCATGAACCCGAAAGGGCAGCCACAATTCTACGCGCGGCCGGGAACGCCCTCGGTCAACGGATTGACCGACAGCCTGCTCAATAACAATCCGAACGTGAACAACCCCGGGAACGTGACGATGGCGGGGGACTTTCGTACCGCCCCCTTCCGGCTGGACCGTTCGCAGGCATCGACATGCGACCAGGACCACAACTACGGCCCTGAGCAGCAGGCTTTCGATGGTGGTTTGATGGACATGTTCCCGGCCAGCGTAGGGCAGGGAGAAAGCTCATTCTGCGCAGCGCAGTACGCGTACGGCAAGGGGCAGGGCATCGTGATGGGGTACTTCGACGGAAACACGGTGACGGCGCTCTGGAACTACGCGCAGAATTTCGCGATGAACGACAACTCGTACGGCACGACGTTCGGACCGTCCACGCCCGGCGTGCTGAACCTGGTGGCGGGCACCACCTATCCGGTTACTCCCTCGGCGCCTCAGGCCAAGGTGGTGCCGAACAACGCGGGACCAGGGACGCTTGTAGGTGACCTGGATCCGACGGGAGATGTTTGCTCCAAGGGGACCACAATTCTTTTAAACGGACCGAACATCGGGGACTTGCTGAACGGCGCGGGAATCACCTGGGGTTCGTTCATGGGCGGATTCAACCTGGGCATCGTAAACGCGGACGGCAGCACCGGCTGCGCGCGGCAGAGCCCGGCGTCGGCGGCCAACGGCGGGCCGACGGCGGACTACATCGCGCATCATTCCTTCTTCAACTATTTCACGTCGACGGCCAACCCAACGCACGCCCGACCGGCGAATGTATCGGAGATTGGCAATGCGGGCCCGGCGAACCACCAGTATGACATTCAGGATTTCTATACGGCGCTCAACGCGGGCAACCTGCCGGCGGTGAGCTTCCTGAAAGCAATCGCGGCGCAGGACGGCCATGCGGGGTACTCGGATCCGCTGCTGGAGCAGTCCTTCCTCGTCACCACGGTGAATGCCGTGATGACCTCGCACTATTGGCGGGACACCGCGATCATCATTTTGTACGACGACTCGGACGGCTGGTACGACCATCAAATGTCGCCCATCGTGAATCCCTCAGCGGTGAACACTGGCGTGGTGAACGACAGCGACCAGCTGAATGGGCCGGGAGTCTGCGGCCACGGCACGCCGCTGGCGGGGATTCAGGGACGCTGCGGGTACGGTCCGCGGCTGCCACTGATCGTCATCTCGCCTTACGCGAAGGCAAACTTCGTGGATGGAACGCTGACGGATCAGAGCTCGGTGATCCGGTTCATCGAGGACAACTGGCTCAGCGGCACGCGCCTGGGGGGAGGGTCGTTTGACGCGCTCGCGGGCACACTGACGAACATGTTCGATTTTTCGCACGAGGAGGGATTCGGGAATCGCGTCTTGATTCTCGATCCTTCGACGGGCCAGCCGGTCCGCGGCCACGGGTCGTGGTAGCGTGAACGCCCCGCGATAAGGGGGACATTTGTAAAGCCGGAGGCAGACGCGCAGCGTCCGCCTCCGGTTTTATTTTTGGAGGGCCGTTATCAGCGGGCGGTCCAGCCGAGGTCGATGTCGAGGGCGGCTCCGGTGATTCCCGCGGCAGCGTCGGAAGCGAGGTAGACGGCGAGGGAGGCGACTTCGCCGGGCTCCAGCAGGCGGCGGATGGCGGCGGGTTCGAGCATGATTTTGGATACGACTTCAGCGGGCGAAAGATTGTGGCGGCGCGCCTGCTCGTCGATCTGCTTTTCGACCAGCGGGGTGCGGACATAGGCCGGGCAGATGGCGTTGGCGGTGATATTGTGCTCGGCGACCTCCAAGGCGACGACTTTGGTGAGGCCGAGCAGGCCGTGCTTGGCGGAGACGTAAGCAGCTTTAAACGGCGAAGCCACCTTTGCGTGCATGGACGCAATGTTGATCACTCGCCCCCACTTCCGCCGGATCATGTGGGGCAGGGAATATTTGCAGCAGAGGAACGCGCCGGTAATCATGACGCCGATGAGGTAGTTCCAGCGGTCTTCGGGAAAATCCACAACCGGGGCGATGTGCTGCAGACCGGCATTATTGACGAGGATGTCGAGCCGGCCAAACGTGTCCACGGCGGTGTCCACGAGGCGGCAAACCTCGTCCGATCTGGTGATATCGGTGTGTACGAAGACGCAGGCGGGACCGAACGCGGCGAACTCGGCACGAGCACGATCGCCGGCGGCGGGATCGATATCGGCCAGGACGCAGTGAGCGCCGGCCTGGGCGAAAGCGTTGGCGATGGCGAGGCCGATTCCACTGGCCGCGCCGGTGACGATGGCGACTCTTCCCGTCACTGGACTCTCCCGGATGATCGCGAACTAGAAGACATAGTACTGCAACAAACGGTGGCGAAAAGAGGACATGGGATTGAAAGGGTCCGCCCCCGTGGGTAGGCTTTTCTTCAACGGGGGGTGGACGATGCGAATGAAATCGGAGAAGGCGAAATCGCTGGCGCGTGCGGGGAAAATCGCCGCGTGGGCTGTGATGCTGCTTCTGGTGGGATCGGGAGCGCTGGCGGTGAAGGAGTCATTTCCTTACGCGATGGCGACGAATTCGTGCGCGCCCTGGGACGGCCCGGCAATCGAAATCTCCCTTTCCACGAAGCCGCTGAAATGCGCGAAGGAGGACGCGGCGGAGTTGAGGATGTACTTCTGGCGGCAATTACCGCTGCACGCCGTACAGACGTTTACGATCGAGGCGAACTCAGACTGGGGAGGGGCATCATACTGCAAAGGCGGCGACCAGCCGTGCGAGCGAGCCACATCGGGCACGATTCGCATCGAGAAATTCGAGCAGGAAAAGGGCGGACAGGGCACCTACGAACTGGTGTTCCCGAAATTAGGGAAGGTGAGCGGAACCTACCATGCCGATTGGTGCCACCAGCGGATTATGTGCGGCTGAGCAGCAGAACGGCCGGCGCGGGCACGGCGTGAAGACTGGCGGTAAAGAGAATCTCGCTGGGGCGCCCGTCCTGGAGAGCGCCCCTGCGCGTTGTGTCGAAGACCGGTGCGGGGCTACTTGACCTGGATGCTGCGGAGATAGCTGGCCAGGTTGTTGATGCGCATTTCGGTCTGCTGCTTGTCTTGATTGCTGACGGCGGAGAGCAGCGGGCCCCAAATGGGCATGTCGCTCGAACCGTGTGCGGGCGATTTCACTCCGAAGCGAAGCACGCTGACGACGTAGTCGTCGGGAAATTTGCCGTCGTGACGCTTGGCCAGCGTGGTGAGATCGGCAGGCTTTTGCTTCAGGGTGGCAGCGGCAGGGCCATCACCCTTTCCGTCCGTGCCATGACACGCTGCGCAGTAGGACTTGAACATGTCCTTCCCGGATGCGGGAGACGTGGTCTGCACGGGCACTTTCTTTACCGTCCCGGACGACTGGGCCATAGCGAGGCCCGCAAATGCGAGCAGCACAGCGACGAGAAATGGGATTGTCGGTCGAACGGATTGCGTCATGTGTTTCCTCCGGATGAGAGTCCGAGCCCCCCGCCCGAGCGGGGCTGCCGGCGGCAGCTCGCACTCTTTCATGAACAAAGTGAATAACCTAGGGGTGGCAGAGAGACAGTGACGAGAGTCACTGCCGACTATGACAGTACTCACAATCGGCGCGGTCATACGTTGGGAGAGGTGAAACCGGAGGCGTTGCCGACAGGACGTGAAACGGGAACGCAGCGGAAAACTGCGGGTGGAATCAGCGGAGAGTCAGGTCGAGATTCCGATCCGTGACCCCCAGGCCGGAGCCCTTGCCGAATTCGATGACCAGCGTGCGGGGCTGGGCTTCCGGAAACTCGCCTGAGACAGCCTCCTGGTCATCGTACTTTTCGCGGAACGAAAAGACGCGCACGCGGAGGGTGTGGTGGCCGACGGGGATGGGGCGTTTGTCCTCGAATGTTCCTTCGTAGTGCTTCACGATGTGCCGCACCTCTTTGCCCTGCAGATTGGCACGATAAAACAGCGCGTTGTCCACATAGACTTCAAGCGTGGCGATACGAAAGTTATGGTGGCAAACCACGCGAAGCATCGTGGCAGCCGCGGCGGCGCGCTGGGCTGATGCAGGCGTGGATGCCGGCGACACGGGCACAGCTGGAGGATTTTCAGGAGCCGAAGCGGGAATCCCGGAAGGAGGCTGCGTGGCAGCGAAGACATGCGGCGGAGTCGTGGCTGATGTCGCGGGCGAGTTGACCGGAGGCTGACGACGGAGCCAGAAGGCGCCGCCAATGACTGCCGCAAGAATTACGGCCGAGGCGGCAGTGAGCCAGAGAAGCCGCGCGCCCGATGGCGGCGCAACGGAGTCCGCCGCGGGTGCGATGACGGTTGGAGCAGTAACGAGAATGGTCGGGATGGGCCGCGCCCTTTCGGTTGGGGCGTCGAGGGGAAGTGTCGTGTCGTTGTGAATCGAAACGGAGGGCTGGGAAGCGACAGGCATGGCTTGAGTGCGCTCGGAGGGAGCCGATACTGCCGGCCGCACGGGGGCGAGGGGACGGCCGGCGCGCAGGGCTTCGAGATCGCCGGCCAGTTCGGCGCAACTCAGATAACGGTCCGCCGGATTTTTTGCAAGGCAGCGGGAAAGGACGCGGTCGAGGTCAGGGGGAAGATTCGGATTCACCGTGTGCGGGCCGGCCGGATCCTGAAAGACAACCCGGAAGGTGATGGTGGTGACCGAATCGCCGGTGAACGGCTTCTGGCCGGTGCACATCCAGTAGAGGACGGCGCCGAGAGAGAAAATGTCGGCGCGCGCATCCACAGTGGAGCCGCGAATTTGCTCAGGAGACATGTAGGAAGGAGTGCCGAGGGACATGCCTTCCTGCGTGAGTTCGGCGCCGGCGACTTTGGCGATACCGAAATCAGTGATCTTGGCCCGGCCATCACGAGTGATCATGATGTTTTCAGGCTTGATGTCGCGGTGGACGACGCCCGCGTGATGGGCGTAGTCGAGAGCCCGGGCAACTTGAATTGCGATTTCCAGCAGGTGATCGAGATTCTTGTCGGCGGGCGAGCTGAGCAGATGGTTGAGCGGCTGCCCTTCGATGAATTCCATCACGATGTAGGGTTGTCCCTCGGAGTCCACGGCGATGTCGTGGAGCGTAACAATGCCGGGATGTGAAAGACGGCCGGCGGCCTGAGCCTCGCGCTGGAAACGCTGCTTGTAATGTTCGACTTCGGCGGGAGGTCCGGACTTGGTGAGAATGATTTTCAGAGCGACGATGCGGCCAATCTGCGTGTCACGAGCGCGGTAAACAACGCCCATGGCGCCGCGGCCGAGTTCCTCGAGAATCTCGTAGCGTCCGATGCGTTGCATGGCTGGGGCCGGCATGGAGTGCGGGAGTGAATTCGAAAAATACTCTACCGCAGGGCGAGTGCGCGCGGGTCGACGGAGATGAGGCGGTGTGTCGGAAAAGCAAGGAGAATACATGACGATGCGTACGCCGTAGTGCCTGGCGGAAAGGACAGGAATTCAGCCTGCCCGCGAAGGGATGCGCCTGTGAGGCGTCCTGCGAATGGCCCGTCGCCGACTGAGAATGAGGGCGCGGCCTGACGCTGAAGTCGAGATTTGACGGTCGCGGAGGTCGGAAAGCGTCCGAAGCAGACGCTGGCGCCGGGATCATCGGCGCGAATCCGGGTGAGGCGGAGGCCGTAGAATTTACTGGCAAC
>Ga0335085_10007287_pt1 | contig 17231 bp, 12 predicted proteins | sample Lox_Sample_45_FD_206712 | JGI IMG/M metagenome (GOLD analysis project Ga0335085, IMG submission 206712) | Soil microbial communities from Loxahatchee National Wildlife Refuge, Florida, United States - Lox_Sample_4.5 | ecosystem: Environmental > Terrestrial > Soil > Wetlands | place: USA...
TATGGATTCTCTTGTGTCGCAGCCTGGAGTACCGATTCTCACATTCGGTGAGCCAGCTAACGGACAGATTGCCGTTGAACAGCGGCGATTCTTCCTGAGCCCGAGCATCCAGCCTGATCTCAAACAGAAGTGGACGCTGCCAGTTTGCTTCAAGGGAAGGAACGACGCCGCAGACTGCCAGATACTTACGCCGGAGAGCTCGACGCTCAAGACGCCTGCGGCCGCGCTGTTCTTTGCGAATGCAGGCGGTAAGGGTTACTATCGCACCGCTTATACACCTGCGGACTATGCAAACATCGTAGCGAACATCGAGACTGCGCTCGCACCCGCAGAGCGCATCAGCATTACGGGAGACGAATGGGCGCAGGTGCGTTCGAACAGGGCCACAGTGGGCGACTACCTCGACCTGGCCACCGCTCTCAAGAGCGATGAAAACGTCGATGTTGCTTCAACGGCGCTCGGCGGAGTGGATGCAATCGCCGAGCGCGTTGCCGCGACTGCCGACGAGAAAGCCGCCCTCGCAGCATGGATTCAGCGCACCTATTCACCACAGCTCGAACGGCTGGGCCAGCCCTCTCCCACTGATACATCGAATACGAGACAGATGCGCTCAATGCTTTTCAGTGTTCTTGGCTTCTACGGAAACGACCCCGCGGTGCTGAAGCAGGCCGAGAGTCTTGCCGAGAGCTACATTGCCGACTCGGCGTCGGTCGATCCAACGCTGGGCCAGACCGCGCTTTCCGTCGCGGCACGGCACGGGGATGCAAAGCTGTTTAACAAGCTGCAGAAGCTCTATGAGACTTCGAACAATCCGGTAAGGCAGGAGATCGCGCTGCACATGCTGGCCCGGTTTGAAAGCCCCGAACTGGAACGGCGCTCGCTCGATTACGCCACTTCAGGGAAGGTTCGCAACCAGGATGCGGCCCGTCAGCTTGCTGTTTCGCTGACGATGCAGGCCACGCGCGACCAGGCCTGGAGCTACGTGAAGTCGCATTGGGACAGCGTAAAGGCGCAACTCACCACGGAAATGGGTGGATACCTCGTGGACTCGACGGGCGGTTTTTGCTCTGCCGACATGCGTGACGAAGTGCAGCAATTCTTTTCGACGCATAAGGTTGCGGCATCGGATCGCGCGCTGAAGCGTGCAGTGGAGCGCATCAACGGCTGCATCGAGTTCCGCCGCCTGCAGGAACCCAACCTGAAGAAATGGCTCGCTGCACAGCCGAATTAGTAATCCTAACCCGGCTTGCCCACAGGAAAGCGCAGCCTGAAAAACTGCGCTATTCTTATTGCGTTTGAGCAGCCCGGGAACGGATTGAGGTTTCGAGATGGGCGAATATGTTTTGGACCTGAACGGCGCTCCGGTCCGGGTGAATGCTCCTGCCGATGAGTCGCTGCTTTCGGTGTTGCGGAATCGGCTGAATATGACCGGAACCAAATACGGCTGCGGCGAAGGCCAGTGCGGGGCGTGCACGGTTCTGCTGAACGGTGTGGCCACGCGGTCCTGCCGCACGTTGGTATCCGCTGCCGCGAGTGCGAAGATTGTTACGATCGAAGGCCTGGAACAGCACGGCGCGCTCTCCGCGGTGCAACAAGCATTTCTCGATGAAGAATCGTTCCAGTGCGGCTTCTGCACTTCGGGGATGATTATGAGCGCCACTTCGCTGCTCGGCAAGACGCCTAATCCAACGGATGAACAGATTGTCGGTGCAATGAACGGCAACGTGTGCCGCTGCGGCACGTATCCGCGCATCATGCAGGCTATACGGCGCGCGGCCGACGCCGCTGAGAAGGGGGCGCAATGAACCCTTGTCAGATTCCCGAGCTTGAGAATTTTCAGGAAGAATTCTGGAACCACTCACTGAAGCTGAAAGTTGACCGGCGCAATTTTCTCAAATTGCTCGGCGGCGGCGTGTTGATATGCCTTGCTTGTCCGTCAGCGAGCGCGCAGGAATCGGGCCGAGGCTTTGGCGACGGGCATGAACTTCCGAAAGACATCGGCGCGTGGCTGCACATCGATGCCGATGGCATGGTGAAGGTATTCACCGGCAAAGTCGAAGTTGGACAGAACATCCGCACTTCCCTCTCGCAGCAGGTGGCCGAAGAACTTCATGTTCCGTTCGAATCAATCTCGATCGTCATGGGTGACACGGCGCTAACGCCGTACGATATGGGCACTTTTGGCAGCCGCACCACGCCGACGATGGGCCCGCAGTTACGTACCATGGCGGCGGCCGCGCGGCAGGCCCTTATCGAAATGGCCGCTGCGCACTGGCAGGTGCCGACAGACGGTCTGAAGCCCGCAAAGGCGAAGATCGTCGATCAACAGAACTCGCGCTCAATCGCCTACGGCGATCTCACTCGCGGCGAGAATCTTGTGAAGGTCGTTAGCGGCGCTGCAAAGCTAACACCTGCTTCAGAGTGGAAGATCTCAGGTACAGCCGCGCCCAAGGTCAACGGCCGCGATTACGTGACTGGAAAGCACATATTTCCGTCGGACATGCAGCGGCCAGGAATGTTATTCGGCGCTGTGCTTCGTCCGGATGGCTTTAGTGCAACGCTGGTTTCGCTGGACAGCGCCGAGGCTGAGAAACTGCCGGGTGTGAAGGTGATCCGCGATGGAGACCTTGTGGGTGTCGCGGCGGCGAATGAATTCACGACGCGAAAGGCGGTTGCAGCACTGCACGCAAAATGGAGCGTTCCGGCGCAAGTTTCGAATAGCGGACTGTTTGAATATCTGAAGAAGAACGCGGATTCCGAGGAAATGTCCGCACATAAGACAGGATCCGTTGAAGAGAGCCTGGCGGCTGCGGACTTCAAGGTGGAACAGAAATACAGCGTTCAATACATCGCTCACGCTCCGCTTGAACCGCGCGCAGCGGTGGCCGAGTGGAACAACGGAAACCTGACGGTGTGGACCGGAACGCAGCGGCCCTTTGGCGTCCGCGAAGAGCTTGCGCAAGCTCTGCAGATACCTGAATCGAAGATTCGTGTCATCCAGCCCGACATGGGAAGTGGTTACGGCGGAAAGCACACGGGCGAAGCTGCCGTTGAAGCCGCGCGCCTGGCAAGGGCCGCGGGCACGCCGGTAAAGATTTTGTGGACACGCGCGGAGGAGTTTACCTGGGCGTACTTCCGGCCCGCAGCTCTGATTGAGGTGAGAGCCGGAGCAAACAAAGACGGCAAACTGGTTGCCTGGGAGTTCCACAATTACAACTCGGGGACAGCGGCGCTGGGTACTCCTTATGGCGTTGCCAATCAGCTGGTGCAGTATTACCCGGTGCGCTCGCCGCTGCGGCAGGGATCGTATCGTTCGCTCGCCGGCGCGGCGAACAATTTTGCCCGCGAGTCGCACATGGATGCAATTGCGCAGGCGGCAAAAATCGACCCGCTCGAGTTTCGACTAAGGAACCTCGAGGAACCTCGCCTGCGCGCAGTTCTTGAAGCGGTTGCAGAGAAGTTCGGCTGGAAGAGCCAGAAGCCTTCACACGAGCGCGGCTTCGGCATCGCCTGCGGAACAGACAAAGGCGGCTACGTTGCGACTATCGCTGAAGTGCAGGTGGATCAGGCAACGAAGAAAGTGCGCCTGCGCCGCGTGGTCCAGGCATGGGAATCGGGCGCAGTCATCAATCCGAACGGAATCGATAACCAGATTTCGGGAGCCGTGGTACAGGCTATCGGCGGCGCGTTGTTTGAGGCCATCCGGTTTGAAGATGGGCGGATTCTCAATCCGCATTTCGCGAGCTACCGCGTTCCCCGCTTCAGCGACATACCGCAGATCGACGTCATCATTCTCGACCGCAAGGACCTGCCTTCGGCGGGCGCCGGCGAAATCGGTCTCATCGGACTGGCGCCGGCAATTGCAAATGCCATCTGCTCCGCTACCGGCGTGCGCATTGCCAACATGCCGATGCTTCCGCGCGAAGCGGTTCCGGGCGTGCCCGTGACGCCTCTTAAGGGGTGAAGGTAGCCGGGCGGTGTTGGGGTTCGTACTATCCCAGGTCTCAGAATTAAGACATGGGGCTCCGGCCGCTTACTTCAGGTCTCTCCAGTTGGGGCCGAATCCAATATCTGCGACGAGCGGCACGCGGAGCCTGACGACACCCTCCATTTCCGTGCGAACCATCGCTTCCATCTCCGCTTTTTCGTCCGCGGGAACTTCAAAGATGAGCTCATCGTGGACCTGTAGGATCATGCGCGATTTCATTTTCCGATCAGTCAGCTTTCGATCGATGGCGATCATGGCAAGCTTGATCAGGTCAGCCGCGGTCCCCTGAAGCGGCGTATTGATGGCGGTGCGCTCGGCAAATCCGCGCTGATTGGGATTGCGGCTCTCGATGTCGGGGATGGGGCGCATGCGCCCGAACAGCGTGCGAACAAAGCCATCGCGGCGCACCTGCTCCAGCGTACTATCGGTAAACTTTTTGACGCTTTGATAGCGCGCGAAGTAGCGGTCGATGTATACCTTGGCCTCGGCTTGCGGAATGCCCAACTGCGCGGCCAATCCAAAGGGCGAGATACCGTAGACGATGCCGAAGTTCACAGCCTTGGCCCGGTTGCGCGTCTCCTTATCCATGGACTCGATGGGAACGCCGAAGACTTCGCTGGCCGTGAGCGTGTGAATGTCGATATTTTCCGCATAGGCGCGGGCAAGCAGCGCATCCTGGCTGAAGTGGGCCAGCAAACGCAGTTCGATCTGCGAGTAGTCGGCCGAGAAGAGTTCCATGCCGGGCGCGGCGGTGAAGGCGGCGCGAATCTCGCGGCCAAGCTCGGTGCGGACGGGGATGTTCTGCAGATTCGGATTGACGGAAGAGAGCCTGCCTGTTGCGGTGGCCGCGGCTTGAAAAGTGGTGTGCACACGCGAGTCGGTATCGGCCAGCAACGGCAATGCGTCAACGTAGTTCGACTTCAACTTTGACAGATGTCGATATTCGAGAACCAACCGGGGAACTTCGTTCTGCTCGGCGAGTTGTTCCAACACATCCTGCGCCGTGGAGAAGCTCTTCGATTTGCCGCGCGCGGCCGGCGGCGTGAGCCCCATGTGCGTGAACAACACTTCGCCCAGTTGCTTGGGTGAGTTAATGTTGAATCGGCGCCCGCCAAGCTCAAAGATGCGTTCGCCGACGCGTTCGAGCTCTCCGCTGAACCTTGTCGCAAGGCCGCCAAGGACGCCCGTGTCGATGCGGACGCCGACCTTCTCCATCCGATAGAGCACGGGCGCGAGCGGAAGATCGATGTCGCGGTAGACGCGCTCCACGTCTGCTTCCCGTGCGGCGGTCAGCAGCTTTGGGACAAGGCCAAAGACAGCCGCCGCGGCTGCAGACTGAGTTGACGGCGCTACCTGTTCGTTGCGCGCGGCGACGTCGGCCAGGGCTTGCGTTGCGTGCGTGGGATTGAGGACATAAGAAAGCAGCATGGTGTCTTCCACCGCGCCCCGCAGCACGATTCCCTGCGCGTCAAAGAGATGCAGAGCCAGCTTGAAGTCGTGCGTGCGTTTTGAAACGGCTTCATCTTCGAGGAGCGCGCGTAGCTCCGGCGTGAGCGGAAGCTGGAGCGCGATGGAAGGATCGGCGCAGACGCCAACCTTGAAGCCAGCCTTTCTTTCTTCTGCTTCGGCAAGGTCCAAAAGCGACTGCGCAGGAGGCAGTTCTTCTTCCTGCTGTTCGTCAATCGCCATTTGAGTCGCCTCAAGAACAACAGCGAATCCATTCGTACTCGCAGTTGTGTAAAACGCTGCGCTCTGCTCCGGTGATGGATCCTCGATGAGCTCGGCTGCGGTTGAGGTTGCAGCGGGCGAAAGCTCGCGAAGCATCGATGTAAATTCGAGCTCGGTAAAGAGCGCGCGGCAGGCTTCAACATCGGGCGGTTGCGTCTCCATCGCATGCAGATCGAGTGTGAGCGGCACGCTGCAGCGAATTGTGACCAGCTCCTTGGAAAGCAGCACCGCTTCCCTGTTCTGCTCGAGCGATTCGCGGTAGGTTTTGCGCTTGACTTCAGCGGCGCGGTCCAGCACCGTCTCCACGCTGCCGAACTCGCGAATCAGATCGACGCTGCCTTTGTCGCCGATGCCGGGCGCACCGGGGACGTTGTCGACCGAGTCGCCACGCAGCGCCATCACGTCAATCACCTTGTCAGGAGGAACGCCGAGCACTTCAGTTACGCGCGCCGGGTCAAGAATCAGGTTGTCTTTCTGGGGGTTCAGAATTTTTATCTGGTCGGTGACGAGTTGCATCATGTCCTTGTCGCCGGAGACGATGAAGACCTCGTGCTCCTGCTCGACGGCCTGGTGGGCGAGTGTGCCGATCACGTCGTCGGCCTCGAACCCTTCCGCTTCGAGGATGGGAATTTTCAGCGCATCGAGAGCGCGGCGAATGTATGGGATCTGCCGGCGCAGGTCCTCGGGCATGGCTTCGCGGTTTGCCTTGTAGCCTTCGTAGCTGATTTCTTCAAACGTCTGTGTCTTGCTGCTCCACTTGCGCAGCGGGCCCATGGTACGTGCGCGCTCGTCGCGAAAGACTTCACCGCTGACGTCGAAGACGGCCGCAAAGTAGCGCGGAGAAAAATCCTGCCGCAGCTTTTTGATCATGTTGACGAAGACATATGTGGCGGCGGTAGGCAGTCCGCCGCGGGTGGACATGGGGCGGCTGCGCTGCATCGCGTGGTAGGCGCGGAAGATGAACGACATGGTGTCGAGCAGGAAGACGGGCGGTTTGGTTTGATCGCTCACGCTTGAGAGTCTATCAGGGGAGCAGCAGGCCTGCGGGGCGGCCGGGCTGGTTTCGGGTCAGTAGAGGAACATGCAATCGCCGTAGCTGAAGAAGCGGTATTCGTCCTGGACGGCGCGGCGGTAGGCGGCGAGGATGTGTTCGCGGCCTGCAAATGCGCTTACCAGCATGAGCAGACTGGATTGAGGAAGATGAAAATTCGTGAGCAGCGCATGCACGAGACGAAAACTGTAGCCTGGCGAGATAAAGATCTCGGTGGTGCCGGTATGCGGGCTGAGTGGGCTGCCAGCGGCCTGCTGTGCGCAGTGCTCAAGCGTGCGCACAACCGTAGTGCCTACGGCAACGATGCGCCGACCTTCCGCAACGGCGCGGTTGATGGCGTCGGCTGCGGCCGCGCTCAGCGTGTAGTGCTCGCGATGCAGCTTTACTTCGTCGAGACGTTCAACACGGAGGGGCGCAAAGGTTCCCAGGCCGACGTGCAGAGTGACGCGCGCAACTTCAACATCGCGGGCGGCGAGAGCTTCGAGCGTATGCGGTGTGAAATGCAGGCCGGCGGTGGGCGCCGCAACAGAGCCTTTCTCATGCGAGTAGACGGTCTGATAGCGTTCGCGGTCTTCCGTCGCGTCATCGCGGTGAATGTACGGCGGGAGCGGCATGTGGCCTATGCGCTCAAGCACTGCAAAAAAATCGCCGACGGGCGCGAACTCCAGCAGACGGTCGCCGAACTGGCCACGCTCGAGCACATCGGCTTCAAGCACGATTCCGCCGGTGGGCGCGGGAAAAACAAGGTGTTCGCCTATGGCGATTTTGCGGCCTGGACGCACGAGCGCGCGCCACTGGTTTTCGCCGGCAGGCTCAGTCAACATGACCTCAATGCGACCGGTGGGCTTCTCTTTTTCGCGGCGCAGCGTGCGGCGGGCATACAGACGAGCGGGTATCACGCGGCTGTCGTTGAGTACGAGCAGGTCGCCCGGATGCAGGAACGAAGGAAGGTCCGCGAAGCGCGCATCGCCGGTTTCTCCCGTTTGCCGGTCGAGCAGCATCATACGGCTCGCGCCGCGCTGGGCGGGCGGTTGCTGCGCAATGAGTTCCTCCGGCAGTTCGTAATCGAAATCGGAGACCAGGAGATCGCTCATGGCTGCGACTGATACTGAGAGGTTTTGCCGAAATGCGCGAGGGCGCGCACGCGGGCGCGCTCAATTGCCGCGTTCAATTCTTCGCGCTTGGGCTCAAATTCGGAATCCGGCATGTCGGAGGCAACATGGGTCCAGCGGGACCAGCTTACGGCGATGCGCGTAAAGGGCCGCGGCACCAGAAAGTGATCCCACGAATTCATGACCCATGCATGCTCCGGCTCAAGGTGGAATGCGCCGATGCGCGCGCCGGTAAGTTTGGCCAGCTTTACGGGCCCGGCCTTGGTGCGATAGATAGGCCCGCGCGGGCCATCGGCTGTAAAGATAGCGGGTCCGCCGCTTTCAATCACACGGGCAAGACCGAGCAGACCTTCGCGGGAGCCGCGCGAACTGGATCCTCGCACCGCGCGAAAGCCGAACAATTGCAGCGTACGCGTAATCAATTCGCCATCGAAGCTCTGACTGATGAGAATGGTGGCGTGGGTGCGGCGGAAATAGACCGTGCACGGCAGAACGCACTGGTGCCAGAAGCAGAAGATCTCGGCGGCGGCGCCTTCGCCCCACGGAAGCGGTTCGGCGCCTTCCTCGGCGATGATTTCGAAACGCCACGTGAGCCCGATGAGAGAAAAAAGCATCCATACGACGCGCGGCACAATCGCCAGCGCGATGCGCTGGCCGAATGTGAATCGGGGTCTGGCTTCGGTGGTCACTCAGATGATTCTAACGGACCTGATGCGCCGCGACGGGCAGCGCCGCATCAGCTGTACCGCAGCCAGCGAAGCAGCTCCGGCAACGACGCGCGCTTCCCGTACATGAGGATGCCGACGCGATAGAGGCGCGACGCGAACCAGATGGTTGCCAGGATGCTGAGCACCATCAAGCCGATCGACACGACAAATTGCCAGATCGGCGGAGTCTCCGATGCCATACGGAGGAACATGACAATGGGCGCGGTGGGCGGGAACAGCGAGGCCGCGACGGCCCAGGGCGAGTTCGAATCGTTCATGATCAAAACGATCATCGCGAAGCTTATCCACGTGGGCGCCGCGGCCAGCGGCATGTACATTTGCAGTTCCTGTTCGGTTTCACATGTAGATGCAAGCCCCGCGAAGAGCGAACTGTAAAGAAGGAAGCCGAGCAGGAAGTAGAGCGGGAACAGAATGCCCTCAAACCAACTGAAATGCAGCGTGTATTCCCCGGTGAGCATGGCGGCGGCAAAGGGCGTGACGACGATGGCGACCGCGGTGATAAGCCAGATGAGTATCTGCGTGAGGCCTACCGCGCCGAGGCCGACGAGTTTGCCGGCGAGCATTTCACTGGGCTTTACGATCGACAGCATGACCTCGAATATGCGCGAGGCCTTTTCCTGAATTGTGGATCGCGCAACATTGAGGCCGTAGATCATGGTGGTCATCGACAGCAGCAGCGCCATCACGTAGCCCTTCCAGAATGACGCTTCGGCGTTGGTCTTTACGATGGAGCCGTCCTTTTTCAACTGAAAGGTCTGAATCGATACACCCTTCAGCAATGACTCGGCTTCTGATGGCTTCATTCCCGCGCCCTTCAAGCGCTCGTCCACAAGGCCGTCGTCCAGAGCTCTCCTGAGCCTTGCTCCGTTCAGGAAATCGCCCGCTGCCAGCGAGATGTAGGTTGCGGCCGGCACGCCTTCATCATGCGTTTGCAACGAGAGAATGCCGTCGATCGACTTGTCCTGAAGCCCTGAGAGCAGGGGCGACTTTGTTGCAGGATCTGCTGACGAAACCACATCTACGTTCACCTTTCGATCCTTGTCGCCGGTAAGCTGCGCGCGGATCTCCTCAGCCAGCGCGGGGTTGTTCGACGTGACGACGAGGTGCTTTTTCGAACCGAGGCCAAGGCTGGCCATGTAGGCGATTCCGAGGACGATGGCAAAAATTGCCGGCAATCCGATGGTTGACATCAGAAAGGCGCGGGCGCGAATCTGTTCAAGGTATTCGCGCTTGGCGACGAGCAGAATATTACGCATTGGCGGCGCCTCCCACGGTCCGGATGAAGATTTCTTCAAGCGACGGCTCAAGAAGTTCGAAGCGATAAATGGTGGCCATGCCGGCCGCTTCGCGCAGGAACTTCTGCGCGTCGCCGTGCGGCTTGAGTTTGATCTCGGCGTGGCCTGAGAAGTTCTTTGCCTCAGCGACCTCGTCGCTTTTCAGGAACTCAGGATTGCCCTCAAATTCGACGATCACGTGGTTGCGCTCATAGCGGCTTTTGATTTCGCGCACCTTGCCGGCGAGCACGGCCTGGCCGTTGTTGATGAGGCAGATGGATTCGCAGAGTTTTTCCACCTGGTCCATGCGATGGGTCGAAAAGAGAATGGCGTTGCCCTGATCCTTGAGCTCGAGGAGGGTGCGCTCAACCAGCACGGCGTTGACGGGATCGAGGCCGCTGAAGGGCTCGTCCATGACGATGAGGCCGGGCTGATGCAACAGGCAGGAGATGAACTGAATCTTCTGCTGCATGCCCTTTGAGAGTTCTTCAGTCTTCTTATGCAGCGCGTCGGCAATCTCCATGCGCTCGGCCCAGGCGGTGCCGCGCTTGCGCGCGTCCTCGGCAGCCAGGCCGTGCAGGCAGCCGAAAAAGACAAGCTGGTCGATGACCTTCATCTTCTTGTAGAGGCCGCGCTCCTCAGGCAGATAGCCCACGCGCTCGAGGCTGGCCCTGTCGAGTGGCTTGCCAAACAGGCTCACCTTGCCTGAATCAGGGATGGTAATGCCCATCATCATGCGAATGGAACTGGTTTTGCCTGCGCCGTTCGGCCCAAGAAGGCCAAACATCTGGCCGGCTTCAATGGTCAGGCTCAAGTTGTTCACGGCAACTTTTGTGTCGTATGCCTTGGTGACACCCGCGAGTTCAACAACTGGCATGAAATCTCCCGTAGGCTTGATTGTGCGGTTTTCCCGAGCGAGATCGGAGGACACACTCAGCAAGAGTCTAACAGAGCTTGAATTGCATGAATCAGTGCAGCTTCATCGCGTCGGGATCCCAGTTAACAACCTGCCCGCGTTCGATGCTGACATTGCTCAGCAGCGCGGCACCGGCAGCACGGAATCCGAAGACGGCATCTTCGACCGGCTGCTTGCGGGTGCGGACGGATGCGAAGAAGTTCCTGAAGTGATCGTAATTGTCGGCGTAGTCCTGCGGAGCGGCAAATTTCTCATATCCGCCCAGATCGCCGGTGCGCTCGTGCGCCGGGTATTTCCGGTTGTATTCCTCGATGATCTGCTTCTGCATCGCGTCCGTGTAGGTGCCGATCACATAGCCGGGAGCTTTCTGCTGCGGCACTCGGTTCACTACAACGGCTCCGCCGCCAATCTCCATGGTTCCCTCGGAGCCAGTGAAGAGGAAGCCCTCGCTCTCCTCGCCGCCGTCTACGAAGTTTACGCGCAGGCTCAGGTTGAATCCTTCGCGATAGTCGAACAGGCCCAGCATGACGTCGGGCACATCGCGGCCGTCTTTCCAGAAGCGCAGAGCGCCGGTGGCCATGCCGCGCGTGGGGCCGTGGGAGCCGGTGATGAAGTGCGTGCCGCTGAACAGGTGAACGAACAGGTCGCCGGCAACGCCGCTGCTGTAAGCCTTCCACTTGCGCCACTGAAAGAATTGCTCGGCGTTGAACGGAATCTTCGGAGCGGAGCCGAGGAATCGCGGCCAGTCGCAGGTTTCCGGCGAGGCGTCGAGCGGAACGGTGTAGTTCCACGCGCCCATGGAGGAGTTGCGGTCCCAGCGCGCCGTGACCATGTTGAGCTGGCCGATGGCCCCGGATTCAAGCAGCTCCTTGGCCTTGGCGTAGAGGATCGAGCTGACGCGCTGGCTGCCGACCTGGAGGATTCGGTTGGTGGTGCGGGCGGTCTCGATCATCTCAGGCCCATCAGAGTAGAGATGGATCATCGGCTTTTCGCAATACACGTCTTTGCCGGCCTTCATCGCGTCGACCGCAGCCTGCTTGTGCCAGTGGTCGGGCGTGGCGATGATGACGGCATCGATGTCGCTGCGGGAAAGGATCTCGGCGTAATTGCGCGTGGTGAAAAGGTCGTTGCCCCAAAGCTCTTTGCAGTGGGCAAGCCGTCCGTCGTAGCAGTCGGCCACAGCCACCAGCTTTACGCCGGGAACCTGTACGGCGAACCTGGTGTCAGACTGCCCCTGGATGCCCGCTCCGATGAGCGCGAGCTGAATGTGATCGTTGGAGGCGACCGGTTTGGCCTGTTCGGCCTGCAAGGCGCTCAGCGCATGAATTCTGCCATTCAACAGGGTCGCGGCTGAAACTGCCCCTGCAGCCTTGAGAAATCCCCTACGATTGAGTTCGTGCATGGGTTTGACTCCTCCACGTTTTGCAGGTTCCAAGGATACGCGGTCGGCCCGGCGGCGTGCTCACAAATTCTTTGCTACCTGCCGTGAAAACGGGGCAGGCGCTTCTCGTGAAATGCGCGGATCCCCTCCTGATAGTCTTCGCTGTCGTAGACCTCGCGGCGCATGGCCTGAACGCGCTCGAATGTCTCGGGCGAAAGATTGTGCGACGCCGAAAGAAGGCGCAGTTCCTCTTTAAGGAGACTGATGGCGAGCGGCGAGTTCTGGGCGATCTGGCGTGCGATGTCCATCGTCGTTTCTTCGAGCTGGCCGCGGGGCACGGCGCGATTCACAATTCCGCGGTCGACAAGGCGTCGGGCGCTCAAAGGTTGCGCGGTGAACAGCATCTCCTTGCACAAGAGCATTCCGCCGGTGTTCATGAAGTTCTGAATTCCAGACATGTTGTAGGGCACGCCCAGCTTGGTGGTGGTAATGGCGAAGGTGCTGTCGGCGGCGGCGACGATCAGGTCGCAGCTCATTACCAGTTCGCAGGCGCCGCCCCAGACGCTGCCCTCAACCATGGCGATGACGGGAGCGCGAAAGTGCTCGATGGTGCGAACCAGGTGCCGGAGAGGGTCAGTATAGGTGAGCGGGTCGCGACCATTGGTGGGCAATTCTCCTATGTCGTGGCCGGCTGAAAATACCTGGCTACCCGCCGCCGCGCGCAGAATAACGACGCGGACCTCTTCGTTGTGCATGTGTGCCAGCGCGCGGCGAACTTCCTCAATCAGCGCGCTGCTAAGGCAATTTCGTTTTCTGGGATTGTTTAGCGTGATGATGCCGATATGGTTTGAAACTGAAGACTGTGTCAGCGTCAATTCCGAATTCATGGCCGTTCTTCTTTCCTGCACATTAGGGATTTTACGTCGCGTTTTGAGCGCGATGGAAGCTCACGCCACAATTCATCAGTAGCATGGATGCGTCAAACGATCCGCACCGGGCCGTTTTGCCCCGGGAGGCAGGTCCATTTAGCATCCTGATTGTGCCTGCCCTTGATACCCAAGTGAAATACGTGCGCGGCGTGGGCCCGCGCGTTTCTGAAATGCTCGCGGCCAAGGGCATTCTTACGGCAGAAGATCTGCTTTATCATCTGCCCTTCCGTTACGAGGACCGCCAGAATCCGCGCTCGCTCGACGAAATCCAGCCGGGCGAGACGGCGAGCGTCATCGGGGAGATTCGCGGCGCCATTTTGCTGCGAACACGGCGCATGCCGCTCTTCGAGCTGACCGTGGGCCAGGGAAACCGCGCGCTGAAGTGCATCTGGTTCAATGCCACCTACCTGAACGGCAAGTTTCATGCCGGACAGACGATTGCTGTGCACGGCAAGATAGAGCCCTCCCGCTCGACGAGCAACCTGAAGATGATTCAGCCGCAATTTGAGCTGCTGCCAGACGCCAGCGACGACGCTGAAACGCGGCTGCTTGAAGTGGGGCGAATTACGCCGGTGTACGAATCGCTGGGCGGCAACAGGCTGACCTCACGCTGGCAGCGGCGGACGATCTACAACCTGCTGGAGGCCGTGCGGGGCAACGTGCCTGAATGCCTGCCGTGCACACTGCTCGATCGGCTCAAACTGCCCAATCGCGAAACGGCTCTGCGCGAAGTTCACTTTCCCACGGAAGGCACACCGCTGGCGCAACTTCAAAGCGCGAGCTCGCCCGCGCACCTGCGCATGATTTTTGAGGAACTCTTTGCGCTCGAACTGGGCCTGGAAGCGAAGCGGCGGCGAATGCGGGAGCGCGTGGGCATCAGCTTTGCCACCAACGACAAGGTACGGGAAGCGATCCGCGAGGTGCTCCCCTTCCATCCAACGGCAGCGCAGAAGCGCGCCCTGGGCGAGATTGTGAAAGATATGCGCGACTCCAGCCCGATGCGGCGACTGTTGCAGGGCGATGTGGGCTCCGGCAAGACGATCGTTGCATTCCAGGCCATGCTGGTGGCCATGGAAAACGGCTACCAGGCAGCACTGATGGCGCCCACGGAGATTCTTGCCACGCAGCACTTTCTGGCCGCGCGCAAGCTGCTGGAACGCTCGTCGCGCAAGCCGCGCATTGTTTTGCTCACTGGTTCGCTCGACGAGGACCGCAAACGACACACGCGCGGTTTGATCAATCGCGGCGAGGCTCAACTGGTGATCGGCACCCACGCGCTGATTGAGGAAAAGGTCGAGTTCGACCGCCTGGGCCTGGTGGTGGTGGATGAGCAGCACCGGTTCGGCGTTTTACAACGCTTCAAGCTGATGAAAAAGCCCAACCAGCCCGAGCCCGACGTGCTGGTGATGACGGCGACGCCCATTCCGCGCACGCTGGCCCTGTCGCTCTACGGCGATCTGGATCTGAGCGTTCTGGATGAGTTGCCGCCGGGGCGCACGCCGATTGTCACGCGACGCGTTTCCGGGGAACGTTCGGACGAGGTTTGGGAGTTTGTCCGCAAGCAGGTTGCGCTTAAGCGGCAGGCTTACATCGTCTATCCGGTGATTGAAGGAGCGCAGGACGATCAGCCGGAGCTTGACTTCTCGCACGATCCGGACGCAGATGAGGCGGCTGCAGCGCCGGCGCGGAAGTTACCGCGCAAGGGCAAGACGGCGGAGCTTTTTCCTTCCGGGGCGCAGGAGGCAAAGCCGGCGGGCAAGTCGGGCTTGAAGTCGGCGGTGGAGATGTACGAGAAGCTCAGGAAGGGCCCACTGGCCGGGCTCAGGGTGGGGCTGCTGCACGGCCGTCTCGATGCCGACGACAAGGAAGTGATCATGCGGCGATACCAGCGCGGCGAGATCGACGTGCTGGTATCGACCACGGTTATTGAGGTGGGCGTGGACGTGCCGAATGCCACCGTGATGGTGATCGAGCACGCCGAGCGATTCGGACTGGCGCAGCTACATCAACTGCGGGGGCGCGTGGGGCGCGGCGCCGCCAAAAGCTACTGCATCCTGGTGACCGGCGCACGGGTTTCAGAACTTGCGGAAGAGCGCCTGAACGCCATGGTGCGCACCCAGGATGGGTTCGAACTGGCCGAACTGGACCTGAACATGCGGGGGCCGGGCGAGTTTTTCGGCACGCGGCAAGCGGGGTTGCCGGATTTTCGCGTGGCCAACCTGCTGCGCGACCGCAAGACCCTGGAACTGGCCAAGCAGGAAGCGGCGCGGTTTGTGAACGAGCACGACCGCAGTATTGCGGATGACGAGCGAACCCGCGTCTGGGCGTGGGTCAGGACGTCGTGGCAGCGGCGCTATGGGCTGGTCGAGGCTGGCTGAGAAGCTTCGGACAAAAATCAGGCGGCCGGGAAAGGATGCATTTGCGCCGCTTTCTCCAGCGTGTACGTTTGAATCTCCAGGTCGACGCTGGCAATTTCGTTTCCGCGCTCGCCGCGACCGCTGCGAGTGCATTGGCAAAGTTCGGTAAAGCGCAGGTGCCCAGTCCGGCTTAGCTCCAGGCCAGCCCCTGCAAGGCTGCTGTAGATGTCGACGCAGACATGCCGCTCAAATTCGAATAGTACGGTCACGGCGCCCGCGTCGCTGGCACTACGGCTCAGCACCCAGCCGCCGCAACTTACAATGGCGTCAGTGAGATTACGGAGAAGCCGGTCGGGAGCGTCGAGGGCCACAGCCTGCATGTGCATGGCCCAGGGGATTCCGGCCTGATTCTCTGCGTCTCCATGAAGGGTGGCGGCTCTCATATTGGGTCATATCGGAACGAATTGAACAAAATGTAGTTTGTTTCAGAGCGAAACGGCGGCTGACCGGCTTTGGAACAGCGACCGCCCGATCCGGCTCGCGGAGAGTTAAATGTTGTAGCTTTGTAATCAACATGATCATTGGCTCCGGAATCGACATGGTCGAGATTCAGCGCATTCAAAGGTCGGTGAATCGTTTTGGCGCGCGCTTTTTGAACAAGGTCTACACCGCGGCCGAACAGGCCTACTGCCTGCGGAAACGTCAGGCAGCCGAGAGTTTTGCCGCCCGGTTTGCCGCCAAGGAGGCCGGGGCCAAGGCTCTGGGAACCGGCATAAGCCACGGGGTCAACTGGCTTGAGATCGAGGTGGTGCGCGAGCCGAGCGGCAGGCCCACGCTGCGCTTCCATGGGCGCGCCAAACAGATTGCGGACCGGATAGGGTGCACCCGCGCCGCGCTCTCGCTGACTCATACGGCTGAACTTGCAACCGCAAGCGTGGTTCTAGAAGATGGGCGCTGATTAGCCTTCTTTCTGATATGCTCAAGGCGTCAACCACTTCAATTTGCAAAAGGAGCTAAGTGCCGAGCCGCAAAGAGATTAAGTGGTCGCAATTGAGGGTGGGGCTGCTGGTGCTGGCGGCTACCGCCATGCTTCTTGGTCTCATTTTCCTAATGTCGAACGCGTCGGGAGGCGGCCCATTCGCACGCAAGATTGATCTGCGCGCATATTTTGACAATGCCTCCGGCCTGAAGGATGGCGCCCCGGTTACCCTGGAGGGGGTGACCATAGGCAACGTCGGACACGTACGCGTGGTTCCCGACCGCAATCCTACACCGGTGGAAGTGACGATGAAGGTGAACAGCAGGTTCCTTCACGACATCCACACCGATTCGACGGCGACTATCACGCAGGCCGGGGTACTCGGCGACAGCTTTGTGGATATCGACTCGACACATGCTACGGGACCGCCGCCGGGAAATAATGCCGAGATAAGGAAGGCCGATGCGCCAAGCATTCAGGACGTGGTCCGCACCAGCCAGGTGTCGATTCAGGACATCAATGTGCTGACGCATAAGGTGGATACGCTGATCGACAGCCTGAACAGCAAAAAGGGCACGATCGGAATGCTGATCAACGATCCAACGATTGGCAGGAAGCTTGCGCAGATGGCTACGGACCTGCAGACCGTGACGACTGCAGTTTCAGAAGGCAAAGGCTCGCTGGGCAAGCTATTGAACGACGATACGCTTTACAATCGCGCCAATTCCGCGATAGACAAGCTGAACCAGATCACGTCGGATTTGCAGGCGGGCAAAGGCAGCGCGGGC
>Ga0335085_10007288_pt1 | contig 17230 bp, 13 predicted proteins | sample Lox_Sample_45_FD_206712 | JGI IMG/M metagenome (GOLD analysis project Ga0335085, IMG submission 206712) | Soil microbial communities from Loxahatchee National Wildlife Refuge, Florida, United States - Lox_Sample_4.5 | ecosystem: Environmental > Terrestrial > Soil > Wetlands | place: USA...
CCTGCCGGTCACCGACATCGCGGTGTACGGCAGCCCCGGCATGGACGTGTCCTCGGTCCGGTCGCTGGACACCACCGCCCGGGTGTGGGCGGGCCGGGAGTCGGGTGACTGGATCCGCAACGTGCCGCACATCCGGCTGCTCGGCCTGGGCTTCGGCACCGACCCCATGTCGCCCTCGTTCGGCGCCCGCCGGTTCTCCTGTGGCGGCTCAGGGCACAGCGGTTACCTCAGCCCGGGCGGGGCCGCGCTGCGCAACCTGGCGTACATCGCGCTGGGCCAGGCCGGGCAGGTGACCCGGTGATGGCGCGGCAGTGTCGTCGCGGCGGCGTGCCGCCGCTCGGCGCGAAGTGGCGATCGGGGGGTTCCGGGGGGTCGCCCACCCGGATAGGCAGAGCCGCGGCCCGGATCGACGCGGCCACCCCGGCCAGCCGGGACCGCACCGTGGACGCGCTCCGCGCGCTGGCCATCGCCGGGGTCATCCTCGGCCACTGGCTGGTCACCGCGCTGGTGCTGCCGCCTTCCGGCAGCGGGGCCAAGCTGCGCGACATGAGCCCCATGCAGGCCATGCCCTGGCTGGCCCCGGCGTCCTGGATCTTCCAGACGCTGGCCATCTTCTTCCTGGTAGGCGGGTTCTCCGCGGCGGTCAGCTACAAAGGCCGTAACTATCTCGCGTGGCTGCGCAAGCGGATGATCCGGCTATCCCGGCCGGTGGCCGTGCTGGCCGCGGTCTGGGTGCCGCTCACCGTGGCCATGGTGCTCGGCGGGGTGCCCGGCGGGACCGTGCACACCGTGGTCACGCTGGTGCTCGACCCGCTGTGGTTCCTATGCGTGTTCGCCGGGCTGACCGCGCTGACCCCGCTGGCGGCGGCGCTGGTGCGCCGTTCCGGGGCCTGGGCCGCGCTGCTGCCTGCCGCCCTGGCCGCCGGGGTGGACGCGGCCCGGTTCGGCCTCGGTGGCCCCGGCTGGCTGGGCTGGCTGAACGTCGGCGCGGGCTGGCTGGTGCCGTACCTGCTCGGCATGGCCTGGGCCCGCGGTTCGTTCCGCGGCTGGCGGGTGCCCGCCGCGATGCTCGCGGGAGGGGCGGCCGCCACCGCGGCCCTGGTCACCTGGGCTGGCTACCCGGCCAGCATGGTCGGGGTAAACGGTGAGCGGATTTCCAACCTGAACCCGCCCACGCTGGCCGCGGTGACCTTCGGCATCGCCCAGGTCGGCCTGGTCCTGCTGCTGCGGCCGGCACTGGCCCGGCTGATGCGCCGCCCCGTGGCCTGGGCCGCGGTCGCGCTGGCCAACCTGTCCGCGATGACGCTGTTCCTCTGGCACCAGTCCGCGTTCCTGGCGGTGAGCCTGGCCGGATCGCTGATCGGCCGGCCGCCCGGGCTGCTCACCGCCCCGGCCACCCCGCCCTGGATCGCCGGGCGGCTGGCCTGGCTGCCCGTGTTCGCGGCCGTGCTGGGCCTGGCGTGGCTGCTGTTCCACCGGGCCGAGCACGGCGGCACGCCGCGCTGGCTGGCACCCGCGCGGCGATTTGCCACCAAGCGGTGGATTGTGGGCCGCCGGCCACCCATTTCTTCCGGCCCGGCGGAAATGCCCCAGGCTGGCCGGGAATTGGCTGCGAGCCGATAGTCATGACCACGTCACAGCACGGTATGCCGGCTGCCCAGCCAGCGGAACGCGGCCATGGCTATGACCAGCAGCGTCGCCGCGATCATGATCAGGAATCCGCCGGCCACCCACTGGGTCAGCCCGACCGCCAGCGCGGTCCCGGACGTGTCGATCGCGTGATCGTGGATCAGCCCGGCCGTCACGGCCGCTATCACGTAGCCCAGCGCAGGCACCGGGATGATCAGGTAGGTGGCCTGTGGGCGTACCGCGGCCGCCCCGGCCACAGTGCCCAGGATCAGGCCCGCGCCCAGCAGAAAGCCCGGTTCGCTGCCCGCCAGCACGGTGCCGACCAGCCCAGCCAGCGTGCCCGCCACGACCAGCAGCACCCCGAGCCGGCCGGGCCGGGACCCCCACCAGTGCGGGGCCGGGCCGGGCGCTGGGCGGCCCGCGCCGGATTTACCGGCCCCAGCAGAATCCCGCTGGCCTGAATACCGGTAAGCTCCTATGTCGTAAGGCCCGGACACACCGCGATACAGCGGGCCGGAACTTGCATCGTGCGGCAGTGGCTCCACCAACAACTCCTAATGGTTTGGCCGGCAAAGCTTTACTGATGGAGAAGTGAGGGTAGCCTTCGGCGCAATACTAGCAAGCCGGCCCCAGAGGGGAAGCGGGTGCGCAGCCGTACGGCGTCACAACGGGGAACGGGCCGCCAGGACGGCGGCAGCCGGCCGCCATCGGGCCGCCCGCAGTCTCGTGCTGATGCCCTGAGCAGGCACGATGCCGGGTTCGCGGCACATCGCCGTAAGGCCGGGGTGTGGTACGCGCTGACCTGCCTGGCCGCGACGGCGGTGCTGGTAATCAGTGGCTTTTCTTATTTCGTCGTGCGGGACGTGGCCAGCATCGGCAGCTCGCACGCAATATCCAGCGGCCCTTCTGTGGGTGCTCAGAATATTCTGCTCATGGGGCTGGAGAGCCGGCGGGACTGGAACGGGAACATCCTGCCCAACAGCATCCTGGCCAAGCTGCACGCGGGAAGCGCACAGGCGGTGGCCAATGGCACCGGCGGAAATGACACCAACACGCTAATCCTGATCCACATTTTCGCGGGCGGTAAGAAGGCGGTTGGTTTCTCCATTCCGCGTGACGACTGGGTCAATTTCGCGGGCACGGTGGGCCCGCAGCAGTCCGGCAAGATCGACCAGGCCTACGGCGTCAGCATGTACTACGAGCAGGCCAAACTGCGCCAGCAGGACGCCAGCATGGGCCAGGACCAGCTGGCGTTCCTCGGCAACGAGGCGGGCCGCCGGGCCGCGGTGGCCACCGTCGAGCAGCTCACCGGAGTGCACGTGGATCACTTCGCCGAGGTCAACCTGGACGGGTTCTACGAGCTGGCCAAGGTGTTCGGCGGGGTCGAGGTGTGCCTCAACCACAACGTTTACGACCCCAAGTCCGGCGCCCACTTCCATCAGGGCTACCAGCACCTGGACCCGGCCCAGTCGCTGTCGTTCGTCCGGCAGCGGGACGGGCTGACCAACGGCGACCTGGACCGCACGCACCGGCAGCAGGCGTTCATCGACTCGGTGCTGTACCAGCTGCGCACCGAGGGCGCGCTGAACGACCTGAGCAAGGTGTCGGCCCTGCTGTCCGTGGCCAAGCGGTACGTGATCACCGACTCGGGCTGGAACCTGCTCGACTTCGCCGCCCAGATGAGGGGGCTGACCAGCCGTAACCTCGTTTTCCACACGCTGCCGATCAAGGGCTACGCGACCATCGACGGCCAGGACGCCAATCAGGTCGATGTGCCGTACATCCAGCGCATCGTGCACGACACGTTCTACCCGCAGCCGGTGCACCCGTCGGCCGCCCCGCAGCACACGGCCACTCCGGTCAGCAAGGCCGCGGCCAGCCACACGACGGTGGCCGTGTTCAATGGCGGCCCCACCACCGGGCTGGCCGGGCGGATCTCGGCCGCCCTGGTCAAGCGGGGCTTCCAGGCGGGCACGATAGGAAACACCCCGGCCCGCAGCACGACGGCGGTGCTCTACGGCGCCGGCGCGGCGGCCAACGCGGCCGCCATCGCCAGGATGTTCGGCGTCACCGCCGTGCCGGGCAGCGGGGTCGCGGCCGGCGACGTGCAGCTCCTGCTCGGCTCGGACGCGGTGTTCCCCAGTGCCCTGACCCCGGGGGCCAGCGCGTCGCCGTCCTCCATCATCCCCACCACCGGTCCGCAGGGCGGCGCGGTTATCGCCCCCAAGGACGGCATCCCCTGCGTTAACTAGGCCTGCGGCACGCCAACGCCGCTGACTTGGAGGGGCCGGAGGTGATCACTCCGTTGTTGATGTTGACCTGGATGTCGCTATAGCAGCACCTATGTCAACATCAACAACCGGTCCGGCCCGGCGTTGTAATGGAGTCGCACCTAGCTAGGTCATGATCACGATGCCGGGGCTGGCGGGAGCAGGACGATGCCGTCGTCGTCGGCGTGCAGCATGTCGCCCGGGTGGAACGTGACCCCGCCGAACGACAACGGGACGTCGACCGCGCCCGCGCCGGTCTTGCCGCTCCTGCGCGGGTTGGTGCCCAGGGCCTTGATGCCCAGGCCCAGCTGAGCCAGCGCGGCGCTATCGCGGACCGCGCCGTGCACCACCAGGCCGGACCAGCCGTTGCGCTGTGCGTGCCCGGCGAGCACGTCCCCGACCAGCGCGGTGCGCAGCGACCCGCCGCCGTCCACCACCAGCACGGCACCCGCGCCCGGGGTCTGCACCAGGTCGCGGAGCAGCCCGTTGTCCTCGTGGCAGGACAGCGTGCGCACCGGCCCGGTGAATAGCCTCAGCCCGCCGAACTGGCGGAACTGCACGTCACAGACGCGCAGTTCCGCCCCGTACTGATCGACCAGGTCGGCCGTGGGCGTGGCGTCACCAGCCACCGGTCAGCTCGCGGACTTGAGCCGCTCCAGCAGGGCCTCGTGCTCGTCCCACAGCCGCTCGGGCAGGTGGCTGCCGAAGATGGTGAAGTACTCCCGGGTGTGGTCGGCCTCGTCCTGCCAGGTGCCGGTGTCCACCGACATCAGCAGCTTCAGGTCGGCGTCGCTGATGGCCAGCCTGTCGGTGTCCAGGGCGCCGTCGGCCGGCAGGTTGCCGATCGCGGTGGGCTGCGCCTCGGCCTGCCCGTCGAGGCGCTCCGAGATCCACTTCAGCACCCGGCTGTTCTCGCCGAAGCCGGGCCAGGCGAACCGGCCATCGGCGTTCTTCCTGAACCAGTTCACCGCGTAGATCCGGGGCAGCTTGCCCGGGTCGGTCATCTCGCCGATCTCCAGCCAGTGACCGAAGTAGTCGCCCATGTTGTAACCGCAGAACGGCAGCATGGCGAACGGGTCATGGCGCAGTTCGCCGACCGTGCCCTCGGCCGCGGCGGTCTTCTCGGACGCGATGGTCGCGCCCATGAAGACGCCGTGCTGCCAGGAGTACGCCTCGGTGACCAGCGGCACCGCGGTCGCCCGGCGGCCGCCGAACAGGATGGCCGAGATCGGCACGCCCGCCGGGTCGTCCCATTCCGGGGCGATGGACGGGCACTGCGCGGCGGACACGGTGAACCGGGAGTTGGGGTGGGCGGCCGGGCGTCCGGCGTCCGGCGTCCAGTCCTGGCCGCGCCAGTCGGTCAGGTGGGCCGGCGGCTCCTCGGTCAGGCCCTCCCACCACACATCGCCGTCGTCGGTCAGCGCCACGTTGGTGAAGACGGTGTCGTGGGTCAGTGTGGCCAGCGCGTTCGGGTTGGTGAACTCGCTGGTGCCCGGCGCGACGCCGAAGAACCCGGCCTCCGGGTTGATCGCCCGCAGCCGGCCGTCCGGGCCGAACCGCATCCAGGCGATGTCGTCCCCGACGGTCTCGATCTTCCAGCCCGGGATGGCTGGCCGCAGCATGGCCAGGTTGGTCTTGCCGCACGCCGACGGGAAGGCCGCGGCAATGTACTTGGCCTCACCGGCCGGCGGGGTGACCTTGAGGATCAGCATGTGCTCGGCCAGCCAGCCCTCGTCCCGGGCCATGGCCGACGCGATCCGCAGCGCGTAGCACTTCTTGCCCAGCAGCGCGTTGCCGCCGTACCCGGACCCGTAGGACCAGATCTCCCGGGTCTCAGGGAAGTGCGAGATGTACTTGGTGGGGTTGCACGGCCACGGCACGTCGGCCTGGCCCGGCTGGAGCGGGGCGCCCACCGAGTGCACGGCCCGGACGAAGAAGCCGTCGCGGCCCAGCTCGTCCAGTACCGGCGCACCCATCCGGGTCATCACCCGCATGGACGCGGCCACGTAGGGCGAGTCGGTGATCTCGACGCCAAGCTGGGAGATCGGCGAGCCGAGCGGGCCCATGCAGAACGGCACCACGTACATGGTCCGGCCGGCCATCGCCCCGGCGAAGATGTCCGCGAACGTCTTGCGCATCTCGTCGGGCGCGATCCAGTTGTTGGTCGGCCCGGCGTCCTCTTCCTTCTCCGAGCAGATGAACGTGCGGTCCTCGACCCGGGCCACGTCCGAGGGGTCGGAGCGGGCCAGGAAGCTGCCGGGCCGCAGGTCTGGATTGAGGGGCAGCAGCGTGCCCTGCTCCACCAGCAGGCTGGTGAGCTGGGCCCACTCTGCGTCTGACCCGTCACACCACTGGACACGGGCCGGCTGAACGAGTGCGGCGATCTCCTCCACCCAGGCGATCAGGCCGCCGTGCGTAGTCGGAGGCTGATTGAGTCCGGGAATAGCGTCGCTCACTGGATGTCCTTCCACATTGCCGGCCGGGTACCCGCACGCCCGTGCACGCCGGGTCCAGGTCCGCAGGGAAACCGCAAACCTATCTTTACAAGATGCACGCCTGGGGGGTGAAGTGGTAGACCCTGCATGTGTGGAGGTTTGTGGTGCCCGGTTCGCGATTCTGTGACACTTGTGAAGGCGATCAGCGATGGTCTAGACCGGTGAACGACACGAAGAACCGCTGGACCTGCGGGACTGGATCGCGTCCCGGGCCGCGCGGCACGGTTGCGGACAGTGTTCAGCGACGCGTTACCCGCCGGAAACAAGGAGTGTGATGGCTGTCACGAAAGCCCGGGTGGGCGTCCGGCTGCGCCGTTTCCGTGAGGAACGCGGCCTGACCCAGGCCGCGCTGGCCAGCGCGCTGGGCATCTCCCCGAGCTACGTGAACCAGCTGGAATCCAGCCAGCGGCCGATGACCGCCTCCGTGCTGCTGAAGCTGGCCAGCGTCTTCGACGCCGACCTGCAGCAATTCTCTGGCGAAGACGCCGACCGGCTGGTCGCCCAGCTTCGTGACGTGCTGACCGACCCATCGGTCAGCGAGCAGGTGTCGCTGGCGGAGATCCGCGAGCTGGCCGCGTCCATGCCCGCCGTCGGGCGGTACGTCATCGAGCTGCACCGCCGGTTCCGGCACGGCCGGGACGTGAACGAGGCGCTGGTCAACCGCATCGACTCGGGCGGCGTCGGCTCGATGACCGTGCCACCGCCGCTGGCCCAGGAGGAAGTGCAGGAGTTGTTCTACGCCCGGCGGAACTACTTCCCGTCCCTGGACCTGGCCGCCGAGCAGATCTTCACCCAGGCCGACCTGACCATCGGTGACCCGGCCACCGGGATCACCGATCTGCTGGCCCGGCAGCACGGCATCCGGGTGACCGACCTGCCCGCCGGCGACCAGCCGGTCAAGCGGCGTTACGATGCCGCGGCCCGGGTGCTGGCGCTGTCCCCGCTGCTCAACCCGAACCAGCGGGCGTTCCAGCTGGCCACCCAGCTGGCCTGGCTGGAGCTGACCGGGGAGATCGACCAGATCGTGGCCGAGGCCAACCTGTCCAGCGATGAGAGCCGGCTGCTGGCCCGGATCGGCCTGGCCAGCTACTTCGCGGGCGCGCTGGTGCTGCCGTACCGGCCGTTCCTGTCCGCGGCGGAGAGCCTCGGCTACGACATCGAACTGCTGCAGCAGCGATTCAGGGTCGGTTACGAGACGGTGTCGCACCGGCTCAGCACGCTGCAGCGGCCCGGGGCGCGGGGCGTGCCGTTCATCTTCGTCCGGGTGGACCGGGCCGGCAACATCTCCAAGCGCCAGTCGGCGACCAGCTTCCACTTCTCCCGGGTCGGCGGCTCGTGCCCGCTGTGGACGGTGTACGAGGCGTTCGCCCGGCCCACCGAGATCCAGGTCCAGCTGGCCCAGATGCCGGACGGCCGCAGCTACCTGTGGATCGCCCGGACCGTGCACCGGCGCTACGGCGGCCACGGCACCCAGGGCAAGACGTTCGCCATCGGCCTGGGCTGCGACCTGCGGCACGCACACCGGCTGGTGTACTCCCTCGGCCTCGACCTGAACAGCCCGTCATCGCTCGTCCCGATCGGCCCGGGCTGCAAGGTGTGCGACCGGACGACCTGCCCGCAGCGCGCGTTCCCGGCCATCGGCAAGCCGCTGGACGCCAACCCGCACCACGGCAGCTTCATCCCGTACGCCACCGACGAGGAAGAGCAGTAGCGAGTGAGTACATGGGTGGCATCCGGTTCTACCAGGCCCAGGCCAGCTCGCTGAGCGCGGCCCGCAAGGCCAAGAACCGCAAGATCATGGACAAGCAGCCGGACATCACCCAGTTCGAGAGCATGTTCAGCGGGCCGTTCCCGTTCAAGTCGGACGGGGTGGCCATCGGCCGGCCCGGGCTTCTACACCGGTTCCTCAACCACGGGTGGATGCACCCGGGCCTGATTTGACACCATTACGTAGTAATGGTCATCGCCGTTCCTGGCCGCGCCGTACTGTAAAGCCGAGCAGCCCATTTACGGACCGTGCGGAGGTGCCGGTGCACGGACTGGTGCCGCCGCTGGCCGACTGCTTCAACACGCGGCCGGAAACCGGTCCGGGTGCGCTGGATGCGCAGCCGCCTGGCCAGTTGCTGGTTCTCGCGGCGCCCCCAGGGCCGGCCGCCGACTGGCCGGGCGGCACCGGAAAGACCCAGCTGGCCGTGCATCTGGCCCAGACCTGGTGCCACGGCCGCGCGGACGCCCTGCTGATCTGGGTGTCCGCCAGCAGCCGGGCGGCCGTGCTGTCCAGCTACGTCCGGGCGTTCGCGGAGCGGGCCGGGATAGCCCCGGTCGGTGACGGCGAGATGGTGGCGGCCCGGTTCCTGGCCTGGCTGGCCGAGACCAGCCGCCCGTGGCTGGTGGTGCTGGACGAGGTGACAGCCCCGGCCCACCTGGACGGGCTGTGGCCGGCCGGACCGGCGGGCCAGGTGCTGGTCACCGCGGCCGCCGAGGGCGCCGTGCCGGCCGCGCGCAACCCGGCACTGTTCCCGGTCGGCGCGTTCAGCTCACATGAGGCAATGACCTACCTGATGGGGCGGCTGTCCGCCGACCCGGACCAGCGGCTCGGCGCGGTCGACCTGCTGCAGGAGCTGGGCGGTGACCCGCTGGCCCTGTTCCAGGCCAGCGCGGCCATCGCCAGCTCCGGGCTGACCTGCCGGGACTACCACGACCTGTTCGCCCGGCAGCAGGAAGAGCTGGCCCAGGTGTCCGGCGCCCCGCCCGGCGCCAAGCTGGTCACCTGGATGCTGTCGGTGGAGCGCGCGGACCAGCTCTCGCCGGGCGGCGCGGCTCAGTCCTGCCTGGCCCTGGCCGTGCTGCTGGGCGGGCACGGCATCCCGGAACCGGTCTTCGCCACCCCGGCCGCGGGCGAGTTCATCGCGGGCTCACCCGGCTGGGGCCCGGCCGGCGCCCGCGGCCCGCACGGCGCGCTGCGCAGCCTGGAGCGGACCGGCCTGCTGACCATGGACCCGGCGGGTGGTGGCGCGCGGGTCGTCCGGGTGCATCCGGTCGTTCAGGCGGTGGTCCGCACGGCCATGCCCGGCGAGGTGCGCGACGAGGCGGCCCGGGCCGCGGCGGGCGCGCTGCTGCAGTCCTGGCCGGACGACGAGGACGCGCAGCCGCTGCTGGCCGAGGCGCTGCGGTCCTGCGTGGCCAGCCTGGAGCAGGCCGCGGGCGACGCGCTGTGGACCGGCGGCTCGCACGAGGTGCTGTTCCGCGCCGGGCACAGCCTGGACAGCGCGCGGTTGTCCGGCCCGGCGGTGGCGCACTGGGCACTGGTCGCGTCGGCCAGCGAGCGGGCCCTCGGCCCGGACCACCCGGACACCCTGCTGGCGACCGGCCAGCTGGCCAGCGCCACCTTGGCCGCCGGGCTCGGCGCCGAGGCGGTCGTGCTATACCAGCAGGCGCTGGATACCCGGATCAAGGTGCTCGGCCCGGACCATCCGGGCACCCTGGTCGCCCGGGCCGACCTGGGCGGGGCGCTGCTCACCGCGGGCCAGCCGTTCGAGGCCATCGTCGCGCTGGAAGCCGTGCTGGCCAGGGCGCCGGGCGGTGAACCGGCCGACCTCAGCGGGCTGGACGTCCAGGACACGCTGGCCGCCGCCTACCAGGCGGCCGGGCGGAACCCGGACGCGATCCGGCTGGCCGCGCGCACGCTGGCCGAGCGGGAGAAGCGGCAGGGATCCGACCATCCGGACACCATGAGCACCCGGGGCAGCCTGGCCCGGGCCTGCCTGGCCGTCGGCCGGGTCAAGGACGCCATCCGGCACTGCCGCCAGGCGCACGACAGCGCGCGGCGAGTGCTCGGCCCGGAGGACCCCGGCACGCTCAGCGCGCTCAGCGCGCTGGCCGACGCGTACCACATGGCGCGCCGCCTCAAGGACGCGATCCCGCTGTACGAGCAGGTGCTCCGGGACCGGGAGCGGATCCAGGGCCCGGACCACCCGGACACGCTGGGCGCCCGCGGCCAGCTGGCGTCGGCCTACCATTCGGCCGGCCGGATGGCCAGCGCGCTGGAACTGTCCGAGCGCACGCTGGCCGACTGCCGCCGGGTGCTCGGCCCGGCGCACCCGGACACCCTGGCCGCACAGGCCAACCTGGCGCACGCCTACTACGCCCTGGGCCGGCAGCCCGAGGCGGCCAGGCTGCTCACCGGCGCGCTGGCCGACTGCGAGCGCCTGCTGCCGGCCGGTGACCCGCTGACCGACGCGGTCCGCGACAGCCTGGAGGCGGTGTCCCGCGGCTAGGTCCGCGCGCCCGGCTGGGCCACGGGGCGGGCACTGGCGTTAAGAAGAACCAAAAGAAATCCCGGAACGGGCCTCAGCCATGGTCATCGCGCGGTCCAGGATGTCGACGGCCCTGTCGACCAGGTCCTTCTCGATGACCAGGGACGGGATGAGCTGGAACCGGTTGTAGTAGTAGCCGCCCTTCTCGAACAGCAGGCCCTCGCGGACGCAGAAGTCGAGCATCCAGGCCGCTTCCTCGATGGCCGGCTCCTTGGTCGCCCGGTCCTTGACGAACTCTAGGCCGACGAACAGGCCGCGGGCGTCGATCCAGCCCAGGATGGGGTGCTGCTCCTGCAGGGCGCGGAGCTGGTCGGCGAAGTACCGGCCGACTTCGGCGGCCCGGTCCACCAGGTGCTCGGACTCGTAGACGTCCAGCGTGGCGTTGGCCGCCGCGCTGGCCAGCGCGCTGGCCGCGAACGTGCCGACGTGCGCGCCGGGCCCCCACGACGCGGCGATCTCGTCGTCGGCGATGACCGCGGACACCGGCAGCCCGCTGGCCAGGCCCTTGGACACCAGGATCATGTCCGGCACCACCGACTCGTGCTCGCACGCCCACATCCGGCCCGAGCGGCCCATGCCGGCCTGGATCTCGTCGTCGATGAGCAGGAAGCCGAACTCGTCGCACAGTTCACGGATGCCGGACAGGAAGCCGTCGCCCGGGATGATGTAGCCCGCGCTGGCCTGCATCGGCTCGAGCAGGATCGCGGCCACGTTGGACACCCCGCCGCGGTGCTCGGTGAACGGCGATTCCTTGCCCAGCAGCATCCGCCGGGTGAAGTCCAGGCAGGCGTCGGCGCACTGCCCGGGCGGCGCGCCCACCGGGCAGCGGTACGGGTAGGAGAACGGGATCTTGGCGTGCCCGGAGTCGGCGGGCAGCACCGGGTAGTAGAACGCCCACATGCCGCCCTTGGCCGTGCTGGCCATGGTGGCGCCGGTGGTGCCGTGGTAGCCGCCGTAGGCCGACAGGATCAGCGGCGCGCCGGTGTACCAGCGGGCCAGCCGGATGGCCAGTTCGGCCGCGTCGGCGCCGGTGGTGCCGAACACGACCCGGCGGGGCCGGACGCCCGGGGCCAGCGCGGCCAGCCGGCCGGCCAGCCGTTCCCGCTGGTCCCCGGGCAGGTCGAAGTAGTGCATGAGCTGGCCGGCCTGCTCGGTGACCGCGGCGGTCACGGCCGGGTGGCAGTGCCCGGTGTTGGACACCGAGAACCCGGCCAGCATGTCCACGTACTCCTTGCCGTCGGCGTCCCAGACCAGCGCGCCGCGGCCGCGCACGATGGCGGGCGGGCAGCCGAACAGCGCGAAGCCGACCTGGCCGGTGGACTCGTGCCGGACGTGCTCGCGCAGGATCTCCTTGCTGGCCGGCCCGTAGTCCGAGCGCTCCACGCGCTCCATCAGCTGCTCTGGGCTAGCGTGCATCCGTTCGCGCTGGCTGAGCAGACGACTGCTGAACGCCCGCTGATCCACTGTGTCTCCTGCGTGCTCGGTGTTGCCTGGGACGGGAGAACCAGCCGCCGTCTAACCGGAGGGCAGCTGGTAGTGCCGGACGCCGCGCCTGCCGTCGAGTTCGAGCACCGCGCCGCGCAGGATGCCGTCGCCGTACTCGCTGCCCGGGTTGATGGACAGCGTGCCGCCGAGGCGGACCGCGCCGCGGGACTCGTGGATGTGGCCGTGCAGGCCGAGCATCGGCTCGTGCCGCTCGAGCACCCGGCGGACGCCCTCGGAGCCGACCGACTGCATGACCATGGCGCCGCCCTTGACGACCGGCTTGAGCGAGCTGTCCAGGGCCGGTGCCTTGTCGATCGAGGTGCGGGCGGGCGGCACGTGCAGGTTGAACACGGCCCGCTCCGGCCGGCCCACCTGGCGGGCCAGCTTCTCGATGCGCCGTTCCAGCTCGTCGTCGTCCAGCTCACGCGGGGTGTGCCAGGGCGTGGGGTTGGAGTACCCGAACGAGATCATCTGGATGCCCTCGCCCAGGTCGAGCACGTTGTCCTCGGTCTCGGTCAGCACCGGCGAGTCGCGCAGCAGCTGCTGCAGCTCGGGCGGGTCGTCGTTGCCGGTCATCGCGTACAGCCGGATGCCGGTGCCGGCCAGCCGCTGCTGGGCCAGGTCCAGCCAGCGGGTGAGGGTCTCCCGCATCAGCTTCAGGAACACCCGGTCGACCGCCTCGGGCTGATCCCAGGTGGCGTCGAGTTCTTCGTCGGTGGTCCGGTACGGGTAAAAGCCCATGTCCCGGATGCGGGTCTCGGCCTCCCCGGTTTCCTCCGCGGTGAGCACCCGGTCGCCGGTGAACTGGCGGATCATGAAGCCGCCGCCGGGATGGGCCACTACCGGGACAACCGCCTTGCCCGACACGTCACCGCCCAGGATCAGCGTGTCCACGTCGTAGAACTTGGCCGCGTTGAGGAACTTCCGCCAGCACACGTCGGAGCCGTGGATATCGGTGGCGAAGTAGATCCGCATCGTCACCGGGTGACCTCCTCGGGTGTCTGGTACCAGCGCTTACGGCGGCCCACTTTGGCCCGGGCCCGCCAGCCCATGGACTTGGGTGCGTCGTCCAGGGCCTGGCTGAGCTGGCCGATCCGGGTGGCGATCCGGTCCCGGTCCTGGGGGCTGGTGACGAGTTCGCCGAGCAGGTCCGCGCAGGCGGCCAGGTTGTCGGTCACGGTGGTGTGCAGCCCCCAGTCGGCGGCGCACCGGTCGGTGACCGCGGTGAGGTTGAGCAGGCCGGGGCCGTCCTGGCCGGCCGGCTGGTGGTCCCACAGCAGCATGGCCGTGTCGGACAGGTCCTTCTGGTTGACCTCGGCGATCTGCAGCTTGGTCAGCAGCAACTCGGCCGCGGCCAGCGTTTCCGGCTCGGCTTCCAGCCGTCGGCCCAGGTCGAGCGTGTGCGACATCTCGAACGTGTCCAGGAACACGTCCACCTGCCAGCCGTCCGGGGCGTGGTAAAGCAGCCGCCGGGCGCCGTGCGTGGCGTTGAACACCCGCTCCGGCTCGAAGCCGGCTTCCTCGAGGATCCCGCGCAGGGCCCGGGACTGCTTCTTGTGCGCGACCAGGTCGATGTCCGGGTAGCTGCGGCCCAGGGCCGCGCGGGCCGGCGGCGAGCCACGCAGAAAGATGGCCACGCCGCCGACCAGCCGGACCGGGATGGAGCGGGCCGCGGCCGTGGCCACGATGGCCCGGCCGGCCCCCACCATGGCGGGTTCGCCCGTTCCCCCATCGCTCATTCGGGCGGGATCTCGGCGAATGTCTGCCCGAGTTGCATGCCCTGACTGCGCCGGTACAGCCGGACGCCGATGTAGTAGATGATGCCGATCAGCGGGGCGGTGAACGCCTCGACCATCGGCTTGAAGCCCAGCGTGCCGCCGAACCCGGTGTGGAATGCGACGTAGATCACGAAGATCCAGGAGATGGCGGAGATCAGCGCGACCACGGTGACCACCGGCAGGCCGAGCAGGCTGGCGCGGGCCCAGCCGGGCGCCTGGCTGTGCATTTGCGGCCGCCGCCACGGGGTGATCGCGGCGGACAGCGACACGATGATGAAGGCCAGCGCCATGACCGCGATCACGTTCAGCAGGTAGGCGCCGAGGCCCTGGTAGATGTTCAGGTAGTTGAGCAGTTCGACGATGCAGCCGACGGTGATGGTGGCGATCACCGGGGTGTGGAACCGGTCCGACACCTGGGTCAGCTTCTCCGGCGCGAGCCGGTCGAACGACCAGGCGAACATGTTCCGGGTGCCGAGCATGAAGCCGGTCGGGGTCCACCACAGGATGGCCAGCACGAAGCACAGCGCGACGAAGATCAGCAGCCACTGCGGCCCGGGCAGGAAGTTCACCAGCGCGGGCAGGTACGGCTTGAACGCCAGGTTCCAGTGCGCCGAGCCGCCGCCCAGGCCCATGAACACGGCCGCGCCGAACCAGTTGAAGCCGTAGTACTTGTAGATCAGCGCGACCGCGACCACGTAGCCGATGGCCGAGATGAGCAGTGCGCCGAGGATCGAGGTGGTGGCGGTGCGCCGGACGTTGCGGATCTCGCCGGCGAAGTACCCGGTCCACTGGAACCCGGTGTACACCTGGAACGAGTAGATCATCGCGAACAGGGTGGCACCCCAGGCGATCGGGCCCGCGGCGCTGAAGCCGAGGTGGCTGGCCGAGTTCAGGATGTGCGTGTAACTGGTGCCGGACGTGCTGTTCCAGCTGTGCACGAAGTGCCCGTGGCTGCCGACCAGCATGGCCACCAGCCAGACCAGCATGCCCGCCCAGACAATGGCGAACGTGACCAGCATGTACCGGGCGACGGCCCGCACGCCCAGGATCATCAGCACGGTGAACAACGCGGTCAGCACGGTCGCGATGATCATGATCTCGCCATTGCTGGGCGCGGTCAGCGCGGCCGAGTGCCAGCCGGCCACGTACGCGGCGGCCGGGCCCATCGTGCCCAGCATGTAGGTGAAGTTGAACGCGATCCAGGTCAGGAACACGAACGTCAGCGAGAAGTTGACAAAGAAGCCAAAGAATGGGCTGAGCGTGCGTGACACCCAGACGTAGTCGCCACCCGAACGCGGCATGATCACCGTGTAGTACAGGTACACCAGGCCGGTCGTGGCCACCAGGGGGGTTGCCAGCAGGAAGGCCAGCAGCATGTTGGCGTGCGGCCAGAACGTGGGGGTGAACGCCATTACCTCGGTGATGCCGACCGGGATCAGCACCGCGGAGAAGACCAGGTTGAACGCGTCGAACGCGCTCAGTTCACGTACTAAGCCCGTCGCGTTGCGGACGAACAGGTTCCGGCTACTGGCCGGCGGATGAGCGCCGGCCCGGGGTCCTGTGGTGGTCACGTGAAGCCTCCTGCGGGGTTGGATCGTTCACGGCTGACAAGCATCCCAGGCTCAGTTGTGCACAGCGCTATACCTTGGCAATTGTCAAGCAATGGGGTTATACCGTCAATACTGATCATTTCGTTATGACCTGCAAAAACGGCCAGGTAGGAACGGACCGTTCAGTTAGGCGGCGCCCTCGGCGGGCAGCCCGGGCGGCCGGCCGGTGAGGCCACCAGAGGGAGCGGGCAGCCCGGCCGCCGGGGCCGGGCTGCCGGTCAGGGCCGTCCGGGTCATGATGGCGGCCAGCTCGGCGCGGCTGGAGATGCCGGCCTTGGCGTATGTGCGGGCCAGATGGTTGTTCACGGTGCGCACCGACAGGTTCAGGCTGGCCGCGATGGCCTTGCTGGTCAGGCCGGACGTCGCCAGCAGGGCGATCTCGTGTTCCCGCCGGGTGAGCGGCAGCCCGTCCACAGCCGGGAGGACAGGGGTGGCCGCGCTGCGCGGCGCGCCCGCCCCGGTCCCGGCCAGCCAGCTCGCGATGCGCTGCGCCTTGCCGCGCGGCAGCGTGGCCCGTATGACCTCGCCGTAGATCGGATGGCCCGGCCGCATGACCTGGCGGGAGCCGGAATACCCGGAGCTGATGACGCCGCGCCGCTCGGCCGTCTCCACCGCCGCCGGGTCCAGCGCGCCGCCGTCGGCCAGCTGGTTGAGCAGCTCGGCGGGCAGCGGCTCGGCGCAGGCCACCACTTCCAGCGCGGTCCGGCTGCCATCGCCGAGCGCGGCCAGCCAGCCGTTCACCACCTCGACCAGCGTGGGCCCGTAGTACGGCTGGTCCTTCCAGCCCCAGCCGCTGTCCTGCCGTACCAGCGCGCCCTCTTCGAGGGCGCCGGCCAGCAGTTCGCGCAGCAGCAGCGGGCTGCCGCGGGTCACCCAGTGGATGTGCTGCCGGGCGCCGTCCTGCACGGCCGGGCCGAGCGCCTGCACCAGCAGGTCGTCCATGGCCGCGGCCGGCAGCGGGTGCACGGTCAGCCGGCCGGCCAGCCCGTCCTTCCACAGCGCGACCACGGCATCCGGGGCGGGTTCGCCCGCCCGGACCGCGGCCACCAGGAAAACCACGCCGTGCAGCACCAGGTGGTGCAGCAGCGCCGCCGACTCACGGTCCAGCAGGTGAACGTCGTCGGCCCCGACCACCAGCGGCGGCTGCGCCGCGGGCCGGGCCAGGTGCTCGGCGGCCAGGCGGAGCAGTTCCCACGGTGGCCCACCCGCCGGGGCGCCCGGCGACAGCAACCCGGACACCGCGCCGAACGGTATCGCGGCCGTGCACCGGGTGGCCGCGACCTGCACCACGTCCCGGCCGGACTGCTTGGCCCGGTGCAGTGCCTCACGCAGCAGGCGGGTCTTGCCGGTGCCCGCCGTTCCGGCCAGCACCATGCCGCCGGTGCCGCCCGCTCCAATGGCCGCATCCAGCTGGGCAAGTTCCGCCGCCCGGCCCGTTATCCGCCAGGCTGGCATGATCAGCCTCGTCCCCATCCAGGTCGGGCCGGCCCGCAGCGCAGGAGCCGCCCCGCAACGATCCCCACATATACGTCACGCCTGACATGTGCGATCGGTTCACGAGGGACGGCATTGGGTAACAATTGCCTGGCCATACGGTTGTAGTCCACCGTGACGAGAGACCCGGTTCACGGCATTTGCGGCCCGGCC
>Ga0335085_10007289_pt1 | contig 17230 bp, 10 predicted proteins | sample Lox_Sample_45_FD_206712 | JGI IMG/M metagenome (GOLD analysis project Ga0335085, IMG submission 206712) | Soil microbial communities from Loxahatchee National Wildlife Refuge, Florida, United States - Lox_Sample_4.5 | ecosystem: Environmental > Terrestrial > Soil > Wetlands | place: USA...
ATGAAAACACGCATTCTTCTTGGATTAATTATGATTCTTTTTTCGGTGAATCGAAATCATGCCCAATGCATTTCGGGCGATTGCCAGAACGGCGTCGGAACATTTGAATGGGACAGCGGAGATGAATACACAGGAGAGTTTATCGGAGGTGTTCGCACCGGGCTTGGTGTTTACGACTGGAAAGATGGCTCCTATTACTACGGTTATTTTAAAGACGGCAAGCTGGAAGGCAAAGGAGTTTATCTTGGAAATGACGCGGACAAAACTACACTCGTCGGATATTTTGAGGATGGTAAATTGAGTGAGAAGGATAATTTTGTACAGACGGGTTGCATACTCGGAAATTGCCAGGATGGAGTGGGAGTTTACCTGTGGGATAGTGATGATGTTTTTCTCGGTGAATGGAAAAGCGGCGCACGCACAGGATACGGGCGCTACGACTGGAAGGACGGATCTTTCTACACCGGATATTTCAAAGATGGAAAACTGGATGGCCGAGGTTACTACCAAAGTGCTGACGGAAAGAAGGTGATGGATGGTTATTTCGAAGACAACAGCTTTGTGAAAAGTGCGACCGGTGCGGCGACAACCGTTACAAATACAGAAGCAGCGCAGCCGTCATCAACTTCGAGTAATACTGAAGCAACCACCTACAATGATGTTTGTTCACTACTTCAAACCGTAATCAAAAGTATGCCCGATGATTTTGCTGATGTAACCGGCACCATGAAGGATAACTACATTATTACAGATTGGAATTCTACAGTAAAATTGCTGGGATCTGATGAGGCTGAACTGCTGTCGGGATTTTCAAATACATCCACGCCGGACATGTGGTATAACACTGTTTATTCTTCTGCCAGTTTCAGTGATGCCCAGGGCAAATACAAAAGCTACATCGCCCAGTTTAAAGCTTGTCCTAATACTTGCTGTTCATTTACATCTTCAGTGAGCAACAACGATACTTCAAAAACATATACGACGTCTTTCACCGTGTCAAAAGTAAACAGTGGATACAGCAGTGACTATAATGATCTTGAAGTTGCCGTTGAACTTAAATATGACTATGGAAGCACAAACTGGCAAGTGGAATTGCAAGTGTACAACGATGCTGAATATTAAAAGTGAATATTTGAATTTGCATTTGTCGCCGGAATAATTTTTTCTGATTAAATTTTATTCAGAGAAACTGAAGTCAAAATCTCTTCGGTAGCTCCCAAATAATTTTATTGTCTGAGCTAAGGCGTTTGAATTACGAGTGCTTACCGAACCCCTCATCTAATAGAGATTTTTCATGGGTGAATAGTTCTCAGCTATGTCATTTAGCTGTTCAGAACTATTGAATACAACATCAACGATTTTCTTCTTAATTTGCCTCTCTCTTTTATTACACCTTCTTCATGGGGAAGTCTACTATCGGAATTCTGGTGTTACTACTCGCCGCAGGCCGACTATCAGCGCAGTGCAATGGCTCACCGGCGCAGTGCCTCGGCACGCAGTCTTATACAGCCAATCCGGCACCTGTGAACGGATTGTACAACAGCGGAACCACCGTCACGTTTTGTTACACGATTCAGAATTATAATCAGTGCAATTCCAACTGGCTTCACACCATAAACATTACACTCGGGCCGGGATGGGACGCATCGACACTTACCGCTGTGAGCGTTCCTAATTCTTGTGACGGGCAAGGCAATTGGGGGCTTTATTCAAGCACTACTTCTACAAACACCGGCATCACCTATGGTCCCTGCTTCGCTTACGATTCTCCATTGGGAAATCCTTCCGCCGTACTGGATGGCATTCCGGGAAATAATTTTGGAGACAACTGCACCAACTACACCTGGACTTTTTGTTTTTCAGTTGAGGTTGCACCCGGCTGCAGCAATCAAAGCCTAAATGTGAGCGCCACTGCAATTGGTGATGGCTCAGGTGGATCGTGGACGAGTAATACATGTCCGGGAGTTCCCTTTACTATTTGCACGGCAGAATGCGCGGCCTGCCCGATGGATGTTGCAGGCACAGTCACCAATCCTTCATGCCTTGATAACGACGGTTCGATCACACTTGCTATAGATAGCGCGATCGGACCCGTGACTTATCTCTGGGAGCCCGGAGGACAATTGACACAAGACGTCAGCAATCTCTCTTCGGGAACTTACAATGTGCAGGTTGTTGACAGTGTTGGCTGCGTGGTTCTCGATACGTTCACACTCGGATTCATCAATCCTGTTGAGCTGAATACTTTTAAGACAGATGCTAACTGCTACGGTTATTGCGATGGAACCGTGTTCATCATTCCGCAAGGCGGAACCAATCCATACACTTACAACTGGAACACAGGCGGCACCACTTCATCTGATACTGCCTTGTGTGCCGGCACTTACTACGTGACCGTGGCTGATGCTGATGCATGCACACGCATTGATACCATTGTGATTAACCAGCCTGCACAAATTGTTCTCACGCCTTCACATACGGATGCAACATGTTTTGCCTTGCCGAATGGTACCGCAGCAATAGGAGCTGTGGGAGGAGCAGGTAACTACAGCTATTCATGGATGCCATCGTCACAACATACACCGACAGCGATAAACCTTCTCGCAGGAGCTTACACAGTAGTTGTAACAGACGCCAGCGGATGTTTTGCCGATACAACTATTACGATCTTGAGTCCGCCGCAGATTTTATCAAACGCGGTACTCACTGATCCATCCTGTCACGGCTTTAGTGACGGGGCTATCACTGCGAATGCATCGCAAGGAGTAACGCCGTATCAGTACTTGTGGCTGAGCAGCGGAAACACATTGCCGACGCTCAGCAATATCCCCGTTGGCAAGTACGTACTTCTGATTACGGATGCCAACGGATGCACTGAGCAGGACACCTTTCAGCTAATCGAGCCCGATGAGCTCTTTGGACTGCTCGACATTAAGCCGGCAAGTTGCATGGCTGCATCAGATGGTTCTATTTCAACTGAGATGGTAGGAGGCACATTGCCTTACTTTTACATGTGGAACAATGATCCCACGAAGGTGGCTTCGGCATTGTTTGATTTGCCGCCTGGAGCTGATTCTGTTTTGATAACCGATGCGCACAATTGCGTCTTCGAAGTGCGTGGTGATGTACCTGCACTGGCAGAGCTCGTAGTGGATGCCGGATTTGATACCGCTATTGAATTAGGAACGCATGCCACGCTTCACGCTACTGTGAGCCGAAAAGGAGAATTTAATTGGGCATGGACTCCTGACTATAACCTTACAGATTCTTTGAAGCAAGTGACGACTGCCTACCCTTATTTTACGACCACTTACACGGCAACTGCAACTGAAGTGAGCTCAGGATGTAAGGGCAATGATTCAATGACGGTGAAAATTCTCCCGACTGACTATGTGATTTTCCCTACGGCATTTACACCGAATGGAGATGGACTGAATGATGTATTCCTTCCTGTGGCAGGAAACTTGGTGACCATTGAAAGTTTCAAAATTTTCAACCGGTGGGGGAATATGGTGTTCGATGATAACACCAAAGGGTGGGACGGAATGGTGAACGGCAAACCGGAAGAAATGGGAACGTACGTGTATGAAGTCTCTTACAAGATCGAAGGCCGCGACAACACGTATTACCAGAAGGGAAGTGTGATACTGCTGCGGTAATTACTCTTTCACAAACTTGCCGACGATTTTATTTTCATCGCTCATCACATACATCCCTGGCGGCAATTCACTCACATCAATTGAAATTTCTCCTCCTGAAATTTTTTCTTCCCTCACTTTTTCTCCAAGTAAATTGAAGAAGGAAAGAGTTGTCGGTTGATTGGATGGAAGATGAATTTGAATTGAAGTGGATGCGGGATTGGGAGAAATTGAAAATGATTTTTCATTCTTTGAAGATTGAACGCTTGTAGGAAAACCTAGAAATCTAGCAATGTATTTAATAGAATCGTATCCAGGATAAGGGTAATAAAGGACATCCCCGCCAACAATGACATCTCCGCGATATAGTTTAATGGTGTTTCCTGAACCAGTACCAGACATATGCATATCATACCAATCTGTTCCATCAAACATGGCTACTCTCTGACCCAAACATGTCACTCCGTCGCCATGAATAATTCCAGCAATAAACATTACGCTATCATCAGTATACATAACATAGGGGCTGCTGGCACAATTCGAAATTCCTGATAGACTATCCCAATTGGTGCCATTCCCTTGGCAAAAATCGAGTCCGCATAATCAAAATCTCCTCCGGCATATAATTCACCATTGTATTCTTGAACTGCAAGAACATAAACATAATAATTCGGAAAGGTGAGTCCATTCCCTAAAGTATGCCATTGATTGCCATACCATGAAGCAATGTTATTTGCAGTAATGGAACCCGCTTGATCAAATTCACCTCCAACAATCAATTGTCCATTGTAGCTGCCGAGAGCATCGACTTCATAATATTGTCCTGTAACGCCGCCCCCAAGAACCGCCCAAGAGTTTCCATTCCAGAATTTGACTCCGCCTTCAAAATCTCCTCCTATGTAAAGTGTATCATTAAGAACAAAAGAACAGTAAATACCTCCACCCGCATCAGGTAATAAACCGACGAATGAAGTATCTACATACATTCCTATTTGGCTATCGTTACTCACTGAAGAGAAATAAATCAATGTGTCATGTTTCATTGTCATTGTTCTGATTTCATTTTCAGGTGTGATCGGAAGATGTTTCCATTCTGCCCCATTCCAAACTGCTAAATTTCGAGCAGCTACTCCCGAGGCAGAATCAAAGGAACCTCCGACGTAAAGGATATCATCAAATGTGTCAGTCGCCAATGTCCAAACTACATACTGCTCACCGCTTATTCCGTTTCCTAGTGGTTGCCAATACTGCGCACTCACACCATTCGAAATGAAAAATAGGAGAATCAGAATTTTTGATTTCATAATTCGAAGAGGCGAGCGATTGTACTTTCAAAGATAACTGCAAACCATTTATTGAAGTGATTGAAATTTCCTGCTGCTATCTTTGAATCGTGACCTTGCAAACGATTTTACTTTTCATTGCTGCTTATCTCATCGGTGCCATTCCGTTTTCAGTTTTGTTCGGAAAAATTTTCTACAACAAAGACATCAGGAAATTCGGGAGCGGCAATGCAGGTGCGACAAATACTTTTCGGGTGCTCGGCGCCACAGCGGGAATCATCGTGCTGATTCTTGACATTGGAAAAGGAATGCTTGCTGTGCTGCTTGCTAATTGGATTACAGGAATTGATGCCGCTTCATTCACTTACTATCAAATAGCACTGGGATTTACGGCAGCCATCGGTCACATCTTTCCGGTTTATCTCGCCTTCAAAGGAGGAAAGGGAGTTGCCACACTCTTTGGTGCAGTACTTGTGATTTTTCCATGGGCGGCACTTTTTTGTATGATCACATTTGCAGTCGTGTTTTTTTCAACCCGTTTTGTTTCTCTTGGATCCATCAGCGCTTCACTCGTATTTATGATCGCGATTTTATTTTTTGATGAAAGAAAAAATCAGTGGCCTATTTTATTTTTTGCCATTGCTGCGCCGGCAATCATCATATACACGCACAGGAAAAACATTCAACGACTGCTGAAGGGAACTGAAAACAGGATTTCATTCACAAAAAAGTCAGAGGCAAAATGAATGCTTCCATTTTCACGCACGCAGGAGTGTGAAGCTGATCGCATTGGTTTGGTGTTGATGGCAGTGGCAGGTTATGATCCCAACAAGGCGATTCCACTGTGGGAAAGAATGAAACAACTCTCGGGAGGTGATGCGTCTCATGAGTTTCTCAGCACGCATCCAATTGATCAGCATCGCATTGATGACATCAAAGCATTTATGCCGACTGCCATGAAATACTACAAGAAGCTTTGACAGACTACTTCAATTAATTCACACAGCAGAATTCGGTTTTCGCTCTGCAAAAGCATTCATCGGCTAAATGCGGTAATTCGCCGGATTTCTTTCGAACTTCATTATGCAAACTTCACTTCAAATAGGGCATTCTTTATCTTTACCTTCTAACCACTGAGCATTAGCTTATTTGCCTTTTTATTGGCATGCGCTGAAGCTGATTTTATTTTTTTTCGCTAAACTTTCATTTCTAAAAAGACATTGTATGAACAACAGGATATACTCTGCTGTAATTTTTCTTCTCTTTTTCATAATGAAGCAAATTGCCAGTGCGCAGTTTGCTTATATTTCACCGACACCCGGGTCTTCATTTCACAATCCTGAAGAGCAAATTATTCTCGGGAGTGATGTGTCACTTGATGCTTCACTATTGTCATCGCCGGAGCTTTTTCAGGTGCACGGATCGGTTAGCGGAGTTCATAGGTCTAAGATTCAATTGGTAGATGATAACGGAAAAATTTTGCTTCAACCGGATACGAAGTTTACTGAAGGAGAAACGGTTTCAGTAAATATTGCTGACGGAATTCACACAAAAAGCGGAGCGACGCTGAAAGGAATAAGTTTCACATTCAAAATCCGTGACCCCAGAAACCCTGAACAGCAACTGCAAATTACGAAAGCCTTGCGGCAAGTGTATGAAGAAGATTTTCCATCCCGCGCAGAAAATTTAAAAGTAAAACCGCCTGGAGCACCCACTCAGGGAATTCCTGACTTCACGATTCTCACCAACACCACATCATCAACCGGTGATATTTTTTTCAGCGATTTCAATTTCTACGTAAATGATGCAGCGTATTACTGCATCGTAAATAATAATGGAGATTCAGTTTTCGGAAAGCAGGATACCGTGACCTTCAACAATTTTGAATTGAACCGCAATGGTTACCTGACAGCTTACAACCAGCACGATTCAGATTTTGTGATGCTCGATTCCAACTACAAGGCAATTGGGACGTACCAAATGGGCAATGGATATAAAGCAGATGTACACGAGTTTTTAATTTTCCCCGATGGCACTCATTGGATGCTCTGCTACGATCCGCAAATTGTTGACATGACGGTTTATAATCCGAATTATAATTCCGCAGCCACTGTGATTGGATGTGTATTTCAGAAACTGGATAAGAATAACAACGTGATTTTTCAGTGGCGGTCATGGGATCATTTCGGAATACTCGATGCAGATCATGTGAATTTTGCAAATGCAATTATTGATGATGTTCACAGCAACGCAATTGACATTGATAACGATGGGAATATTTTACTCACGAGCCGGCACTTGAGTGAGATTACAAAAATTAATAGCTCCACGGGAGATATTATCTGGCGCTTTGGCGGCGGATCACAAAATCAATTTACGTTCACAAATGATAATGACAAAGTTTCATGGTGCCATGACGGGCGCCGCATCGCAAACGGGCACATCACCGTCTTCGACAATGGTAACTATCATTCGCCTGCTACCTCTTACGGAAAAGAATATCAACTCGACGAAGTGAACAAGACAGCAACATTGGTCTGGAGCTTTAAGCGAACCACCTCGCAGGGAGATATTTTCTCGAAAGCCATGGGAGACGTGCAACGTCTTCCCAATGGCAATACGCTAATTTGCTGGGGTCTGGTGAATACATTGAATAATGTTCCCAAGATTACGGAAGTGGATTCCGCGAATAACATCGTTTGGGAATTACAACTGGCCGATCAGGACGCAGTTTATCGTGCGCTGCGACACAATTGGTCGCCTTGTGCGCGGCCGTCAAATTCAACTATTACCGCATCAGATATTACTTCGACGACAGCTAAAATCAAATGGAAACCGGCTACGAATGCATCGTCCTACGATGTGGAATACCGGAAGGTCGGAACTATCACCTGGACTGCAAAAACCATCAGCGCTGTTAGTGCGAAGATTAAAAATTTGACACCCTCAACAAAGTATGAATATCAAGTGAGAAGCCATTGCATGAATGCAGGCGCTCCGCTTTCTGCATGGAGCAACATCAAAAAATTTACTACGGCGCCACAACGCCTTGATTCAACAGTATCTCCTGAAATAAGTTTTGATATTTATCCAAATCCAACTTCAGGAAACTTATTCCTGAATGTTAATTCTGTAGACCGGCAATCTCTAACGATTACTATTTATGATGCTTCCGGAAAACTATTGATTAGTCAAGAGTCTGTGAATTCTGATGCTAATAAAATATTAATTAACACGAACATGCTGCCGAATGGATTCTATTTTGCTGAAGTGAACTCGGCATCCGGAAATGTAGTAAAGAAGTTTGTCAAGCAGTAGTCGGATTTTTTCAGGTTGCCATTAAATGAGTTGTTCATCTTTCCCGCTCTGGTTTACGGCACTATAGTAGTGCTTTATTATTCACGATGCCAATAGTGGTGCTTTATATCGCTGTTTCAATTGACGGATTCATTACAAAACCCGATGGTGATTCTTCTGTCATCGATTCATTCGGCAAGATTGATTACGGCTTTGGTGAATTTTTCAAGTCAGTTGATACAATTATTACGGGCAGAATTGCTTTCACCAGCGGGAAGAAGCCCGAACCAAGGTATCGGGGCAAAAAAATAATCGTGCTCACGAATCGCTCACTCAGTGAGGAAGGAATCATTTTTACTTCCATCGCACCGAAGCGTATCATTGAAGAGTTTTGTTCCGATTCAAAAAAGATATGGCTGGCTGGCGGCGGCAAGGTGGCCACTGCATTTCTTAATGCAGGTTTGATCGATGAAATAAAGCTGCTGATTGTTCCGGTTTGCCTTGGCAAGGGAATCAGGCTTTTTCATGATGGATTGAAAGAAACTCACTTTCAGCTTCGCCAATCAATGCAGTTTGAAAATGGAACGGTCATGGTTGATTTTCTGAAGCGATGAAGAGTGTTATTGTCACTTTGAATTCAATCATTGGTAATTGCATTCAGATTTGCATTTCTCCCTCTGAATCTTATCTTTGCGTCCCCGTTTAAAAACCACGGGTAATCTCAACGAAAAAGGAGGAACCAAATTTTGGAAGAAAACAAATCTGAAAACCAAATCAACGAGGTAACAACTCAACCACCGGCAGTAGAAGAAGTATCCACAATTAACGGCGCCAATCAACCGGCGCCTCAACCCCAGAAAGTGCAGTCTCCGCACGATGATTTCGACTGGGATGTGTCAAAACGTAACGTACGCAAATACACGCAGAACGAGCGTGAACAGTTTGAGCAAATGTACAGCGGCACATTCGTTACTGTTAACAACAATGAAATTGTAAAAGGCAAAGTTGTATCCATGACGAACACGGATGTTGTCCTCAACATCGGGTTCAAGAGTGATGGCCTTGTTCCGCACTCTGAATTTCGGGATATGCCGGAACTACGAGTAGGCGATGAAGTTGAAGTGATGGTAGTTGATAAAGAAAATCCGAAAGGGCAGCTCATCCTCTCACGCAAAAGCGCTAAGCTTGAACGTGCCTGGGAGCGTATCGTGAATGCGCATCAAACAGGTGAAGTTGTTACGGGATTGGTGACCAGTAAAACAAAAGGCGGGCTGATTGTCGATCTCTTCGGGATGGAAACATTCCTTCCGGGTTCGCAGATCGATGTTAAGCCCATTACAGACTATGATCAGTACGTGAGCAAGATGATGGAGTTCAAGGTAGTTAAGATAAATCCGCTCATAAAGAATGCTGTTGTTTCTCACAAGGCCCTCATCGAAGGAGATCTCGAACAACAGCGTATGGAAATTATTTCCCGCCTTGAAAAAGGACAGGTACTGGAAGGAACTATAAAAAACATTACCGATTTCGGTGCATTCATCGATCTGGGCGGTGTAGATGGTTTGCTTTACATCACAGATATTTCCTGGGGAAGAATCAGCCACCCAACCGAAGTTCTTAAGCTCAATCAAAAGCTCAATGTAGTAGTGCTAGACTATGATGATGAGAAAAAGAGGATTTCACTGGGCTTAAAACAGTTAACTCCGCATCCGTGGGATATTCTTGATGCATCGATTGCCGTTGGATCTAAGGTGAAAGGAAAAATTGTGAACATTGAAGATTACGGAGCATTCCTGGAAATTCAGCCTGGTGTTGAAGGGTTGATTCACGTCTCAGAAATTTCCTGGAGCAATGCACCAATCAATGCTAAGGAATATTTCAAATTAGGAGATGAGTACGAAGCGCAGGTGGTAACGATTGATCGTGCGGAAAGAAAAATGTCTCTTTCGCTCAAAGCACTCACCAAAGACCCTTGGAGCGATATCGAAACAAAATACCCGATCGGTTCAAGGCAAAAAGGGAAGGTACGCAACATCAGCAATTTTGGAGTTTTTGTTGAACTGGAAGATGGAATCACTGGGTTCGTTCATATCAGCGATCTCTCTTGGGTCAAACGTATTCATCACCCTCATGAAGTAACCAAGATTGGAAATGAAATGGATGTAGTCGTTCTTGATATCAATAAAGAAGAGCGCAAACTTTCACTGGGGCACAAGCAGGTAGAAGAAGATCCATGGGATACTTTTGAGACTGTATTTCCGGTTGGCTCCGAACATCAGGCTACCATTATCAAAAAAGAAGACAAGTTTGCGACTGTGCTGTTGCCGTATGGACTCGAAGCGATTGCTCCTGCTAAGCATTTGAAGAAGGAAAACGGTAAATGGGCTGAAGCAGATGAAACGCTTCCATTCAAGGTGATTGAGTTCGATCGCAATCAGAAGAAAATAGTTGTTTCTCATGCACGCATTTGGGAAGAAAACAAAGAGGCTGAAAAAGAAGCGGAGAAAGGTAAGCGCCGTGATGAGCGCAAGGGACAGCGTGAAGAATTAAAAAAGATCAGCAGCAAGATTGAAAAATCCACGCTTGGAGATTTGGGTGTCCTTTCAGAGCTGAAATCAAAAATTGAGAAAGGAGCCTCATCAGAAGAAGTGAAAGAAGAAACCAGAGAGGAAGATCAGGATTCTGATGCGCCGCAAAATTCCGCCGAAGCGACGAATGATAATTTGGAGCATGAGGCGCCGCCGGCAGATGAAACTCCGGAAAAGAAGTAAAATAGAATTCGTTAGAAAAGAGCTCTTGCAAGAAAGCAGGAGCTTTTTTATTTCTTCGGAATTCAGATTGTTATAGCTTCACCGAAATATTTTTTCATTAATCAATCACTATGTCTTCCAGAAGAAGTTTCATAAGAAACACCTCTTTAGCTGCCGCCACAGCCTGGCTAACCGGCTCACTGCAAAAAGTGCTCGCTAAAAATTCACAGAGCACCCCTTACACTGAAGGACACATTGTAGTATCTACGTGGGCGGCAGGAATTAATGCAAATGCAAAAGCCATGGAGATTCTAAACGATCAGGGAAAAGCGGTCGATGCCGTGCAACAGGGGGTAATGGTTACTGAATCTGACAGAACGAATACTTCGGTAGGACTAAGCGGTTATCCCGACCGAGATGGTCACGTTACGCTTGATGCTTGCATTATGGATGAAGAAGGCAATGCCGGTTCAGTTACGTTTCTGGAATGGATTGAGCACCCGGTTGCAGTGGCTCGCCTTGTAATGGATAGAACGCCCCATGTGATACTTTCAGGTGATGGCGCGCAACAATTTGCATTGGAAAACGGATTTACTCTGCGAAAAGGAATGGGCGATGAAGCGCGCAAAGCATGGGAAAAATGGAAACAGGATTCAGGCTATAAGCCGGTCATTGGGCCGCAAAATCATGATACGATTGGAATGATTGCACGCACAATAGATGGAAAATTTGCGGGTGCCTGCACTACAAGCGGAACCGCATTCAAGTATCACGGAAGAGTAGGGGACTCGCCGATCATCGGGGCTGGCTTGTTTATCGATCCCACAGTAGGCGCGGCTACTGCTACTGGTTTAGGTGAATCGATATTGAAAATTTGCGGTACGCATACTATTGTGGAATTAATGCGCCAGGGACTGTCGCCCCAACAGGCCTGCATTGAGACAATCAAGCGAATCACGCTCCGCGAAAAAAATATTAAGGATGTTCAGGTTGGTTTCATTGCCATTAATAAGAATGGCGATATCGGTGCATTCTCTTTGCAATCAGGTTTTCAATATGCTGTGGCTACAAAAGATAAAAATGAATTGCTGAACGCTCCTTCTCTTTTTGAAGGAGAAAAAAAATAAAACCGCCAAAAAGGTCCGTCAGTCGAAATGATTTCGGAACGTTGATTTTTCGCTTTAGTTATCGATTGATGAAAATCTTGAAGAAGCTCGCCGGCTTTGAAGGATTTTTCACTGAAACAAAATAATAGCCGCCGGGCAATGCCGGAAGCATTATTTTTTCACGGAGAGAAGATCCCGGCACAAGGGCAGAAAAAACATTGACTCCATACATATTTTGAATATCGATAACTGCATCCTCATCATTGCTTTCTGAACTTGAAAATACGATGTAGTCTGTTGCAGGATTGGGGAAAACCGAGTAAACGGTTGATTTGCCCGCGTCGTTTGTTTGCAATTTAATCACCCTTATTTCTGAATATTCAGAACTTCCATCAGAGTTTACCTGCCGGAGTCTGTAATAGATGGTTCCTTTCGGAGGACCCGAATCAAAATATGAATAGGAGTGACCTACCAAGGATGTTCCGGCTCCATTCACCCTCCCAATGCTGTCAAAATTTTTTGCATCGGTGGATCTTTCGACGGCGAAATAGCGATTATTTTTTTCTGACATGGTGGTCCAGAGTAGATCGGCTCCGTCATTTTCAGCTTGCACGTTAAATTCACCCAGCTCAATGGGCAGTGTGGTACCCATCATCCAGGGCGTTGGAACACCTTCTCCCCAATCGTCGGCAACACCATTGCTGTTAGGATCAACTGCTTCAGACCAGGAGTGATAGCTGGACGAATAATTATTCGATGAGTCAAATAAGGTAAGTTGAGTAGTGTCTTTACCAATTTTTCCGCTAATGAGTGCCGAATTATAATAAACGTAATTGGGTGTAGGATTGGCCACTGTCACCTGAAGTTGAATTGTGCTTGTCGATTTATTTGAAGGGTAATTACTCAAATTCACTGCTTGCGCACCTGAGGTTAAAATATTCAACGAACTGGATCCATTGTAGTTGCTGTTCAATACAAGACCGGCTCCGTTAGAAACGAACGATGTAGTAACGTTTGAAATATTTCCTGAGCCGAATGTTCCGGCAAGGTTATCTTTTATCTGCAGGTTGCCGACTTTTGAATTGCCCATGTTCTTTACATAAATCTGATAAGTGAGTGTATAGTGCGTTGCGTCAACCTGTGCTGCGCTCACCAGCTTCATTGAAAGCCCGACGGCGGGGCTGAAAGAAGTATCATCAATAGGCATAACATTGATCGGCGAGGTAAGCTGTGAACTCAATGTATCGTTGGCAAGATTATATCTGAAGCAATAACAGGTGCCGCCAAGATCTGTTCCTCCCATAACAATGTATCCATTGTCGTAAGCAAGTCCGTAACACACCCGCGAGGGCTCGCCAAGGTATGTTGCCGTTGCATTCCCTGAAACGGTTTTTGAATAGTTAGTGATCTCAAAAAATTTGGAGGTATCCCCGCCGAATACGCAAAAGAGCCTGCCATTTGGGGCAATGGCAATATCGCCGTTGAGCACATCTGTTGGAAAGTGCCCTGACGGAAAATAAAGTGTCTTTAAGCTTCCCGGTTGTAAATTTCCGGTGGTGTCATCATAGGCGCCAATGCTTGCAATTCCGGTCGATGGATCATAATTGCTCAATGCATACAAATCACCTAAGGGATCAAACTCAAACTGACTCAATATTACGTTGGGAATGGTATAATTCACACCACTGATCGTTGGGCAGGTACAATTTGATGGTAAGCCCATATTAAGTATATAGATATTGCTGTTAGTATAATCGCTGATATCATTTATGTAAAGCTTATTATTGGTGGCGTTATATGAAATGAATTTTGAAAAAATACTTCCGATCTCAGCATCGGTGTTGCAGTTTAAAAGATTGTCCGGATTGATCTGCGCATCTGACACAAGCGTGATATCAGTTCCGTCCCATGAATCGCCGCAATCCAGGCGCCCAAAATTTACATACACGGAATTTGTTGCACTCTGCGCCTTAGCGATTATCGAGCACAACAAGAGTACACTCAGCGCTGCAAGTATTTTTTTTGCTTTTCTCCGATACAATAAAAATGGATCCACAGGTAAAAGGATATTAAATAGCGTGATACGGAGTACGCTTTGATTTATGAATTGTTTCGGTTTTATGAATACTCATGCAACGCCCGAATTCCTTTTTCGATTGAAGAATCAATTCCGGGCTAATATTCAGCTTGTTCGATTAAATCAACAGCTGATTACTGAGTAAGAAATTGGCTTATGATACGGTGAGGATTTATTGTAAAGGAATTTAGTGCATTATGGGAAGCCTCTGTCCGTGGTCGGCGTCCTCGCCGAACCACAAGTGAGGTTGGCGCGGACACCAATCTCGGATTGAATTTTTTTGGGGGATTGAAGCGCACGCGTTTGCTTTCGCACTTTCCTCTCACGACAAACGCGCGCGAGATAGGGTAAACATTTGCATTTGGCATGATTAGAAGGGTTTTGAGTTAATGAATTATGAATGTATTTGTGGGTGAAAAACTAACGAAGCGGGCATTGTAAATCGGGTTGTACGATTCATGAAACCGGTTTTTTGCGACATAAAACCGGTTGTGCGGTTCTCACAACCCATTCCACGGTTCTCACAACCTATTGTACGGGTCACAGCACCTATTGTGTGATTCTCGCAACCTATTGTACGGCTCATGGAACCCATTGCGTGATTCTCGCAACCTATTGCCGGAAGCACAGCGCTCGTTGCAAGCGGCTCGCAGTTGATTATGTGCTTCTCATTATTAACCGGGAGGAGGTGTTACTTAATGATGAGTGCCATAAAGATAGGAATGTTATGTAATATTCAAAGGGGGGAAGGGAAATTTTTTTGGGGGGACTTTCTGTCCGTGGTGGCGTCCTCGCCGATCCACAAGTGAGGTTTTTCCTGTGGTTAATGTCCGCACCAACCACACTTAAAAAAAAATGCCGGCACGCTCGCCGGCATTTTCATCAATCAATTCTTTTCAATGCTTACCTATTGAATCTCTTTGATAAACTTGCTTGATACTCTTCCTTCATCATTTTCAACAGATATCAAATAAATACCGGCAGCGAGTTTTGAAACATCCATCGAAAATGAAGCCCCATCCACGATTTTGATGTTCTGTTCCATTACCTTTTGACCATTGATGTCGTGAATAAAGATCCTGGCCTTTCCTTCAAATTGGGGAAGGTTGATGATGATATTTCCGGCAGTAGGATTGGGATAGAGATTAATGCCGGTCAATTTATTCGTCCTCATATTAACCATCAATGGATTGGAATAAGTGATTCTGTCGGCACCATTGTGATGAAGCTTATGCTTTAATTCCGTGTACGTCCACACGCTTCCGGTGTCAACAATTGTAAATTGAACAGCATCCACAACGCTATCAGTAACGGTGGTTGAAAGCGAAGTATCCGGAATTGCATAGAAACCATCCGGTGGCGTAGGTGATACTTCTGCTGACCATATTCCATCCACAGATTCATAAACTACGGGAAGATTCTCAGTTGAATCAGTAAACTCAAGCGCTGCCGGTGAAATGATCAGCAATTCTGATCCGTATTGAACGTTGGTCGATCCCTCGCTGCATTTGTTGCTGTAATCTTTGATTACACAATTAAATTTTAGTGTATTATTTGTGCAAGGATCAATGTTATCACAGCCATTGTTCACCGTGTTGGCGGTATACACTGTGCAAGATCCGCCCTGGTAATAAGAAGAGGGCACAGTTGATTGCCCAAGTATCAGGCATTTCTGATTTGCAGGGACGGTAATTGTATATCTGTAGCATGGCCCACCGCCGTAGTTTACCAGCACGGGAGCGCTAACCTGACAGTAGTCGAGTTGACCTGAAGTGGAATTCCAGGTGTTACAGTAGTCGTTTTGATGCCCGCTGGGTGCTCCACATGTATTTAAGTCATACACTTTGAAATTGCCGCAGACCGCACTCTTGGTGCAAGTTGGATGATAACCATAACCTGTAGTGTATAAACATGAATACTGGCAGATGTCCTTGCTCTGTTTAACTGTAACAGTTTTGGTGCAAGTGCTGCTGCATCCGTTATCAGTAACAGTGAGCGTGAGCGTGTATGAACCATTAGTATTCGATGAATTAATTTTTACTGAGGAAGCATTCCTTGAACCTGATATGCTTGAACCGCATCCTGAAACCGACCATGAATATGAATCCAATCCGGCCGGTGCATTATACGTATTCTGTGCTCCACCCAATGCACAGGAACCGCTGGAAGTAATGCCGCAGCTCGGCGGCGATTTTGGTGCTGCGGTTACCGAAGCGCTGGCAGGGCTCACGCAGCCGTTGACAGTTTGTGTCACCGTATAGCTTCCGGCTGTGGTCACGACCTTTGGATTGCTGCTTCCACCGTTGCTCCATGTAAGCGTTCCGGTGAAGCCTGAAGCCGTCAAAGTTGAAGTTCCATCACAATTATTTACCACAGTTAAAACCGGAGCTGCAGGAGCAGTTTTGGGAGCTGCTGTTGCAGTTCCGCTCGCCGGGCTCGTGCATCCATTTACTGTCTGTGTTACCGTATATGTTCCTGCTGCGGAAACCGTGAGCGGATTACTGGTTGCGCCATTGCTCCATGCAAGTGCGCCTGTAACGCCTGATGCCGTTAATGTGGAAGTTCCATTGCAATTGTTAACAACAGTAACTGTGGGCGCTGCAGGAGTGCTGTTCAAAGTCAGGCTTCTCGTTGTGCTTCCGGTGCATCCATTCGAATTTGTAACTGTTACCGTATATGTCCCGGCTGTACTGACTGTAATAGATTGTGTCGTCGCACCTGTTGACCAAGAATAGCTGTCATATCCTAAGCCGGCATTGAATGTTGTATTGGATCCTGAACAGATAGAATTATTTCCTGTGATGCTCACAGAAGGATTTGAATTAATAGTTACATGCGCCGTCACCACGCTGTCACAACCGTGCGAAGTGGAATAAGTGTGCGAATAATTTCCTGAAGCATTGACCGCATCACCCCATGGCAAAGTATAACTGTTGCACGCCGAAGCACTGAACGAAGAAGCGGCACTGTTATAGATCGTCACATTCGCAGTAACCACGCTGTCACAACCGTGCGAAGTGGAATAAGTGTGCGAATAATTTCCTGAAGCATTGACCGCATCACCCCACGGAAAAGTATA
>Ga0335085_10007290_pt1 | contig 17229 bp, 14 predicted proteins | sample Lox_Sample_45_FD_206712 | JGI IMG/M metagenome (GOLD analysis project Ga0335085, IMG submission 206712) | Soil microbial communities from Loxahatchee National Wildlife Refuge, Florida, United States - Lox_Sample_4.5 | ecosystem: Environmental > Terrestrial > Soil > Wetlands | place: USA...
CGGCCTCGTTATTTCTTGCGCGCGTGGAGCATCGCCATCTTGCGGACTATCACCTCGGCGATAGCCGCTGGCTGTCCCATCTGGGCGAGGGCGTCGCCGCGGGATTCGCCGCCCTCTCCGGCCTTGTTGCCGCGCTCACGCTGGGCGGCTGGATGCACTTTGGCCGCCCCGTACTCTCCGGCGCATTGGCGGTGAACCTCGGGCTCACCTGGGCCGCGGCGTTTCTCGTCGTCGGACTGTTCGAAGAAGGCAGCTTTCGCTGCTATCTGCAGTTCACGCTGGCGCGCGGCATCACCTTCTGGTGGGCGCTGGCCGCGGTGGCCGCCGCCTGCCTCGCTCCGCAGCTCCGCGCCGACCTCAGCGGCGTGAGCGGCGTTTACATCGTCGCCGCTCTCGGGCTCCTTCCCTGCTGGCTGGTGCATCGCTCCGGGCGCGGCGATGCCGGCTTCTGGCAGGCAGCCTGGGTTACCTCAACCGCCTTTGGCGCCTATCACACCGGCAATGCCGGCGAAACGCCGGTGGGCATCTTTGCGGCTGCGCTCATCGGGTTTGTCTTTTGCGTAAGCGTGCGTGTCACCGGATCAGCCTGGTGGGCCATCGGCTGCCACGCCGCATGGGACTGGGCCGAGACGTACTTTTACGGCACGCCCGACAGCGGCCTCATTGCGCAGAGCCACTACTTCACCACGCAGGCCACAGGCAACCCCTGGTGGAGCGGCGGCGCCGTCGGGCCCGAAGGCAGTCTCCTCGCCATCCCTGTCATCGCAGCCCTGGGTGCCGGCCTCCTCGTCGTCTACGGCGCAAAACCCTCAGCCTCGGTTATCGCCAACGCAGAGCCGTTGGCCAAGTGAGAAACGACGATGCGCCTCTGGCTCAATCGCAACGCTGACATTTCGCTCCGCGAGCAGCTCATAACCCAGGTCGTGCTCGGCATTCTCTGCCGCGAACTGCTGCCCGGCCAGCGCCTGCCCAGCACGCGCGAGCTGGCCCGCCGTTTCGGCATCCACCAGAACACCGCCAGCGCCGCTTACAGCCAGCTTGAACGCGAGGGCTGGGTCGAGCAGCGCCACGGCAGCGGCGTCTTTGTGCGGCGCAGCCGGCCTGACGCACCGCTCACGCCCGAGATGGCAATCGATCAGCTGATTGGACAGCTCGCCCTCAGGGCACGAAAGCTCGGAGCGTCCGAGCAGTTGGTCCGCGCTCGCTTGTTGCACTGGCTTTCGATGGAGCCGCCCGCTCGCTGGCTGCTGATCGAGCCCGACCCGGCGCTGGCCGCGATTGTGCTGCACGAGATTGAGCCGGCGCTCTCTCTGCCGGTCTCCGATTGCCGGCCAGACCAGTATCGCAATGTTGCCGCAATGGGCGACGCCCTGGCGCTGGTGCTGCCCAGCAAGGCGGCCATGGTGCGGCAACTCCTGCCACCGGAGCATGACCTGACTGTGCTCCAGGTGCAGCCCGTCTCCGCGGAATTGCAGGCCAAACTGCAACGCTACCTGCCCGAACACGCAACCGATCTCATCGGCATCGCCTCGCACTGGACAGAGTTTCAGCGCATCGCGCAGACCATGCTCATCGCCGTCGGCCTCAAACCCGAAAGCCTGCTGGTTCGCGACGCCAACAAATCCGGCTGGAAGCGGGGCCTTGACGCCACATCGGGCGTCGTCTGCGACAGCGTAACCGCCGAAGAACTTCCCTCCGGCTGCTTTCCCATGGTCTTCCGCTTGATCGCCGAGTCCTCCATCGCCGAGCTTCGCTCCGCCGAAGCGCGCATCACCGGCGACGGCGCTGCCATCGCGCCCGAGATGTGACACTCGCCAAACTGTCCCATTGGCATTCCCGCTCCGTCCAAGTCCTGCCTACTCTCTCCTCATGCAGTTGCTTTACACGCATAAGAGAAAGGAGAGATGCGGCAATGAGGCTATTCTGGTTTGCCTGGGCGATCGTCTTTGTCCTGCTGGTGCTCGCTTTCGTCGCCTGACTTGGAGACGGACGAATCGCCTGCCGCTCATTCCGTGTATGCAATCGATCGTTCGTGTGTTCCTTCCAATCGCTCTTCTCGCTGGATCGGCAATCGCAGGCCTGGGCCAGGCATTCCCTGACAACCCCGCGCCGGCGCCGACCGATCCTGCCTGGAGCCGCCTGCAAAGGCTCGCTAATGGCACACCTGTCGTTGTCGACAACACCAGCGGCCCGCCGGTCCACTGTCTCTTCGCCGGAGCCACTGATGCCTATCTCTTCTGCGACCCGCCCGGCAACCCGGCCGGCGTTGGCTACCGCTTCGCACGCGCTGACGTGCTCGCAGTCGACTACGACCGGCCTTCTCCGGCGCAACTGCAGGCCCGCCCACCGCAACGCAACTACCATCCTGTGTGGCTCGCCAGCATGATTGCCGGCGGCATTGTTGTCGGATTCTGTGCCACCCGCACCACCGGCGCGGGACACTCCGCCGGAGCCGGCCTCGTCGGCGCAGCCGCGGTTGGCCTCATTGGTGCCCCTCTGACCTTTCTTCCGCAGAACCACTATGGCGCGCCTGCTCCGCCGTACTACGGCATCGGCGTTCCCCTGCGGCCCCGCGCACGCTCGCGGCTGCATGCCCTCTTCCGTCGGCGCGCTCTGCCTTGAGCGCCGCGGCGGTATCCTGTTCATGAGCGATGTCCACTCCCGAGCAGCCAGAGCCACTCTCCACACAGACCCCGGCCTCGCTGGCGCGCAAACGCACGCGCCGCTGGCTGCGGATCGCGCAATGGTCGGCTTTGGGCCTGCTGGTCTTCCTGCTGGTGGCCGGTGGAGCCTTTGTGCTGTGGCTGCGCTCGGCGGCGCTCGCCGCGTTGCCACAGATCGATGGCGAACAGCGCCTCGCCGGCCTTTCCGCGCCCGTCACTGTCCGGCGCGACGCGCACGGCGTTCCGCACATCGAGGCCGCCACGCAGCAGGATCTCTTCTTCGCGCAGGGCTACGTCACCGCCCAGGACCGCCTGTGGCAGATGGACATGTACCGCCGCAACGCCAACGGCGAACTCGCCGAGGTCCTCGGCCGATCGCTCGTCCGCCACGACATTGCGCAACGCGTGCTTGAATTTCGCAACACGGCACGGCGCATCTACTCCAACTTGCCCGCAGATGAACGCGCCCGCCTCGATGCCTACGCGCGCGGAGTGAACGCCTACATCCAGACCCATCAGGATCGCCTGCCACCGGAGTTTCGCCTGCTGCACTACCGTCCCGAGCCGTGGAGCGGCGCCGATTCCCTCTCCATCGGCATGATGATGGTTGACACGCTCGACTCGCACTGGACCGCAAAGCTCGCGCGCGAAGAGATCGCCGCCAAATTAAACAACCCCAGGCTCGAAGCCGACCTCTATCCGGTCGGCTCGTGGCGCGACCATCCGCCGACGGGCGCCATCGTCACCGTCAGCGCACCACACCCTGCTCCGTCATCCACGAGCGACGACGACGAAGATGACGACCGCACCCAGACGCGCAACATGCCGCACGAAGACATACTCTCGCTTCGCGCCGCGCTCGGCGAGCCCGTCTGCGCCGGCTGCATTCCCGGCTCCAACAACTGGGTCATTAGCGGCAAACACACCGCGAGCGGAAAGCCCCTGCTCTCGAACGACATGCATCTCTCGCTCACCGTGCCGAATATCTGGTATATGGCCGACCTCGAGGCGCCGGGCTATCACGCCGCAGGCGTCACGCTCACCGGCTTCCCTTTTGTGGTCGCCGGGCACAACGAGCACGTAGCCTGGGGGTTCACCGCGCTCTACGCCGACGTGCAGGACATCTACGTCGAAAAGCTCGACGGCAAAGGCAACTACCAGGCTGTCGACGGCTCGTGGAAACCGCTCGCCACAGATCGCGAAGTGATTCGCGTGCGCGGAGGCAAAGATGTAACAGTCGACGTGCAATCGACCGATCACGGCCCGCTGCTTAATCCCATGCTCAAGAACGAGCAGAGGCCCATCGCGCTCAAGTGGACGCTCTACGATCCCTCGCTCAACAGCATCCCCCTCTACGCGATGAACGTCGCATCCAACTGGACTGAATTCTCCGCCGCGCTCAAAGACTGGTGCTGGCCCACGCAAAACCTCGTCTACAGCGACGATCAGGGCCACATCGCCTATCACGCCATCGGCAACGTGCCGCTGCGGCCCGCGGGGCTCGCTGGCGTTCCCATTGCCGATACTGCACACGAGTGGCAGGGCTCTATTGCCTTCGACGATCTGCCTAACTCCTTCGATCCGCCCTCCGGCTTTCTCGCCACGGCCAACTCGCGCGTGACGGCAGACAACACCAAATACCCGCTGACGTTGGAGTGGGCCGATCCTTATCGCATTGAGCGCATCTACAAATCGCTCGACGGCCGCGACGGCCTCAAGCCCTCCGACCTGCTCGCCGTGCAGACCGACATCTACAGCGAGATGGATCAGGAGATGGCGCACCGCCTTGCCTACGCCATCAGTCGGGCCGGAAGCAACGACCCGCGCCTGCGCCAGGCCGCTGACCTGATGCGCAACTGGGATGGCCGCCTCAGCACGGACTCTGCCGCTGCGTCCCTCGTTACGCGCACGCGCGCGGTCCTCGGCCCCATGCTGCTGAAGCCCAAACTTGGCGATCTGCTGTGGCAGTACGAATGGGGCGAATCGAACTTTGCTGAAGAAGAGATCGTGATGCACAACAAGCCCGACTGGCTTCCGTCCGGTTACAAAGATTGGGATGCACTTTTGACCGAAGCTGTGCGCCGCGGGATGAAGCAGGGGCACGCGCCCTCTGACCTCAGCCATTGGAGCTACGGTAGCTGGCATGTCGTCGATCTCGAACATCCGCTCAGCGGTCTGCTGCCTTTCGTCGGCCGCATCGCCGGCACCGGGCCCCAACCTCTCAGCGGCGATACCGTTACTGTGAAGCAGGTGGGCCGCGCCTTCGGTCCTTCGCAGCGTTTCACCATGGACTGGAGCAACATCGACGGCTCGACCGAGAACATCGTGCTCGGCGAGAGCGGCAACCCACTCAGCCCCTACTTCCGCGACCAGTGGGACGCCTACTATAACGGCCGAACCTTCGCGCTGCCGTTCACTGCTGCCGCCGTCGCCGCACAGACTCAGCACACCCTGCGGTTGGTGCCATGAACGACTCCGTGCAGCCGCGCTGGCGCCGCTACCTCGGCCCGGCTATCATCTGCTTCGCCGCCCTCATCGCCACGTCCCCGCAGCTCTTGCGCGGCAACACCTGCGGCCACGACTTCGACTTCCACCTCGTCAGCTGGATCGATGCGCTGCAGAACTGGCGCCAGGGCATTCTCTATCCGCACTGGTCGCCCAGTTCCAACTTCGGCGCGGGCGAGCCGCGCTTCATCTTCTACCCGCCCGTCTCGTGGATGCTTGGCGCGGCCTTCGGCGCCATCTTCCCGTGGAAGGGCGTCCCGCTGGCGATCACATGCCTCTTCTTCGGTCTCGCGGGCCTCGCGACACGCGCGCTGGCGCGCCATCTCTTGCCCGAGGGGCCTGCAACCCTCGCCGGATGCACGGTCATCTTCTCCGGCTACGCGCTCTTCACCGCCTATGAACGCTCTGACTTCGGCGAGCTCGCCGGCGGGTTTTGGATCCCCCTGCTTCTACTCCTGATTCTGCGCGAGCGGAATCCCGGTGCGAATCTCTGGCGCCGCGCATTCGACGGATCGACGGTGTTGCTGGCGGTTGTCGTCGCCGGCGCCTGGCTCTCCAATGCGCCTCTCGGCGTGATGGCCTGCTACCTGCTCGCCGCCGTTGCCCTCGTCGTCGCGCTCACGCGACGCTCATGGGCCCCCGTCGTGCGCGCTTCTGTCGCAGTCGTACTCGGTCTCGGCATCAGTTCTTTCTACCTCATCCCTGCGGCGGTCGAGCAGCGCTGGGCCGATATGAACCAGATTCTCAAAGACCCCGGCTACACCGTCGAGAACAACTGGCTCTTCGCCCGCCACGCCAATCCCGCGCTTGAGCTGCACGATGTCGAACTGTTCAAGGTATCGGTCATCGCCGCAACCATGCTGGCCGTCGCGCTGATCGGGTTGCTCATCTGCCGCCTGCGGCGCAAGACGCTGGGCCGTCTCGACTGGTGGCTGCCGCTCGCCCTGGTCCCCGTGGCGATTCTCTTCCTGCAGCTTCCCGTCTCTGACTTTGTCTGGAACCTGCTGCCCAAGATGCGCTTCCTCCAGTTTCCGTGGCGCTTTCTGGTCGTGCTGCAGGCGCCCATGGCCATCTTCTTTGCCGGTGCGGTTTGGACTGATCGCCCACGCCCACGCGCGCTGGTCGCCGCCCTCTGCACATGCGCCTTTCTCTTCGCCACGGCTTTTGCCGGCTGGATGTTCTTCCAGACCTGCGATGAAGAAGACGCTGTATGGGCCATGATGGACGTGTATTCGAGCGGCGCCGGCTTTACGGGCACCGACGAATACGAGCCACCCTTCGCTGACGACTCGCAGCTCGCCATGGGCCTGCCGCCCGCCTGCCTGGCCGCCTCGCCCCTCACGCCTCTGGGCGAAGGCTCTGAGGGCGCTCAGCCCGAGTGGCTTCCTGACCAGCATTCGTGCCAGGCCGTCTTCCCGTTCAGCCGCTCATCTCGCCAACCTGCAATCGAGCACCTGCGCGTGGACGCGACGGCTCCCGGGGGCGGCGGACTGATCCTGCGCCTGCGCGACTATCCGGCCTGGCAGGTGCGCGTGAACGGCCAAATCCACTCCGCGCTGCCCCACCGCACAGATGGACTGATTGCGGTCACACTCCCACCCGGCAAAGTCACCGTAACCGCCGACTGGACCACCACCCACGATGTGTTGGTGAGTCGCTGGGTCGCAACCATTTCCCTCTTGCTCCTTGCACCTGCAGCTTGGTTCGAGTATCGCTCCATCCGTCCTCGCGTATCATGAGGAGCAAGTCTGCTGGATTCCTTCGCTGTGCCCTCCAGAAGACCCTTCTGCGCGCTTCACTGCACCTCAATTCGCTGCGTGGAAATCGTCGATGAGCCGGAAGAACAGAACGCGCACAATCCAGAAAACAACGCCTCAACCGGTGCACCGCGCACTCGCCGGACCGGCGGTCATTCTTCTTGCCGCCTTCATCGCGGTATGGCCGCTGATGCAACGCGGACCCTCTTGCGGAGCTGACTTCGCCTTTCACTTCGTTTCCTGGACAGACGCCCAAGGGAGCATGGCCCATGGGATTCCCTATCCGCACTGGGCCGCGAGCCCCAACTTCGGCGCCGGAGAGCCGCGCTTTGTCTTCTACCCGCCGCTTACCTGGATGATCGGCGCTTTCCTGGGTGTCTTCGTGCCGTGGGCCAAAGTATCAATAGCGCTCGCCTTTCTTCTGTTCGCTGGAACCGGCTTCGCCCACCGCGCGCTTGCCCGCGAAATCCTTGCAGACGGCCCTGCCGTCCTGGCCGGGTGCGCATCGATCTTTCTCGGCAACCTTCTTCTCGATACGTATATGCGCAGCGACTACGCTGAGCTCGCCGGTGGCGTCTGGATTCCACTGCTCTTACTGTTTCTGCTTCGAAAAGAGCCGCCTGCCTCCGCAAACTTCGCGCGCTTCCTCTTCGGCGTCGCTCCGCTTTCTGCCATCATTGCCGGAATCTGGCTGACCAACGGGCCGCTCGGCATCATGTCCGGCTACCTCCTTGTCGGAGTGGTCGCGGTCTCTTCAGCAGTGCAGCAAACCTGGACGCCAGCCATCCGCGCTGGGTTGTCTCTTGCCCTTGGCCTGGGCCTCGCCTCGGTCTACCTGCTTCCCGCTGTCTGGGAGCGCGGATGGGTCAACCTTCACGCAGCGGTGAGTCAGCGCGAGTATCTCGTCGAGAATGGCTGGCTCTTCCACCGCCATGCCGATCCAACCTGGATGCTCTACGACACCACCCTCGATCTTCACTCGTGGCTCGCGGTCTTCATGCTGCTCATGACGGCTATTTGTATGTTGATCGCATGGGGTCGCGGCGCCATCACCGCGCGGCCGGCCTGGTGGATTCCGCTTGCTCTCATCCCTCCCGCCGTACTCTTGCTGCAGCTTCCCATCTCCGCTCCGCTTTGGAAGAGCCTGCCCGCTCTTCAATGGCTGCAGTTTCCCTGGCGTTGGCTCGTGGTCATGATCCCGTCGCTGGCCATTGCGTTTGCCGCTGCTGTTTGGGTCAGGCCATTGCGCGGCCGTCTTCCGATCCTTGCGGCGTGCACCCTCGCGTTCATCTTCATCTCCGGTGGAATATGGGGCGTCTGCTACCGGGACTGCGGTGATCTCGAGGCGGCGCTTCAGTCTGCCGTCCAGCAGCATGGGACATGGGGCAAGCCCGAGTACTCCCCCACCGGCATCCGTCACCCTCTGGTCGATCGAAATGCTCCAAAAAACTGCGAGGTGCGCAGCCTTGCTGAGATCCCCGACAACCCGCCGCACGGAACTACGCCCCCCGCCAACGCGAAATGCCGGGGCGGCTTCACCCAGAGCCAGAACTCCCCTGAGCACAGAGTCTTCAGCGGAACCGCGGATCACGATGGCTTCCTGATCCTCAACCTGCGCAGTTACCCCGCCTGGCGGATCACGCGGAATGGTCTGCCCATCCACCCTGAAATCGATCCCGAGTATGGTCTCGTCGCGGTGCCCATTCAGCAAGGCCCCGTCCAAATCGTCGCAGACTGGACTACCACCAGCGACGTTTGGGCCGGCCGGGCGCTTACCGGACTCGTGTCTCTGCTGCTCATACTCCTGTGCGTCAAGCAAAGAAGGCGCACCACAGCTCGGTTAAAATAAGAAGAATGCCGACTGACGTACGATCGCTGATCCAGGAAGGCGCAGAACTCACAGACAAGGCGCTGGAATCGCTGATTCCCAGCGTCGACACGGTGCCTGCGTCGATCCACGGAGCCATGCGTCACTCTACGTTTGCCGGCGGCAAGCGCCTGCGCCCTGTTCTGGCCATGCAGGCCGCAGTGACAATCGCCGGCCAACTTCCCGCGGGAATTGCCCACCTCGGTGCGGCCATCGAGATGCTGCACACCTACTCGCTCATCCACGACGACCTGCCCGCGCTCGACAACGACGATCTGCGCCGCGGCAAGCCCACCTGCCACAAGGCCTTTGGCGAGGCCATCGCCATCCTGGCCGGAGACGCGCTGCAGACCCGCGCCTTTGAAGTGCTGGCAGGCCTCGACGCTCCGCCCGCCGCCGTCGTCAAGATCATCGGCCTCGTCGCCAACGCGGTGGGCACGGTCGACGGCATGATCGGCGGGCAGGTTCTCGATATCGAGAGCGAAGGCCATAAGCCGACACCGGAACTCGTGGAATCGATCCATCGCGCCAAGACCGGCGCACTGATTCGCGTGAGCGTGGTCGCCGGCGGCGTCTATGCGGGCGCAACGGCCGACGACCGGTCGCGCCTCGACCTCTTCGGGCGCAAGGCGGGGCTTGCATTTCAAATCGTTGACGATGTGCTCGACATGACCGAGGACTCGGCGCACCTGGGCAAGACTGCCGGTAAAGATCTCGCCACCGAAAAGGCCACCTGGCCCGCCGTCTTCGGCATCGAGCAGAGCCGCCGCGACGCCGCCAGCCTGATCGAAGAAGCCTTCGCCGCACTCGCCCCCTACGGCAGCCGCGCCGACGGCCTCAAATCTGTTGCGCGTTACCTCGTCGAGCGCAAGAATTAGACGTTTTCCAGAACCGGTGACCCTGGTCTATGGACCTCGACCCACAAAGGATGCGGGAATCTGCCGCAGGAAGCATTCCCAAAATAACAAAGGGCTTGCCCTTCCCAATAGTCCTCGTCGCTTTGTTTCAGTTTCTGAAGGCAGGACTTTTGTTGCTTTTGGCATACACCTTCACTGGTTACGGGGCCGCATTCACAACTAACGATATGACCGTGTTCGGACTGGTGATATTCTGCGGAGCCATGGCCCTGCTCGGCGGCGGTGCCCTCTATTTCGCCGCAATCGGAGTTAAGCTACTCCGACTCGAGAAGTCGGCCCGACGAACGCTCATGTGGAACATCCTCGCTGGATGGCTGCTTTTCGGTGTTTCCTTCAATGGCCTTTTCTTCAGAGAGGGACCATTCATCGATAGCTGGAAAGGTCGCTCGTTGATCTGCGTCCTTGTGCTCGACGTCTTTTTGTATTGTTGTCTGGTTTTCTACCCAGGTGTAGCTGAAGCATTTGGCGAGCAGGGTGACGCGGACATCTTCCCATAAACGGGAGATGCTGGCCTGAGGATTTAACCTGGAAGCTAAAAGCTGACGGCTGATAGCTGAAGACTGCTCTTTTATGCTCTCCGACTCCGACATCTTCACCGCGCTGCGCGACTGCTTCGATCCCGAGGTCAAGCTCAATCTCGTCGACCTCGGACTCATCTACCATGTCGCCACTGGGCCCGATCCCGACTCTACGCCGGCCTGGCCTCGTCAGTGGGTCCGTGTCACCATGACGCTCACCACGCAGCAGTGTCCTGCCAGCGGCCTCATCTTCGAGCAGGTACACAACCGCCTGCTCGGCATTCCCGATATCAGCAAAGTCGAAGTGGATCTCGTGTGGGAACCGAAGTGGACACCGCACCGCATCAGCGAAGCGGGCCGCCGGCAACTGGGAATCTGAAGCTCAACTCAGAGTCTGCTCGTGGTCGACGGCCACGCTCTCCAGCACTTCATTCAGTGAGTCGCGCCTGGCGGCAAACTCGCTCATCTTGCTCTGCGCCTGGCTCACCAGATGCTGCACCTGGTCCACCAGCACGGGAAACTGCCTCCACCAGGCGCGCACGGTCTCTTCCTGCGAGATCATGGCCAGCGCCGAACCGGCCGCGGCCACCGCCATGCCCGCACGCCGCTTCTCAGAGAGAAAGAGCAAGCCGCCCACCACCAGCGCGCTTCCCGCGACCACGTTCACCCAGTCCACCGGTTTCGACTGCTCAGATTGCGCCATTGCCCGATCTCCCTTTCTTCCCGCCAGAATGGTCACTGCGCTCATGGTATCCCTCCTTGGCTCGATGGTTTGGTCTTAGTCAAGATCGAAGTCGCGCAACGGCTTGCCCTCAGGCGCATCCTTGGCCTTGCGCAGGGCCTCGGCAAACTTCTTTTCCAGCAGGTCAGCCTTGTTCTTCTCCGCGTCGACTGACTGCCTGAAGATCGACTCGGCCCGCTCATCGCGTTCGCGCATCGCCTTGGCTGCCGTCTCCAGGTCCTCAAAGGTGCGCTTGCGCGGCGCCGGAGTATGGCTCACCACCAGCCCCGTCGCGGCATCCACCTTGATCATCGCCCCACAATCGGGGCAGGGCACCTCAAATGTCGTCGTTGCCTTCTTGCTCGCCATGACACCTTGCATTGTAGGCGGTTCGCCGCCGCCTTGCACAGATACGCCGAACTACCGGCCTTCCACCGTTGGATGCACGTGCAGGATCACGCGGCGGTATGAGGTGAGTTGCGGCGAGCCGCTATCCGTCACGGCCAGAATGATGTGTGCAACACCGCTGCCTTTGCAGGGGATGAACGGCAGCCAGTCGGGCCGGCAGGGCGAGTCGGCGTGCACCGTCACACGGGTTGTGTCTGCGCCCGTCAGCGTCACCGCCGCCAGGTTGCCATCGGCAATGCCTGCCTCTCCGTAGTGGAACCAGTGATAGTGCAGCGTCTGCCCGGCATCGGGATCGGAGCTGCCACTCGCATCGAGCGTGATCGAATGGCCGGCGGTGATGTCGATGTCCATCGGCGCAGTACCTTCATTTCCATTCACCACGACAATCGGATTGTGATTCGAGTGCGCAAAATCCGCGATGGTCCACGTCATGCGCGCGGCAAAGTCGTTCTGGAACGCCGTGCGCCAGCGCCAGATCGACGCCTGGTCCGAAACATGCTCTTTGCCGTCGACGCCGATCACCGTGTCTTGCGAGGTGACACGCCGGAACTCATCGCCGCCCTGCGTCCAGATTGCGTGCGTTTCTCCATAGGGCTGGCGATAAACATAGCGACCGCCCCACCCACCCCAGTCGGGCCGGCGATAGGCGTTCAGGCCATTGTCGATCAGTCCCAGAAATGACGGTGTATCGCCCTCCATGATGAACATGAATTTCGGATAGACTTTGCCCAGCGGCCCCTTGCTGCGGATGTTCTTGTCGAGCCACTCGTTCGTCACGGTCGTGAAGTCCGCGCCCTCGCCGTTGCGATAGAAGCGATCTCCGCTGATGCCGGTCCAGGTTGCGTAGTAGTACTCGCCGCCGTCGGGATCGGAGGGCATCACGATATAGAAGAGGCCGGGAAACTCCCGGCGGATCCACGGCCCTGCGTCGTCCTGGTCGCTGATGGAGTAGACGCGCAGCTTCGACACAACCTTCGCCAGCTGCTCTTGCGTCAGGGTTGCCCGTGCATCGATCAACGCCTGCGCGAGCGTGTTGGCGCCACCCCAGATGCACACCCAGAGCGGCCTCGAATCGTCTTCCTCCGCGGCGCGCAGAAGCGCACGCGCCCCGTCTGAAGTCTTGCCTGCTCCGGTTGCAGCCATACCGTACGCCGCCTGCCCCGAATAAACCCGGTTCGCCAACTCCGCTGCCTCGGGCCAGCCCTTCGCATTCAGCATCAGGCTCGGCCGCACCTGACCATACGCGTCGATGAGCTGCCGCATCGTCTCCGGATGCGTCGCCGTCTTCTGCCACGTCGAGGTCGTGGCAATCATTGCCTCGAGGTCAAACTCGTTCGAGTAGAGCAGCAGCCGCACAAACGACATCTGGTCGTCCGGCTCGTTGCCGATGTCGCTCACAATCACCACCCGCGGCTTGCCCTTGAAATCATCCACATGCGTCGCCGGCAGCGGCTGCGCGAGCAGGGCGCTTCCAACCGCCGCAAACGACACAACGGCCCCTATTGTTCGCATCATTTTGAGTTCACCCGAAATATCTGGTAGCGAGACTACACACCGGTTCAAGGCTCGCCAAGTGCTGCATATTCTTGCATCGAAAATGGACCTTGAAGCGGAAAACCTCGGCGTGGCCTAGGTCCTCCCCACACGCACGAAGGCCCCGCTCCACGAGCAGGGCCTTCTGGTTGAATCCGGGCTCGCGGGCCGACTTAGTGCTTCGCGCCCTGCGCCGAGGCGATCTTCGCTTCGGCCTCTGAGATGCGCCGCAGCGCCTCGTCGTACGCCTCTTCGCTCTCGCCGGCTTCCTTCCACTCCTGCAGGCCGCGGTCAAGCTGCTTCTCCGCCCGCGCCACGTCAATCTCCTCGGGCTTGAGCGCATCGTTGGCCAGGATGGTCACGCGATCGGGCAGCACTTCCACAAAGCCCCAGCTCACGTTGTAGGTCTGTCCGTCGCCCTCGCCGCCATGCAGCACCACGTCTCCGGCGCCCAGCTCGGCCACCAGCGGAGCGTGCCCATACAGCGGCTCAAGGTAGCCGGTCTTTCCCGGCAAATCGACTGAATCAGCCAGAGTCTCAAACAGCACGCGCTCGGGCGTCACCAGCCGTACACGGAGTTGACTTGTTGTTGCGTCCGCCATTCTTTAGCTCCCAGCTTCCAGCCGCCGGCTCCTAGCTAGAGGCTAGAAGCTGGAGGCTAGTCGCTGCCTTCTACGCCGTTGCCTTCAGCTCTTCGGCCTTCTGCAGCACATCTTCGATCGCGCCCTGCATATAGAACGCCTGCTCCGGCACGTCGTCGTACTTGCCTTCGATGATGCCTTTGAAGCTGCGCACCGTGTCGGCGATCTTCACATACTTGCCGGCGATGCCCGTAAACTGCTCGGCCACGTGGAACGGCTGCGACAGGAACTTCTGCACCTTGCGCGCGCGGGCCACGGTGAGCTTGTCCTCTTCTGAAAGCTCGTCGATACCCAGAATCGCAATGATGTCCTGCAGGTCCTTGTAGCGCTGCAGAATCTTCTTCACGCCCTGGGCCACGTCGTAGTGCTCCTCGCCCACCACGCGCGCTGCGAGAATGCGCGAGGTCGAAGCCAGCGGATCGACGGCCGGATAGATGCCCAGCTCCGATAGCGGACGGCTCAACACCGTCGTCGCATCCAGGTGCGCAAACGTCGTCGCCGGCGCCGGATCGGTCAGGTCGTCGGCGGGAACATAGACGGCCTGCACCGAGGTTACCGACCCCTTGCTGGTCGAGGTGATGCGCTCCTGCAGTTCGCCCATCTCGGTGGCGAGGTTCGGCTGGTAACCCACCGCCGAAGGCATGCGGCCCAGCAGCGTCGACACCTCTGAGCCGGCCTGCGTAAACCGGAAGATGTTGTCGATGAAGAGAAGCGTGTCGGAACCTTCCACATCGCGGAAATACTCGGCCACGGTAAGTGCGCTGAGAGCCACGCGCAGGCGGGCTCCGGGCGGCTCGGTCATCTGGCCGTAGACCAGAGCGCACTTCGAGTCGGCCCAATCGCCCGGCTTGATGACGCCGGACTCAGTCATCTCAACCCAGAGATCGTTGCCCTCGCGGGTACGCTCGCCCACGCCGGCAAACACCGAGAAGCCGCCATGGTTCTTGGCCACGTTGTTGATGAGCTCCATGATGACGACCGTCTTGCCCACGCCCGCGCCGCCGAAGAGGCCGATCTTGCCGCCCTTCAAAAAGGGCTGAATCAGGTCGATGACCTTGATGCCGGTCTCGAACATCTCTTCGCGCGTCGACTGCTCGTCGAACAGCGGCGCGGGACGATGAATCGGCATCCGCGTCTTCTCGCCCACCGGGCCCAGCTCGTCTACCGGCTCGCCGATGACGTTGATGATGCGGCCCAGCGTCTCCTTGCCCACCGGCACGCGGATCGGTCCGCCGAGATCGGTGGCCTTCATCCCGCGCACCATGCCGTCGGTGGCTTCCATCGCCACCGTGCGCACGCGGCCTTCGCCCAGGTGCTGCTGCACCTCGAGAATCACGTTGATCGGCGTGGGAACTTTGAATCCTTCGCTGGTCACGCGCAGCGCCTGGTAAATGGGCGGCATCGTCGACTCATCAAACTGCACGTCAACCGCCGGACCCGAGATCTGAATTACCTTGCCAATGTTTTCTGCCATGTATGCCTTCCGAATCGCTAGACAGCGGCTGCGCCGCTGACAATTTCAATAATTTCCTTGGTGATGGCTGCCTGGCGCACGCGGTTCATCTGCAGCGTGTAGGCGTCAATCATGTCCGATGCATTGTTGGTCGCCGAATCCATCGCCGTCATGCGCGCCGCCTGCTCCGCCGCCACTGACTCCGCCATTGCGTGATAAAGCATGGAGAACACATACTGCGGAATCAGCCCGGCAAACAGCTCCTCTGCCGGCTGCTCGTAGATGTAATCCACCTCGGCGGTGCCAAACTTCTTCGCTTCCTCGTCGGCCTCGTGCGTGTCTGCCGGTTCCAGCTCGATGCCCGCACTGCGCGCAGCTTCTGCCGCACGCTCGCGTTCCTCTTCGGTGGGCTCAATGGCACCGGCGATGCGCTGCCCGCCAATCTTGATCAGCGGCAGCAGTTGCTCCACAACCAGGCGCTGCGAGATTACCGACTTGAACTCGTTGTAGACGATATAGGCCGAGTCAATCTCTTCGTGCACATAGCGCGTAATGATGTTGTGCGCCAGTTCCAAAACGCGGCTCGACTCCAGCTTTTCCAGCATGCCGGGATGATCGCCGGTCAGCTCGATGCGGGCCTTGCGTTCGCGCTTGCGATGCTGGTGGCCTTCACCGTCGGTCGTCTCTGTATACACAACCACGGGATACCGCCGGCGCATCTGGTCGCGCCCTTTGCGGCCCACCGCCTCAATGTCGATCTCCTTGTCCGAGTTGCCGGCGATGAACTGATATGCCGTCTTCAGGATGTTCGCATTGAACGCACCGGCAAAACCCTTGTCGCCGCTGACGATGATCAGCAGGATGCGCTTCTCGGGCCGCGACACAAACAGCGGATGGCGCAGGTTGCCCGTCTCTTCGTCGAAGATGTCCACGCGCCGCACCAGCGATTCCAGCACGCTGGTGATCATCTTCGCGTAGGGCCTTGCAGCCAGCGCGCGCTCCTGCGCACGGCGCAGCTTGGCCGCAGCCACCATCTTCATGGCCTTGGTGATCTGGCGCGTGTTTTTCACACTGCGAATGCGCCGCCGAAGATCGAGTACGTTTGCCATAACTTAGCTGCTAGCTCCTAGCCACTAGCTCTCAGCCTCTGGCGATCCTGTCCGCCGTCAGCTCAATTCTCCATGTCTCTCTCAACTCCGGTCCACCGAAACTCCGGAACGGTTGAGACTCTCAATCGGCGCTCATCCAAGCTAGTAGCTGAAAGCTAGTAGCTGATGGCTGCTTCTACGCCGTCACCGTTTCTGACTTTTCTGCCACAAAGCCTGCCTTGTAGTCCTTGATAGCCGCGTGCAGCCGGTTGCGCAGATCGTCGTCGAGCTGTTTCTTCTTGGTCAGATCTTCCAGCAGCGCCGACTGCGCCGCATCGAAGTAGGTGTACAGCCCATCCTCAAACGCGCGGATATCGCTGACCGGCAGATCGTCCAGATAGCCCTGCGTACCGGCAAAGAGCACCACCACCTGCTGCTGCCATGTCAATGGATGGAACTGCGGCTGCTTCAGCAGCTCCGTGAGCCTCTGTCCGCGATTGAGCTGTTTCTGCGTCAGAGGATCGAGGTCCGATCCGAACTGCGCAAACGCAGCCAGCTCGCGATACTGCGCCAGGTCCAGCTTCAGCGTCGAGCCCACCTGCTTTACCGCCTTGATGGCCGCCGAGAAGCCTACGCGCGAAACCGAAAGGCCCACGTTGACCGCCGGACGCACACCGGAGTTGAACAGATCGGTCTCAAGGAAAATCTGCCCATCTGTAATCGAAATCACGTTCGTCGGAATGTAGGCCGAAACGTCGCCGGCCTGGGTCTCAATCACCGGCAGAGCTGTCAATGAACCGCCGCCCCGTTGCTGGCTCAGCTTGGCCGAGCGCTCCAGCAGCCGCGAGTGAAGGTAGAACACGTCGCCCGGATATGCCTCGCGGCCCGGCGGCCTGCGCAGCAGCAGCGAGATCTCGCGGTACGCCATGGCGTGCTTCGAAAGATCGTCGTAGATCACCAGCGCGTGCCTGCCGTTGTCGCGGAAGTATTCGCCGATGGCCGTCGCCGCATAGGGCGCGAGATACAACATCGGCGCCGGCTCTGACGCCGACGCGGCCACAATAATCGTGTGCCCCATCGCGCCGTTCTCGTTCAGCGTCTGCACCACCTGCGCAATCGACGAACGCTTCTGCCCGATCGCGCAATAGATGCAGATCA